>Ga0163108_10000002_pt1 | contig 188111 bp, 144 predicted proteins | sample Fk1155metaG_FD_109644 | JGI IMG/M metagenome (GOLD analysis project Ga0163108, IMG submission 109644) | Marine microbial communities from the Central Pacific Ocean - Fk160115 155m metaG | ecosystem: Environmental > Aquatic > Marine > Oceanic > Photic zone | place: The Central Pacific Ocean...
GTAACGGACTTCGCTAGATTTCTTGGCTGATCCACATTACAGTTTCGCATTACCGCAATATAATAAGACAATATTTGTAATGGTATGGTCGCAATTAATGGAACCAAATGCTCATTGGTTTCAGGAATTTCAATAATGTCATCCGCAATCGCTTTTACCTGCTCATCCCCATTTGTAACAATCGCAACAATCTTTCCTTTTCTAGCTTTTACTTCTTGAATATTACTAACCACCTTTTCATAAGATGTTCCCTTGGTTGCAATTACAAAAACAGGCATCTCCTCATCTATTAAAGCAATAGGACCGTGCTTCATTTCTGCTGCAGGATATCCTTCGGCATGGATATACGAAATCTCTTTTAGCTTAAGCGCTCCTTCTAATGCAACAGGAAACGAGCTTCCTCTTCCAAGATAAAGTGCATTGGAAGCATCTTTATATTTCTTTGCTATTTCTTTGATCTTTTCTGTTTTATCCAAAACAGCCTGCACTTTTTTAGGAATTGCCTCCAAAGAAGACAAAATGCTTCTAAATTTAGATTCATTTAATTTTCCTTTTCTTCTAGCAAGAGATATTGCCATAAGAGTAAGCACTGTTACCTGAGCTGTAAACGCTTTGGTGGATGCTACTCCAATCTCTGGGCCGGCATGGGTATAAGAGCCTGCATCTGTTATTCTTGAAATAGAGGATCCAACCACATTGCAGATGCCAAGTATCGTTGCTCCACGGCTTTTGGCAAGTTCCAAAGCAGCCAAAGTATCTGCTGTTTCTCCCGATTGCGAAATTGCCAAAACAATATCGTTTTCATTTATAATCGGGTTTCTGTATCGAAATTCACTTGCATATTCAACCTCTACATTAATTCGCGCGAGGTCTTCAAACAAATATTCTCCTACCAAACAAGCATGCCAGCTTGTTCCGCAAGCAACCATAATAACCCTATTTGCATTGATGATTCTATTCATGTAATACTTTGTGCCCCCTAAAGACACCCAGCCTTTTCTTGCATTTAATCTCCCTCGAAAACAATCCTGAATAGATGTGGGTTGTTCATGAATCTCTTTTAGCATGAAATGTTCATACCCTCCCTTTTCTAGAGCCTCTAAATGAAGTTCTATCTCTTCCACATAAGGGTCTTTTTTCACTTCATCAATGTTATAAAGCTTCATTCCCTTTTGCTTATTCAATACCGCAATTTCTCCATCGTTAAGATAAACCACTCTTTTAGTATACTCCACAATTGGTGTTGCATCCGATGCAACATAAAAGTCATTTGCCCTTCCTATTCCAACAACTAGCGGACTGCTTTTTCTAGCAACAATAATTTTATGTGGTTCATCCTGACAAATCACTACAATAGCATATGCTCCAACAACATGTTGCAATGCAAGTCGAATTGCCTTTCCCAATTTAACACCCGTATTGGTTTTTATATCAGAAATAAGATAACAAAGCACCTCAGTGTCTGTATCACTTTTAAAAGTATATCCTTTGCTTTCAAGCTCCTGTCTAAGAGAATCATAGTTTTCTATAATTCCGTTATGGACCAAGGTTATGTTTCCGTTTTCGGAAGTATGCGGGTGGGCATTAACATCATTTGGCGGACCATGTGTTGCCCAACGTGTATGACCTATGGCTATTTTACCACTTACATCTTTTGCCTTTACAAAACTCTCTAGATTGGAAACCTTTCCTTCTTTTTTATAAACATTAATGTCTCCATCTTGTAAAATGGCAACTCCCGCACTGTCATACCCTCTATATTCCAATCTTTTAAGACCGTTTATAACAATTGGATAAGCTTCTTTATCTCCTATATATGCTACAATTCCACACATAATTAATAAGGGGTATAAGTTAAAATCAACCTAGGTTTGTTTTTATTTATGGTGTTTACACCATTAAAAACAATTCTATCCGCCGAATTTATAAAATATAGTGGAGAAATAACCACTTCTGTGTTTTCTATTTCTCCAGTTAAAATAGATTGGACATAATATCTTAAATCTACTTCAAAGTGTTTTTTATAATCAAAATATTGACCTATAGAACTCAATGGAGTATAAAAAGAATCTTCTTGGTTTATTTTTGTTGCCACAGAAACCAATGCTCCCGGCGAATGTGCTGTTGCTGTTTGATATTGAACAGGCAACTCCAAATCGGCTCGATGAATAATTGATCGTTTCGGTAAAGAATCAATTCCCGGGATTTTTATTGCTGCCCTATGCGTATAAGCCTGAGCAAAAAACTCAACCTTTCCAAGTGTTGAATCCTGCAATACCTGCTCAACAGGAGCTCCCGAATAATCAATATCTATATGTACAAAATCTGCACCATCTGAATTCATCACAAAATCATAGGATTTAGATTCTCCATCCTGTTGAAAATACATGGTTAATTTTGATGCAGCATCATTTAAATTAAAATATAATGCCGCTCCCTGCCCTGAAGGAAACGTCCCATTATTCGTTTTTATATACAAGCCTTTAAAATACTCTAGGAATTGCGTGTTTCCAGAAAAAGTAGTGTTTCCACTTACCGCTTCATTTATAAATGATCTAGCCAAGTTTGTATCCAATGGAATTCTCAATTGAGGAGATAAAGTGTCGGCTCCAACCACCATGTTTTGTCCAGGAGAAGGAACGATAGCTCCTGTTCCAAAACTTAAAAGATTAGTTGATTTAATGTTTTTTGAAGAAAACGTATAATAAGTAGAATCCAAACTAATAGATTCGTCCAGCTCATAAACCTCAAAGGTCTGTGCTGTAAGATCTCCGTAGTAACCAGTATATTCAATCGCTAAAACAAAAGAATCTAAAGAAATGGTATTTGCGTCACCAAAATTTGGTTCAGCTCCTCCCAATAAAATCTGGGTGTAAAAAGATGCATCAAAATTCCCAAGTTCTGGATCATTATAAGAACCCAAGACAACATTTGCTGCATTATCTGTTATAATCGAATCCTCCTCAACAGTATATGTCAACAAGTCAAAGGTGTCGGTTGTTATTCCGTTTAAATAATTCTCTGAAGCCAATGAAGAAGACCCTGCTGAACTAATTTTTTTCTTGCACGAAAAACACAATGCAACAATGAAAAGAATCCAAAAGGATTTATGATATGTCATTAAAAAAAGATTTTTCTAGACCAATATAGATTCTCCTATTACTTTATCAAAAAAGTCAGATAATGTTTTTGAGCAATTTTCTTCGCCCTGATACGGAAGTTTATGACACGTAGCAGCATCAAATATTTCTTGAAATTCAGGAGTTAATGATTCTGATGCCAGAATTAACCCATCTACATAAGACGCTATCAGTTTGGTAATACTAACGCAAGAAGTATCTGTTATTTTATCTGTAAGATCGGACTCAAATCCTTCAAATTTTAATTTTTCTGAAAAACGTTTATCCCAATTTGTATCAAAAGCATTATTATATAAACTATAGACAACTTTTGTGTTCGCAAAATGTGGGTCTTTAGCATAAGTTCCTTTAATGTATAAAGCCATGATTGCTGTAAACCACCCATGACAATGAATAACATCGGGTTTCCATCCAAGTTTTTTTACTGTTTCTAAAACTCCTCTACAAAAAAACATTGACCTTTCATCATTATCTTTAAATGGCTTACCATCTTCGCCTTCTGTGACAAATTTTCTTTTAAAAAATTCGTCATTATCTATAAAATAAACCTGCATTCTTGCAGAGCTCACAGATGCCACTTTGATTATCAGTGGATAATCCTGATCATCTATAGATAGATTCTGACCTGAAAGCCTTATTACCTCATGAAGTTGGTGTCTTCTTTCATTAATGCATCCATACTTTGGCATGAACGCACGAATTTCTTTCCCTTCACTTTGTGCTAATTGAGGAGAAAGCAATGCGTTTTCTGAAATTTCTGACTTTGGTAAAAACGGATGTGTTTCTTGTGAGATGAAAAGAATTTTCTTTTTTTCCATATGTTAATCAGGGTTTTAAGCCTACAAAAGTAGGCAAAAAATGTGGTTTAACAAAAAAAGGTATAGTTTTGTCATCCCTTTTAAAAGCAAACGACCAAAGTGGAAATCTGTAAAAACTTTAATTCTTTATACCAATCTCTGGCATCAATAAGAAGCACAGAAATATCCATCGGTTTTGTTCCAACAATGGGCGCACTTCATCAAGGACACATTAGTTTAATTGAAAAAGCAATTGATGAAAATGATTTCTGTGTGGTTAGTATATACATCAATCCATTGCAGTTCAACAATAAAAACGATTTAAACAACTACCCGAGAACCATTAATGATGATCTCGATAAAATTAACACATTAAATCATAACAACTGTTATATATATCTTCCATCGAACGAAGACATCTATCCCGAGATTGACTCGTTTAAAGCCATTGATCTTAAAGGATTTGATCAAGAAATGGAAGGCAAATATCGTCCCGGGCATTTTCAAGGAGTAGTGCATGTAGTGCATAATTTGTTTAAACAGATCTCTCCATCAAAAGCTTATTTTGGAAAAAAAGACTTTCAGCAATTGTTTATAATTAAACACATCGCCAATGCGTATAAATTTGATGTTGAAATAGTTTCATGCGAAACCATTAGAAGTCATGATGGGTTGGCTTTGAGCAGCAGAAACAAATTGCTAAATTCGAAGCAACAAAAAGATGCTTTAATTCTTTCTTCTGTATTAAAAGAAATAAAATCTAACAAACAACACCATTCACCAGAAGAATCTTTAATCGCTGCTAAAAAAAGAATTGAAAGAAGTGCTCTTCGTTTAGAGTATATACATTTAGTAAACACCGAAACTCTTCAGCAAATTTCCTCTGAATGGGCAAACAACTCGACATGTTGCCTTGCTGCTTATTGCGGAGACATTCGCTTGATTGACTGCATTGAAATTCAATAAAACCCAACCATTTATTGCTCCTTTATATCATAAACATAAAAAAACTCGCTTTAATTTTTATTGTATATTTAGAAGCCCCAAAAATAAAACCATGCCTCAAACCTTTAATGAAATTTCATTTCCAAACAAATTGGAAAAATCAAGAATAATTAAAAGCATAAACTATATAGTTGCACTCTTTTTTTTAATCCCTCACATTGGGTTTTCTCAAACATTATACAATCCTCAAACTCTTTATGAGTCTCCTGGCGGCCTTTTTGATAAGGATTCTTTAAGAAGTCTACATATTAACTTTCTTGATGGCAATTATCACAACGTTTTGGTGCAATCTTTTTTCAACAACCCATCCTATAGAATCCCAGCAACAGTGACTCTAAACGGAACTGTTCATGATAGTGTGGGACTTAGATATAAGGGCAATTCCACTTTTTGTTTACCCAACGATGATGGAAATCCAAAAGTTCCATATAATCTGGATATGAATTATTGGGTTTCAGGACAGAAATTAATGGAAAAGAAAAAAGTGAAACTTGCAAATGCTTGGCTTGACCCTACTTTTGCAAAAGAGTACATGGCAAGTACGATTTACAAAAAGTATCTTCCAACACCAGAAGTTAACTTGGTAAAACTTCACGTACAGGGAAATTACCTTGGGTTATATGTTAATACCGAATCCATTAACAAACAGTTTTGCGAAAAACATTTCGGCGAAAAAAATGGAGTGTTATTTAAATGCGACCCCATTGATATGTTTTGTGATCCCAGCCCTAATCCTGCTACAGGCGCACCACCCAACCTTGGCTGGCTAGGACCAGATAGCACTTCTTATTATAACAGTTATAATTTAAAATCTGATCATGGATGGGCAGAACTCATCAATCTTATTCAAACTTTAAAATTCAATTCAAATGAATTAGATAGTGTGTTAAATATTGATCGAGTTCTTTGGGCTTTTGCTGTTAACACAAGCACATTAAATTTGGACACATACAATGGATATTATATTCACAATTATTATCTCTATCAAACAGAAGATGGTCTTTTTCAAATGATTCCCTGGGATTTGAGCGAATCTTTTATTGGGGCAATCCTTGGATGGGATTTTTGGGATCCCACGCCAATATATAATTATGATCCTTATGGAGGGCAGTTTCCTACAGGTGAAAGACCTTTACTAGATTACCTTTTAAACGACCCTTTGTATCGAAAAATTTATACTGCTCATTTGCGAACAATTCTAACAGAAACAATGATGGACACAGCTTCAATTAGAGGAGATATAAATCAGCTACAAAACCTTGCAAGCGCAGCAGCAAATGTCGACCCTAACAAGCTTTTTGACATGAATAAGTTTTACGAAAATGTCGAAAATTCGTTTTGGGCAAGTTGGGGGTTTGGTGGAATTATGTCAAGTATTGATGAAAGAAATGCTACGTTAACCAGCATAAATGAGATTACACAAACAACTCCTTTTATAAGCGAGGTAAACATGAATGGAATTTTTGTGGAAGCCACTGTATCAAACCCCACTCAGGTAGAATTGATGGTCACAACAAGCTCTTATAATTCAAAATTCAGCTCCTTTCCCATGTACGATGATGGCTTATTAGGGGACGCTGTTGCAAGTGATGGCATTTATACCGCTGAGCTACCATTTCTTTCTAATGGACAAGAAGTTAAATTCTATATTCGATCTCATAATAATAATGCCATTGCTCTATCCCCTCAAAGAGCAGAGTATGAATTTTACACCTTTCATCCAAATGCGCATTTAACCACCGTTCAAGAAATAAACGCAATTCAAGTTTTTCCTAATCCAAGCAATGCTTATTTCAATATATATAGTGGAAGTTCCTCAGAAATAAGCTGTGATGTTTTCAATCTATATGGACAATTTGTTTTGAGAAAAAAGGCCTCTTCTAATAAAACAAGTATTGACTTAAGTGCTCAGCCAGATGGCGTATATATTCTTAAAGTAAATGGAGAAAGCTTAAAAATTATAAAGAAGTAATGAGGTTTGTCTTAATTCTTGTTCTTTCGGGGATCTTGTTTTTATTTTCTAATTGTAAAAGAGGGTTTATGGATCGCTATGGGCCCTTCTATGTTCTTAATGATTCTACTGTGGTAATGAATGGAGACATGGGGTCAAGGATAAATATTCAATTTAATAAATTACTGGAAAAATATCCGAACATTAAACTAATCATTATGGAAGAATGCCCGGGATCAAGAGACGATGAAAAAATGTTTGAAGCAGCACTTACTTTACATGAACGAAAAATAAATACGCATTTAAATGCAAACTCTATCATTGAGTCTGGAGCAGTTGACTTTTATCTTGCAGGAGACAAAAGAAGCAAAGATGCAGGTGCAAAAATAGGCGTTCACGCATGGATTGATGGAAATGTGCCGGCTACCGACTTTCCTGCAAATGATCAAGAACATCAATTATATATTAATTTCTACAAAAACATTGGTTTAACACAGCAAGAGGCAGATTCTCTTTATTTATTCATTATTAATGCAGCAAGCCCAGAAAACATTCACTGGATGACAGAAACCGAAATAAACCAATTTAACATTACCAATAATTAAACCCCATGAAACACCTTCTTTTTTTTAGTGCCTTTTTAATTTTATTAAGTTGTAATCGAGAACGAAGAGATATCCGTAATATGGAGAAATTTGAATTTCAAGATATCGATAGAGGATATATTTTATACAAACCAGATGGACTCCCAGCTAATTCTCCTCTTGTTTTTGTGATGCACGGATATGGTGGAAATGCCGAGTGGATACAAGAATATTCTCAAATGAACGCTTTGGCAGATCAACACCAATTTGCGGTGTGTTATCCTCAAGGCAAAAGAGTTGGTGGAAATGGCGACACGCATTGGAATGCAAGACTTGATTTAAGCACTATTGACGATGTTGGTTTTTTATCCTCACTCGCTAGTTACCTGCAATCAGAACACAACTTAAACCCCAACAAAACTTTTGCCTGCGGAATGTCCAACGGTGGATTTATGTCTTACACGCTTGCATGCGAAGCGTCAAATACCTTTAAAGCAATTGCAAGCGTAACTGGCACCATGAGTGGAGACAGCTGGAATACCTTAAGCATGTCAATGTTGCCAGTAATGCCAAGCACTCCTATTCTTCACATCCACGGAACTCAAGACAATATTGTGCCCATTGATGGAAGCATGAGTACAGATGGTGGATGGGGAGGAGCTCCAGCAGTGGACAGTGTTATTTCTTATTGGTCTACCACACACAATTGCAACGCAATTGATACGCTTTTTTTTCCTCAAAACACCACCGCCTATCATTACCATTCGGATACAGACAGCAATAAGGTTTGGTATTACAAAATTGATGGAATGGGACACGAATGGCCAGAGCCATCGACCTCTTATGGAATTGTTGCTAGCGAAGTTATCTGGGATTTTTTCAGCAAACAATAATCACTTTGCAAAAAGCTGAGAAGGGTCTTTAAAAGACTTAAATTCAAGTGCATTTTTATCTGGATCCATAAAAAACATCGTCGCCTGCTCTCCTACTTTACCTTTGAAACGAATATATGGCCATATAACAAATGTTATTCCTTTCTTTTTTAATTGATATGCTAATTCATGCCACAAGTCCCAATCCAAAACCACTCCAAAATGAGGAACTGGAACATCATGCCCATCCACCGGGTTTGAAACGGGGTTTTCTTTATTAGGAACGCCATCCTTTTGGTGAATAACAAGTTGATGACCGAAAAAGTCAAAGTCCACCCATCGCTCATCACTTCTCCCTTCCTTACAACCAAGAATGTTTTTATAAAACTCTCTACTCTTTTTAAGATCAATAACTGGTATTGCTAAATGAAAAGGAGGCACATCATTCATATCTATTAATTTATAAATCAAAAATAATTATTAAGCCTAAATATCATTACAAAACTTAAAGTTTAATCTTGTATCTTTATAAACAACGCAAAACAAATCGTATGAAATTTTTTTTTCTGTTTTCATTTATGATTATCAGCTCTTGTTGCAATGCCCAACAAGGAACAACAATTACAGACTCCATCATGCACGACGGAGCTTATCGCTCCTATATTATTTATATTCCTGTTTCGTATACCACTTCAATTCCAGCTCCACTTGTTTTAAACTTTCATGGTCTTGGCTCGAGTGCCAATCAACAATTATACTATGGAGATTTTCGAGGGATTGCTGATACTGCTGGGTTTATTATAGTACATCCTGAAGGCACTCTTTATCAAGGAAGCGCTCACTGGAATGTTGGACTCTCATCTGGCAGCAGTGTAAATGACGTCGGATTCACCAATGCTTTATTAGATACTCTTTCAAATCAATACAATATTGATCAATTCAGAATCTATTCAACAGGAATGTCCAATGGCGGATATATGAGCATTCATTTGGCTTGTTTTTTAAGCTCTAGAATAACCGCTGTTGCTTCTGTTACCGGATCGATGACTCCTTTTACTTACAATTCCTGCAACCCTCTTCACCCCACCCCTGTCTTGCAAATTCATGGAACAGCAGATCCTGTTGTGCCATATAATGGAGACACCTGGACAAAATCAATTGATGAAGTAAATCAATACTGGGTAACGGTTAACAACTGCAACACGACTCCAAGCATAACAGATGTTCCAAACACAAGCATCATTGATCAAAGTACTGTAAAACATTATTTATATCAAAACGGAACAAATGGAAGTACTATCGAGCATTTCAAGATACTCGGGGGAGGTCATACGTGGCCAGGATTTGGGTTTGGAGTCTCGGGCACGAATTATGATATTGAAGCCTCTATTGAAATCTGGCGGTTTTTTTCTCAATATAACCTTAACTCTCTTGCTACGACACAAGAAATAAGTTTGCAAGAAATAAAATTAACCCCAAACCCATTTCATGAATCTTTCTCTATTTCATCTAATAAACCACTGTTTGGGAATTATTTTCTTTTGGATGCAACAGGAAAAAAACTTGTAACTAACCAAGTGGCGGGAAAAAGTGAAATAACAATTAATGCAGAAACGCTTCATAAAGGAATCTACTATTTTGTTTTTTATGGCGATCAAAATGAAATTGTTTCGCATAAACTTATCAAGCAATAATTATTTTTATGCTTTAAATGACAACCTATGAGATTACTATTTGTTTTCATTTTTTTGTTGGGTGTGATTTCTTGTGAGGAGGATAACAAGAAAATTGATAGAAAAAAAACATCAATTGATCTATCTGATAAACCTAATGATACTACCCCAATATTAAATGATGATAGTTCTGTTTCAAAAATCAAAGACACTGCTATAATTGAAATCAAATCACACTTTAACACCTCCAATATTAATGAAGATGTTGCCCCTGAAGAATATTTTCATAATGTCATTCCGAAAAGACTTTATCAATTACCTAAACCGTTAGATACTGAAATTGCACATAAAGCCATTCTGAAAATAATTAAAGAAGAAGATTGGAATGATCCTTTAGGTGGCACTTCAGAATGGGAACAATGGCTTTACAAAGAAACCTTTCGCCCTATCGGGTGGTCAAAAGATGGAAAATTTGCATTTTTAATTAACGGCATAGGTGCGGTAGAATATGTAGGGCTAAGAATAATAAATTCAACAACAAACAAGATTATCTATGATCTTTTTGGAGCTGATGATTTTTCAGTAAATGAAATATGGCACTTTAATTATGACACAATAGAAAAGGCTCTCAAGGAAAATAAAATTGTTCAACAATATGACTTTCAACTTGAAATTAAAAATCTTCCTCAAATCAAACTAAAAGACCATTGGGCGGAAAAGGAGGATTTGACTTTTTTAAAAGGAACTTTTGGTGTTTTACAAAACCCTTTTGGATTAAATGCAGTCACTGTAGATTATTACTTTTGGCATGATGAAGGAAGGGGTGAAGGAGGAACAGAGTTTGATGTTACTGGAATGAAGATTAATTAATAGCTCACTTCTTATTCTCTTGATTTAACTTTTGATTTTTTAAACCCAAAATTTTTCTTGGTGATCAGAAAAATTGCAAGAAATGCTACTCCACTTACTAGCCCCACTATAAATTCTGCAAGCAATATTGGCCATTCATGAATTAACTCATGAATAAAATCTACATTATGCACAAAAATACCTCCTCCAACAAGAGACATCGCTAGTGTTCCAAAAAACTTTAACAAGCGAATGATAATAGGAAGAGTTTTTACTAAAATAACACCCACACGTTTAAGAAAGTTGTTTTTGGCAATAGCTATTAGTCGATAACCCACATCGTCCATTCTTACTAAAAGTGCCACTATCCCATAAACCCCAATCGTTGCCAAGATTGAAATAAATGAAACTACTGGGATTTGAATTTTAAGTGGTTCATCCATCACAGTACCCAAGGTAAGGATAACAATTTCGATAGAGAGAATAAAATCAATTAGAATCGCCGATTTAATGCGCTTTGCTTCGCGCTTAGAAAGCTCCTCTTCATTCATTTTAATCGGATTTAATTCCTCTTTTTTGGAATTAAAAAACAAATATTCATAGATTTTTAAGGCCCCTTCGAAGGTTAAATAAACACCCCCACAAATTAATATCGGAACAATAAGCACTGGCAAAAAAGCGCTCAAAAGAAAAGCCCCTGGAAGAATGAGTAACTTATTTAAAAAAGATCCTTTGGTTAATTCCCAAAGAACCGGAAGCTCTCGGCTTGAAACAAAACCAGAAGCCTTATCCGCATTTACCGCAAGGTCATCAGCAAGAAGGCCCACCGTTTTTTTTGTTGCGACCTTGCTCATAGCGGCAACATCATCCATGATAACTGCTATATCATCTAGTATCCCTAAAATTCCTGAGGCCATTGGAAAGTTCTCTTATTAAACATTAAGTTAACCCAAAGATAACAGATTAGGCAAATCGCTTTTTGTAATCTATAAGTTATTACCAAACGGCATTGCACCCCAATCCTTGTTCTACTGTAACCAAGAATGATTTACCGCGTTTTTAATGACCTTAATTACTCCCTTATTATTATCTTAGTTTTATGTTAAAAGGTATTCTTACTTTTTGTTTTTTTTGCATTCTCTTTGTTTTACACTCTCAAACTGTTTTACATATTAATCACCTTTCAGGAAATTATAATAACACCATAATATTAAATATTTCTGGAAAATATGACGCGATTTATTATACAACTGATGGAACCTTACCTAATAAAAGTTCAAATAAATGGAAAGACTCGTTAATAGTTAATGAAAATTTAAATTTAAGATTTAAACCAGTAATTGATGGCCATGAAAAAGACACTGTTTTTAACTATTTCTATTTGTTTAATTTGAATAATAAACTCCCTATAGTTCATGTGTCAATAGACCCAGAAGATCTTTGGAGTGGACAAAAGGGCATCTATGTTAGTGGAGATAATGCTTATAAAGATTCTTTAGGGAATTTACATAACAGGAATTATTACAAAAACTGGGAGAAAAACATTCACTTCATGTACTTTGATGACAATTCTTTCATTGAGCAAGATTGTGGCATTAAATTATTTGGCGAATCCACGAGAAAATATCCAGATAAGTCCTTTAAAATTATAGCAAGAAGCAAATATGGGTCTAGGTCTTTTAGATATAATTTCTTCCCATTAAAAAACATAAACAAACACAAGCAATTAGTAATAAGAACTTCTGGCAATGATTTTAAAGGCACAAGATTTAAAGATGTGCTAAGTGCTTATTTAGCAAGAAATATTGGTGTGGATTACATGGCATTTCAACCCGTGCATTTTTTTATTAATGCTGAGTATTGGGGGGTTTATAATTTAAGAGAAAAAGTGAATGAACATTATTTAAAAAACAACAAAGGAATAGATAAAGATAGCTTGTCAATTATAAAGGGGAAATGGGTTTTACAGCATGGAAAAAAAGATGATTATATGAAAATGTATAAATGGTTTCTTCATCTTAAGAAAATGGATAGCTTATCTTATATCGAAGCGAATAAGTTTCTAGATATTCGCAATTACATCAATTTCAGGATATTTCAGTTATATATAAACAATCCTGATTCTAGAGGAAATATTAGATATTGGAATTCTAATCAAACAGATGGGAAGTTTAGGATGATTTTATATGATACTGACCATGGATATGGTTCGCCCAAAAGAAATTTTCTTAAACATTCGCTGAATAAAACTGGTAAGCTTTGGTCTAATCCTCCTTGGAGCACAAGATATTTAGTAAAGCTGATGGAGAATAAAGAATTTAAAAACGAATTTCTAGTTCAATATGCACATTTACTCAATACTTCGCTGCATAAGGATACTGTTATAGCGGCTATCAATCATTTTGAAGATATTTACATCAATGAATTACCAAGGCCCGGGGTGAAAATTGCCTCACATTTAAAACGGGTTGTTCAAAGTGAAGAAAAATGGTTAAAAAATGTGGAAAAGCTTCGTTTATTTGCTGTGCTTAGAAATAAACACGTAAAATCTAACTTGGCAAGTTTACTGGGTAAAGATGGGTGGTTTAATTTAGAAGTATATAGCAATTCAGGAAGGATTAGTGTTAATGATAATTATCCTATTTGTTTGCCGTTCAAGGGGGAATATTTAATTGGTTTTGATTTTAATTTAACCGCTTGTGACGATGGCCTCTATCATTTTGTTAGCTGGTCTGATGGAGATACTAATAGAACAAAGAAAGTATTTGCAGACAGCAATCAGTTTTTCTCCCCTATATTCATTCAGAAGATTCCCGATTTTACAGTAAAACACCATAAAAATGATGTTAAAAACGAGTCAAAAAAAACAGGATTACCTTATTTCTATTGGTTTTTATATTCAGGAGGTTTTTTATTACTAATTGGATTAGTGTATATGACCTATCTTTTTCTTAAGAAGAAGAAAAAACGTAATAACGGACGTTAACAATCACTTCCAAACGGCATTGTGCCCTCCGTCTTTGTTCCACTGAAACCAAGAATGATTTACTGCATTTTTAATAACCTTAATTACTCCGCCAACAGCGATATAAAGAAATCCTTTATTTGCAATTGGTTGCCCCTCAATATGCCCTGGTATCTTTTTAATTAACTTCTTGGATCCCGTTTGAATATCAAAAGAACATATCTCCCCTGCTTTGGACATGACAATGGCTTTTTTATTTGCCACAATTGGCAATTGATCTTCATTTACCTCTATTTTCTGTTTCCATAAAAGTTGTTCATTCATAACATCAAAGGCCATCAGGTTATATTTATCAGCAAGTATTGCCACTTTATTTTTATAGATAATTGGATGAGAACCATTAAAATTCATTTGGTCGGTTTGGTCTACATTTCTCAATCCAGAAATTCTAAGCGAAGTTAAGGACGCTGGATAGGTTTGTTTGGTTTCCAAAGTCTTTCTATCCAAAGCCACCAAATTCTCGGAGACGCCATTAGATACCGTAATGTAAATGGATTCGTCATCTATTGTAGGAGTAGAAACGGCATTTAAATTCATTCTTTTCTTTTTTAAACCTCCACTTTTTTTATCATACACGTAATACATTCCATTTTGCGAAGCCACATGTATTTCGGAATCAACCACTACCGGACAAGCAATAATTTCTTCATCCACAAGGCGCATCCAATTTAATTTACCCGAGCGAAGGTCAAAACTAACCACCACTGGATATCCCCCGTGATTGTAGGCTACATAAACATTTTCATTGTCTGCAGATGGTGTGGTGTATACGTATCCAGCAAGCCATTTGCTCCAAAGTAATTTTCCTGTTTTTGCGTCAATCGCATAAAGAGAACAAGAGGCGGTATTAATTAAAATAACGCCATTTTGATATACAGCAGGTGAAATTCCGGACTCCCCAAGACTCAAACCCCAATTATATTTTCCATTATAGGCATTAATACAATAGTAATTTGATGAGTACATTCCTTCTTGAGTGAACAATTCACTCCCTACAATTGTCGGTGTTCCAGCTTGACCTGAATTTCCAAAATCGACATTAAAACCCTCTGCTGTTTTTTTTAAATATTTGTCTGGAGCGGAAATAACTTTTACTGGAGTTTCATTATAAGTAACCTTAAGCGCTGCTCTTCCTGACGCAAAATCTTCTTCGGCTGCCTTAAGTTTTGCTTTAATTCGTTCCATCTCCGCTTTTTGTTCTGCCAATTGTTTTTCTATCAATAATGAACCTCTATAAGAATGAGTCATTTTTCTGGATTTGAATCCTGTGGTTTTATCCATTGATATTAACTTTACCCCTCTTTCATAAGTTAAATGCATCACATAATTTGTTCCATTTTTAATCATAAATCGTGCAATCCCTTCCTCATTTGTATATGCTACATAAATGGATGAAGAACTCTCATCGTTTAAGCATATTTTTTCATTAGACAAACCAATTTTATTATAATCAACAAGTGTTATTTGGGTAAGAGAATGGGTAGTGGCTCTTTGTTGCGCACTAACCTTATACTGATAAATCGAATCGCCTTTAATTTTCTCAACAATCTTTGGCTGTTCATAAGGAAGAACTATATTAAATACTCCATATTTTACCATAGGGATTTTTATTTCTCTCACTCCCTCTTCTCCATTAATATCAAGTTCGTAGTTTCTTCCCGAATACAGATAAAAATTCGCCTTCCCTTTAGAACCGGTATTTGATTTATAAATCGTTTTTTTTTGAATGTCTACCAAAGCAACTGGAATGTTATTCACGGGGAGTCCCTTCGAATTTTTAAGGATTAACTCGTATCCACATCTTCCTGTAGCTGGTTTAAAAGCAATTTTTGTTTGATCAATTTCTTTAAAATTCAAATTGCTTCTATCTACCTTTTTATAAACAGCAAAAATCCCATTTGGGTCGTAAGTTAATGACTTGCTCATTTTTCCTTTTCTGCCCTTTCGCATTTCTATTTCGAAACCTTTTACATCTTCCGCATAATAAAATGTATATATACCAGGGGTACTAACCTCATAAAAAACTTTCCCCTCTGAATCGGTTTCTTTTTGTTGTCCCTTCTCGCCTCCAATTGAAAGGTATGTTTTAGCTTGCTTTAACGGCTTCCCTTTAGTTGTTCTTATGGTTACATTGATCTCTATTTGTCCAAAGGAAAAAAAAGAAATAAAGAAGAAATAAATAAAAATAAAACGCATGAGTAGATTAAGTTAGTTTTGTTAAAAGATAATTCCAAATATATAAATATGTTACATCTTAACTTTTACAATAAACAGGCCAATAAAAAACTAGTTAGTTTATCCCACATAATTTTTTAGCGAAATTTCGAGCTTCTTTATCGGCATCGATATAATCATTAAGAGAAGGTGATGTTTGATTGTTTATTTGCCGTAAAACTTTTTCATTTACATCCAAAATTTCGAGAAAACTAATTTTTTCATTTAAAAAAGCCTCCACAGCTATTTCATTTGCTGCATTAAGAGAACAAGCAGCTGTACCCTCCATTAACATTGCTTCTCTTGAAAGAGAAAGACTTTTAAACACCTTAACGTCCGGTTTTTCAAAATTCAATTCAGGGTAATCTATAAAATTAAACCTTGGAAAGGTTGTTGGCAATCGATCCGGATAGGTTAATGCAAATTGAATTGGCAGTTTCATATCAGGTAGGCCCATTTGTGCTTTCATACTTCCATCTTCAAACTGAACAATGGAATGAATTATTGATTGCGGATGAACAATAACATCAATCTGGTCTTCCTTTAAATCAAAAAGCCATTTCGCTTCGATTATTTCCAAGCCTTTATTCATCATTGATGCAGAATCAATGGTTATTTTTGTGCCCATTGACCAATTTGGATGTTTTAGAGCTTGCTTTAGAGTTACCGTTTTTAATTGATCTAATGAATATCCTCTAAAAGGCCCTCCTGAAGCGGTTAAATAAATTTTCTCTATTGGATTTTTGTACTCTCCCAACAAACATTGAAAAATAGCCGAGTGTTCCGAATCAACAGGATAAATATTGGATTGATATTTTCTTGCTAGTTTTTGAATCAGTTCTCCTGCAACAACTAAAGTTTCTTTGTTTGCTAGAGCAATTGTTTTTTTGGACTCTATTGCCTTTATCGTTGGAATTAATCCTGCATATCCAACCAATGCCGTCAATACGACATGTACTTCTTTGGATTCCACAATTTGAGACAAAGCATCGCTTCCTGCGTAAACATGGATATCGAAATCCTCAAGGGCATTTCTTAGCTCCAAATATTTTTCTTCGTTGGCGATAACAACCGCATTTGGCTTATACTTCTTTGCTTGAGCTATTAATAAAGAAACATTGCTTCCTGCGGTTAAAACCTGTAAATCAAAATAATCGGGATTGGATTCGATAACCTCAAGCGCTTGTGTTCCAATAGAACCTGTTGAACCCAAAATAGCAATTCCCTTTTTTTGTACATGCATGGTGCAAATGTAATTCTTTGAAACAAATTAAAGAGTATTATTTTAACAAGGAAACAAAGCCTCTTTTAAAAATTTGATTTCCATTTCCGTCCTCAAAACTAACGGTATATAGATAAACATCGCTTGTTGCCATTTCCCCAGAAGATGTCACTATTCCATTCCATCCTAAATTCAATTCAGTAGATTCAAATATCCTTTGCCCCCATCTTGAAAAGATTTCCAAATGATACCCCTCTGGGTCTGCATTGGTAACTACAGGGAGAAAAATTGGATTGATCCCTCCAGGAGTAAAAGCGTTTGGCACATATATAAATGGCTTATAATACAAGCAAAGATCATTAGACATGCTTTGCTCTGAAAAAGCATAAAAATTTAATGCCTCAACTGCCTCAACTCGATAACATATATTTCCATTGGTTTGCAATCCATACGCATTGTCTTCATAAGTATATTGTCCATCTGGCACTGTTGCTATTGGAACAGGATCAAAGACTCCATTCATTGCTCTATAGATTCTATACTCTATTATTGCGCCATCAAATCCCAAATATGGAGACCAAGATATGTTATTAATCATCTCCATTTCATTTGCTTCACCCGTTAAATGAATCGTTGTTACTTCTTGAGTGAAATCTCCTTCATTGCCACAACTGTCTATATATTTAACCCTATAAGTCCAGGGCATATATTCGGGAGCAACATCTTTGTCTACCAAAACAATGTCATTGGAATACACTGAAACATTACCAATGTCAGAATAAACAAAATTCTGATCTCTTCTTTGAAAAACAACTTCAGTAATTCCAACTGATTGATCTATATAATCATGTAATTCAATTTCGCCATTTTTTACCGTTGCCAATTTAAAATAATGAAACGAGGGCTGTTGAGGCACGGGAACCACAAAGTTTACCGGACTTGAAAATGCTGTTGCTCCACTTGAAAAGATTGCTTCCACAACAATTTTATATGTTTGACCTGAAAGAGATGGAATGACGGTGAAAGTATCCGGTGTTGTTGTTAAAGCAACCCAAGACGAGTTATTTAATGCCCATATTTGATATTCCACGACACTACTTCCATGATAAGCCGTCCAATTTAATATTGTCTGTTCATCACACATATTAACCTCTTCGGTTAAAAAAATGGTGCCATGGATTGGCGCTTTTGCAGAAGTTTGATAGGTGACAGGAGTTGCGGTTGTAAAACAGGAATCAAAGGCAGCAACTGAATAAAACAAAGGACCTGTAATAGGGTTAATTGTATACGAATATAAAGTGTTTGATAAGCCCCATACCGTATCAATTTCAACCAAAAATCCGGTGTTATCATAAGAGTAAATCACATAGCCATAGGTGTCTTCTTGGCTATTTTGGTTCCATGTCATTACAAAATCATTACTCGTGGTATCAAAACCAACCGAATAAATAACTGGGATTACCGGAGTAATCATATCTTCAAAAATATCGCCTCTTTGTGTTGATGAAAAATCACATGTGGTTGTTGGCAGGAGAACCTTATATTTTAAAAAAGAATAACAAACATCTATTGTGTCTTTATAAAAAGGAGTGTTATAGTTGGTGCTATCAATTAAAATCCAATTACCGGATGCCGTTGGGTATTCTCTATAAATTCTATAATAATTGCCATAATTAACCGAAGAAATTTGTTGGGGTTTATTCCACTGCAATATTGCTGTACCATTTGCTGGATTGTTCAAGTTTAACCATATATTAGAAATTGTATCGCTATTTTTTAAAACAAGTCCATCACAACCCGAACGCACAGAAACAAAAACATCTTCAGATGCTCCAGGGCTATATGTAAACTGGGTGGTGGCAATGTTTGGAAATGTCGCGAGTAAACCTCCACTTACACTATAAAGTTCATAAGCAATAAATGTTCCAAATGGATCTGTAATTTGATTCCAATTAATAGTAACTTGATCTGCTGCATCAGTTTGTATACATGTTATTTGAGTTGCAGGAATAACCCCAGGGTTAACTACATTTATAGTAACTGTTGCATAGCTTATTTTGGGCACTTGACAATAATCATCTTTTACTTTGAACACGAAATTATAGGGAACCACATCGGCAACTACTCCATATTGATTCACAAGGTGATCACAAGATGTTTGCCATGAAAAGTCCACAGAAACGTGTTGAAGTCCAACAATAGGAATCCCTCCGTTTAATGTTGCACACGGAGTAACATCACAACCTAGAGGAGATGTGAATCCCGTTCCAAACATCGGTCCAGATGCAGTTAATGACAATGTCTGAGAACTTCCATCTTGAAGTGTGCCAAGATCATCTGCTGACAAAGTAAAACCTACCAAGTCACCCGCCTGTATAGTCGTGTCAAAAGAATTATTCACAAAGGGAGCGTTGAAAACAGGAGCTTGATTTACTCCAGTACAAGGCAATATGATCAATTGCATTTCTCTTTCAACCTCTGCAATCAACACATTGTTTCTAAATGCTTTTACAAGCACCTTGACATTAAAATTTCCCACAGTATGGCTTGTAAATGTCAATTCTCCATTACTAGAGTTTATCTGTGCTGGTATATTTAATGCATTTAATGATTGATCCGGAGTGGGGGAAAAATAAGAGTATCCTGGTTCAAAAGGAACTGGAGCTGGAGAATTTGGTGGATCATATACATTCTGACTTGGAAAGTGATCATAAGGAATACCAAAATCAATAAACAATGAATCAAAATCAGAATCAACTGCATTCATATTATAGACATAGGTTTCGCCTGCACAACTCACAAAATGAGGCTCTTGTAAAAAACGAGGAGAGGAGTCCACACAAGACCCTGAAGAGCTTCCTGGAACTTGAAAGATTTTTGCTGAAAGAGTAATTCCATGTGTAGTTGGATTACTAATATTTGACAACGCAAGACTTCTTGAAAAATTTTCATAGGTAAAAACCCAGCCTTGAGCTGGCGGATTTCCGGGAATTGTTATCGAAGCACTTCTATATGTTATTTTTTCAATTGCACCTACGCCATTACCTCCCTGACTTCCTGTTCCACACTCTAGCATTGCTGGAGAACCGGCGACGGGAGAGCACAAAGGAGAAATGTCTTCTCTTGAAACAAAAGGAAGCTCTATTGTATTTATTGTAGAATGATTCCAAACTCTAAGACTTTCGGAAATAATATTAATCTCAGCACCATTACAATCTCTGTAAAAAACTAATTCAAAAATGTATTTTCCAGTTCCATCACAAGACCATGTCAACTCTCCTCCCATAACGTGAGATGCACGAAATGAAAAACAAAAAATAAAGACAATAAAAGCTGCTATAAACCTATGCATAAGATACTAACGAAATATAATACGTAGTATTATAACGTTTTTTAAAAAATAAAGTTGCTATCCTGAGTAAACAACAGTCATTTGATCCCATAAAAGATGTTGCTGTGCAGAATCCCTTAAATTGACTGGATTTATAGAAAAAAGCCTCTCTACATATTTTGTGTAAAAATCAAAAGTTAAGCCATGTTTTTGAAGACTCACATATAAACTCATCATTGCATAAGCTCCATCAGCACTTTTAAGCAGTTGTCCTTGTAGATAATTTTTAACCAACTCTAGTTCTTCCAAAGAAATTAAATCAGTACATAATAAATCAAATTCTTTTTTTATTTGAACAATAGAATCATCAAGATATTCTTTTCCAACTTCAGTAGAAACAATAAACAATCCTGATTTATGAAGCTCGGAAACAGAAGAGCCTATTCCATATGTGTAGCCTTTTTCTTCTCGAAGATTACTCATTAATCGACTCCCAAAATACCCTCCCAAAACGGTGTTTAAAATGAAAAAGTCCATGAATTGAGGGTCATTTCTATTGAATAACTTTTTCCCTATCTTAATTGCAGATTGCATTGCATTTTCCTTTTTTTCATAAAAAACGCCTGGATTGTTAATTCCTCCTTGTTCGAAAATGCAATCATTCTTGGATGTCCATTTCTTTAATTTTTGAGCAATTAAATCTATTTTATCTTCATTCACATTACCAACAAGTGTTGCTTTTAACAGGCCATTTAAAAAATATTTATCATGAAATCCCATTAACTCTTCTCTTGAAGTATTTTCTATATTTTCTATTTCAACAACTTTTCCATAAACACTTCCATTATAGATTTCTTTAACAAACTTTCTTCCTGCTAAAAAACCTACTTTTTGGCTATTTATCTCAAAACTTTGTTTTTTATGGGACAAAAACTCATCAAGCTCACCTTGAAGAAAGACTACTTCATTTAATGCTCGATACAAAACATCAAAAACTTCAGGTAATTTTGAATTAAGCGCATAAATACTAATAACACACTCTTCTTGAGACACTGAAATATCCTTAAAAGCACCAAGTTTATCAAAGCTTTTTTGAATTTGTATGGCATTTTGATTTTTACTTCCTGAAAACAAAAGTCCACCGGTAATTGCCGCCAAACCCGTTCTTCCTCTAATTCTTCCAGCATCAAAATACAATTCAATTCTAGAGGTGTTATTTGGTACTGTTTTAGAAAAATAAAGTGTTGCGTTTTTATTTAACCTTTTGAATTGAGGTTTAATAAAATCTATTGATTTAAATTCATTTAATAGCGGTTGCATTTTTCTATTCATCATTCTGCTTTGATTTTACCATTAATAATGAACAGTTTTCTTTTACAAGTATCTTTTTTGATACTTGATGCATTTGTAAAGGAGATATCTTATCATATGCTTCTTGCTCTTTATTAATCAGATCTGCATCACCAAGCAATTCATAATAACAAAGATTCATGGCTCTATTCAATAAACTTTGCTCTTGAAATTCTCGCGCTGTGTGGTTTTTTATTTTCAAACATTCCAAAAAATCTTCTTCTATTTGAGATGAATTAAACAATTCTATTTCTTTCCAAAATGCCTTGTCAAATTCTTTAAATGAAATTCCTTTTTCCAATTTACCACAAACAAGCAACAAACCCTCGTCCAATGATCCGGTAATATAAGCCCCTATCTCTGTAACCAACCTCTGCTCTTTTTTTAAAGTTTCCACCAGTTTTGATGCTTGAGATGCTCCCAAAGCATCTGAAATCAAGTCTGCTGAATAATACTCAAAGCTTTTCCTATCAGACATTTTAAATGCATAATAAAAAGCATCTGCCGGAACTTTTCTTGTAATTTCCTCTGACCTAAACTCTATCTGATTACTTTCTTTTTCTTTTTTTCTATGATACTTTTCACCTTTAGGAATATTGCCAAACCAATGTTTTACTTTTTCATAAACCTCATCTGAATTAAAGTTACCAGCCACACACAAAATCGAATTTTGAGGGTTGTAGTGTTTTTTAAAAAATGATTTCACATCATCCATTGATGCTTCTTCTATGTGTTTTGTCTCTTTACCTATTGTAGCCCATTTATAAGGATGGTTTTTATATGCCAATGGCCTTAATTTGAGCCACACATCTCCATATGGTTGATTCAGATAACGCTGTTTAAATTCTTCAACAACAACTTGTCTTTGCACCTCCAAGCTCTTTTCTGTAAATGCAAGAGAAAGCATTCTGTCACTCTCTAACCAAAGAGCAGTCTCTAAATTGTAAGACGGGATAACATCATAATAATTGGTTATATCATTACTGGTAAAAGCATTGCTTTCACCCCCTGCTTTTTGAAGAGGTTTGTCAAAATCTTCAATGTTTATAGATCCTCCGAACATCAAGTGTTCAAAAAGGTGAGCAAATCCTGTTTTTGCGGGATTTTCATCCCTTGCTCCCACATCATAAAGAGTATTAACTACAGCCATCGGCGTAGTGGGGTCATGGTGAAACAACACCCTTAATCCATTATCTAATATAAAGCGCTCAAAATAAATCACTAAAATTGAAATTTATTTGTATGCTGTTCATTTATAGCCAACTTATATTCATTAATAATTTCATCCACAATTTCAGATGCAGGTAGCACAGAGTCTATCAATCCGGAAATTTGACCAATTTCTAATTCTCCTTCGCTAATATCTCCTTCAAACATTCCTTTTTTTGCTCTTCCCCTTCCTAGAATTCTTTTTAATTCTTCTTCATTTGCTCCTTTTTGGTAGGCCTCATCAACCAATTTATAAAAATCATTTTTAATCAATCTAACAGGAGTTAATTCTTTTAATGTTAAAATCGTATTTCCCTCTCCCGAATGCACCACCTCTTTTTTAAATAAAGAATGAGCGCTAGATTCATCTGAAGCAACAAAGCGACTTCCTATTTGCACTCCATCTGCCCCCAGATTCATTGCCGCCAACATTCCTCTTCCTGTTCCTATTCCACCAGCAGCAATTAATGGTGTGTTTATTTGTTTCGCCACCTGTGGTATCAAGCATAATGTGGTCGTTTCATCTCTTCCATTATGACCGCCGGCTTCAAATCCTTCCGCAACAATTGCATCCACTCCAGAACTCTGTGCTTTTAATGCAAACTTGACACTTGATACAACATGAACCACAATTATGCCATGTGATTTCAAATGAGTTGTCCAAGTTTTTGGGTTTCCTGCTGAAGTAAACACGATTGGAACCTTATGCTTAATTATTGTTTCAATATGTTTTTCAATATCTGGATAAAGCATTGGCAAATTAACCGCAAAAGGCCTATTTGTTGCTTTTTTACATTTTAAAATATGTTCCTCCAAAATCTCTGGATACATCGAACCAGAACCAATTACACCAAGGCCTCCAGCATTTGATACTGCAGAGGCCAAACGCCAACCTGAGCACCATATCATTCCAGCCTGAATAAGCGGATATTTAATCCCAAAAAGTTCAGATAATCTATTTTGCTTCCTCATAGTAACACGAAAATAATTATTTATATAGCGAATACTATCAATTTCTTTTCTTAATTTTTTAATTATTCCTTAACTTGGCTGAAACTTATTATGAAAAACATTTTATTTATAGTAAGCATTCTTTATTTTGCTCCTACTCTCGTTTTTTCCCAAAAGACAGAAAACTATAATAGTACCCATAATCACAATGTCTTTCTTGAAAACAAAGGGCAATGGCCCAAAGATGTTTTGTTCAAATCCAAAATGAGCGGAGGAAATCTTTGGATTCAATCCAATAAACTAGTTTATCATCTTCAAGACTTTTCTTCCTTAAAAGAAAATCATCTTGCAAAATCTTTAAACCCTACCACAGATATAAAAGAAAAAGTGGTGCATTTAAATTTTAATTCTGTCAATCCTGATTACACCATTAGCAAATCACACAAAACAAAAAGTTATTACAACTACTTTATTGGAAATGATGAAAAAAAATGGGCTTCTAATGTCCATGGTTACTCCAAAGTTTCTTTAAATGATTTTTATAATGGAATAGACCTTGTCTTTAAATCAAGCAAAGAAAATGTGAAATATGAATTTGTGGTGGATTCAAATATTGATCCTTCAATAATCTCTTTTAGCTATTATGGACAAAGTGAACTAAAAATTGACAAGGAGGGAAACCTTATAATTAAAACAGAAATCGGAGATATCATTGAAGAAAAACCATTTGCTTATCAAGTTATTAATGGCTTAAAAAAAGAAATAAAATGCGCGTTTAAAATAAAAAACAATCGCGTGGAGTTTAAAATTGGTTCCTACAAAAAATCTGTCCCATTAGTCATTGACCCATCCTTAATTTTTGCAACTTACTGCGGTGCCTTGTCTGATAATTTTGGAATGACAGCAACTTATGGTCATGATGGTTCTGCATATTCTGCTGGAACAGTTTATGGAAATAATTACCCTATTCCTGACCCAAATGTTTTTGATCCAAACTCTAACTTTACAGCACTTAGTGGTAATTACGGCATCACCGATGTCTTTGTCTCTAAATATAGTTCTGATGGAGCCAATATGATTTGGGGCACTTTTTTGGGTGGTGGTGACAACTTTCAGGGAACAGAAACTGCACACAGTTTAATTTGTGACACCAGTGACAACATCTATATATTTGGAGCAACCTCAAGCACTGACTTTCCAACAACACCTGGAGCCTTTCAAACTTCACATGGTGGTGGCACTAGCGGTATGGATTTTTTATATAATGGGGTTTATTTTACCAATCAAGGAACAGATATTTTCATTTCAAAATTAGGAGTAAACGGAAATACATTATTAGGATCTACATATGTTGGAGGAGCTGACAACGATGGAATTAATTACCGCTACGGGGTTCTTTACAATGCTGTTAGCTCTTATGACTCATTAACTATGAATTATGGAGATCAGTTTAGAGGTGAAATAATGCTTGATTCTGTAAACAACATCTTAGTCGCATCTTGTAGCCGTTCTACAAACTTCCCAACACAAAATGCTTTTCAAGGAACGAAGGCAAACGGTCAAGATGGTGTTATTTTTAAATTAAACAGTGACTTTGCTAGCTTAATTTTTTCTTCTTATTATGGTGGAAATAAAGATGACGCTTGCTATTCTGTAAAAATAGATTCTTCCCATAATATTGTGTTCGCTGGTGGCACATGTTCAGATAACTTAAGCGGAATAAATGGTCTTTTCAATTCCTATCAAGGAGGAAAATCCGATGGTTTTGTAACTAAGCTCCTTCCAGATGGTTCAGCCATAACCAACGGAACATATGTTGGGCAAAATGATTATGACCAGGCTTTTTTCGTTGAAATAGACAGAAATGATAATGTTTTCCTTCTTGGACAATCACGAGGAGGAACATTCCCAGTTACTCCGGGGGTTTATTCAAATGGAAACAGTAGCAATTTTATAATTAAACTCAATTCTCAGCTAAATCAAAATCTTGCATCTACAAGGTTCGGTAACGGAAGCTCTGAGATTCATATTTCTCCTTCTGCTTTTTTAGTTGATGTATGTGGAAATGTTTATGTTTCGGGGTGGGGAGCGAATATCCTACAAGCTGTTCCTTTATCTGGAATGCCCGTGACAGCAAACACTGCTTTTCAAGCTACTTCACCTAACGGATTTGATTTTTATCTAATTGTTTTTGAGCGTGAGTTATTAAATCTTCTATATGGAAGTTACCTTGGAGGAAATCAAGCGGATGAACATGTCGATGGGGGAACTAGTCGTTTTGACAAAAACGGCATTGTATACCAGTCGGTCTGTGGGGGATGTGGAGGCTTCTCTGACTTCCCAACAACAACTGGAGCATGGTCCTCTCAAAACCTTAGTTCAAATTGCAATAACTTAATCTTTAAATTTGATTTAGATGTTATTCCTCTTGCAGATTTTACTGTGGATCAAACCCAAGGCTGCAGAGATTTCACTGTTACTTTTACCAATGGTTCAGATTCCACAAGTACTTTTTTATGGGACTTTGGTAATGGCGATACTAGTTCCATTATTTTCAATCCTGTTATTACCTATACAGATACTGGAACATTTGAAATTTATCTATATGTTACAGACAGCATCTGCCTTTTAACGGATACGGCATTAATTACCATTGATGTCCTTGACTCTATACATATAGATTTGGATGACACTCTTTCTTTTTGCGCTGCAGACTCTTTGGTTTTTTCTCCCACCATTACGGGTACTGCAAATTCATTTATATGGTCGTCATCTATCAATTTTTTGGACACTTTAAACACCAATACATCTGTTCCTGAATTTACAGATTTTGCACCTTTTCCAAATGTGTATTATTTTAAAGCTAGCAATGCCTTTTGCGCTGTCATTGATAGCGTTATTATTGATATAACAGGCGCTTTAGTTAATTTATCTGCAAGTGATTCCGTTTGTGCGGGAGAATTAATCTTGGTGACGGCCACCAACCCAAACCCGCTCATTTCTTTTGATTATTTATGGTCTCCCGACTCTATCATTCCAACTCAAACAATAACCAATATGGTGATTGCCCAACCTTTCACTTCTCAATACATCTATGTTACAGCCACATCATCAAATGGCTGTGTGGTAAATGATTCCATTTTTTTAATCGTCTCCGACATAAATCCTCAATCTGTTGTTGCTTCTGCCTCAGAAACAATCGTTTCTCCTGAATCAACCGTTACGCTCTACGGACAGCCAAGCGGACTTTCCTCATATAGTTGGACCCCTATTGACGGACTAAGCGATCCGTCCATGCAACAAACAAATGCATACATGGAGCAAACCACCATCTTTACACTTACTGTTTCCGATGGTATTTGTACTAGATCAGACACCGTTGAGGTAAAAGTTTATGAAATTATCTGTGATGATCCATATGTGTTTATCCCTAATGGTTTCTCTCCAAATGGGGACAACCATAATGATGTTTTATATGTAAGAGGCATATGGATTAAAGAAATGGTTTTCCGTGTTTTTGATCGTTGGGGAGAGCTGGTTTTTGAAACAACAAACCCATCTATTGGATGGGACGGCACATTCAGAGGAAAGAAGCTAGACCCTGACGTGTATGACTTTTATCTAGACGTTACATGCATTGGCGAACTCCATTCTATTATTAAAGGAAATGTCACACTAATGAAATAAACACTATTTATGAAAAAAATTATTACCTCAAAATCTGAGAAATTTTTATCCAAATACCTAAACAATTCTAGCCCTACTGGATTTGAATCAGAGGGTCAAAAATTATGGCTTGATTATATAAATCCTTATATAGATGAATACATTACAGACAATTATGGCTCTGTTGCTGGAATTATAAACCCTGGGAAAAACTACAAAGTTGTTATTGAAGCTCATGCCGATGAAATTTCTTGGTTTGTACATTACATCAACAAAGAGGGCTTTATTTATCTTCAAAGAAATGGAGGCTCGGATCACATGATTGCACCTTCCAAAAGAGTTAACATATACACTGAAAAAGGCATTGTAAAAGCAGTTTTTGGATGGCCTGCCATTCATACTCGACATAAAAAAGAAGAAACTCCAAGTTTGAAAAATATATTTTTAGATTGTGGGTGCACCAGTAAAGAAGAGGTGGAAAAACTAGGCGTTCATGTTGGTTGTGTGGTTACTTTTGAGGATGAATTCATCACTCTTAATAAAAACAAATATGTTGGCCGTGCTCTTGATAATAGAATCGGTGGATTTATGATTGCTGAAGTTGCAAGAATTCTTAAAGAAAACAAGGTTTCTCTTCCTTTTAGTCTATATATTGTTAATTCAGTACAGGAAGAAATCGGATTAAGAGGGGCTCAAATGATTGCACATAAAATAAAACCCGATGTCGCTTTAGTTACAGATGTTTGTCATGACACAAACACTCCATTAATAGATAAGATAGAAAATGGAGATTTAAAATCGGGCTCTGGACCTGTCCTTACTTATGGCCCAGCAGTACAAAATAATTTCTTGAAGCAAATTATGGATACTGCTACAAAGGAAAAAATTCCTTTTCAGCGCGCTGTGGTTTCTAGATCAACAGGAACTGATACCGATGCTTTTGCATATTCCAATGATGGTGTAACAAGTGCACTTATTTCTTTGCCATTAAGATATATGCATACCACTGTAGAAATGGCACACAAGGATGACGTAGAAAACTGCATCAAACTAATTTATTGCGTATTAAAAAACATAAAGAACGGACACGATTATCGTTATATCAAATAAGTGGAATGATCCTTTATAATGTTACTGTAAATATTGATGAGGCTGTAGAAAACAAATGGCTTGAGTGGATGAGGAAAACACATATTCCTGACGTACTAAAAACAAATTGTTTTATAGAATGTACTATCTCCAGAATTAAAGCAGAGGAAGAAGGCGGCAAAACATATGCAATTATGTATACAAGTGAATCAAAAGATAAAATAGATCTGTATCAAAGCAAATTTGCTTCATCTCTTCAAAACGACCATAATAAACTTTTTGCTGGGAAGTTTGCTGCTTTTCGAACATTTCTTGAAGTAATTGAAAAATTTGATGGGAAACGTTAAACCTAAAAAACATCTAGGACAGCACTTTCTTAAAGATGACGAAATTTGCAAAAGAATTGCGCTTCTTTATTTTAAAAACAGTGTTTCAAAATTGTTAATTGAAGTTGGGCCTGGAATGGGCGCTCTCACAAAACACCTTACAAAACTTGATGACATAAATCTTTTTTGCATAGAATATGATCTAGAATCTGTTAATTACCTTAAAGAAAAGGCTATTTTAAACAATGAAAATATTATACAAGGAGATTTTTTAAAATTAGATTTAAACGATCTATTTAAAACAAATCAGTTTGATGTAATAGGTAATTTTCCTTATAATATTTCATCTCAAATTTTATTTAAATGTCTGGAATATAAAGACCAAGTACATCAAATTACCGGCATGTTCCAAAAAGAAGTGGCAGAAAGAATTTGTTCCAATCCAGGATCAAAGAGTTATGGAATATTAAGTGTATTAATGCAGGCATATTATAATGTGGAATATTGTTTTACTATAAATGAAGATGCATTTATCCCACCACCAAAAGTAAAATCTGCTGTAATAAACTGCATTAGAAACAAACAAAAGGCGCTTCCTTGTGATGAAAAGGAATTTAAAATAATTGTAAAAACGGCCTTCAATCAAAGAAGAAAAACTTTAAGAAATGCCCTAAAAAGCATTTATAATAAGCCCGAAAACAAATTTCCATTTCAAGACAAACGAGCCGAACAACTTTCTGTTAATGATTTTGTGAAGATTTGTTTGTTTTTTTCAAGCAAAAAATAATTCAAATAAACTATATATTCATTTAAAAAAACCATTCTTCACAAGTTATTTTAAATGTCATCGTCAAAGGTTCTAATTAATTAATATTAACTTAACGTACTTTATAAACATAATTCACATGAAAATTCTAAAATTTACGGTTGTAATTTTATCATTAATTGCTTCTACTTGCTACGCCCAAACTTTTGATGGCTATGCCCTTTATAATAAACAAAACAACAACACGGCTTATCTGGTTGATGAAAACGGAAACATTGCGCACACCTGGAACTGTAATGTAGCTTGTAACTACACTGTTCTTCTAAAAGATAACGGAAATATTGTTCGTGGAGGAAAAAACTCTGGAAACCAACTAACTGGTGCTGCTATAGGTGGAATGGTCCAAGAAATTGACCCAAATGGGACTGTAGTATGGGAATACGTATATTCAGACGCAAATCATTGCCAGCATCATGACATTACACTTGTTGGTGACAATGTTCTACTTACTGCTTGGGAAGTTAAAACAGCTTCTGAAGTAAGTGCTGCTGGATATAGCACAAATTCTGACAAATGGCCCACACATTTTGTCGAACTTCAGCCAGATGGGAATGGATCTGCTAATATTGTATGGGAATGGCATATCTGGGATCATTTAATTCAAGATGTAGACCCTAATAAACCTAGCTATGGTGTTATTGCAGACAACCCTCAATTGATTGACATTAATATGATTCAAAGCTCTGGAGGTCCTGGAGGTGGCGGTGGCGATTGGTTTCATGTAAATGGTGTTGATTATAATGCTGAACTTAATCAAATTGCCTTCACTTCTAGATTTGCAAGTGAATTTTATATTATTGACCATAGTACAACTACAGCAGAAGCAGCAAGTCATTCTGGCGGAAACTCTGGCATGGGAGGAGATATTCTTTACAGATGGGGGAATCCTTCAAATTATAACACTAGTGGCTCACAAATTATTCCATCTGCTGTTCATGATGTTCGTTGGATTGAAAATGACGGAAGACCAAATGGCGGCTTTCTTCAGATATTTAACAATTCTGGTGGAGGAAACAGTCAGTCTACTATTGATGCAGTTGATGCAACAGGTTCTGCAGGAAACGGATATACCTATAATAAAACAGCAGGGCAGGCATTCGAACCAACAGATTATTCCTGGAGATACACTTGTGCTTATTCTGCTTCAGGACAGTCTGCTTCAAACAGAATGTCAAATGGCAACATCTTTGTAAATTGTTCTGGTGGTCAAGGAGGAGCTGGAATTATGTATGAAACAGATCCTACAGGGGCAACTATTATTTGGCAATACAATGGTGGAGGACCAGCTAAAGCATTCCGATATGAATGCGACCACCCGGGAATTATAACCCTATTAAATAACCCTTGTATGGTAGATGTTGAAAATCTAGAAAATGAAAAAATAAACATCTATCCAAATCCAAGCAACGGCCTTTTCCAAATTTATGGACTAAAATCTGCTGTTTCTGAAATTAAAGTAATTGATGCTTTTGGAAAAACCGTTTTAAAGGGAAATAATATACAATTTGATCTTTCTTCTTTTTCATCCGGTCTATACAACGTAATTATTACAAAAGAAAACAAGGACATTGTAATTAAAAAAATATCTCTAAATAAATAATGCTTCGATATAGTATTCTGTTTTTCGTTTTTATCTTTAGCAAAACCCTGTTTTCTCAAACAGGGTTTTATAATATTGATAGTATTCGAGAAATAAAAGTTTACTTTAATGAACCGAATTGGGATCACATCTTAGACAGTTTATATGTTGAAGGAGCCGAAAGCAGAATGCTTTGTTCCTTAACAATTGATGGAGATTCCTATGACAGTGTTGGGATTAGATATAAAGGGTTTAGTTCTGTTAGCGTCAATAGAATTAAAAACCCATTTAATATCAAGCTTGATTATGTTATTGATGATCAACACCATCGAGGACATAATAAACTAAAATTAAGTAATGTGATTCAGGATCCTTCTTTCTTAAGAGAAGTATTAAGTTATGAAATTGCAAGAAAATACATGCCTGCGTCAGGTGCCAATTATGCAAATCTATATATAAATGATACCCTTTGGGGATTATACACCAATGTCGAAGCTGTCAATAAAGACTTTTTGTCAAAACATTATTTTTCAAGAGAAAACACTTTTTTTAAGTGCAATCCTGAAAACCTAAATCTAAATGGAGAAAACTCAAATCTTGGTTTTTCTCCTGGAATTGACTCTTCTAGTTACTACCCCTACTACAGTATAAAATCAGACTATGGATGGCATGACATCTATAATTTAATTGACACGTTAAACAATTACCCCGATAGCATTGAAAATATTTTAAACGTTGACAGAACTCTTTGGATGCATGCACTTAACTATTCCATGGTGAACTTGGATAGCTATATCGGTTATGCTCAAAACTATTATCTGTATAAAGATGACAATGGAATATTTAACCCTATTTTATGGGATTTAAACATGTCTTTTGCAAGCTTTCGATTTACAGACGCATCATTATTCTATAATGGGTTTAGCATTGAGGAAGCAAAAACACTAGATCCTTTAACGCACTATAATAGTATTTCCGTTTATCCAAGACCTTTGTTAAGAAACCTTTTTAATAATCCTCAATACAGAAGGATGTATCTTGCACATATTAGAACCATTATGGAAGAAAATTTTTCCAATCAAGACTTTTATAATAGAGGATTTTATTTTCAGGTTTTAAGCAATCTTCATGTTTTAAATGACACTAATAAATTCTATAGTTGGAATGATTTTATAGACAATCTAAACACCACTGTTTCCGATTTAATCGATTATCCCGGGATAACAGAACTTATGAATGCACGAGACAGTTTTCTTGTTAACTACCCAGGCATGCAGGGAGCCCCAACAATTAGTGCTATAAATTACTCTCCTCAAAACTTCGCATTGGGAGACACTGTTTGGATTACTGCTGATATTACTAGCGCTTCCAATGTTTTACTCGCGTCCAGATTTGGAATTGGTGAGCTTTATAACAAATCACTTATGCACGATGATGGAATGCATAATGATGGTGGGGCTAATGATGGAGTTTATGGAGGGTTGATTACAAATGCCTGCAATAACATCCAGTATTATATCTATGCCGAAAATGATTCCTCAGGGATGTTTTCCCCTCAAAGAGCAGCATACGAATATCATTCTATTCAAAACCAACTTAATTTAGGTGACATTGTTATCAATGAAATAATGGCTAAAAACGAAAGTGTTGTTGCTGATCAAAGTGGAGACTATGACGATTGGATTGAGCTTTATAATTTAAGCGCTTCGAACGTTTCAACCAGTGGGCTTTTCTTAAGTGACGACAGTACAAACTTATTAAAATGGCCAATCCCAGAAAAAACAATTCCATCCGATGATTACTTGATTATTTGGGCTGACAATGATAGTGATCAAGAAGGTTTACATGCAAATTTTAAGCTTTCTTCATCTGGAGAAAACCTTTTTCTTTCATATGATAGTTTATCAATACTTGATGCTGTTTCTTTTTCTACTCAAAACCCAGACATGGCATTTGCCAGAATTCCTAATGGAACAGGCCCTTTTGTTGAGTTAATTCCTTCTTATAATGCGAATAATGACTATGCACAAACAACAACTCTTAATCAAGTTGATTTCAAGTGTTTTCCAAATCCTGTTAAAAACAAACTAAACATCAGGCACAATTTAAACACAAAGGGAACCTTCACACTTTTAAATATCGAGGGCCAAACACTCCAAATTGAAAATGTTTTTTCAAATGAAAACACTTTAGAAATAAACCTTAAAGAACTCAAGTCAGGTATTTATTTCATAAATTTATCTGCTAAATCGGTATCTGTAACAAAAAAAATAATAAAACTATAATCAATGAAAATAATCTCATCTTTAATCATTCTCATACCAATATTTGCAAATACTCAGACCTTTACTAACTACACAGATAATGATGGTTTGATTGATAACAGTGTTAATTGTATCTCAATTGATGGCAACAATAATATTTGGATCGGGACACAAAATGGAATATCAATGTTTGACGGATCATCCTGGGCAAGTTTCAACACCTCTTTAGACTCTGGAATTGTAGACAATACCATTAATGCAATATGTGCCTTGAGCAATGGCAATGTTTGGATAGGGACTGATTTTGGCGCTAGCCTTTATGACGGAACTTCTTGGACTTCGTACACAACTTCAAATGGCTTGGGTGATGACAGAATTAATCATATTGCAGAAAAATCTGACGGCAGTCTTTGGTTTAGTGATATGGATGGGATTACTATTTTTGATGGAACATCTTGGACTTCATACACTATGAATGATGGCCTCCCATTTGGAGGAGTTAACCAAACATCTTTTGACTCAAATGGGAATGCATGGTTAGCAAGTGGATTAGGAGGTCTTGTCAAATTTGACGGATCTACATTTGAAACCTTTAACCAATCAAATGGCCTTATTAACAATAAAGTCCGATCTATTCTTATTGACAACCAAGATAATAAATGGGCTGGGACAGCAGAAGGACTTTCTGTTTTTGATAGTGGTAATTTGCATAGTCAAAACCACACAAAAATGCTGATTTTACCACCACCTGACACGCTAAATCCTGTTGAGGATTTAGCAATTGATTCTCAAGGAAATATATGGAGCGGAATATATGTTGACTATCTTGTTACCGAAGGAGGAATAGCAGTTTATAATGGCTTATATTGGGCAGACTTTGATGTTAGTGACGGATTAGCAGGACCCGTTGTTAGATCAATAGATGTAGATGCAAATGATAATGTTTGGGTTGGAACAAGTACAGGAATTTCTAAAATAGAAAATACGCCTGTACAAGTCTCTTCTTTGAATTCAGAGAACTACCTGCTTTTTCCAAACCCTAGCACAAATGGAGTATACTCTCTAAAATCAAATTCTGTTATTGAAGAAGGAACCTTAAAAATTATAGATGTCGAAGGAACGGTTATTTTAAATAAACCTATTTCTTTTAAAAATCAAATAACCTTTGAAATAAAAGCGCAAAAAGGCCTTTATTTTATTGAAGTGCTCAGCGAGGGCAAAGTAAGGTTTAAAAGCAAAGCTATTAAGTATTAAACTAAAAGCTTTTTCTTTTATCCTCTTTTAGTTATTTATCTACATATAACTAGTATTTTTATTGATTAATGATTAATGATTTAAACAAAATAATAGAAGATTTTGAGAAATGTAGTCTTTCTGAAATGGATTCAGTAAAACTAATGAACCGTGTTGATACAAAATACGTGCTTAATCTTTCTGATTTTCTTGAAGTGCTTCCTAATTTAATCAGCGACTATAAATGTTTGCAGATAGATGGAAAATCTCTTTTAAGCTATAAAAACCAATATTTTGATGATTCGGAGTTTCTTTGTTTTAAGGAGCATCATAGAAAAAAACCCAAGCGTTTTAAAGTTCGAATCAGAAAATATATTGAAACAGATACTACTTTTTTAGAAATCAAGAAAAAAAACAAAGGAAGAACCGATAAGGCGCGTATAGTTGTTGGTGATTTCGTGAAATCTCTTAAACCAGAACACCTTTCTTTTATAAACAAAACACTTGGAAAAGAATGTGATTTAATCCCATCGCTTTGGAATGATTTTCAACGTATAACCCTTGTTAACAAATCTAAGACAGAAAGATTAACCCTTGACTTTAACCTTTCTTTCGAGTTCAAAGGAAAAAAGAAAATCTATCCAAACATTGTTATTGCTGAATTAAAACAAAGCAATGTGAACAGAACATCTAGTTTTTACAAAGAATTAAAAAAACGTCTTATTCGCCCTTATCGTGTGAGCAAATACTGTATTGGGTCCATGGACATTTATAGTAAAAACGATTTAAAAGCAAATCGTTTCAAAAAGAAATCATTATATATCAATAAATTAAATAACGCATGTTAAACACTATCTTTTTTCTTTCAAAAAAATCAAAAAATATGGGTCATCTTCATTTTAAGCTGAGAAGTTTTAAAACCTTTATTCTTTCAGCCAGTATTTTTTTCGGCATCCTTTTTAGTGGTTCATTACTTCATGGACAAACAGTCAATGAGCCAACTAATGACATAGCAAGCGAATATTTACTTGCTTCAAAGAACAAGCCTTCTAAAGGAGATAAAACAAGCGCTAAAAAGAATAAAAAGGATAAAAAAGAAGATGCTGAAGAAAAGAAAGAAGAAAACATTGTTGGTTTATCCTGGTTTGATGATGATTTTTACCGACTTCTTATACGCTTAGGAATTAACCTTGTTTTTCTTACTATCATCATTCGATATTTATACTATTCTAAATCCAAAAGAAAAGATTATTTATTTACCTATTATCTCATCGGAACCATCACCTTTTTTCTTTGTTTTGGGTTAAAAAAACTAGACATTGACACAGGAATGGGTCTTGGATTGTTTGCTATTTTTGGAATTATCCGTTATCGAACAGATGCTATTGAAATAAAAGAAATGACCTACCTATTTTTGGTTATAGGCCTAAGTGTTGTAAACTCTTTAGCATCATATCAGATAAGCCTTGCAGAGATGGCGGTTATAAATGTTTTCGTTGTCATATTAACTTTCCTTTTAGAGTTTGTGTTTTTAATGAAACACGAAACACGAAAATCCATTACATATGAAAGAATTGATCTTATCGTTCCTGAAAAACACACCGAATTAAAAGAGGACCTTGAACAAAGAACTGGACTTCAAATTAATCGCTTTGAAATTGGACGTGTAGACTTTCTTAATGATACTGCTCAGATTAAAGTCTTCTTTTATGCAGATGATCAAAAGGGATCCTAAGTTTTCTATTTCTCCTTTTGAACCTTTTATTTTGTAGAATAACTTTATACTTTTGTTTTATCATTTAATGAAAAGACAAACCAATTTCTTTTTTTATATTCTTAGTTTTTACCTGCTTGTTCAATTTGCTTGGTGGGGATATTTGTTGATTTTTTCTCCTAAAAGCAATCTTAGCTCAGAAAGCCGAATATATATGATTTTGGGTGAAGGAGCAGTTTTTTTGGTTTTACTACTTTTTGGATTCTGGAAAATAAAAAATTCCATCGATAAAGAAATTGAGTATTCTAAAAATCAAAACAACTTTTTACTTTCTATTACACACGAATTAAAAACTCCTATTGCTTCTATTAAGCTATACCTGCAAACATTAAATAAAGGAAAAATAACCCCGTCTCAAAATGAGCTTTTATTAAAAAACGCATTAAAAGAAAACAATCGACTCGAAAATTTAATTAATAACATCTTATATGCTTCAGCAATGGATTCGCATAAAATGTCCCCTAATAAGACCAAATTCCATTTGCTTTCTTTTATAAACCCAATTGTTTCTCGCTTCAAAAGCCAGCACCCTGATTGCAACATCAATTATGTGAAAGAAAATGATTTCGAAGTTTATGCAGATGAGTTTATGCTCGAAACGGTTATCAACAATTTACTGGATAATGCGATTAAATATTCAGGTGGAAATTGTGATTTGAATCTAAAATTCACTTCTTCAAAAACACATTTTACTCTCTCTATTCTAGACAATGGGCCGGGTATCCCTAAAAATCAAATCAAATCCATTTTTAATCGTTTTTATCGAATTGAAAATGAAGAAACTAGAGTTAAAAAAGGAAGCGGCCTAGGATTGTTTATTGCAAAACAGTTTATTCTTCTTCATAAAGGAAGCATTACTTACGAAAAGAACATTCCTAACGGCTCCATATTTAAAATATCTTTGCCGCTATGAAAAAAAAGGTTGGATTAATTATTCTTGATGGATGGGGGATTGGAGATGGATCAAAAAATGATGCTATTTCACAAGCTCAAACTCCTTGTATGGATGCTTTACTTAAAAAGTATCCTAATGCAACCCTTAAAACATCAGGGCAAGATGTCGGATTGCCAGATGGTCAAATGGGGAACTCTGAAGTTGGGCATCTTAACATTGGTGCTGGAAGAATTGTATATCAAGAATTAACTAGAATTAATAGGAGCATTAAATGTGGTGATTTCTTTAAAAATAAAGTGCTATTAAAAGCGATGAAAACGGCTGTTGAAAAGAAAAAAAACCTTCATTTAATAGGTCTTGTTTCTGATGGTGGAGTACACAGCTCCATAGATCATCTTTTCGCCTTATGCGATATGGCAAGACAACAAAAAGTGAAACAAGTTTATATTCACGCATTCACTGATGGCCGTGACTGCGACCCTAAAAGTGGCATTCATTTTATAACTAGACTTGAAGAGAAAATAAAAGGAACTACCTGTCAAATTGCATCCGTTATTGGACGCTATTATGCAATGGACAGAGACAAAAGGTGGGAACGTATTTACAAAGCATATGCCTTATTAACTCAATCAAAAGGTGATGTTTTTAAAAAAGCATCCGATGCTATTGATCATTCTTATCAAAATGGTATTACAGATGAATTCATTAATCCATGTGTAATAGAACAAGAAAATGGAAAAAAATCAAAAATAACAGATGGAGATGTGGTCATCTGTTTTAATTTCCGAACAGATAGGCCTCGTGAAATTACGGAAGTCTTAACTCAACGTCCAATTGCTGAACACGACATGACTCCATTAAATTTAAACTACTTTACATTAACCGATTACAACCCAAACTTCAATGACATTGAAGTTGTATTTAACAAAGACAATCTTAACAATACACTTGGAGAGGTTTTATCTGTGAATAACAAAAATCAAGTTCGGATAGCTGAAACTGAAAAATATCCTCACGTGACCTTTTTCTTTAGTGGTGGTCGAGAAAAATTCTTCAAAAATGAAAAACGTATTTTAATCAATTCTCCAAAAGTTGCTACTTATGACTTGCAACCTGAGATGAGTGCCTTTGAGGTGCGTGATAAAATACTTGATGAAATAAAACAGCATTCTCCTGATTTTTTCTGTCTAAATTTTGCAAATCCAGACATGGTTGGACATACTGGCGTTTTTGAAGCTATTGTTGCAGCTGTTGAAACGGTGGACTCTTGTTTAAGCGAGATTGTTGAAGAGGGAATAAACAAAGGATATGAGTTTATCATAATAGCAGATCATGGCAATGCTGATTATGCAATTAACCCAGATGGTTCCCCAAATACTGCGCATAGTTTAAATCCTGTTCCTGTAGTGTTTGTATCAAATGAAAGCTCTTCAATAAACGATGGTATTCTTGCTGACATTGCACCAACTGTTTTAAAAAGGATGGGGGTAACAATTCCTGAGGAAATGAGTGGAAAAAACCTTGTTAAGGTTAATTAACCCTCTTTTTTTATTTCATTTGAAACGAGATCTCAGAAAAAAATATCGCTATATTTAAGAAAAAAAAATGCAAAAAATTCTTTTCTTTTCTTTTCTTTATTCCCTTTCTATTTCTTGTTTTTGTCAATCTGCTTTAGGTATTGATGTTTCGATGTGGCAAAATACCGTTAATTGGCAAGACGTTTTAAGTGATGATAAAGTATACGCTTGGGCAAAAGCAACGGAAGGAAAAACAGGGCTAGACCCACAATTTTCCAACAATATAACCAATGGAATAAATGCTGGAGTCATCATGGGGGCTTATCATTTTGCTAGACCGGATAACAATACCGCAGTTGAAGATGCAACTAATTTTTTAAACGTTGCAGGAAACTATATTGGCAACGGGTTTCTTCCTCCTGCTCTTGATCTTGAAAACCCATACAATAATGGACAGGTAGTCGTTTTAACCAATTTGTTTTCTTCTGCACAATTAACCGATTGGGCTCAATCCTGGATGACCACTGTGGAAAATCAAACTGGGGTGGCTCCAATAATTTACTGTAATGGAAACTATGCCGGATATGTCAATAGCTCGCTAAACATTTATGGCCTTTGGTTTGCCCAACCAAATGGTGACACCTTGCCCCCAACAAATATTGGAAATTGGAACAATTGGTTATTTAAACAATATTCTTGGACAGGTTCTGTTGCGGGAATTAATGGCGATGTAGATTTGAATGTTTTTAATGGAACAAAAGCCGATTTAAACAATCTCATCGGAATTAATTCTTCAAAAACACCATCTCTTGTGGAGGAACGAAAAATAAAATTATTTCCAAATCCTGTTGAAAAAACATTGCACATTGTAAACAACAATCCTTTTGAAATAGAACAAATAATCATAAAATCAAGTCAAGGCAAAAGCATTAAATTAATCTTAAACCCAACTAACTTCATCGATCTATCAGACTTATCTTCGAGCATTTATTTTGCAGAAATCCTCCTTAAAAACAACACCACCTTTATCAAAAAAATAATTAAAAAATAAAAACAATGCCCTTTTTATATAAATCCATTTTTTACATTTTCCTTGGTTTTCTTTTAAGTGCTTTTTCCTTAAAAAACAGACCTAAATCATCTTCAAAACCTCTTTGTAAAAAAATAAAATTTGAAGAAGTTTGTCGGGGAAATTATTGTGGAATAAGCTCTAGAAAAAATCAAGTAATTACCAATCAAAAGGATTGGGAGAAATTATGGGGCAAAACCTATTCCATTCAAACGCCAAAACCAAAACTTCCAAAAATAGATTTTAATAAAGAAATGATTGTTGGGATTTTTAGTGGTGAACATAATTCAGGAGGATACGATATTGAAATAACTGAAATAAAAAAACACAAGGGTGAAATTAACGTGTCTTTTTTCTTCGTGACACCTGGGCCTAATTGCGAAGTAACCTCAGCATTAACTCAGCCTTATTGTTTTATTAGATTAAAAAAATCAAACAAAAACATCCTTTTTAAAGGATACGAAGGAACCCAGGATTGTGAATAAAATGAATTCAAGGTATAACTTTTCCCTAATATTAAACCAGGAGCTTATTTTATTCAAATTGATGGCTACCTAACTGAAAAGATTTTTATTGAATAATAATCCTAAGTAAATTATTTTTGTTAACTTTATGTAAATCAATAGCTTATGAGACTCGCCCTATCCACAATTCTTCTTCCATTATTTTTTTTCTGCTTTAGCAAGAATATTCATTCTCAATGCCAAGTAGAGATTGATGGAGATTCTGTCACTTGTTACTATCAGACATCTCAAACACTTACTGCATCACCAACAGCTTCATCTACTCCATTTATTTCTTATTTGTGGTCTACAGGTGATACAACTAGTACAACAACAATAACTCATTCTGGAACATATTGTGTCGTTGCTATGGACTCTTTTGGTTGTGTGGATTCTACTTGTTTAACTGTTGCTGTTCAAAATATACCAATTTTTTCTGCTCCTTCACCTGCAATAATTTGTTTAGGAGATTCTGTTGTTTTAGAAATTGACACCAATTTATTATCCAATATTATTTGGGTGCCAAATGGAAGCAGCAATACTATTAACCGGCTTGTTGATTATCCAAGTTCAAACACAACTTATGTAGTGGAGGCAGTAGACACTGGTGGATGTGAAAGAAGAGGTGAAATGTTTGTGCAAGTGGATACCTGTTCAACAGGAATAACAAAAATTCAAACACAAAATATATCTATTTTTCCAAACCCAAGCAATGGCATTTTAAATATTAAGCTACCTTTTTTAAATAATGAAAAAGAAATTAAAATAACGGCCATTAATGGAAAAGTAGCTCAACAGTTTATGGTGAATCAAAAAGAAATAAAACTTGATCTTTCTCCCATTAAACCAGGAGCTTATTTTATTCAAATTGATGGCTACCTAACCAAAAAGATCTTTATTGAATAAAGTCGGGATGGGGAGATTCGAACTCCCGATCTCTGGTCCCCCAGACCAGCACTTTAACCGGACTAAGCTACATCCCGAATTTGAAGGAACAAATATAGTAATCTAAAAAAATAAACGACCATTTACCCACTCCGAATCTAAGTGCGCATTTTTTTTCTTATAGAAATTTAAGGCCGGCTCATTCCAATCAAGTATTTGCCAATCCATTCTTTTTACTTTCCAGCTCTTTGCTGTTTCTACCACTTTATCAAAAAGCGAGCCTCCTACGCCATCTTTTCTTCGTTCAGGGACAACAAATAAATCTTCCAGATACAGACTTTTTCCTTTCCAGGTAGAATAGGAAACATAATATAATGCAAATCCTATTATTTGATTAGATTGCTCAGCAACAATTGCATAACAAATTTTGTTTTCAAACAAATCTTTTGCTATTTGTTCTGGAGTATTTACAACTTCTTGTGGGTCCTTTTCATAAACAGCAAGCGCATAAACCAAATCATAAATCGATTGCTCGTCTCCCGGTTTTGCCTCTCTTATTTTTATCATTGAACACCAGCTAAATTAAATCTCAGCTTAAGCCCCGTACTTAAATTTCCTGTTGGATATGAGGTTGCAATTTTAGGTGTATTTAATACCTGATCATAATAAAACTGAATGGTTAAATTTTTGGACAAATTGTAATCTGCAGATGCTTTTAATGAAATAACCTTCTGTCCTGCTGTCGCTTGATTGGTCGTTTCTACAATTTTTCTAATTACAGTAACGTTGTCTCTAAAAGAAAAATCAAATCGAACATTAACAGCACTAGCTGGTATTTTATCAAAAGGAAGCTTTACTTTGGCAAATTTATATCCGGTTCCTACCACTATTTCACTTCCTAGTATTTCTGTTATCTGGTTATTATTTAATGACAAGGTGGCGCTTCTATCTCTTTTATATTCAAATTTCGTAATCAATCCCTGTTTATTTATGATCCAGGTTGCATCAAATCCTATCAAAGGGGAAAACCTCTCTGTAATAACCACATTTTGTATTTGCATACCAGAAATGAAGTTGTTGTTTATATCCTGTGCTGTTGCATGACCATTTTGATCAAACTCCGCATTTAAATTAGTTTGCATTCCATTTACACTTATTGTGGATGAATAGCCATGCCTAATAACGAAATTTCTTACAAGCTTTCTAGCAAAAGGAAATTTAGTTAAGCCATTATAATTAATCGTCCAATTAGGCATAGGAGAGTTTTTAATGGGGTTAATATTTCTATCATTAACCGAGTTGTCCAAATATGCCGTTAAAAAAGAGCCTAATACAACATCTTGTTGGCTTGATGAGTATCCCGAGTAAAAGCCAGATGGCAATACCGTTGCATTTGGATTTTGAGCACCCACAAGCATTGATACGTTTTGACGATTATTAAGCAAGTTTGTAAAGGTTTGAGACTGATAATCTGAGCCTAGCATAGCAAATGCAGACCCTATAGAAAGAGAGGTATAAGTCAATGTTGCTGTTTCAACACGACTTTGGCTTTCAAAATCTGAAGTACTTGTATTCCACCTGTAGAATTCACTTGAATTGGTAGCATAATTTCTATTTAATGTCAGCTCAATTACAAAATCCTTAAATGGCTGAAGGTTTGCTCGCATATTTAAATTATTGCTTTGCGTTGTTGTATAAGCGGTATTTACATTTTCATTTTGAACCATCCAGCCTCTGCCCGATACTTCCGTTGCTATATTATAACCATTTTCTCTTCCCCATATATCATAGGATTGTTTCCCAAAAGCAAATCCAGCTAAATCAAAAGAAGACCCGTTTAATCCCAGCACTCTTGACTCCTGATTATATCCCGGAAGCATTGTTCCATTATTAACCGCATAGGTTCCAGAAACGTTTCTAACGGTCATTAACAACCTAGCAAAGAAGCCCGCAACAGGATGTGCCTTCCCTTTTAATTTCTTTTCTCTTGCTTTTTTTCTTTCTGCTCTTTTTTTCTTTCGTTTGTATTTTCTCTTTTCTTTTGGTGTCATCTCAGACAAGGGTTTTTCCTTTTCTATTGCTGGTTGATTTCCTTTTCCTTCTTTTTTATTGTTTTGTTTTCCTCGCCCATTTAATTGCTTTCTTCCCACACCTCTTCTGCCCCCCGAAATTACTTTTTTGAAAAATGGAATCTTGTTATATAAGTTGGTGAAATTTGCTTGAGCAGTCATATTAATAGTTCTACTATTTTGAATAATATTTCCAAAATCTGCCTGCCCAAGAGGGGCTCTTTGCCAGTTATAAGTTCCCGAAAGTTTAGCATTGGCGCTAATCCAATCTGTTGCTGGTATTTTGTTTAAAGGAAGAGTCAAGCTAAGCGTATAATTATGTGTATAATCCAAGGTTCTTCCAAATGATGACATTTGGGACCACACAGAATCTTTGAATTCTCTATACCCTTCCGGATCACTTCTTCTGTCTACACGATGATTTCCTTCTTCAAAAATTGCTCGATTTGTTGCTGAAAAACTTGCTTTAATATTTTTAGTCAAATCATATCCAATATTGTAATTTCTATCCCAATTAAATTTCTTTAAAAAAACAGGCGCAAATTCGTAATCCGGAACAAGATTATTTCTAACCTGCCTTTCATTATACAGCCTTGTTATGTCATTTGTGAATGTGAGGTTTTTAGGAAGTAAAAAGAAGTTAAAGTCTTTCACTATTCGTAGCCATTTAGACTTTTGAACAGGCTTCCATTTTTTAAATGGCGTAATTGGTTTTCCTGAAAAAGTATAATTATAATTTAATGAGGCATTCCATGTTTTTGTTAAATCTGAATTGATATTAAAATCTCTATGCATGGTTTCAGTATAAGCATACGAAGAAGACCAGTTTGAAATTCTCCAAAAAGCCCCTTTGACTCCAGGTTTAGATTCTTTCCTTATGTTGGAAAAATTAAATGATTTTCTTTCTGTAAAATCCTGTCCATTTTTCGCTTTTTCTTTTCTTTCTGCTGGATCATAATCGGATAATTTAATGTCTGGATTAAATGGATCGTATTCCGGGTTTATTATCCCTAATGAATAAGAGTAAAAGAAGGGCAAGGATAACCTTGCTTGTTTTCCAAAGAATTGTCCTAATTGCATATTTGCATTCATATCAAAGCCTATTTGCTCATTTCTTTGCCTTTCCTGAACACTACTTTCTACACTTCCCCAATTAATTCCGGAATAATTTCCAGACATCGAAACGGTTGCAAAATCAGCCATCTGCATTTGCATTTGAGCAACAGCGGCAGAACCTCCCTCGCTAACAAAATCCGTCAACCTTAATTCATTCACCCAAACAATGGCACATTCTGCTTCTCCATTGTCTGCCCACAAATTATCGGGATCATTTTTTAAAGGATTTCTAACGCCAATCATTATTGTTTTTATCCCCTGAAGGTTAGGACTTCCTTTTACCTTTAATCTTCTTAATGGATTTTTAGGGTCCACAATAGAATACTCATTTACATATGAAAATCCAGTTGCCCCAAGCTCGATGTTTTTGTTTCTATTTTTTTTAAGGTCTAGTAAGTCATCAAATACAATTTCCAAATTATTTGTTTCAGGCCAAATTGCTTCTGGAGTTGTTTCTCCCCATTGAGTAACATCCAAAGGAAGCTCATATTCATAATAATTATCTACAAAGTCGGTACCTAATCTAACAAATAAAGTGATGTCTTTATTTCCTAATGGCATTGTTGGCAAAACCTCTTCAGCATGTACAAACATTTTTAGCTTTTTATATGTTCTTACATCAAATTGAACATTTTTATATGATGCTCTAGCATCGCCATCCTGCAGATTGCAAACCTCCATTACCAAAGATTGTTCGTTAAGCTGCCTTTCGTATTGTTGAGAGGGGTCAATTTCTCTAACAATCCCAGGGGGAACCTCATATTTTACGGGTTCTCTTTGATCATTTTCTTCCACATTTACAGCTCCTATGTTGAATGTTGTCAAATTTGGATCTATCTGAACACTTAACCCAGGACTAGTTAAATCATCAAAATACCTTCTCCATTCCCCTCTAATTAATTCTAATTTCGCGAATCTTAAAACAACTTCTTCATCAAAATCATTCAAAAACATTCTCATAAATCGAATAGATCTAAAATCCTGTATTCCATTTACTTTCTTTTGATAATCTCGAAGAGGTATTTTAAACTGAAGCCATTCTTCTGTTTTATTTCCATTTTCATATAGCTGAATATTGGTGATATAATTTTTACCTACCTGCATTTCTGAAGGCTTAAGACTAACATGATATTGAAAATAGCTCTCTGTTTCTGATAAATTATTGTCTTGATTGATGTCTTCTATATCTGGAGTATTTGTTGCTTGGGTTGGATATCCATCTGCATTAGCTGTGTCTGACATTTCTGTTGTTGGAGAATTGCCCTCCATTCCATTATAATATTTATACCTCTCCAAAACATTTGCTTGTACAGCATCAAAATTATCATCCAAATAATAATTGTAGTTGTCTCCAGAAATATCTGCAAGCATTCTTGATTTTGCTTCTGGTAAAAGATTCGGATTTGCTTCAATCCAGTTTTTATATGTTTCAAAATGAATTTTTTCATCGGCATCATCCCATCCATCAATTCCAATATCTTGATTGGATCGTGAAACTGGATCTGTATCAAAAGCATTAACAACCACTTGATCTGTAGAGATTCTTGACCACAGAGTAGTGTCCATATTATCATTAACTGGTATTCCATCTGGCGGCAAACCATTTTCATAGCTTTTTCTTGAATCGGGCAAAATATCTTCAGAAATGTTTCCTAAATTAAAATAAAGGTCCCCTCCATTATGAATTGAATTTGTATCTACATTTTCGGCATCCTCATTAAATGGATTCAATAACCAAAACTGAATAAACTCAATGTTTGTCTGTTCAAAATCATTCGTGGTTAGAGCTCTCATTATCCCCCCCCATCTATTATTAGGGTCAGAAAAAGTTCCGTCATCATTAATAGTATTAGACATGTCATAGTTATACATTCCTCGCTCTTTTGGATAATATGCCAAATCTAAAACTGTAAGATTTGGAATAGCTCCATATGCTTGTTGTAAATTAGGAAAAACATCCGTTTGATTAACCAACCTCATTCTACTATCAGCAAGCATTTGAGGGTTCTGAGTTATGTGGTCAGGGGTCAATGAATTACTTTGAAAAAAAATAGGATCAATCAGATACCATGCGGTTTTTGCTCGTTTATATCCTGCAGATAAATCCATGTTTAATGCTTCGGGAAACAAATCTGGCTGCCCCTTGGGGATAGACGCAAGCCTCCAGGAAGTAATGGATTTTAAATCAATCGAGCTTTGAGAGGCTTCAAAATCATCTATATAGGATGTTCCTTCTTTATTTATTGCTCTTGGTTGGCCTGGTATTAAGTGTGCAAATTCCCCTGTAAATGATAATGTTGATTTTTGATTTGTAGAAATAACAGGAAGTAGGTCAACAAGTTTTGTTATAAAAGGAAGCTCAACATTAAAAGCAATATCGGCTCCAATAATATTATTTTTAAACGGTTCACTTCCAAAATCTACTTTTTGAGTAACTGGTCTTTCCATCATTCTTACCCAAGTGGCTCCCATATTTAATTTGTCACTAAACCTATAACTATATCGACCTCCAATCATCGATCTTGCTTGAAAACCAAAAACAGAATTACTTTCAATGGATATTTTTATAGGCGTGTTGGATTCTAAAATTCCAGAATTTAAAATCTTTACTCTTCCTAAATTGTAATCGACCGTATAATCCAATCCTTCCGTCAGTCTAATTCCACCAGCTGTTACAGAAACCGCGCCTTCTGGAACATTTAAAGCATTTAGAGGAATATCAGAAGAAATCGAGGATTGGTATTCTCCTTTAAAAACAAACCTGTTTTTACTTGGTATCTGTTGTGCTGCGGTTTTTGTGGAATCATACAGCTCCTGGAACACAACTTTATCGATAGTTACCTGAGGAATTCCCGCTGCCTGTAGTTTATCTTCAAGCGTTTTTCCAAATGGTGCAACAGTAGAGAAATAAACTCGTCCATTTCGTTTATTAATTGTCCCTCCATTTTGTATTTTATTTCCTTCAAAGTTTAGTGGCACGAAATCAAAAACACCGTCTGAAAAAGGCTGGTTATTTTGATTTATTTTATCCATCTCTAATAGTGTTACTATCTGCTTATCATCTACTCCAGACAATGGAAAGAAAGGCACCAATAAAGATGTTTCGGGATTATTGTATAAAAGGTCTAATCTAAATCCATCTTGGTCTAATTGATAGGCTCCAATTGAATACACATTTTTCATCATCAAATCCCAAATCTTATTGTTTGGGTTTGTGATTGTTGGTTTGAGCAGCTTTAAAACCAAGGATTCTTGACCTGCAGCACCATCTGTAGACAACTCACCAACCTGATAAGTTTGTCCTCTATATGTATACTCATAAGCAACAGCTAATACCTCATCGTTGTTTAATGGTGAATTAAGCGAAATTGTACCCAATAAGGCATTGTAGGAAAATTCTTGGTCAGAAAGTTTTCTTGCATTTTCTACTTTTTCATAATGAATCGCTTGATTAAATGGACCTGGAGCAGTAACCTGAGTGCTCAAGACGCTAACTGAATTTGAAAACGCTCTGATTACAGGTTGATTTGCAGCCCAGTCATAAAGTGAATTTGAGGAGTTGTCCGGCATTTCAGAGCCAGAATATCCGCCCGGGTCACCTTGGCAATTACCTTGTTTTGATTCTCCCAAATCTGAAAAAGCTATAATGTTTCTTGTGTTTTCTGTATTATTTGTTCTATTGGTTAGCCAAACTTCAATTCGTGTTATATATGCTGTTGAGCTAACAACCGGCAAAGTAGACATTGCTTCATCATAATGTTGCTGATGGTATAAATTCAAAAAATAATGGCGGTTTGCTTCGTAATTATCTGCATTCATTTCAAATTGCTGAATCTGAGCTTGCCCAGTTATATTTATTTCTTGTCTTTTTCCTTTAGATGAAGCAGCAATCAAATCAATTGTTGCTCTTCCAAATTTTAATTGTGTTTTTGCTCCAAAAAGCGTTTGAGAACCTTGAATTAATGCTGTGGGAAGGTCCAAAGAAACATTTCCTAACGCAATTTTTTGTAATATTTCATCTTCATCCCCTGTGTGTTCAAGTTTTGAAATATTGTCAAAATCAAATGCCGCTTGCGTGTTATAACTAGTTCCTATTTTAAGTTTTGTACCTATTTGACCAACTAGATTCATTTGAATTTGTTGTTGAAAATCAAACCTTGTCATTCTTCTTTGAGATAATGGAAGAATTGGATTATCATAACGAGAAGAGTTTAAACCAAGAGATATTTCAACGGAACCTTGAGGACGAATAGTAATTTGATCTGATCCAAAAAAGTTTTTAAATGCTTTGCCTCCAATTTTTATAGGCAATTCAAATGGTCTTCCTTCTTCCGTTTGTTCTTCAATTTTTTCTTGCCAGTTTTCAATCATACTGGTGTTTTTTTCATATTCAATGTACTCTTCAAGAGTCATCATGGAAGGATTTCTATAATTCATTCCATTTCCCATGGTTTCAGTGAAAATATAACGTCCTGTTAAAGGATCATAAACAATTGTTTGTGTTAAGGAAGAGGGATCTCCTAAATCAAAACTTTGAGGAGTATTTGATGTTGGATCATATGGATTAATTATAGGATAAATTAAAGAGCTATCTTGTGAAAAAGCAACATCCTTCCACATGGTTGTCAAAAACAATAACAACAATATACTGATGCCACTAAGAAAATTACTCTTTTTAATGCAATTCACTCTATAATACTTTCAATGCTTCTTTAATTAACCCCTCTACGGTTTTAGTTTCTGGTGTTGCTTTGCTCAATGCTCTTTCTGCTGCACGTTTATCAAAACCAAGAGAGACCAAGGCTGTTAACGCATCAAAATGAATTGTATTGCTTTTATCCGTTAAATTTTGTGTGCTCGCCTCAACCAACATTGACTTGCCTTTCAAATCAACAATTACACGTTGAGCAGTTTTAGCTCCAATCCCTTTTACACTTTGAATTATATTAACTTCTTCATTCTGAATAGCTCTAGCTATTTCATTAGGAGTTAAAGACGAAAGCATAATCATTGCTGTATTTGGTCCTATTCCAGATACACTTATTAATTGATTAAACATTTCTTTTTCTTCTTTGCTATGAAAACCATAAAGCAAATTAGCATCTTCTCTAACAATTAATTTTGTAAATATCTTGATTTGTTCATTGTCCGAAAGTGCCGAAAACGTATTCAGAGATATTTTTACCTCATACCCTACACCAGCACATTCAATCAATAAATCTGTTGGATTTTTTTCTATTAATTTCCCATTTAATCTTCCTATCATTTCTTCTTTTTTTATTAAATAACAGCCACTTTAACCATATTCACAATCTCTCTTACCGAACACCCTAATTGCAACACATGAACCGGTTTGTTCAGACCTATCAATATAGGGCCTATTGCATCCCCATCCGTCATCTGTTGCATTAACTTATAGGATATGTTTCCAGAAGACAAGTTGGGAAAAATCAATGTGTTTGCCTCTTTATTTGACAACATTGAAAAAGGAAATTTTTCATTTAAAAGTTCTTTATCTAAAGCAAAATTTGCTTGCATTTCACCATCCACAATAAGTTCCGGCTGTGTTTTATGAATAATACTAATTGCTTTAGACATTTTTTGAGGGTCTGATCCAGGAGATGATCCAAAATTAGAATATGCCAATAATGCAATAATTGGCTTAACTCTTAATTTTCTAATTGTTTGGGCAACGTTTATGGTTATTTCAGCAATTTCTTCAGCATTTGGATCTCTATTCACTGTAGTATCAGCCAAAAACATTGGCCCTTTTTTAGTAATTAAAATATACATCCCAGCGACTACGTTTACTCCCTTTTTTAGACCTATTGTTTGCAGGACAGGGCGAAGTGTAGATCTGTAATTTTTTGTCAATCCCGTTATCATTGTATCGGCATCTCCTTCATTGACCATCATCGCTCCAAAATAATTTCTTTCTCTCATTATTTGAATTGACTCAAACTCGGTATAACCTTTTCTTTTTCTTTTCTCAAAAAAAGATTTTCCATATTGGTGTCTCCTATTTTGCTCTTCTTCAGATTTTGGGTCTAAAATAATCACCTCTGGAAGTTCTATTCCATATTCTTGAATTAGTGATTTAATTTTTTTTTCCCTTCCAAGAAGAATAGGAAAAGCAACCCCTTCATCATAAGCAACCTGTGCTGCTTTTAAAATTTTAACGTTATCTCCTTCTGGGAAAACAACTCTTTTGGGGTTGGTTTGTCCCTTAGAAGTAATGTTTCTAATCAGCTTATTATCAAGTCCCAGTCGTTTTTTTAATTCTGTTTCATAGTTCTCCCAATTAACAATTGGTTCTCTAGCCACTCCCGATTGTATCGCGGCTTTGGCAACTGCTGGAGCAACATGATAAACAAGGCGTGGATCTAAAGGTTTTGGAATAAATTGATCTTTTCCAAATGAAATATTTTTTTCTCCATAAGCCTCTATAACTTCCTCAGGAATCGGTTCTTTTGCAAGGTTTGCAATCGCATATACCGCAGCCAGCTTCATTTGTTCATTTATTGTTGTTGCTCTTACATCAAGAGCTCCTCTAAAAATAAACGGGAAGCCCAAAACATTATTCACTTGATTAGGGTGATCCGAGCGACCTGTTGCCATCAAAATATCACTTCTAACAGAAGTTGCATCATTATATGAAATTTCTGGATCTGGATTTGCTAAAGCAAAAACTATAGGATTTTTACTCATCGAAGAAATCATTTCTTTAGAAACCAATCCACCTCTTGACAATCCTAAAAAAACATCTGCATCAACAAAAGAGTCTTCAAAAAGAATGTCTTTTTGATGAACAGCAAATCTTTCTTTATTTCGATCTATTTCTTTTCTCTTCTGGGTTAAAAGCCCTTTGGAATCATACATTAAAATGTTTTCTTTTTTGGCTCCCAATGACAAATATAATCCAGCACAAGATAACGCAGATGGTCCCGCACCAGAGATAACAATTTTTATATTTTCTATCTTTTTATTTGCAAGCTCTAAAGCATTCAAAAGAGCTGCTGAAGAAATAATTGCTGTGCCATGCTGGTCATCATGCATTACAGGAATATCAAGTTCCTGCTTAAGTTTTTCTTCAATCAAAAAAGCTTCTGGAGCTTTTATATCTTCTAAGTTAATGCCGCCAAATGTTGGTGCAATTGCTTTAACTGTTTCAATAAATTTCTTAGGGTCTTTTGCATCAACCTCTATGTCAAATACATCAATATCTGCAAATATTTTAAACAAAAGGCCTTTTCCTTCCATAACAGGTTTAGATGCCTCAGGACCAATGTCACCAAGCCCTAAAACAGCTGTTCCATTGCTAATAACTGCAACCAAGTTAGATTTACTGGTATATCTATATACGTTTTCTTTATCCTCTGCTATTTTTAAGCATGGCTCTGCTACCCCTGGAGAATACGCCAACGAAAGGTCTAATTGTGACGCATATGGTTTGGTTGGAACAACTTCTATTTTTCCTGGTCGACCTGAAGAATGATAATCTAAAGCATCTTTTTTTCTGACTTTTGACATGCGCTTTTATTGGGGCGCTAAAATACAAAATGCTGACAAACAATCAGAAGATTTTAACTCTAAAAGTATTAATAAGAGCTTGTTGCCCCTCCAATATTTTCAATCGGATGCCAAGTTGTTTTAACCTCCTGAAGATCTGCTATATAATAAAGCCCCTGTCCGGCCTCTTTTTGCCACTCGTCATTATAGCTAAACACCCTTTTTAAATTTGCAACAGCGGCTTGTTGGATTTGTTTTTTAATCGTTGGAGAAATTCCACAACAAGTAATTGCATTTATATCCATGTGAGAAGATAATGTCGGAAGCATTTCTTCTTTTTTTCCGGTTATTAAATTTACAACTCCACCCGGAACATCCGAAGAATTAATCACCTCTGCAAGAGTAATTGCAGACAATGGAAATGATTCAGAAGCAATCACTATTGCCGTATTTCCTCCAGCAATACATGGCATTAACAAAGAAACCAATCCCAATAGTGGAGAGTTTTCACTTGGCACTATTCCAACAACCCCCATTGGTTCATGTACAGAAAAGTTAAAATGAGATGATGCTACGGGGTTAACAGAACCAAGGACCTGATAATATTTATCACACCAACCAGCATAATAGACCACTCTGTCTATTGCATCTTTAACTTCTTCTCTTGCTCTAGATTTGGGAAAGCCCTGCAAAATAAGTTCTTCTATAAACTGTTCGCTTCTTCCTTCCATCATCTCGGCGATTCTATACAAAACTTGAGATCTGTTAAAAGCCGTTTTTCCCGACCAAGTGCCAAATGCTTTTCTAGCGGCTACAACAGCATTTCTAATGTCTTTTCTTGAGCCTAAACAAACATTTGCTATCACATTGCCCTCTTTATCATTAAGCTTATAATATCTTCCTGATTCCGTTCTTGGAAATTTTCCACCAATGTATATCTTATATGTTTTTTGAACCACTAATCTTTTCATCTTAAATCAATTTTACATATGCCGAAAGGCCATGAAGCCCTCCTTCTCTACCAAAACCACTCTCTTTATACCCTCCAAAAGGAGATGTCGGATCAAACTTATTGTATGTGTTTGCCCAAATCACTCCGGCTCTTAATTTTGTTGTTAAATTAAATATCCTAGCTCCTTTATCCGTCCAAACCCCAGCAGCAAGACCATAAGGAGTGTTGTTTGCTTTTTGTATAACCTCATCAATGGTTCTAAATGTTTGAATGGTTAAAACTGGGCCAAAAATTTCCTCCTGAACAATTCTGCTTGACTGCGCAACATCTGTAAACAAAGTTGGTGGACAAAAATATCCTTTAGAAGGGATATCACAAGAAGGTTGATACATTTCCGCTCCTTCTTCTTTTCCTATTTTTATGTATTTATTTATCGTTGCTAATTGCTCTTTTGAATTTATCGCCCCTATATCTGTGTTTTTATCCAATGGGTCACCAACTATTAAGGTTTCTATTCTTCTTTTTAATTTTTTAATTACTAATTCGGATACAGATTCTTGAATAAAAAGTCTTGATCCAGCACAACAAACATGGCCCTGGTTAAAAAAGATTCCATTTATAATCCCTTCAACAGCTTGATCTATTGGGGCGTCTGAAAAAATAATATTTGCCGACTTTCCTCCCAACTCCAATGTAGCTTTTTTCTCTGTTCCAGCTATTGCATTTTGTATTATTTTACCAACTCCTGTTGAGCCTGTAAAAGCAACTTTATTAACATCCGGATGATTTACAATCGCCGCTCCGGTATCTCCATAACCTGTAACTATATTTACAACTCCAGGTGGCAATCCTGCTTCTTCAATAATTTCAGCCAATTTAAGTGCGGTCAATGAAGTGGTTTCTGCTGGTTTTAATACTATTGTGTTACCCGCTGCAAGCGCAGGAGCTATTTTCCATGCAGCCATTAACAAAGGGAAATTCCATGGTATAATTTGACCTGCAACCCCTAAAGGTTCTGCTTTTTTTGTAGGAAAGGCATATTCTAATTTATCTGCCCAACCCGCATTATAAAAAAAATGATTTGCTGCCAAAGGAACATCTACATCTCTAGATTCTCTAATTGGCTTCCCTCCATCCATTGATTCAATTACCGCAAGTTCGCGAGATCTTTCTTGCATTATCCGGGCTATTCTATAAATATATTTTGCTCGTTCTGCTGGGGAAATCTTTGACCAAACTCCTTCATATGCTTTTCTCGCAGATGCAACAGCAATATCTACATCTGACTTATCAGCATAAGCAATACGGGCTATCTTCTTTTCATTTGAAGGATTAATTGTTGCAAAATATTTTTTCTTTTTGGGAGCAAGCCATTTTCCATTAATAAATAATTCATATTGCTCTTTTAATTCAACATGTCCTGTGCTTTCTGGCGCAGGGGCTAATTCCCAAGAAATCTTCTTTTTTGTTTTGTTTTTTTCCGCCATTTTTAATCTATTGTGAAATAATCTGCTGATTGATAAATCCCGCTTTCTGTTTTCATTATCTGCATTAATAAATCATTTGCTAAACTACTTGCTCCAAATCTAAACCATTGATTTGTAAGCCAAGCATCTCCAAGCACCTCTTTTACCATTATTAAGTAATGTAGAGCAAGTTTTGCTGTAGAAATTCCTCCTGCAGGTTTCATTCCAATCATAAGCCCTGTTTTATCATAATAATCTTTTATAGCCATCAGCATAGTAAAAGTAACCTGCATCGTTGCTGCTGGTTGAATTTTCCCCGTAGATGTCTTTATAAAGTCAGCTCCTGCTAATATTGCTATATCACTAGCCAAACGAACATTATCAAGAGTGGAGAGCTCTCCGGTTTCTAATATCACTTTTAGTCTTGCTTTCCCACAAGCTTCTTTAATTGCAGCTATTTCATCATAAACAAAAGCATATTCTCCTTCAAGAAATTTTCCTCTTGAAATAACCATATCTATTTCCGTTGCACCTTCACTCACTGCATATTTTGTGTCTCTTATTTTTATATCCTGAGGAGCCTGTCCACTTGGAAATGCAGTAGAAACAGATGCAATTTGAATTCCTGTATTTATAAGTGCCTTATGAGCAACATTAACCATGGATGGGTAAACACAAACAGCTGCAACTGTTGGCAAACCTGGAAACTGGTCATGGACATGCGCAGCTTTATAACACATCTGACGCACTTTGCCAGGCGAATCCTTTCCCTCTAGAGTTGTTAAATCTATCATGTTAAGAGCCATTTTAAGCCCTTGCATTTTTGAATGTTTTTTTATGCTTCTTGATTGAAAACGAGCCACTCTTTCTTCTACACCAACTTTATCAACTGTGGGAACACCTCCGAGTTCCGATAATTTATTTTCGATCATTTGCTTCGTACTCATAAAATTATTGTCTCTTGTAAAGATAAAATTATTTAAACAATGTCAAATAAAACAAAAAAACAAACCATTGCTAACAACAATAAAAATGCGTTGCTCCTTATTAAATTCTACATCATTATTTAAAATGATAACCGCCGCTTGACATAGGTATGGTTTTTGTAATTTTCTTTTGTTTTTTATTATTTTAGCTATTCTGCCTTGTTTTTTTATTGAGTATATGCGATATTATCTTTTTATTATTTACTGCCTTTCTCACACATATGTCTGTAGCCAGTCTTATTCTGAAAAAATCAACACTATTAAAGCTGAAGTTCTTGTTCAAAAAAAGAAGATAGATAGCTTAAATGTTATTCTTGAAAACATTCAACTAATAGAAATACATAACGAATTAAAAACATCATTGCTTCCAAAAATAGACACAAATGAAGAATTAATAGCCCATAAAAACCTCTTTCTTGTCTATAGTGAAAAACATGAACAAGCAAAGTGGGTTCTGCATAAAATATCCACAAATATTCTTGATGGACGGGTAGGAAGGACCAATGATTTCAGAAAAGACCCTTTAATTAAAACGGGCTCTTCAGAAGAAAAAGATTTCTTCCTTAAAAGAAAAAAAGAAAACGGAAAATACGCCTATGAGGGCTTTGGTTTTGACCGTGGTCATCTTGCTCCTTCTGCCGATTTTAGATGGTCACAAACAGCCCTTTCTGAGTCTTATTTTTATTCCAATATGTCTCCACAAAGAGCTTCTTTTAATAGAGAAAAGTGGGCAGAACTAGAGAACATGATACGAGGATATGTTTATGAAAATCATCGGGATTTATTTGTTTATACAGGGCCTATTCTACATGACCAATTAAATAAAATTGAAAAAAGCATCAATGGTGTTAGCATTCCTGAAAAATTTTTTAAAATAGTGGTGGACCTTGAAGCTAAAAAAGCAATTGCCTATATAATGCCTCAAGAAACCAAAAATTATCCAATCGAATATTTTGCAAGCACTATTAACGAAGTAGAAGAAATAACTGGAATTGATTTTTTATATCAACTAGATGAAAAAACTCAGCAAGACTTAGAAACGCAAAAAGATGTTTTGTTATGGCTTCCCGAAAAACAAAAATCGGATGTTCTTCCTTTTGAGGAAGGAATATTAGGAAAGGGCAAGTTTAACACGATACAGGCTGAACGTTTTATAAATTCGGGCAAAAAAAAGGAAATCTGCGGAACTGTTGTTAGTTCTCATTTATCTAAAAACGGGCACACTTTTCTAAATCTTGACAAAGCATTTCCTCATCAGGTTTTTTCACTAACTATATGGAAAAGCAATCTTCATAATTTCAGCTACCAACCACACATAGAATTAAAGAGCAAAAAAATATGCATTAAAGGAAAAATAACTGAAAACAAAGGAACTCCAACAATGAATGTTGAAAATGAAAAAGCAATCTTGTTTTTAAATTAAAAGTTTTTTTTGGTCTTTTTAAATCCGTACTTTTAAGCTGTCTTATTTTTCACTTATGAAGGTTTTTTTCTCTTTTTTTTGTTTGATCCCCTTTCTTTGTTTCTCTCAACAAAATACTTGGCAAGCATTTATTGACAGCAGCTCTACTGTATGCTCACCAAAATCAGAGGACCTAAACAATGATGGGATAAAAGATGTTATTATTGGTGGAGGAACCGATGGAATTCCCAGCAATTACGGAATTATGGCCTTTAATGGTGCTGACGGATCCCTCTTGTGGCAACAACCTGCTGTAGATGAGGTTTTTACAAGAGCTTCTTTTTTGGATATTACAAATGATGGTATAAAGGATATTTTCATTGGAGGAAGACATGCTCAACTAAGAGCAATAGATGGAAGCAACGGAGCACAGCTATGGGAGTTTTTTCCTTCTAATTTAAACCCCGTTGATAGTGGCTGGTATAATTTTTATTGCCCACAAGTTATAGATGACATTGACAATGACAACCACCCCGATCTTCTTATTTCTAATGGTGGTGATCATGCCGCCCCTGCATGGCAAACCAACAGGCCTCCTGGACATTTAATGGTAATCAGTTCATTAACTGGACAAATAATTGCCAAAGCCGTGACTCCAGACAGCGCTGAAATATATTGCTCTCCCTTATTGTTAAATGTACAAAACAATGGGATAAAATGGGTATTGTATGGTACTGGAGGAGAAACGCTTGGAGGGTCTTTTTGGGCTGTTCCGTTAGATGATCTTTTAAACAATGACATCTCTAATTCTATAGAGCTTGACAGTGATTCCATAACCGGGTTCATCGCTCCCGCTTCAGCTTATATTAATGAAAGCACTGGATTTATTGATTTTATTATTCAATCTTTTGGAGGAAAAGTAACCAAGTTTAATGGAGAAGACTTTAGTGTTTTATGGTCTACCGATTTTTCCAATACGGAATCTAGCGCTGAGCCAGTAATCGCTAATTTTACCGGAACTCCAACTCCTGATGTTTTTTTAGTTTTATTTAAAGGAAGTAACACAAGTTACACCGACTTTTATCAGGTTCTTCTTGATGGAGAAGACGGCGCAATTAAATTTATGGATAGCATTGGTGATTTACATTTTGGCTCGGGAAATGCTGTAGACATTAATAATGACGGAAGAGATGAGGCAATTATCTCATTAAATGAATATGCTAATGGTTATTACCAGCATAAACTTCTAAGCATTGATTTTGAAAATGACACCATCTCTCAAATTGGCACAAACGAAACTGGAATTAACCTTGCCTCTACACCACTAATTCAAGACATTGATAATGATAACGACATAGAAATTATTCATATTGTAAAAAAAGACAGCACAAATCCCGGCGCCATTAACGGATACTATCTTAACAGAAAAGATCTTAATATAAATGTTCCAAACAGTGGCATTGCTTGGGGAGGATATATGGGAAACAATAACGATGGCTTATATGATTTTGCCCCTATTCCATGTGGTGCAAGTTCTGTTATAGCTAGTTACTCCATGGTTCATCCTTCTTGCAATGGACTTAATGATGGACAACTGTTAATTTACCCAGCAGGGAGTGGTCCTCATACTTTCTTGTGGTCAACGGGAAGTATTGATAGCTCTTTAAGTAATCTAAATGCAGGCACATATACAGTAAGGGCAACAAATTCTCAAAACTGTTATGAAGAAAGATCCTTTACATTAATCGACCCTTTCCTCATAAGTTTTGGCAACATTTTCTCTCCCACCTGCCCTGGAGACACCAATGGAATGGCCACATTGTCTTCAACTGGATGTCCATGTATGTTTAGTAGCTGTGTGTTTTTATGGGACAATGGAATCACTACAAAACCAAACACTTCACTTACTGAAGGGTGGCATAATGTAAGCATAACACATACCAATGCTTGTGTCGTTATCGATTCTGTTTATATTCCTTTAAGTGCTGCCGTTTTGGATAGCGCAATAACGACTCCTCCTATTTGTTTTGGACAAAGCAACGGGCTTATTGAAGTTTTGACTTCTCAAGCTGTCTCTCCTGTTCTTTATACATGGCAACATGGGGAAACCGGGCAAACTATCGACTCATTAAGCGCTGGGAATTATACTGTTTATGTGCAGGATGCGCGGCCATGTTATGATACTTTAAACGTGTCGGTTTCTGAACCAGATTCCATCATAATGTTAAATCAAATTGAAAATGTTTCGTGTTATTCTCTTTCTGATGGGCAGCTTAGTCTCTCCGCTAATGGTGGGAACGGAATCTTTATTTATTTTTTGGATTCTAATTCCAATGCAAGCGGACATTTTTCTTCTTTACCACCTGGAAACTATTCCTGTTATACAAAAGACTCTGTAGGCTGTGTTAGCGACACTGTTTTGTTTACAATAAACCAGCCCGATTCATTAAACACAAGTATAAATAGCACTCTTTCTTCAGGTTACAATATTGCTGATGGTTCTGCTTCTGTTTTGGTTTTTGGAGGAACCCCACCATATAGTTATACTTGGAATGATTCTTTGATGCAAACAGACTCTATTGCAATTAATTTAACTGGAGGGTGGTATAGTGTAAATGTCATCGATTCTAACAATTGCACAATTATTGATTCTGTATATGTGGGTGCTGTTTCTACTAAAGATATGAGTTCTGAACCCGTTTATCTCTACCCAAACCCCACAAACAATCTTATTCATATTTCTGGATTAGACGATTTCTCTTTTGAGATAATGGATTTAAAAGGTCGCGTTTTAAGTAAAGGAAGAAATGACAATAAAATTTCTGTAGAAAGTTTTGCCGATGGCATCTACGTTCTTAAACTTGAAAATAATGGCGCTATTAAGAACTTCTTTGTTGTCAAAGAATAGATAGAACGTTTATCATTTGATTAAATGCCGGGAAATTTTTTCCGGCATTTAATCAAAATAATCGCTGGAATTTTTGATTAAAGCTAAATATATTTATATCTTAACAATTCCTTTTCCTTTTTTATTAATCTTAATTTAACTTAACCATGAAGTACAATTTACTTATTAAGGCATTTTATGTCTTTTCTATCCTTTTATTCTTTTCTCCAAAAATAAATGCACAACAGCAAAACATTGATGTAACTACTGGAGAAAAAACCGTCATTTTTGAAGATCAATTTGTAAAAATTGAAGGAACCATTACTGGTTGTGACAACCACACCTCCGGAATTAACAACACCTATGTGATGTTAACTCTTACCAACCTTACTCAAAACACCAGAAACTTTAAAGTTCAACAAGACTTGTTCTACGATGGAGCCTGCCTAACTTGTGGAAAAGACGAATATCTATTTAGTTATTCTTTAGCACCAGGAGAAGTAAAAACGGGCTCTTGCACAGAAAATAGCCAAAGCATGCGTTTGTACCATCACATGCCAGCAAACCTTTCGCCGGTAGTCTTAACAGATTACCAACTACACGTGTCTCATAATTAAAAGATAAAGACATGAAAAAAAAATATTTACTTTTTAGCATCTTTCTAATTGCTTCTTTTGGAGTGTTTGGACAGAGCACGTGTAATGTGAACGCATCTGTTTTTTATCAGTATGGAAGCAGTTCTCCAACGACAGGCCCCTCCTGTATAGATACAAACTATATATATATTAATGGTTTCGCTAGCTTAAATGGGGGTGGTTGCAATTCTGGAAATGTTTTTTCAGAAGATTTTAACTCCACTCCTCTCAATACAAACTGGAGCTATATATATCCCGACACCATAATTGATAACAACTCCTGTGGTGTCCCCTCTCCAGACAATACTGACTTTGTTTGGATGGGTGAAAACACCAACCAATCACTAAGAGCAATGGAAACAAGTGGGCTTGACCTTTCGGGGCTCTCAAGCGTTACAGTTTGTTTTGAAATGCGTTATGCAATTCAAGGGCAACCTTCTCCGTGTGAAGGTCCTGATTTACCAACAGAGGGGGTTTATCTACAATATTCCATTGACGGAGGAACAACTTGGGTTCAGCTCGATTACTATTCTCCTGCTTTTTCGGGATTTGGCACTAATACGCCACTTACCTCCTGGGGACAGTATCAAGCATTACTTCCTGTTGCTGCATTAACCTCATCTACAAAATTCAGATGGCAGCAAGGTGTTAACTCCTCACCATTATTTGACAATTGGGGCTTAGACAATATTTTTATAGGTGATTCTGGAACAAATGATTATACAATTACATATAGCGTTAACAACTCCTCATTTACTTCGCCTCCTTTTGGATTTGCTCAAGGAATCTATTCAGGTTATATGAATGCCGTCAATCCTGCTAATAACACGTATACAAATGTTTATGTGATACAAATGTCTAACGGCACCAATTCCTGTTATGATACCGTTATTATTAACCAAAACAATAATTTTCAAATCGTGCTTGACAGCATAACTCCAGCTAGTTGTGCTAATGGGAATGATGCAGCAATATATGTTTCTAATCCCGACTCAACACAACCTTCAATAGAATGGATATTTTGGGGCCAAAATACACCCGCAATTTACGACACAACATTGTCTCCACATCAATTTTCAGCTAATAGCTTATCGCCAGGAACTTATACCATAAATGCTGGCGGCAGTTACTCTATTTGCTATGATAGTCTTAATATAACAATTGGGAATTCTTCCGGTTGTACTGTAAGCGGTGATTTTTCTCCAGGAAATTACAGCTGCTATGATTCCATAACATTAAGTGCGATTGGAACTGAATGCGCTTCATCAATTGTAGGATGTAACAACGGAGCATACTTTAATGATGACTTCAACACCGGACAAGCGGTTGGCTGGTATTTTGTTCAAGCATCTACCGTTTCAGCTAATACTTGTGGGGTTAACTCTATAGACAATACAAATTTTTTATGGATGGGGAGTCAATCAACCTCCCCAAGAGTTTTAGAAACTAATGATTTGGATTTGTCTAATGGTGGCGGAATCTGTTTTGAAATGCGTTATGCTATTCAAGGACAATCCGCACCTTGTGAAGGACCAGACTTGCCTAATGAAGGAGTCGTTCTTCAATATTCCATAGATGCTGGAACTACCTGGACTCAAATAAACTATTGGGCACCAACAAATAATGGTTCCCCAGGAGGGTCTCCTTTAGACATGACTGTTTGGAACCAGTTTACAGAATTATTGCCAGTTGCAGCACATACAAATGCCACAAGAATTCGTTGGATTCAAACAACTTCTTCTAGTGCAAATTATGATAACTGGGGAATCGATAATGTTAAGATTGGAGACACCATTGCTCCGGGAGGCAATTACACCATTTCTTGGCAGCATGATAATTACTCTTTAGCAACTGGAGTTTATTCTGGATCGAATCCAATGCCAATCGCTGCGCCAAATTCAAATGCCGGAACAAATTATTATGTGGTTCAAATGACAGATGGCACAAATACATGCTACGACACCGTTATGATTAATTCGATTGGAGCATTAATTAATATTGATGCTGTTGGCAATATCGTTTGTGGTAATGATGGCTTTATTATGGTTTCTAACGCTGCACAGACATCAACAAGCCCATTGAACTTCATTCTTTCAGATACTGGAGTGCTTATAGACACCAGTATTACAAGCGGAACGTCTTGTACTTTCAATGGTCTTTCAGCAGGGGTTTATGACATCGTATTAGTAGACCCAAATTCCTGTTCTGACACCGTTACTTTAACCATTATGCAAGATTCTCTTTTAAGCGCTACATTGAGTATGACTCCTGATATAGGCGCGGCAAGTGGTTCGGCAACTGCTCAAGCCAATGGAGGAACGGCTCCATACACCTACCTTTGGAACGATGCAAATGCGCAAACCACCGCAACCGCATCTGGTTTAGTTTCTGATTGGTACATGGTTATCATTACCGATTCAAATGGATGCACTTATACCGATTCTATTTTTGTCACCCGATCTATTGGTTTAAATGAAAACATAAATCAAAACGTATACATTTATCCAAATCCAACAAACAACCTTATATATGTTTCTGGAGCAAATGACTTCTCTTTTGAAATAGTAGATCTAAAAGGTCGTGTTTTAAGTGTTGGAAGAAATGCTAATAAAATTTCTGTAGAAGACTTTGCTGATGGCATTTACGTTCTTAAACTAGAAAACAACGGGTTTATCAAAAACTTCTTTATTGTCAAAGAGTAGATAGAACATTTATAACTTGATTAAATGCCGGGAGATTTTTCCGGCATTTATTTTTTTGGCATAACAAATCCCTCCATATCCACTTCATAAATATCGATGTTATTTTTTCCTTTCTTGGAAACAATAGAGGCCATCATTGCTTTTTTAAGTGCTGGATAATACTGAAAATGAGTGTCGTTATTTACCGAATTAACCATAATACCAAGATTTATGGGTTTTGTCCATTCTCCTTTTTTGTTTTCAGAAACATAGATATCTAATCCCCCCATACCAACGTGGCCATTAGAACTAAAAAACAAATACTTCCCATCGGGTGAAATATAAGGAGTTGTTTCTCTTCCCGGTGTATTTATGATGTCCGGAAGAGCTTTCGCTTTTCCCCATTTGTTGCCTTCTTTATGAACAACCCAAATATCGGTTGCCTTCTTTTCAAAATTTCTATCGGTAACAAAATACATTGTTTTGTTATTTTTTGTTATTGTGGCTGCTCCGTCAAAAAAAGTAGTGTTTATGGTTTTATTTTTTATTATTCTAGGTGTTCCAAACTTCCCAGTTCGTTTAGATTTTTTTGTTTCAAAAATATCCGACCCTTTTGTTGTAACCTTAACACAAGCTTCCGTATTTATAGTTAGTAACGCTTTAGACCCATCCCTTGAAATATGAGAAATCGCATCAAACCCTGGAGTATTAAAGCGTTTTATTTTATTGGTCACACTATCCCAGTCTGAAATTTCATCATTCCATTTAGCAATATAAATGTCTTCGAAATACTGCTGATCTGAAGGGTTTAATGACTTTCCTTTGGTGTCAGCTCTTCGTGAAGTGAAATAAAGAACTTTTCCACTATCTGCTATCATTGGCGCATATTCATGATACTTTGAATTGATTCTTCTAGAAATTACTTTTCTTTTTGTTTTTTTTCCCGATTCAAGCTCTTTTTTTGCAAAAACACATTGCTGAATATGAAGAGGCACCTGCAACTCTTTTATTAATGCTTTGGATAATTTTTGCTGACTTTTTTTATAATAAAATAGAGCGGAATCAACTTTGGACATTCGATGAAGTGTCCTGGCATATTGTTCCAATAATTCTCCTTGTTGATCTGCATTTTTTATTTTTAAGGCTGATTTAGCCTGCAAAAGAGATAAATGATAATTATGTTGGTCATAGCTTAACATACTAATATAGTATACCGCTTTCCAATTGGTGGGGTCTTTTTCTGCCGCTTCTCTAAATTTTAAAAGAGCCTCAAGGTTTTTCCCTTCTTGATAAAGGTAAATACCATCATTCAATAATTTTGAGGCTATTGTTTTGTTTATAATATTAATGGAGTCTGTAGGATGTTTTGGCGCTGCATAAAGATTGTTAATCAATGCGAAAAGCAAAACAATAAATAGTAATGTCTTTTTCATGAATCTATAAAGTAATAATTAGGACAAATTAGCAATTTTTTTAACGCTTTTCAAAGCATTAAACAATAAAAAATGGCTAAGCTTCAAAAACCTAGCCATTTCTATAAGTCATTATATCTTTATTTAAATTCCTTAACGAATTCGTCGTATTGAATTTTTTTGCTTTTAAGAGTTGCTTCTTTCTTGCAAAGCTCAATAAGTTTGTCTTCTGCCAAACGACCAATGATGCTATCTACTTGTTTTTTGTCTTGAAGAAATTTAATTGCATTTTCTGTTAATTCTTTTTCATCAGGCAATGGAGCTCCATAATTATTGTAATTCTGAATTAATAAACTTTTTGTGTATTCAATCAATTCCGATTGATCTATTTGAATGTCATGCGCATCAAAAATTGCTTTCTCAATTAATTGCCATTTTAACATTTTTAAATATCCTTCAAATTCCTTTTCAAGAACTTCATCGGTTAAAGGCTTTTCATTTACTTGTTTAATCCACCTTTTTAAAAACTTTTCAGGAAAATTAACCTTTACTTTTTTCATTAAATCATCAAATACCACTTTATGCAATAATCTATCTGAATCTTTTGAAAACATTGCATCCAAATCAGATTTTATTCTTTCAGTGAAAGAATTTTCATCTTTTACCGAATTATCTGGGTATAGCTTAGAAAACAAATCTTCATTTAATTCTGCAAATTTCATCGATTTAATTTCACTAATTGTGAAAGAAAATTTCTTCCCAACAGAATCCAATTCCTCTTCCTTTAGTCCTAGCATTGCTGCCTTATCTTTTGGTCCTTTAGACAGGTTATCAGGGTTGACATTAAGTTCATCTCCTACTTTTTTACCATTAAATTGCTTTCTAACTTTATCATTGTCCAGAAATTCTAAAGAAACTGAAGCGGTATGTTCTACCCCTCCTTCTTTTATTGAATTATCTTTGTTTAGTTCCACAAATTTTCCAAGAACTAAATCGTTATCACTAACGACATCGGCGCTTTCCAATTTTCCATATCTTCTTCTAATATCTTCACTTTGTTTTTTTATAAGTTCCGAATCAATATTCACAACCTTATAGGTGAATTTATTCTTTTTAGAAATCGAAATATCAATTTTGGGAGACAACCCTATCTCATAGGTGAACTCGAAATCTGAGGGATTATCAAAATCACCAGAGAAGCCATCTTCTTCACGAGGCATTGGGTTCCCAAGTAAATCAACCTTTTGTTCAGCAATATATTTATTAATCGATTCTGAAACCATTTTTGACACTTCATCAAAAAGAACCGATTTCCCATATTGTTTTTTTATAAAAGACATTGGAACAAAGCCTTCTCTAAAACCTGGTATTTTAGCTGTTTTTCTGTGTTTTTGCAAAGTGCCTTCCACTTTATTTAAATAGTCTTTTGGTTGCACCTTCACCTTTAGTAAAGCGTTTAATTTGTCAATGTCTTCTCTTACTACTTCCATTTTTTCTTTTTTTTTTATAAAAAATGGCCCCTCTCGAGGCCAGTATTCTGTGCGGGCGGAGAGACTCGAACTCTCACACCTCGCGGCACTAGATCCTAAGTCTAGCGTGTCTACCAATTCCACCACGCCCGCTTTTCATATCAATTAAAAATAATTTTATCCTAATTGAAGGGGGCAAATTTAAACATAATATTTATTATGACAAATAGTCTTAAAACAAATAAGTTATCAAACTTTTTTTTTGATATATAAACTTATTTTTTTTAATCTTTGGTTTAAATAAAAAATAGATGGCAGATTTTAATTCAATAAAAGAATTGCTTCATGTAAAATTCTCGGGAGAACCTGAACAATCTTATTCTTCCTTAAATTTTATTCTATACACTTTTATTATCATTATTTTAGGGGTTTGTTTATGGTATATAAATCAACGTATTTCAAAAAAAAGAGCTTTAAAAAAAGCTAGATCTTCTTATTTTCAAACTGAATATTCTAAACAATGGAAAAAAAGATAAAAATAAAACTTTGTTTTTCTTACAAACTTACAGCTCTATTTCTTTGTGTAATTAATTTATTTGCATGGCCGCTTTTTTCTCAAAGAAAATTTGAAAAAAGCAAACTAAAAAAAAATGAAAAGCTTATTGTTAGAAATGATGGAATTCAATGGTCTTTTGGTCCAACATATTTAATGACAAAAAATAAAAAAGAAATTCACGACTATGATGATAACGCTGGAACTAGAGGAGAATACTATTTAAGTCCCGCTGGAAAACTCGGTTTTTTTGTAGAAGTCGGAATGGCACATTTCCCCAAATGGACACCTTTTTTTAACAATCGACTTTTAGATTATGTAGATTGGGGAATTGGATTTAAGTCCCTTTCAGGAAGCGAAAAAACACACATTGATTACAAAAACTCTTTGGGAGAAACAATTAACAGTGATGAAGGAATTGGTAATTTCAGAAATGGCTTTCTGTCTTTTCGGTTTTCAGCACATACACTAATTTATTTCGGAAAAACCGAGAACAATCTAAGGGCAAAAAAATATTTTATTGATAATTCTATAGGGTTTAATTTTGATTATAACCTATGGGGGAAAAATAAAGAATATATTGGCTTTCATATTCCGGGAAACCAACAATTTCACTCACCGTCTGTTTTTCAACTTCACTATAATTTAGCTCTTGGTATTAGAATAAACCGTGCATTAATTTGTCTGCCTGGCGTTCAGCTCCCTATTCTAGGATTATACCAATGGAATGGTATTGGAGCTAACATGAACTGGTTCTCAAGCAAATACTGGCCAATCCAATTAAACATTAAGTTTATTAGACTTTTAGAAAAAAAACCTACCTGTGCCCCTGTATATCATAATCCGTTTGAGCGACAAAAAATAAAAGAAATGATGGAATAATCACTCTTTTTGAGGATACTTTAGAAAGTTTAATTACCTTTGCGCCAAGTTTTTGAAAATCCGAATAAATAATGACGATGAAAAACAGTTCAATTAGGTGGAGTGGTTTACTTTTAACAGTTTTTATTTTTCTGTTTTCTAGCCCTTGCTTTTCTTCTTCTGACTCCGAAAAAGAATTCAATGTAAGCGAAATGATCATGCATCATGTTAAAGATGCTCACGAATGGCATTTATGGGGCCCTGAGCATGGAGGAACATCAATCTATCTTCCTGTTCTTTTAATGGATGATGGAGTTCAAATGTTTTCTTCATCTGATTTTTATCACGGAAAAGTAAAGTCTACAATTGATCATAAAGCACCACACAACTCTTTTGAGTATTACGAAGGAATTGGTGCAGCAAAAGGCTATGCAATGTTTCATGAGAAAATTTACAAATTAAAGAATGGAAATTTAAACATTGAAGATGGGCATGTACATGGTAATATAAAGCCGTTTGATTTTTCAATTACAAAAAATGTTGTCAGTTTAATTATTGGGTCTCTATTGGTTTTGATAATCATGCTTTCTACTGCTAAATTTTACAAGAAAAACGGTGCTGTTGCCCCAAAAGGAATTGCAAAGTTTATAGAGCCTCTTGTTATTTTTGTTCGTGATGATATTGCAAAAGAAAATATTAGCGGAGGAAAGCATCATAGATACGTTCCTTATTTAACAACCATTTTCTTTTTTATCTGGATAAATAATCTTTTAGGCCTAATACCTATTTTTCCAGGAGGAGCTAATTTAACAGGAAACATTACGGTAACTTTCTTTTTGGCATTTTGCACGCTTCTGCTTACTCTTATTTCTTCTAATAAAAATTATTGGTTACACATTTTTGCAACACCAGGTGTGCCTCTTGCATTATTACCTATAATGATTCCGATTGAAATCGTTGGTATTTTCACTAAACCTTTTGCCTTGATGATTCGTCTTTTTGCGAATATAACCGCAGGACACATTATCATTTTGGCTTTAATCTCTATAATCTTTATAAATAAAAGCGCTGCTTGGGGGGCTCTTTCTGTTCCCATGGCTCTTTTTATATCGGTTCTAGAACTTTTGGTGGCTGCTCTTCAGGCATATCTTTTTGCTATGCTATCAGCCTTATTTATTGGTGCCGCAGTTGAAGAGGCGCATCATTAATTTTTGTTTTGTAAATTTTAAATTCAATATAATATGTACGGAAGTATAGCAGCAATTGGAGCAGGACTTGCAGTATTAGGCGCAGGTATAGGTATCGGCCGTATCGGAGGCTCAGCAGTCGAAGGTATCGCACGTAACCCAGAAGCTTCGGGGAAAATTACAACTACCATGATTATCGCAGCAGCGTTAATTGAAGGAGTCGCGCTATTTGGCGTTGTTATTGGTCTACTTGGTGGAGCAAAGTAATTGATTAAATCTGTTGGCACGGTTGGTGCCAACAGATTTTTTTTAACACATATAAAAAACAAAAAATGGATTTAGTAATACCCGATTTTGGACTTCTTTTTTGGACAGGAATTGTCTTTTGTTCCTTATTATTCTTATTAGCAAAATATGCTTGGAAACCAATTCTTGGAGCAGTTAATGCCAGAGAACAAAAAATAGCAGAATCTCTTGAGTTGGCTGAAAAGACAAAAATTGAAATGCAAGCTTTACAAGCTGAAAATGAAGCATTATTAAAGGAAGCTCGTGCAGAAAGAGATAAAATGCTTAATGAAGCAAAAAAGCAGGCAGATAAATTTATAGACGAATCAAAAAACAAAGCAAAAGAAGAAGCTCAAAAGATAATAACCTCAGCTAAAGAGTCTATTCAAAATGAAAAAGCGGCAGCAATGAGCGAGTTGAAAACTCATGTTGGTGCATTATCTTTAGAAATTGCTGAAAAAATAATTCAAAATGAGCTATCAACAAACGGAAAGCAAAAAGCATTGATCGATAAATTTGTGGATAACATAAACATGAATTAATTATTATGAAAGGAACAAAATCATCACTTCGTTATGCTACTGCTCTATTGGAACTAGCAATAGAAAAAAATGTGCTTGATGATGTCTCTAATGACATTGATTATTTACATACTGTTTGTAGTGAAAACAATGATCTGATCGCCTTTTTAAACTCCCCGATAATTAACAGCAATAAAAAAACAGAAATATTAGAAGATCTTTTTTCTCCTTTTAATGAAATTACTATTCGATTTATTCGTTTAATTACAAAGAACAAGAGGGAAAATATTTTACCCGCGATTGCATTTTCTTTTGTAAAGTTAATGCAAAAACACAGAGGGATAGTGCCTGTTAAAATAACAGCACCATACCCACTTAAAGACGAAACAAAAAACAATATAATATCCAAACTTCCTCAGAACAAAGAAATTACTTATGATGTTTCTGTTGAGGTTGACGAAGACTTGCTTGGCGGATTTATTATTAGAATGGAAGACAAGCAAATAGATGCGTCTATAAGAGGACGACTAAATGATTTAAAATTAGCATTTAATGCAAATTAATACTTACAATTAAAAAAAAAACAATGGCTGAGATCAAACCTGCAGAAGTATCTGCGATCTTAAGAGAACAATTATCTGGATTTAGAAATGAATCTGATTTACTGGAAGTTGGTACTGTACTTCAAATTGGAGATGGTATCGCTCGTGTTTACGGCTTAACTGATGTTCAATACGGTGAGCTAATTGAATTTGATGGAGGAACACAAGGAATTGCTTTGAATCTTGAAGAAGACAATGTTGGGGCTGTAATTCTAGGAAAAAGTTCTGCTGTTAAAGAAGGTGACACTGTAAAACGACTAGGAAGAATCGCATCCATAAAGGTTGGAGAAGAAATGGTTGGTCGTGTTGTAGACACATTAGGACTTCCAATTGATGGAAAAGGTGCTATTGGTGGGGAATTGTTTGAAATGCCGATTGAAAGAAAAGCTCCTGGTGTTATTTTTAGACAACCCGTTAGTGAACCTCTTCAAACAGGAATTAAAGCTATTGACTCTATGATTCCTATAGGTCGTGGACAAAGAGAATTAATTATTGGAGACAGACAAACAGGAAAAACAACTGTTGCTATTGACACAATCATTAATCAAAAAGAATTTTATGATCGTGGTGAACCTGTTTTTTGTATCTATGTTGCTATTGGACAAAAAGGTTCTACAGTTGCTGGTATTGTTAAGAAACTAGAAGATGCAGGGGCAATGAAATACACCGTAGTAGTTGCTTCAAATGCTTCTGACCCAGCTCCGAGCCAGTTCTACTCAGCAATGACTGGAGCGGCTATTGGAGAATACTTTAGAGATACTGGCCGTCCTGCATTAATTATTTATGATGATTTATCAAAGCAAGCGGCAGCATATCGTGAAGTTTCTTTATTATTGCGTCGTCCTCCGGGCCGTGAAGCATATCCTGGTGATGTTTTCTATTTGCATTCGCGCCTTCTTGAAAGAGCTGCAAAAATCGTAAGTGATAATTCTATTGCAAAACAAATGAACGATTTGCCAGAATCATTAAAGGATAAAGTTAAAGGTGGTGGTTCATTGACAGCTTTACCTATAATTGAAACACAAGCGGGAGACGTTTCTGCATATATCCCAACGAATGTTATTTCTATTACAGATGGACAAATTTTCTTAGAATCTGATTTATTCAACTCTGGAATTAGACCAGCAATTAATGTTGGTATTTCTGTCTCGAGGGTTGGAGGCTCTGCTCAGATTAAATCAATGAAAAAAGTTTCTGGTACTCTAAAACTTGACCAAGCTCAATATAGAGAACTTGAGGCATTTTCAAAATTTGGTTCTGATTTGGATGCTGCAACAAAAGCTGTCCTTGACAAAGGATCCAGAAATGTGGAGATCCTTAAACAAAAAGAAGGAGATCCTTTTCCGGTTGAAAAACAAGTCGCTATTATTTATGTTGGAACAAATGGTTTAATGCAAAAAGTTCCTCTTAATAAAGTTAAAGATTTTGAAAAAGAATACCTTTCAATTCTAGAAACTAGTCATAGCGAAACTCTAAATTCCTTAAAAGAAGGAAAGTATTCGGATGAGTTAACGGGAGTGTTAAAAAAAGTTGCTTTGGAATTAGCTGATAAATATTAATCGTTATCAATTAAATTGTTATGCCTAGTTTAAAGGAAATCCGTAATAGAATTAACTCAGTATCGTCTACTATGCAGATTACATCTGCAATGAAAATGGTTTCTGCCGCAAAACTTAAACGAGCTCAAGATGCCGTTACAAAAATGCGTCCATATGCTGAAAAATTACAAGATATTCTTATAAACCTAAGCGCTACTTTGGATTTGTCTGAAAATTCATATTCCGAACAACGAGAGAAAAAAAACATCCTTATTGTTGGAATCACCTCAAACAGAGGTCTTTGTGGGGGCTTCAATAATAACATAATCAAAAGAGTTGCGAAAATATCCAATTCTCGAGAAGAAAAAGGTGGTTCGGTTAAGGTTTTGTGTCTAGGTAAGAAAATAAAGGACATCTATAAAAAGAACGATTCTTATTACATTAATGACTCTCTTCAACCTTTAGAGGATATCTTTTCTGACCTTTCTTTTGAAAACGTTGAAAAAATTTCAGAGAATTTAATGACATTATTTACTTCTGAAGAGTTTGATGAAATCATCTTGGTATATAATCGTTTTGTTAATGCAGCAACTCAAGCAATTGAACAAGAACAATTTCTTCCAATTCTTCCTCCTGAGGAAACTGATAACTTAAACAATGAATACTTATTTGAACCTTCAAAAGAAGAAATTGTTGAAGAGTTAATTCCTAAATCTCTAAAAATTCAACTTTTCAAAGGTCTTTTGGATTCTTTTGCCGCTGAACATGGCGCAAGAATGACTGCGATGCATAAAGCGACAGATAATGCGCAAGATTTACAAAAAGAATTAAAATTAAGCTACAATAAAGCAAGGCAAGCAACAATTACTAACGAAATTTTAGAAATTGTTGGTGGTGCCGAAGCATTGAACGCATAAATTCCTTACTTTCGGTATAAAATATGGACTCTTTAATAAAAGTTTTAATCGTCGATGATCATAAATTAATTGGTCAGGCTTGGTCGTCTCTTCTAAACAGTGCTCCAAATATTCAGGTTGTTGGACTAGCCGAAAATGAAGAAGATGCCTTTTCAATGGCCCATGCATATAAGCCTGATGTGGTTTTAATGGATATTAACTTGGGGGACGGTTCTGGATTTAATGCTACTGAGAAAATAAATGACAGTATGCCAAAAACGCGGGTCATCGGCCTGTCTCTTCATGATGACATCACCTATGTTAAAAAATTCTTATCAATTGGCGCTAAAGGTTATCTAACAAAAAACACCAATAAAACAGAGCTTATAGATGCTATTCACAATGTATATAAAGGAGAAACATTTATTGGTTCAGACATTAAAGATCGTTATTTCACTTCGTTATTAAATGTTAAGCCCGGCGACTCTAAAAAAGAGTTAACCATGAAAGAAATTGAAATTGTCAAGCTTATTTCAAAAGGGTTTACTTCAAAAGAAATTGCTGAACAGCTTTTTATTTCTCACAGAACTGTTGAAACACACAGACACAATATCTTAAAAAAACTCGACCTACCAAATGCGGCTCAACTAAGTAGCTGGGCAAAGGAAAAAGGCTATGTGTAGAGGTTTTTTGTTTTTATGGCTGAAAAAATCTTTGCTTTTTTATTCTTTTCTTTTCTTTTTATTTAGCACCAATCCCATTTTCTCTCAATTTGATAATTGTGCTGAAAGTTTTTCTCTTAAAAAAAAAGAAAGCAACATTAATGAACAAAAAATTTGTCCTGATCTTTTACAAAAGGACCTCTCTGAGCTTTATGATAAAATTGATGAAGCACATCCCAATCCTTTTGTTTTTTGTTCCAAGAAAGCATGGGATGAAAAATATCAACTAATTGTTGAAGAATGTAAAAAGCCAAAAACTTTTTTTGAATTCAGTAAACTAATTGCTTCTTGGCTATCTCTATTACAAGACTCTCACACTTCTTTAGATCCAGATTTAATGTTGTGGGAGTTTAAGAAACACCATTATATGTTTCCTTTTATGCTGTCACGTATTAATAAAAAATTTTATGCAAAACATTTCATTAATGAACTCATCCCTCATGGCAATGAAATTTTAAGTATAAATGAATTTAGTGCAGATAGTTTATTTAATTTATCTCTTTGTTTTGCTATCAAAGAAGGAGAATCATACACCGCTCAACAGTCTTATGCAACCTATTTAATGGGCTTTGTTTATAATCTTTGCAATAATTTTCATTACAACGATACTATCGTAATAAAGCATCAAGATATTAATGGAGACACATTAACGTCTATACTACCTTCATATAGTCCAAGAGAAAGGAAAAGATATTTCAATAAATACAGTTGGAACAAAGTTCACGACATCGAGTTTAAAATAAGTTCTAAACAAAATATCGGAGTATTAACTGTAAACACTTTCTCTCCAAAAAAGAACAAGAAGTTTGAAGCTGACATTAACAAGTTTTTTCAACTAATTAAAGAAAGAGATATCGAAAACATATTAATTGATTTAAGAAATAACACTGGAGGATATTTCTATTATGTGAATGAATTAATGGATTATATAGACACTACAAAACTCATTAGAGAGAAAAACTTCATCTGTAAACGTAGTTTTCTAGATGATTATTCAAACATGGGATTTTTTAATAAATTGTTCTTTAAGTTATCCTGTAAACTAAATAAGGATGCTGCTTTTCAAAAAGAATGTTCTTTTTACAATACCGAATATGGGCATATTGACACCTTGTATGAAAAGCATTCTTACCATTTTAAAGATTTTTATAAGTTTAATGGCAATTGTTTTTTGGCTATTAATGGAATGTCTATCTCGGCGAGTGTAGACTTTACTTCCTGGTTTATGAAAAGTGCCAGGGGTGTTGTTCTTGGAGAAGCATGCATGGGGCCTTATACAGGAACGTGGGGAAATCCTAGGATAACTTATTTATCAAACACCAAACTTGCGGTTGTTATTTCCACCATTAGAAACAATTTATCTAATGAATTTATACACTCAAAAAATCCGATAAGACCAGATATTGAAATCCCTAAAAACATTAAAGACTACAGAAATAGAAAAGACCCTATAGTAAAATACATTTTAAAAAATTTACTCTGATTAACTTCTCTTATTTTTATATATAATGATGCATTCAAAATTACCTAATGTCGGAATCAGTATTTTTACATCTATCTCAAAATTAGCAAATGATACGGGAGCTATTAATCTTGCTCAAGGTTTTCCTAATTTTAAAGCAGATCAAGAATTAATCAATACAATTGAAAGGGTCTCAAGTAAAAATGTGCATCAATATTGCCCCATGCAAGGCAATGAAATTCTTAGAGAACAAATAAGCAAATTAATAAAGGACACATATAACAGAACTCTTGGGATAAACAACATTCTTATTACAGCGGGAGCTACACAAGGAGTTTTCACCTGCATACAAGCAATTGTAAAAGAAAAAGAAGAGGTTATTATTCTTGACCCTAGTTATGACTGCTACGAAGCACCTGTTTTATTGTGTGGAGCAAAAAGTATTCGTATTCCTCTTAATGAGCAATATCTTCCCGATTGGGACCTCATCGCTAAATCTATTAATGAAAAAACAAGATTGCTTATTATAAATACTCCACACAATCCTTCAGGAAAAAACTGGACAAAAAAAGACTTTGATGCACTTATAACTCTTTTAAAAAAACACCCCAAACTACTTGTTCTATCTGATGAAGTTTATGAATTCATCACTTATGAAAAAAAGCACCTCTCTATTCACAGTTATTCTTTTCTTTTTAATCGAGCTGTTTCTGTTTCATCATTTGGCAAAACGCTTCATGTAACTGGTTGGAAAATTGGTTATCTTGTTGCCCCACCAGAAATAATGAAAGAAATTCTTAAGGTTCATCAATATCTTGTTTTTTGTGTTAATAGTTTATCTCAACATATTCTGTCTGAATATTTACCTCATTTTGATCCAAAAAAAATAAGAGAATTATATCAAGCAAAAAGAGATCTTTTTGCTTCTGGTATTTCCAGTTCCCGTTTTCGACTTTTGCCTTGTGAAGGCACTTATTTTCAATCTGTTTGTTACGATCAAATTAGTTCAGAAAACGACTTAGATTTTGTCTATAAATTAATCCTACACAACAAAATTGCCGCCATTCCTTTCTCTGTTTTTAATGCAAACAATGCAGACTCTAAAACAATCCGTTTTTGTTTTGCTAAGGACGACCAAACACTTTTTAAAGCCCTGGAAACTCTATGCAAAATCTAACTGTTGCTTTGGTTCAAGCGAATCAAATATGGGAAAATAAAGAACAAAACCTTGCTTTATTTGATAAGCTGTTTTTCTCTATTGAGAATGTTGATTTAATTGTTCTTCCTGAAATGTTCAACACTTCTTTTAGCATAAATCCTAGCCTTCTTGCCGAAGAAATGAAGAATTCTTCTAGTCTTGAATGGTTGAGACAAAAAGCACAGAAAAAAAAATGCGCCTTGTACACCAGTTTAATAATAAAAGACAATAATAATTATTTTAACAGGGGGGTGTTTGTTTATCCAAATGGAGACATCGAGACTTATGATAAAAGAAAGTGCTTCTCTTTAGTTAATGAAGGGGATTACTTTAAGGCTGGAGAAAAAGAAAAAATTGTTTCCTTTTTAAATTGGAACATAAATCTTCAGATATGTTATGATTTAAGGTTTCCTCTCAATGTTACAAACTCCTTGAACTCTAACAGCAAATCGAAATATGACCTGCTTTTATACGTTGCAAATTGGCCTGAAAAAAGGATAGCGCATTGGGATATTCTTCTACAGTCTAGAGCTGTTGAGAATCAATGTTATGTAATTGGAGTTAACAGAACAGGAACTGATGGGAACAACATTAAGTACTCAGGTGGCTCTGTTGCTATTGATCCAAATGGGGATAAAATATCCGTTATTTCTGATGAAGAAAAGATTATTATTGTCGAAATAAAAAACGACTTCCTAAGCAATATAAGGGAAAAATTGCCTTTTCTTAAAGATCATTAATGGTAATCCTACAAATTTTGTCTAACTTTATAAACTATAATTAAAACACATGAAAAAACTTATACTATTAACTACCTTTTCTGGATTATTCTTTTTTGTTCAATCACAAAGAAACGAAATTCAGTATAGTGAAAAAGACTTAAACTTTTCAAAAGAAAATAATTTAAAACCTACAACAAAAGCTTTAGGACAAGTATTGTGGTCTGATGATTTCTCAGATACGAACACTTGGGTTATTGACAACAGTGGGCAATCTGGTTTTGCATACGGCTGGAACATTAACTCCACAAACGAAGGTTGGTGGTCAAGCAATGGCATTAACTCAACTTCTGGAGGAAATAATGCAGAGTTGGTTAATGGAAACCCTACTCTCAATCCAGGAACTCAAGCTGAAAACGTTACTTACACAATGACCACAGACACCCTTATTGATGTTGTGACTTTAGGTGGCTCTAATATGTGTGTTTTAGAATTTGAACAATATGGTGCACGTTTCAATGATTTACAAGAAGTTCAAATCAGTTATGACGGTATAACATACAGCACCATAACAGACAATCTAGATCAGCCTGTGCTATCTGCTAGTGGTGGAGCGCCATATGCAAACCCGATGACAAAAAGCGTCAACCTTGCATCCATCTTAGGAGCAACTCCTCAACCTTTTTACTTGCGTTTCTCATGGACTACAAATTATCCTAGTCAAGCAACTAATCCAAATGTATGGATAACTTACGGTTGGTATATTGATGATGTGCGTATTGTTGGTGCTTCTGACAATGACTTAAGCGTCGTTGAACAAGGGTGGGGAACAAATGGTCTTCAATACCATCAAATTCCTACAACACAAATAGCCCCTATCGACTTCTATTCAACCGTCTTTAATGGAGGAAGCAATAATCAAACAAATGTTAGTTTAAATGTGGATATAAACTCTGGAACTTCCTCTGTCTCAAGTTCACCCACAACAATAAACTCCCTTGATACGGCAACACTTTCTATGTCAACACCTTTCACCCCTTCTGGGTTGGGAAGTTATGCGGCCTCTCTAACACTTACGGCTGATTCAACAGATGATGACCCTTCAAATAACACTTTGAATAATGTTAGTTTTGATGTTACAGATTACATTTATGCTCGTGACGATGGACAGGTTCAAGGAAGCACAAACAGGCCTAATGGATTCCAAATTGGAAACTTATTTGAAGTTTTTGCTGATCAAGAATTAAAAGCTGTAGATGTTCGAATAGATGGAAGTACAACCGTAGGAACCGAAGTTTATGTTCGGATTTATGACCTTGATAATGGCTCTTTTGTCTTTTTAGCTGAAAGTGATCCTTTAGTCTTAACAAATGGAGACCTGAGTACTAACCTTGTTGTCGCTTTAAATACTCCTATCACACTTTTAAACGGCGAAGCCTATCTTGCTGTAATTGGAACTTATTCAAGTGACTTGAATGTGGCGAATGCTGGAACTACAGATCCTCAAACGTCTTTCCTTTTCAGAGAAGATGATCAAACATGGTATTACACAACAAATGTCCCATATGTAAGGCTTAATTTTGACCCAACAATTGAAGTGCAAGAAAATGAAGATTTATTTGTATCATCTATTTATCCAAACCCAACAAAAGATAAAATACATGTTGACTTTTCTTTAAGCTCATCAAATCATGCTGAAATAATCATTTCTGATTTATATGGAAAGGAAATAATTAAAAAATCTAATCAGTATAATTCTATTGGATTGCATTCTGAAGAAATTGATTTAGGGGCTTCTACAAATGGAATTTATTTAATTACTATAAAAAGCGGGAATTCAAGCGCTGTTAAACGATTAATTAAGTTATAATAACTATCTATAAAAAAAAAGGGCTTTTAGTAAAGCCCTTTTTTTTTATTCCATTATATTAACAATTTCTCTACCCAAAAGAAGTAGAAAACCCTCTACTTGGCCCTTGTTCAATCGGGTTAACAATCAAAACGGGGATTTTTGCTTCATTGGTAATAAGGTGTTGCTCATAGTTATTTCCTATAACTCCCATAACGCCAGATCTATTTAAATTCATTATTGCAACTAAATCTGAATTAGTGTCTACAGCATATTGAATAACCTGATCATCAAAACTTGCTCTTGATTTAAAAGTATAGTCCATTTCAATTTCTCGTTGTTTAAAAAACTTTATTGCAAATTGGACGTTTGCCTGCGCATGATGCTTTAGGAAATCATCAGACTCTTCAGGGATTATAACATGCACCTTTGAGCTGAAATATTTCGCTAAATTGGCAACCATTCCTAATTTTTGTTTGGTTTCTCTATTTAAATCCATTGGAACAACAATATTATTGTATCCATCAGGATCTATTGTTTTTTCTTGAACGATGATAAAAGGAACACTTGAACTTGTTACTACTTTTAATGCATAGCTGCCAGTTAAATGTTGCCAACCTTTTGCACCATGTGTTCCCATAAAAATAAGTTCTGCATGATGTTCTGCTGCAAAATCTCCAATGTCTTCGAAGATAGAGCCCCTTCTAACGTTTGGAACTATCTCCACATTAGAATCTTTATATTTATCACAAACTTGAGCAAGATTCTTTTCTGCTGCTGCAATATCTTTTTCCTTTGCAACCACGTGCAAAAGATATATTTGAGCATCTAAAGGTTTAGCCACAGCAATTGCATGATCAAGTGCAATATCTGCTACTGTACTAAAATCATGTGGAACAATAAAATTTTTCTTATTCATGGTTAATAATTTTTTACAAAATTAATAATAATTACTCTTCTTTTATAAACTTTAATTTTCAATGCTTTTTTCTTTTCTATTAGGCTAGTTAAACGCATAAAAGCACAAAATGTTACTCGCTCAAGCATTTAAAAGTTTACTACAGAAAATTCCGATGCATCTATGTGTTGTTTAAAACTAATTTTAGCTTTATAACTAAACATTTAAAACTTCATTTTATAAGAAAAAAAAGGCAAATCATAAGCCGGGTTCTGTCGCTTAAAAAGCTGTCTATCATTTATCTAGCCTTAACCTCGCAGTTAAGGTCAATCAACCCACCCTCTAGGATCGGACGAGCAGTCCTCAATCCCTAGTATACTTGGTCTTTCAGCTCGTAAGGTTTACCTAGCTCCCTTTGTCTCCATCGGGCTGGTGAGCTCTTACCTCACCTTTTCACCTTTTCTTTGAATAATCAAAGTAGTTTTCCTTTCTGTGGCACTTTCTGTTAAATAAAAATCCCTTTTTATTCACCTTCCCGTTAGGAAGTACGATGCTCTGCGCTGCCCAGACTTTCCTCTCTCTGCAATGCAGACAGCGATAGACTGATTTGCCTTATCAAAAATAAAAAAATCAATCGATTATAATCCTATTTAGATAGCTGAATTTTGCTGTTTCAACAATTATAAAATAAATTCCTGCTGGAAATAAACTTAAATCTATCTCTCCTTTTGACTTTCCAAACAAATCTTTAAACAATTTCTGCTTTCCATCAAGCGTTTGTATATAAATCCTTTCTACTGGTATTTCTGACTTATAAAAAATCTTTTCACTTGCTGGATTAGGATAAATAATTATTTCTTCAGAATCTAAATTATTCATTTCCGCATCAAGCCCCCTATAAATGTCTTTATATTCCACACTTTGAACCGTTTCACTTCCATTAATGTCATTTGCAACAACTTTAAGTATTGCTTCTTTTTCTCCCTTTGACCACCATTCATATTCCTTTATTAATCTTGATGGCAGAGCAATCCAGGATCCCGCTCCTGCAAATGTTTGGTAAACAGAATCTGTCTCTATAATTTCATGCTTAATTCTTAAAACTGAAAAAGTCCCAAAAGGTGTAATTATTTCCCCCCATCCATCTACTTCTGAACTTCTTTTCCTATGTTGAATAAATTCTAAATCAGAAAATGGATTTAAATCTACATGTGTATAACCCACCGATGAATCCTGTTGACTATAAGATAGCGGAAGGTTATATCTTGTTTCAATAGTATCTGATTTAAAAGGAACTCCTTGCCCATCAACAGTTAGTGAATATCCTAGTGAATTAACTTTACTGGAATCTATTTTTGAATATAAATTAAGCTCCTCCACATCTACAGGTAAAAAATTATTCATCATATCTAAAGGAATATCTATAGATTTTGTGAAATAAGTTGCCTGATATTCTTGTGATGCAAATGTCCCATAGGTTAAATTAACCAATAAAGGAGCTCCCGTCATAGAGTTAAAGTTTTTCAATGTTTGAGAGACAGGGATCAACATGCTGAAATCCCAAGAATAATTCACCCCTGTAGATTGATAACCGGTAATAGTTGGAGCTGCTTGGCTTATTCTAACAGTATCATTGCTTGTTCCAAAATCAGTAGAGTCAATAGATATTTGAGAAACTAAAAAAAAGGGGATTATCCCAATTAGAAATGTTGTTATAGCTTGTTTATTAAAATGGTAAATCATCGCTATCATCAGATTCCATGGAACTTTCGCTATTAGTAAATGCTTCAGTTTCATTTTCATTTTCAAGTGAAATTGGAGAAGGTCCTTCTGCTGGAATTCCATTTCCATTTTCATTTGCCTCTATTCTCCAAGCATCTATGTTGTGATAAAATCGCCCATTATATTCTCTGGAAGACAAGTTAAAAGAAACATCAACCATTTGACCCTCAGAATAAGCTGCTAAGCTTGTTATTTTGTCTTCTCCAAAAAGGCTAAAACAGACCTCTGGATTATAATCTGCACCTGTATTAATTACAAACCCTTGTTTTTTCCACTCTTTACCAGCTTTGCTTACTCCACTCTCCACGTCTAGTATTTTAATTATTTTTCCTGAAATTTTCAAACTCATATTTTATTATTTATCCGTTATTAAATGACAAAAGGGTTTTCCACGCTTCTTCTGTCTTATTGTTATTTAAATGTTTTTTTGCCAACAAATGTAACTCTTCTTCTAGTTTTTTAGGGTTTTCCTCGAGAGTAATAAACAAATCGCTTAGTTCCATCAACTTATATTCATTTACATCTGTTTCATCAGGAATTTGTTCCACTCCCCCTAATTGACCCAAATCGTTTCCTGACAATACTTTACTCTGAGTTATGTCTGTTGGTATTTGATCAAAACCTATTCCCTTTGTTGTTATGGGTTTTTGTATTTCAAACATAGAGTTTTTATCTGCTCTACAATACCAATTACCTCCCATTCTTGATACTAAATCAATTTTATGTTGATCTATCATTTCTTTATCATCCAAAATCTCATCCTTTATATGAATACAAAGGACTTCACATAAAATTAAATTCCCTGCTCCACCTTCTGATCCTAGTTCTATTATTTGGTTTACCTTGCATTCAAGCTGAACTGGAGACTCTTTAACTCTTTTAGGTTTTATAAATTCTGAGTCAATCGGTGTTAGACCAGACTTAACAAACTCACTAATCCCTGGTTCATATGGAGAACTCGCTAAACTCATCTGGTGAACAATTGAATGATTCACCAAGTTGATAACCACCTCAGGTAAATTTTTCACATTATTATATGTGTCCTTTGTTTGATTTGTTTTCCCTGATCTAGCAGGTGAAAAAACCAATATTGGAGGATTTGCACTAAAGACATTGAAAAAACTAAAAGGGGCTAAATTATCCCTTCCCTCTTCATCAATTGTAGAGGCAAATGCAATTGGTCGAGGCCCTACAGATCCCAACAAATAATGATGTAATTTAGGTACAGGTATTTCTTTTGGAATTATTTTCAAAACAAAAAATTGATTCACAAATTTACTTTATTCTATCGTAATAATTTCGTTTGTTTCTTTTTTATAAGCAAATGCTTTCATTTTTAACTTTTATTAAAGCCTTTTTTGGTTTAAAATTATTACTTTGCGTTCTATTCTATTGAGAATGAAACTTATAAGCACCCTCTGTTTTTTTATTTCTTTTTTCTGTCATTCTCAATTTCCTGTTTCTCCACTTAGTTGTACCGCTCCTTTCTATCATGGCGTTGCATCAGGAGACCCACTTAATGACCGTGTCATTATTTGGACTAGAGTTACACCTTTTGATTTTAATGATTCTGTAACAGGGACATACCGTGTAGCATCAGACTCTTCTTTCCTTAATACGGTTAATTCGGGCATATTTACAACTAATTCAACAGTGGATTTTACAGTGAAAATTGATGTTACTGGATTAAATGCAAATACTTTTTACTTTTATGAGTTCGAAGTAAATGGACAAAGAAGCCCAATAGGAAGAACCAAAACAATTCCTGATGGATCAGTTGATAATTTAAGATTTGGGGTTGTTTCTTGTGCGAATTTAGAGTCTGGATATTTTAATGCCTATAAAGCAATAAATGAACGTAATGATGTAGATGCAGTTCTAATGCTTGGAGACTATATCTATGAATATGAAGAAGGTTATTATGGTCCAAACTCCAGCATCACGCGAGATTTAGAACCAGACAACGAAATCATTTCTCTTTCAGATTACAGAATGCGTTATTCCTCATACCATTTAGACCGTTCATTACAAAATTTACATCAAAATTATCCTTGGATATGTGTATGGGATGATCATGAGTTTGCAAATAACTCCTATAAAGATGGTGCTGAAAACCACAGCTCTAATGAAGGCAGCTGGGATGAGAGAAAAGAAAATGGGCAGAAAGCGTATTTTGAATGGCTTCCAATTAGGCCAAGAGTAAGCAAGCTTTATGATATTTATAGAGGTTTTGACTTTGGAGATTTGTTCTCATTGATGATGTTGGATACTAGAATTCATGGCAGAGAAGAACAGTTTGGAATTACCAATTCACAAATAAACGATACCAATAGAACCATGCTTGGAGAAGATCAATTTCAATGGTTAAAAAATGCTCTTTCTAATTCCACATGCAAATGGAAAGTTTTAGGAAATCAAGTCTTAATGGCAGAAGTTACTGTTTTAGGGATTCCGCTTAATAGCGATGGTTGGGATGGATATCCGGCTCAAAGGAATAAACTTTATGATTTTATTTTAAACAATAACCTTGATAATTTTTGTGTGTTAACCGGAGATATTCATACCAGCTGGGGAATTGACTTAAAAAAGGCGAACGAGAAAGTTGGGGTCGAATTTATAACTCCAAGTGTAACATCTCCAAGTGTTCCAATCAATGCAAGTTGGTTAATTACTATTGAAAACTCTCATGTTAAATATTTAGAACTTACCGAAAAAGGGTTTATTATCTTAGATGTTACCCCTCAAAAAATACAATCCGACTGGTATTTTGTAAATACTTTAGACCATATAGATGCTAGTAATTATTGGGCCAAAGGATTATATTCAAGTGACGGAAACAACAGTCTTAATGAAGCCAATTCCAAAGAGGAAGGACATGGTCCTTTTCTTATTTCACTGATGTCTGAATGTCCAAAAACAACAAGCACAAACTCAGAAAACAATTCATTTATTCTTGGCCTTTATCCCAACCCAGTTCAAGATTATTTAACCATTCAATTTAACAGTTTAAAACCAACAAAGAAATTGGTGGAAATCTATGATTTAATGGGTAATTTAATTATTCAAAAAACAATTAAAGTTGAGAGTATTTCGGGGATTTTACATGCAAATATTTCAACAAAACAAATTAATTCAGGGCAATATTTATTAAAACTCATTGATGAAAATTCCGGGAATTTTATTGAAAGTCGATTTATAAAACAATAAGTCTTTGTCTATTCCTTTTATGGATTATTCTTTCCTATTATCTTTGCATTCTATTTTAATAAACAAATGAGCACACAAGAACTTTCAGAACAAGAAATTCAGAGAAGAGATTCCCTTAAAAAATTACGTGATTTAGGCATCAATCCATATCCTGCAGAGTTATATCCAGTCTCTGATTTTGCAAATAAGCTAAGCACCGATTTCATCGAAGGCAAAGAAGTTTGTCTTGCCGGAAGAGTTATGAGTAGAAGAATTATGGGTAAAGCTTCTTTTGCTGAAATTCAAGACTCTACAGGAAGAATGCAAGCCTATTTTAACCGAGACGAAATCTGTCTTGAAGAAGATAAAACACTTTATAATACTGTTTTTAAAAAATTACTAGATATAGGAGATTTTATTGGTATTAAAGGAACCATGTTTAAAACGCAAGTCGGAGAAATCTCTGTACACGTTAAAACATTTAGTGTTTTAAGTAAGTCATTAAAACCTTTGCCTCTTCCCAAAACAGATGCTGATGGAATCATTCACGATTCCTTTTCTGATCCCGAGACTAGATATCGTCAACGATATGTGGACTTGGTTGTGAACCCACATGTAAAAGAAACTTTTGTAAAAAGATCTAAAATCATTACTTCAATGCGTAATTTCTTAAACAGCAAAGATTACCTTGAAGTAGAAACACCAATATTACAGTCAATTCCGGGAGGTGCTGCTGCACGACCATTTATAACACATCATAATGCATTAGACATTCCTTTATATCTTCGAATTGCCAATGAATTATATCTTAAAAGATTAATCGTTGGTGGATTTGATGGCGTTTATGAATTTGCCAAAGATTTTAGAAACGAAGGAATGGACAGAACACATAATCCGGAATTTACTCAAATGGAAATTTATGTGGCTTATAAAGATTATAAGTGGATGATGGATTTCACCGAAGAGATGCTGGAAAAAATCTGCATGGATGTTTTAGGCTCAACAGATGTTCAAATAGGAGATAATAAAGTAAGCTTTAAAAGGCCCTTTAAAAGAATCTCTATGATTGATTCCATTAAAGAGCATACCGGTATAGATATTTCTGAAATGGACACTGTGGCCCTTTTTGAAACTTGTAAAAAATTAGGAGTTGAAACAGATGAAAGCATGGGTAAAGGAAAGCTTATCGATGAAATTTTTGGAGAAAAATGTGAAAGCAGTTACATTCAACCTACATTCATTACCGATTATCCTGTAGAAATGTCTCCTTTATGTAAAAAACATCGAGAAAATCCTGAATTAACTGAGCGTTTTGAGTTAATGGTAAATGGAAAAGAACTTGCAAATGCCTATTCTGAACTTAACGACCCAATTGATCAAAAAGAAAGATTTGAAGAACAAGTAAAGCTTTCCGAAAAAGGAGATGATGAGGCTATGTTTATTGACCATGATTTTGTTCGTTCTTTAGAATATGGAATGCCTCCAACCTCAGGAATGGGAATTGGAATTGACAGGCTCTGCATGTTTTTAACCAATAATTCATCCATACAAGAGGTCTTGTTTTTTCCACAAATGCGACCTGAGGTAAAAGAGAAAAAAATAAGCCTATCAGATAACGAAAAAATAATCTTCGATATTCTTCAAAAGGAAAAGAAAATGAAGCTAACGCAACTAAAAGAAGAAGTTGGATTAAGCAATAAACAATGGGACAAATCGATTAAGAACCTTAACAAAGATGGCATTTCAAAGATTTATAAAGACAACGACACTCTCTATATCGAATTAATATAACGTTCATGTACAATCAGCACGAATATTTTATGAGAAGGTGCCTGGACCTAGCCGCTCTTGGCATTGGTTCTGTTTCTCCAAATCCAATGGTTGGCTGTGTCATTGTTAACGGAGATAAAATTATAGGCGAAGGATACCATTCCGTAAATGGTGGAGATCATGCAGAAGTCGTTGCTATTAATTCTATTGGAATTAATAAAATAAACAAAGACACTACTCTATATGTTTCTTTGGAACCGTGTGCTCATTTTGGAAAAACTCCTCCTTGCTCCGAAAAAATCATTGCTTCGGGTATTAAAAATGTAATTATTGGATGTAAAGACATTAATCCTGTTGTTTCTGGAAAAGGAATTGAAGCTCTAAAGAAAAAAAATATAAACGTCACTTGTGGAGTTCTAGAAAAGGAGAGCATTGACCTTAACAAAAGGTTTTTTACTTATTACAAAAAAAGAAGACCATATGTTGTTCTTAAATGGGCACAAACAAAAGATGGTTTTTTAGATCGAACGAGAAGTTCAAAAAAAGATATTGGAATAAACTGGATTTCAGCACCAGAGACCAAATCTTTAGTTCATAAATGGCGCTCTGAAGAACAAGCTATTTTAGTAGGAAGAAACACCGTGCTTTATGACAACCCTTCACTTACCGTGAGAGAATGGGAAGGAGACAATCCAATTCGGATTATAATTGACAGCCAGCTTCAAACAAATATAAAAGGAAACACCTTTTCTGATGGATCAAAAACGTTCATATTAAACCGCATTAAATCAGAAGTCGTGAAAAATATTGAATACATAAAAATCCCAGAAACCAGCACAAAATATATCCTTGAGGAATTACATAAGCGAGGGATTCAATCTGTGTTAATAGAAGGAGGAAGTAGAACCCTTCAATATTTTATAATAGACAGAGCCTGGGACGAAGCTAGAGTGATTGTTGGAAATCAATACTTTGATGATGGGGTTAAGGCGCCTGTAATCAGTAAAATTCCAAATGATTCTATCGATTTTGGTGAAGATAAAATTTACTTTTACTATCGGAAATAATTTAAGAAAATGTAATCATTGCTATAGCCGCAATAGCAAGTAAGATTCCATACCAATTGCTCATCGATAATTTTTGTTTAAAAAGAATAATTCCAGACACTGCTGTCAACACAATTACTCCCATGTTTACAATTGGGAAAATCTGAGAACTTTCGAGGATATTTGATTTTAGGGCATTCATAAAAAAATGAAGCGCGAAAAAATTTGGAATTCCCAGCATCACTCCCCCAAGAATATTTTTAAACTTCAACTTATGGGGTTTTATAAAATGCTCAAACAACAAATAAATAGCTCCAAAAATTGCTGCAATAAAAAATATTGCAATAAAAAATGCTTGAGTTTCAGCAGGCCCTATCATTTTTTTTTCCTCAGCCCAGCTCAATGTGCTATCCGCAAACCCTTGCCCTATAAAAACAAGAACTATTAAAAAAATGTACTTTTTGTTAAACGAAAGCCTTCCTCCAGATGTAGAGGAAAAATAAATTGCTATAATCGCCAAAAAAACACCCGCAAATTTTAGAACTGATTTTTCATCATTAAAAAAATAAACTCCAACAATTACAGGAATTATCATGGACATTTTATTTGCCACTGTAGTAATTGCTATACCAACTTTCTGGGTGCTAAAAGCCAAAAGATTAAAGGTTATAATAAACAACACGCCTATAATTATCGCAGGAAGTGTATAATCAGAACTCATCATTTGTATTGGAGAAACAGTTATTCCATTTAACTGCGAGCTAACAAGTGCCAAAATTCCAGCCGTTATATAGTTGATAATAATTGCCTGAAGATTATTTACACCAAACACCTCAAAATACTTGAAAAGTATTAGCATCATGGAAAAGGTGACGGTGGTAAAAATTATATCTTGCATTAAACCCTTTTGTAAGCAAAAAATGAAGTTAATAATAAGTTTGATATTAGTTGCAATTGGCAAAACGACCTCTTTAAAAAATCTTCTATTACTGTTATTCGTATTTTAGTAACATAATAATGGATCAAGAAATAAATGAACTATTTATTTAAAGCTGCAGTATCTTTAACTATACTTGCCAACTATAGCTTCTCTTTTGGACAAGTATTGTATACAACAGCTTTTCGTGACACCATTTTGCCAAGAATTGAAATAAACCCATCTCATTACGGGTTTATCTTCCCGGTAGAAAAAGATTTTTATAACTCATCATCTTTTACACCTCCTGCTGATGGAAGGTTTTTCGTTCAAAATTATGGTCCTCGAACCATCGGGAATTACGACAACCACCAAGGATCAGATATTTGGGGCCACACCATAAAAAATGGTGTTCTGACTTATAATCCTCCAGCCTTATGCATGTGTGATGGCCTAATAACGGCAATTGAGGATGGACCTGATTCCATTATAGATTTAACCACTTCCGGTCGAACTGTATACTATGCATGTGATAGTTTTTCACAGGTTTTCAACTCACAAATAAACATTGTTTATCGTCATTTAGATTCTATAAAAAGTGGACTTTCCATCGGAACTAGTGTGTCCAAAGGAGATACACTAGCTTTTGTTGGTAATAGTGGAACTACGACCCTAACTCATTTACATTTTGATTACAAATCCATCCCTAATCAGTGGGGAAATACGACTACGACTAAATATTTAAACCCCAATCGACTTTTTGATCCAACTGAACACCCACAAATTTTAGGCAAACTAGACAATGCTCACATAGAAATTTTACACGATTGGCCTGATAGCACATTAATCCGAATACATTGGCCACACAACCAACATATTAATCGATTCAAATTCACAAACGGGACTTATAATCTTGTTTATGATGTAGAAGAGGTAAGAGCAAGTTACTCCGTTTTTGAACCGTCTATATGGGCCAGAGACAGCATGAAGATATTTCCTTATCGCACAAATGGCTATAGAACTGCTTTATATTATCAGCTTAATGACACGCTACCAGCCATTTTTCCCAACTCCCCTTACCGGGACTCTAACCTCTTTATTTATGGGTATTCACACATTCCACTTTCCGCTGATTCGGTGGTCAATGTCTACGATTTTATTTTGGAGGATGTGCCACTTGCTCACCAAACAAATGATTGGATTGTTAAACTAACTGATGTTTGGGGCTATACCGTTCAAGGACAATTTTCTGGGGCAAATATTCAGAATGTCGACAAATCACATTCTAAGTTTAAAGTTTATCCAAATCCAACTTCTGATTTTTTAATGCTCGATTTAAACAAAAAAACTGAATATTCTTGTGTGGAAATTTATAATCTCTATGGTCAATTGGTATTATCAGAAACAATAGATAAAAATAGAATAGATATAAGAAAATTAAATAGCGGAATTTATTTCATTACGTTAAATAGCAAAACAATTGTATTTAAAAAAAAATAAATGCTATCGTGAAAAACCAAGCAGTCAAACCATTTACTAACTTAGTACAAACGTAACTAATCATACACAAAACGTTAGACTCAATTTATAAAATGACTTTATGGGTTTATCACCACAAGAAATGGAAGATGCAATTATTAAAAACCTTCCAAAAAACACTGGAAAATCAATTGATGAATGGCTAAAATTATTGTCAGAAGAAAACCTTTCCAATCAAAAAGAAATGAAATCATTTCTTAAAGAAAAATGCAAGATCGGTCATTTTCAAGCACAGACTATTGTTAAGTTATTTCAAAAAGATTGAAGATTATAAAAAATAAAGAAATAAACCAAAGCTCATGAACGAAATAAAATGCCCCAATTGTAACCAGGCCTTTAAAATCGATGCAGCAGGGTATGCCGACATCTTGAATCAAGTTCGTGATGAAAAATTTAAAGAAGCTGTAGAAAGCAGGTTAAAGCTTGCTGAAAAAGAAAAACAAAGCGCGGTAAAACTTGCAGAAGCCAATGTTAAAAGCTCTTTACAAGAACAACTTGTGCAAAAAGATAGGCAACTTACGGAATTAAAAGCCAAGAGTGAGACAGAACTGGCACAAAAAATAGCTGAAAAAGAGACTGAAATTGCAAAAATAAATTCCAAAATAAACAATGCAGAAACCGCTCAAAAACTAGCCGTTACTGAGGCTATTAGAGAAATTGAAAAAGATCGAGATGGTTTAGTAAACAGCTTAAAAACCAAAGAGTTAGAAAAAGAAAATCTTAGAAACTCCTTGGAACAAAAACATTCCACCGAACTTCAAAGCAAAGATACGATTATCAAGTTCAAAGATGATGAAATTGCTCGAGTTAAAGACATGAAACTCAAGCTTTCAACTAAAATGCTAGGGGAAAGCCTCGAACAACATTGCGAAATTGAGTTTAACAACCTTCGAGCAACTGCATTTCAAAATTCATACTTTGAAAAAGACAACGATGCAAGTTCTGGCACAAAGGGAGATTTTATTTTCAAAGAAACGGATGGAGATGGAAATGAAATTATTTCAATTATGTTTGAAATGAAGAATGAAAATGATGAAACCTCTACTAAAAAAAGAAATGAGGACTTTTTTGCAAAGCTTGATAAAGATCGTAATGTAAAAAACTGTGAATATGCAGTTTTAGTTTCGTTATTAGAATCGGATAATGAATTGTACAATAAAGGAATTGTAGATGTTTCATATAAGTTTAAGAAAATGTATGTCGTTCGCCCGCAGTTTTTTATACCTATAATTACTCTACTTCGCAATGGAGCGATGAATGCATTGAAATACAAACAAGAATTGAATTTGATGAGAAATCAAAACATTGACATCACTAACTTTGAAGACAAAATAAACAAATTTAAAGAAGGTTTTTCAAAAAATTATTTTTCTGCCGCTAGCCACTTTGAAAAAGCAATTGAAGAAATTGATAAATCAATTGCCAGAATGGAAAAAGTTAAGCAAGAATTAAGAACATCAGGAAATCAATTAAGACTAGCAAACCAAAAAGCGGATGGATTAACCATTAAAAAGTTAACCCATGGCAACCAAACAATGAAAACAAAATTTAATGAAATAAAAGATAATTCAAAACAATAATTATAAAATTCACCAAAATCTATAAACAAGATTAAATAGAAATGGAATTCTTATAAAAAAGAAATTAAATCCTCGAAAACACGACCCATCAGTTCTAAGTTTTTAGTAACTTGCTTCTATATATGATTCGATTTATTTTAAACAATGAGCTTATTAGCACCTCTGCAAATGCAGGAATAACTCTTTTAGATTTTATAAGAGAACACCAGCAATTAAAAGGCACAAAAATTGGCTGCAGAGAAGGGGATTGTGGTGCTTGTACAATTTTAGTTGGAAGATTAAATAATGACAAAGTATCTTATCAAAGTATTACTTCATGCGTTTCCCCTCTTGGAAATGCAAATGGAAAACATATCGTTACTATCGAAGGTATTAATTTATCAAAAGAATTGAATATCGCACAAAAAGCCATGAGTGAAAACTATGCCACGCAATGTGGCTTTTGCACTCCAGGGTTTGTAGTTTCAATGACTGGATTTGCTATAGAAAAACACCCCTCCACTAGTTCTTGTAATGATGCTATAAGTGGAAATATTTGTAGATGTACCGGTTATAAGTCTATAGAAAAAGCTGGATTTGTTATTGAAGATAAGCTGCAAAAAATAGACAACAACGACTCTTTACAATGGTTAATCAAAGAGAAGTTTATCCCTAAATATTTTGAAGCAATTCCCCAAAAATTAAAAAGCATAAAGGCAACAACACTTGCTAAAAAAGGAAAAATTGTTGCCAATGGAACAGATTTATATGTGCATAATGCTGATCAACTTGCCGAGCAACAAATTCATTTAATTGCAGATAATGATTCTTTGAAAGGAATTCAATTTACCGACACAATCTGTACTATAGGGGCTAGCACAACAGTTACCGAAATTCTAGAAAACAAGAGATTGCAAGTGCTATTTCCAAAATTAAAGTCTTATCTGAAACTGATTTCTTCTGAACCAATCCGGAATATGGGCACTTTGGGCGGTAATTTTGTTAATGCCTCACCAATTGGTGATATGACTATTTTCTTTTTGGCACTAAAATCAACCCTAACAATTCAAACAAATACTGGAGCTGAAAGACAAATTGCTTTTGAAGAGTTTTATAAGGCTTATAAAAAGTTTGATTTACAAAATGAAGAGCTTATAAAGAGCATTTCTTTTAAGCTTTTGGATCGTGAAGATTTTTATAATTTTGAAAAGGTAAGCAAGCGAACACATTTAGATATCGCAAGTGTTAATAGCGCTGCAAAAATCACCCTAGAAAAAGATGTGGTGAAATCGGCCCATTTTTCTATGGGAGGAATCTCTTCAATTCCAAAATATTTATTCAAAACAAGTGCTTTTTTAATTGGAAAGACAATTAATTCAAAAAATGTAAAAGAAGCAGAAATCCTATTGCAATCTGAAATTACACCAATTAGCGATGTAAGAGGTTCATCTGATTACAAACGCTTATTGGCTAGGCAGTTGTTTTTTGCTCATTTCATTGAATTATTCCCAACAAAGGTTCATCTTCAAAAACTGGCAGGATAATGAAGACAATGAAAAACATTGATAGTTTTACTCATGTTCGTGGAGAGTCTCTATTTGTGGATGATTTAATTACCAGACAAGACACTTTGTATGGATTGGTATTTGATTCACCTAAAGGACACGGAAAAATAAAGTCTGTAGATTATTCAAAAGCTCAACAAGTTAAAGGAGTGGTTAAAATATTCACTTATAAAGATGTTTTAGGTGAAAATCAAATTGGAGGAATTATTCCCGATGAGCCGTTATGGGCTGAAGATGAAGTGCACTTTTGGGGTCAGCCAATAGCATTTATTGTTGCAGAATCTGAAATCATTGCAAAAAAAGCACGGCATCTCATTGAAATAGAAATTGAAGATTTACCAGTAATTACGACTGCAAAAGAAGCCAAAGAAAAACAAAGTTTTATCAACGCTCCGCGTTCTTTTGTGTTGGGAGATTCAACTGCAGCATTTTCTAAATGCGACCATGTTATTGAAGGAGAAACATTTTCAAATGGACAAGAACATCTTTATTTGGAAACACAAGGCTGTTATGCCGTGCCTCAAGAAAACGGAAACATTAAAATCACCTCATCTACACAAGGCCCAACAGCAGTACAAAAAACTGCGGCAAAAGTTTTGGGAATCCCTATGCATAAAATAGAAATTGATGTTATCCGGTTGGGGGGAGGATTTGGAGGTAAAGAAGATCAAGCAACTCCTTGGTCTGTCATGGCGGCAGTTGCCGTGCAGCATTTAAACCGCCCTGTAAAATATATTTTGAATCGTCATGATGATTTGCGCATGACAGGAAAGCGTCATCCATATTCATCTTTTTTTAAAATTGGATTAAACAAAGACTTAAAAATTATTTCTTTTGAAGCAGATTTTTTACAAAACTCTGGAGCTGCAGCTGATTTATCGCCAGCAATAGCCGAAAGAACATTATTTCATGCAACCAACAGTTATTTTGTGCCAAATGTAAGCACAACGGTATATAGTTGTAAGACAAACCTTCCTCCCAACACCGCATTTAGAGGGTTTGGAGGGCCACAAGGAATGTTTGTTATAGAATCTGCCATTGCCAAAGCTGCCGATAAACTAGGCATTGATAAACGAAAAATACAGGAGGCCAATTTATTATCTGACAATGATGAATTCTCTTACGGACAAATAGCCAGCAATGTTGAGGCTAAAAACACTTGGTTTACAGCAAAAGAAAACTTTGATTTTGAGACACTAGAAAAAGAGATTACTGAATTCAATGTTAATAATTCTCATTTCAAAAAAGGAATTTCTTTAATGCCCATTACCTTTGGAATTTCGTTTACAAATACGATGATGAATCATGCAAGAGCCTTGGTTCACATCTATCAAGACGGCAGTGTTGGGGTTAGTACAGGAGCGGTAGAAATGGGACAAAGCGTTAACACAAAAATGCTACAAGTTGCTCAAAAATCACTAGGCATTTCGGCAAGGAAAGTAAAGCTAGAAACCACAAACACAACCCGTGTTGCCAACACATCTCCCACAGCTGCTAGTGCAACCGCTGATTTGAATGGAAAAGCGGTATTAAAGGCCTGCTCTGCATTGGTAGAAAGACTGAAAGCTATCGCAAGTAAAATGGTGAATGAAGACATTTCTAATATTTCTTTTCAAGATGATTTTGTTTTTGTTAAGGCACAGAAAACAAAGGCAAGCTGGGAAGAAGTTGTTGCTCAAGCAATGGCAGAACGAATTGCATTAACAGAAAATGCACATTATGCAACACCTATTATTCATTTTGATAAAACAAAAGAAAAAGGGCATCCATTTGCATACCATGTATATGGAACAGCAATTACATCGGTCGCTGTTGATTGTATTAGAGGAACTTATGAAATCGATTCGGTAAAAATTGTGCATGATTTTGGAGAAAGCATGAATTTTGGTGTGGATATCGGTCAAATAGAAGGAGCTCTCGTACAAGGAATTGGTTGGATGACTATGGAAGAAATCGCCTATAATAATGATGGAAAACTATTATCCAATGCATTATCCACCTACAAGGTGCCTGATATTTTCTCTGCGCCAAAAACCATAGAAACAATTCCTGTCAAAACAGAAGGGAATGACATGGCCATCCACAAATCTAAAGCGGTTGGCGAGCCTCCATTGATGTATGGAATTGGTGCTTACTTTGCCATTCAACAGGCTGTAAGAGCTTTCAATAAAAATTATAAACTAAAGTTCGATTCTCCATTTACCCCCGAAAAGGTATTAATGGGATTGTACGAAAAGTAATTGCCTTGGGAAAAACCATAAATCTAGAATACACTAAAGCTAATATTCTTAGAGGCGCTATCATATATAGCTCTGGTGATTTAATTGCCTCCATTCTGCTTAATGAGTTCTCAATATATAGACTATTAGGCATGATGGCAATCGCGGCAACTTTGTATGCATTAGAAATTCCAAATTATTTTGCTTGGATTGAAAAAAAAACAAAAGACCTAAAAAGAGTCAAAAAAACACTTGTAAAAACCCTCTTGGCAATTCTATATTTTAATCCATTGTGGATTGCTCGGCATTTACTTTTTATTAAGCTTTTTTCAGGTGATTTTCATCAAATCAATTTAAATTTACTGGAAATTGCGTGCTTATCCTTTTTAGTAAATATTCCAATATCATTTATAGCAAATTTTCTAATTCAAAACAAAGTGAAACTACATTGGCGGTTTTTTGCTAGTGCTATTTTTTCTGCATTAATGGCCATTTATTATGCATTAAGCGAAGTTATTTTTAATTAATACATTTATGAAATTCTGGCAACAACTATTATCAAAATTACTCGATAAACAAAATGTATACTTATTAAGTGTTATAGAAAACATTGGAAGCTCTCCTGGCATAAAAGGCTTCAAAATGATGGTTTGTGATGATGGTTTTCTTTGTGGCTCTATTGGTGGTGGCGTTATGGAGTTTTCATTGGTTGAAGAAGCTAAAACCTTACTGAAAAAACAGAATTTTAAAATCTTCTTGAAAAAACAAGAAAGAATAAAAACATTAAATTAACAGAAATGACAGAAGAGGACAATAAATTCATGAGGCGAGCAATTGAACTTGCCGAAAATGGAATGGATTCCAATGTGGGAGGTCCATTTGGAGCGGTAATTGTAAAAAATGGAAAAATAATAGCAGAGGGATGTAATAAAGTCACCTCCAACAATGACCCAACAGCCCATGCGGAAGTAGATGCGATTCGTACTGCTTGTAAAAAATTAAACACATTTCAATTAGAAGATTGTATTATTTATACTTCTTGTGAGCCATGTCCAATGTGTTTGGGGGCAATCTATTGGGCAAGACCTAAAAAAGTTTTTTATGGTTGTACTCGTCAAGATGCGGCCAATATCGAATTTGATGATCAATTGATTTATGATGAAATTCTTGTAGATATTAACAATCGACAGATTGAGTTTACCAATTTACTGCGCAATGAGGCAATAAAAGTTTTTCAAAAATGGGACTCAAAAACCGATAGAACTGAGTATTAATTAAATATTTAAATTACACCTTTTATGGAATCAACAGTGCTAAAAAAAATCATTCAAGGCATTCCCAAGGCAGAGCTTCATTTGCACATTGAAGGAAGCTTTGAGCCTGAATTAATGTTCGAAATTGCCAAAAGAAATAATATAAGCTTAGATTATGATTCGGTTGATTCGCTTAAAAAAGCATACAACTTTAATAATCTTCAAGAATTTTTGGACCTCTATTATATTGGCGCTCAAGTATTGATCCATGAACAAGATTTTTATGATTTAACTTGGGCTTACCTCGAAAAAGTAAATAGTCAAAATGTGGTACATGTGGAAATTTTCTTTGACCCTCAAACCCATACAGAGAGAGGAATCAGCTTTGATGTTGTTTTTAACGGCATCTACAAAGCGCTAGAAAAAGCGAAAGAAGAATTTAATATATCCTACAAACTCATCATGTCTTATTTGAGACATTTAAGTGAACAAGATGCTTTTAAAACTCTTGAATCTTCTCTGCCCTACAAACATCTAATTGATGGTGTTGGGCTCGATTCTTCGGAAGTAGGAAACCCTCCTAGCAAATTTGTTAATGTGTATAGAGAATCTGCAAAACACGGATATAAATTAGTTGCTCATGCTGGAGAAGAGGGTCCTGTAGAATACATATGGGAAGCTATTAATCTGTTAAATGTAGCTCGTATTGATCACGGAAATCGTTGCTTAGATGATAAAGCATTGGTGCAAACGCTCATTGAAAAAAACATGGGATTAACCTTGTGCCCGCTAAGTAATTTAGAGCTTAAAGTAATTCAAAAAATAGAGGATCACCCTGTTTTAAAAATGCTTAACAAAGGGCTTTTAGCTACAATTCACTCTGATGATCCTGCCTATTTTGGGGGTTATATGAATGAAAATTATTATGAAACAGCAAAAGCTTTAAATTTAAGCAAAGATCATTTGATGCAACTGGCCATCAATGCTTTTGAGGCAAGTTGGCTTAGTGCTGAAGAAAAAGGAAATCGTATTTCTCAAGTAAAAAGCTATTTCCATTCTTTGAACTTATAAAGAGTATTAATGAGAATATATAGCTTAATTATTACAGTGTGTGTTTTTGTAACTGGATTAAGAGCAGGACAAACAGATACTATTAGTATCAAAACCCATTTATATAAAATAATAAATACGGTAAAACCACGAAATCATAAAAATATTGAATCCCTTAATTATGTTGCCGATTACATTTTTAATGACTTTAACAAATATGCTGACAGTGTCTATTACCAATCTTACATTGTTGATAACAAGGAATATAAGAATGTTGTATGCGTATTTGGGAATAAGAATGCTAAAACAATCGTAATTGGTGCTCATTATGATGTTTGTGGCAATCAAGATGGTGCTGATGATAATGCGAGTGGTGTTGTAGGTTTATTAGAATTAGCGAAATTATTTAAAGGTAAAAAGTTAAACTATAGAATAGAAATAGTTGCCTACACATTAGAGGAGCCTCCATATTTCAGAACGAAAAACATGGGGAGCTTTATCCATGCAAAATCCTTATATGAAAATAAGACTAATGTTTACGGAATGTTTTGTCTAGAAATGATTGGTTATTTTGATGACTCAAAAAAATCTCAAGATTACCCTATTAGACTACTATCATTAATATATGGAAACAGAGGCAATTACATTACCCTTGTCAACAAGTTTTCTAAAGGGAAGTTTTCAAGAAAATTCAATAAACAATTTAAAAATCAGAAATTAATTAAAACAAAAAAATTTATTGCTCCGGCTAAACTTCCGGGCATTGACTTTTCTGACCATTTAAACTATTGGGCTTTTAACATTAGTGCCCTCATGATTACTGATACTGCATTTTATCGGAATAAAAACTATCACGAAAATACAGACACAATAGAAACTCTTGATCTCTTGAGGATGAGTAAAGTAATAAAATCCATTTATAATACATTAATAACAATGAAATAAAGCCGCTAACATTTTACATAACAAATAGAGAATTCGGTCATTTACGAAGGCTCAGAGTTATTTACAAACAGCGCCAAATACTAAACGTTAAGAACAAGTAAAAACAATAATGACATACGATTTCATCATAATAGGAGGAGGCTCCGCCGGTTCTGTACTAACCAATCGTTTAAGTGAAAACCCATCAAATAAAGTATTGGTTCTTGAAGCGGGGAAGCCCGACTATATTTGGGATTTTAGAATACATATGCCTGCTGCTCTTACATACTTATTAACCGGAACTAACTATAATTGGGGCTACACTTCTGATTCCGAACCCTATATGAACAATAGGAAAATTGCGCAACCAAGAGGCAAAGTTTTGGGTGGTTCCAGCTGCATTAATGGAATGATTTGGATTAGAGGAAATGCCATGGATTATGAAAAATGGGCCCGTAATAAAGGGCTAGAAAAATGGAGTTATGCGCATTGTCTTCCTTATTTTAAAAAAGTTGAAAAAAGGCTGATTGGCGGGGATGATTATAGAGGAAGCAAAGGAAATCTAAAACTTACTACTCCTAGTTGTGCAAACCCATTATTTGAAGCTTTTTTCAAGTCAGTACAAGAGGCCGGATATCCATTAACTGATGATGTTAATGGTTATCAACAAGAAGGATTCGGAAAGTTCGATCAAAATATTTACAATTCAAGAAGACTTAACGCTGCACGTGCCTATATTCATCCAATAAAAAAACGCAAAAACCTCAACGTTGTGACAAAAGCAATGGTTTTGCGGATTTTATTTGAAGGAAAAAAAGCTGTTGGTGTTGAATATAAAAAAGGTAAAAAAACAAAAAAGGTATATGCTAATGAAATTATTTGCTGTGGAGGGGCTATTAATTCTCCTCAGTTGCTACAACTATCAGGAGTTGGAAATACCGATCATCTTAATAGTTTAGACATTCCTGTTGTGCACCATCTTCCCGGTGTGGGAGAAAATCTTCAAGATCATCTGGAGGTCTATGTACAGTGGGCATGTAAAAAGCCCGTTAGTTTATACCCTGCTTTAAGCCCATGGCGCGCGCCTAAAATTGGGCTTGATTGGTTGTTTAGAAAAAAAGGACTAGGTGCCTCTAATCATTTTGAAGCAGGGGGTTTTATCCGAAGTAATGAAACGGTAGACTACCCCAACCTTCAGTTCCACTTTTTACCGCTTGCCATTAGATATGACGGAACCGCTCCTAGTGAGGGACATGGATTTCAATTACATGTTGGTCCTATGGGCACTGATGTCAGGGGTCGTGTGAAAATAAAATCCAGCAATCCTCTCGAATACCCAAGCATTTTGTTCAATTACCTCTCTACTCCAAATGAACGTAAAGAATGGTGTGAAGCAGTGCGATTATCAAGAAAAATAATAGAAACCAAAGCGATGAGCGAGCTGATGGGAAAAGAGCTATCTCCTGGATGTGAAGTTCAAAGTGATGAAGAAATACTAGACTTTATTGCCAAAGAAGGAGAGAGCGCATATCATCCAAGCTCTACTTGTAGAATGGGAGTTGATGCTATGTCGGTAACTGATGCTGATTTAAAAGTACACGGAATTAAAAACCTTCGGGTTGTAGACGCCTCTGTTTTTCCTTATGTTACAAATGGAAACATCTATTCTCCTGTAATGATGGTGGCAGAAAAGGCCGCAGATCTTATTCTAGGGAACACTCCCTTAAGTCCAGAACACGTCCCTTTTTATAAAAAATAAATATGTATATTTTATTTGTCTGTTTTTGACTCTGCTTGATATTTTCTAAGGGCTTTTATTAGAGAATAGCATAAAAGAAGCATGAGTACGCAGACCGGCAAGCCAGTAACCAAAGAACCTGTTTGAAGTGCAATAAGGCCTCCGCCAAAAACAAGTGTTGCCGCCACTACTCCTTCTAATAGTGCCCAAAAAACACGCAACCATACATTCGTTTTTTCTCTCCCTCCGTTTGTAAGAAAATCTATTACTAAAGAACCGCTATCTGAGGACGTTACAAAAAAGATTACACCAGCAACTAAAACAAAAAAGATACTTAATAATGGCATTGGATAATGTTCTAGCAAACTAAACAGAGCTGTTGCTATGTTTTCATTAACAATTTCTACCATCCCCCCTTGTTCAAAAATCTCTATATAAAAAGCCGTACTACCAAAAACCGAAATCCAAATAATACTAACGGCAGAAGGAATAAGAACGACACCAAAGACAAATTCTTTTATTGTTCTTCCTTTGGATATTCTCGCAATAAACAAGCCAACAAATGGCGCCCATGCAAACCACCAGCCCCAATAAAAAATTGTTCTACTATCCATCCAATTTGTTCCATTATATGCCTCCATCCATGTTCCTGTTTCTATTAGGTTCTGCAGGTAATATCCTGTACTTTGAACTGTTGATTCAAGAATAAACAAGGTAGGTCCAACAATAAGCATAAAAAGCATCAAAAGAATAGCCATTATTGATGCCACTTTACTTAACATTTTAATCCCTTTATGCAATCCAGATACCACCGAGGCAGTAGCGCAAATGGTAATAATAGCAATCAAAATTACCTGTGTATTTGCATTCTCAGCTATTTCAAATAGATAGTGCATTCCAGAATTAATGTGTTGAATTCCTAACCCAAGAGTTGTTGCCAATCCAAACATTGTGGCCACCACTGCCATGATATCTATAAAATGGCCTATTGGTCCTTTTAAACGATCTCCAAACAAGGGGTAGAGTACCCAGCGAATACCTAAGGGAAGTCCTTTATTATAACAAAAAAAGGCAATACTAAGTCCCATTAATGCATAAATAGCCCATCCATGAAAACCCCAATGTAAATATGAAATATTCAATGCGTTTTTTGCCGCAAATAACGTTTCTGCGCTTCCGTATGGGGGACTTGAAAAATGCATGATTGGTTCTGACACACTATAAAACATCAACACCAATCCAATACCTGCATTAAACAACATGCTAAGCCATGCCCATGTGCTAAACTCAGGAACGCTATCAGGACCGCCTAGTTTTATGTTTTTAAAACGACCAAAACCTAGGTATAAACACAAAAAAAGGATTACATTAACCGCTATCACATAAAGCCATCCAAATTTTGCAGCTATAAACGATTGTGTGTTTTCAAAAAAACCTCCCACCGACTCTTGGAAAGTAAGCGTAATGATTACAAATAAAATTATTAATATAGCAGATGGGAAAAACACCCAGGGTTGAATGCCCTTAAGAAATGACTTTATTGTTGTTTCGTTTTCCTTGATAATTATTTTTCTCTAACAATTACTATAATAAGTATTTGTTACTAAAATAGTTAAAATGGAGTTATAGCATCACCTAACAATAGAAAAATAAAGATGTATCTTTAGCCGCAACGTTATCAGTAATTTAATATGAGAATATAATGGCTCTGATAATTTCTGGATTAGTAATAAGCATAGCGCTTACACATGTAAATAAAATGGATTAAAAAACTGCTTCTTGAATCGCTACTTTTTTGAAATCTCTTACTGCGGAACAGTCTATCATGGGTGGCAAAGACAAAATGGCCAAATATCGGTACAACAATGCATCGAAGAGAGGCTATCTAAGTTTATACCTCAAAATAATATAAAAATTATAGGCTGTGGACGAACAGATACGGGGGTGCACGCTAAAAACTATTTTTTTCATCTCGATACAGATAATAAACTACCTCAACACACCCTTTTTAAAATAAATTCCCTGCTGCCTAGTGACATTGCCGTTCATGACATTTTTGAAGTGGATAAAAACAACCATGCACGCTTTGATGCCACAGCAAGAACTTATCGTTATTATTTGCACCAAAAAAAAGACGCCTTTATCAACAAAACCAGCCTTTATTATAAATCAAAACTTGACTTTGACTTAATGCAAAAGGCTGCTGATTTACTCATTGGAAAAAATGATTTTACCTCTTTTGCAAAACTTCATGCAGACAACAAAACAAACACTTGTGTCGTAAGTCATGTGAAATGGAATCAAACTGACAATCAATTTTATTTTGAAATCACAGCTGATCGATTTTTACGAAACATGGTTCGAGCAATTACAGGTACTCTTTTAGATGTTGGCATCAAAAAAACAAGCCTATCAGAATTTAAAGAGATTATAAAAAGTGAGAATCGAGGAAATGCTGGTGCATCAATAGATGCGCGAGGTTTGTTTTTATGGGAAATAAAATATCCTTTTGAATTAAAATCAGCAGATTTATAATCAACGCTGATCTATCTTTTTGACCATTGTTAAAATCGTGGCAAGAGCCACTGTTTCACCTGTCTCATCATACACATCCACCAAAAACTTGACAATTCCTTTTGCGATATCTTCTTCGGATCGTTTTTCTTGATCTATTTTCTCTTTTACCGTAAAACGAACACCAATAGTTGCTCCAGGGTAAACCGGCTTTACAAATCTAGCTTCATCAATTCCATAATTAAGCAAAACCGGACCTTTCTTCGGGTCAACAAACAATCCAGCGGCCTTTGATAAAATAAAATATCCATGAGCTACTCTTTGTTCAAAAATTGTTTCATTCAAAGATGTCACATCCATATGGGCATAAAAATTATCTCCTGATACATTTGCAAAATTGACAATGTCAGCATCCGTTACAGTATGCTTATGCGTATAAACTGTTTCTCCTATTTCTAACTCTTCAAACATTTTTCTAAACACATGAGGATTAGCTTCTGGCATATCTGCCCCATATTGAAACTGCTCTGTTATTTTGCTAATCGTTGTTGGATGCCCTTGAATAGCTGTTCTTTGCAAATAATGCAAAACCCCTCTTTTTCCTCCCATTTCTTCACCTCCTCCTGCTCTACCTGGCCCTCCATGAGTTAATAATGGCATGGGTGAGCCATGACCTGTGCTTTCTTTAGCACAATCTTTATTTAAAATCAAGATTCTACCATGTAATGAAGCAGCGCCTATTACATAGTCTTTTGCTTCTTGGTTGTCGGGTGTAACAATAGATGACACCAAAGAACCCTTTCCTAGTTTTGAAAGCGCAATTGCATCATCCAAGTTTTTATAAGGCATAATAGTTGAAACCGGACCAAATGCTTCAATCTCGTGAACTGCCGTTTTATTATGAGGATCATCATTTCTAAACAAAATAGGAGAAAAGAAAGCTCCTTTATCTTTATTGGCTCCATGAACCTCAAAATTTTCTAAATCTCCACAAACAATGCTTTGAGACTTACACAGTTCTTTCACACTTTCTTTAACTCTTTCTACTTGCGTTCTTGTTGCCAATGCCCCCATTCTAACTCCTTCAACAGATGGGTCTCCCATTTTTGTAGAAGTGAGCCTTTTGGAAATTCCTTTTTGGACTTCCTCTATTAAATCCTCTGGTACAATAATTCTTCGAATTGCAGTACATTTCTGTCCAGTTTTAATAGTAATTTCTTTTACTGTTTCTTTAATAAAAAGATCAAATTCTTCAGTTCCTGGGACTGCTTTCTCTCCTAGAATGGTTGCATTCAAAGAGTCTGCCTCCATGTTAAACATGACGCTTTCTTCTAATATTTTCGGATGTGATTTTAGCAATTTTCCTGTTGCAGCACTCCCTGTAAACGTAACCACATCTTGATTATTAACATGATCTATAACTCCTCTACCAAAACCACAAACCAATTGAAGTGATCCTTCTGGCAAAATCTTAGAGTCAATAATATCTCTAACCATTATCTCTGTTAAGTAACAAGTGTATTCTGAAGGCTTCACAACAGCGGGAACTCCTGCCATTAAATTAACCGCTATTTTTTCGAGCATCCCCCAAATAGGAAAGTTAAAGGCATTGATATGGATAGCCACTCCTTCCTTTGGAACCATAATGTGATGGCCAATAAACGTCCCATTCTTAGACAATGGTGCAGTTATTCCATCAACATTATAGGGCAAGTCAGGGAATTGCCTTCTCAAAGATGCATTGGCAAACAAATTACCAATTCCTCCTTCAATATCAATCCAAGAATCAATTTTTGTTGCTCCAGTCCAAGTGCTAACTTCGTAATATTTATTTTTAATTGAGGTAAGGTGCAATGCAAGAGCTTTAATCATCCTTCCTCTTTCTTGAAAAGTCATTTTTCTTAACTTTTCAGCTCCAGTAGTACGGCCGTATTTTAAAATAGACTCATAATCAAACCCCTCACTAGAAACCTCTCCCAACACATCTCCTGTAATAGCATTATAAAGAGTTGTTTCCACACCAACTCCATCGGCCCACTGACCCATTATATAACTTTGATAACGTCGCATATTATTAATTTTTAAAATAGCCAACGATAAATATCGTTAAAATTGGCATATAATACTAGTGAGAGGAGGAGTACCATTCCTACCATTTGCGCATATTCTAACACTTTTTTAGGAGCTTCTTTTCCTGTAATCATTTCATAAATCAAAAACACCACATGCCCTCCATCCAATGCGGGAATTGGTAATATATTCATGAATGCTAATATAATAGATAAAAACGCCGTGGTTAACCAAAAACTTTCCCAATCCCATACCGGTGGAAACATATTACCTATTGCAGCAAAGCCGCCCATACTACTTGCTCCTTTTTTGGTAAATAAGAATTTAAATTGTGCAATATAATCACACAATGTGTTATAACCGGAACTTATTCCCACGCCTATGCTTTCCCTAAAAGAATATTCTTGTTTAACAATAGCGGCAGAATCTACATAATTACTGAATTTAGGCATAAACCCAATAGTGCCTTCCTCTGTTACTTTTGATTTTAGGCTTAATGTATCCTTTTTTCTTAAAACAAGAAGAGAAACTTCTTTTCCTTTATTTGGATATAAACTTTTTAAAATTTGATCATAATAAACAATCTCATTTCCCGCTATTTTTAATATCCTATCTCCCTTTTTTAATCCTGCTTTTTTTGCAGGCGTTTTAACAATAACCGAATCAACAGTTGTTGATTTATTTCTTAATGCAAAAGATGGGTATGCGCCGTTTAAAAACAATTCCTTTCCTATATTTTCCGGAAAAGAAATCGTTTTTGTTTTTCCTGTTTCCCCGTCTTTTACCGTCAACTTTTTAGCATCATGAAGCAAAACAGCTTTGTTTATATCATTAACATGCAAAACATTTTCTCCATCAATTTTTAAGACATTATCTCCAGAAGAAAGATTGTATTTTTCAAGGTATGGATGAATGGCAAGACCATGTTTTATCTCTTCTGTTTTAACCAGTTCTTTTCCAAAACAAAAAACAACTCCGATATAAATAATAAAACCAAGAAGTAAGTTAACAGTGACCCCACCAATCATAATAATCAAACGTTGCCAAGGTTTCTTAGCTCTAAACTCCCAAGGTTCAGCTGGTTTTTCCATTTGTTCTTTATCCATGGATTCATCAATCATCCCAGATATTTTAACATAGCCTCCTAATGGAAGCCAACCCAATCCCCATTCTGTTGTTCCCGGATCTTTTTCCCATTCAGTAGGAGATTTTTTAGAGAACCAAGAATATTTCTTTTCACCATTTACTTTTTTGTAGCGAAACAATGAAAGCCAAGGGTTAAAAAATAAATAAAATTTTTCCACCCTGGTTTTAAAAAGTATTGCAGGGATAAAGTGTCCTAACTCATGAAGAGTCACTAAAAGAGCTAATGATAAAACAAGCTGTGCGGCCTTAATCCAAAATTCCATTTTCTGTTTTTAATAATAAAATAGGGGCAAATATAAGCCTTAAAAAACTTAGTCTGATGATCTTGAACTAAAATAATTGAGAATTGCAATAGTAAGCAGTTCCTCTTGCTCATTAATACTAAGGGGTGGAATGTTTTTTGCCAATTCAAAATGAGGCCATTTATCTGCGTCTTTACCAAGGTAATTATAATGTCCATATGGCTCTAACAATGTACATACCGCTACATGCATCAGGTCTATTTTTTCTTTTTTATTGAATTTTTTCTGAATTAAACCCAATTCATTAATTCCAATAACAAAAAGGATTGCTGGAATATCAAGATCTTTTCCAAATCTTTTTTCAAGCTTTTTAAGCAAAGAATTAAATTTTATTGAAATCTCTGAATCCATTATAAAAAATACAAATATGATAAAAAATTTAGCGTCTTATTTCTATTACATTTTTATTTTGCTTTATTAATCTTTGTCTGGTCTTGTTAACAAAAACACTCATTTGCTTAAATGATTTTTTTGTCATTTCTTGACTATTAGAAAATTCGCATGATTTTATTTCATATTTATTTCCTCCATTTTTTAAAAATTTATCCACCCATGTCAAATAAAAATGGGGAGGTAGTAACATTGTAGTGTCATTTTCTTTTATAAATTCTATTTTAACCATAGCTCCTCCATCTGTATTCGGTTTTCTTTGATTGGAAATAAAGTTTCCTAAAGAATAAACTGTTAATTTTTCTTTTCCCTTTTCTTCTTGATTAAAAAATTCCATGTTTTGAATCACATGAGGATGTGAACCTATAATTACATCTACGCCATTTTTATGTAAAAAATTTGCTAATTTTCTCTGACTCTTATTTGCTTCTAACTGGTACTCATTCCCCCAGTGAATAAAAACTATAAGCTTATCTATATCAAATTTTTGACTGTTTTTTATGTCTTTTTTAATTTGTGTTGTATCTATTAAATTTACAACCATTCCTTTTGGAACTGGCAAGCCATTTGTTCCATAGGTATAGTTTAAAACGCCAATTTTTATTCCTTTTTTTTCTAAAACAAGTAAATTATTAGAATCCCTTTCTTTTTGAGTTTTATATGTCCCTATATGAGAGATTTTCAAGTTATTTAGAGCTTCTATTGTTTTAATAATTCCTTTTTTCCCTCTATCACATGAATGATTATTTGCTGTTACTAAAATATCTATGCCGTTGTCTTTACAAGATTTAGCAAGTTCAATAGGTGAAGAAAAAGTAGGATATCCTGTAAAAGGTTTTTCCGCCAATGTTAATTCAAGGTTGGCAAGAGCATAATCTGAATTATTTATTATTGTGCTAATTCCTTTAAAGAAAGAGTCAAAATTATATGCTTTTTCATCTTTATTATACGCAGCATATAACAGTGGTGTGTGTCCCATAATATCCCCCATAAAAATAAAAGAAACAGTATCTGCCTGTTTTTTTTTCTTATTTATTCCCTTAGCTTGCGTTTGATATAAACAAATATTATTTTTTTTATCACACGAAAAAAATAAAATCAATAATGCTAATATTACCCATCTCATAGTTGGATTATATATTTAATAACTTGCTTCATTATAATACTTTAAATAAAATTTATTGTTTCATATATTTTATTTTTCACTATAAAATTTGTAACTTTTAACAAGCTTGTTTGTCTATACCATAGGCAACTTAAAGAGAATTTAAACGTTTTATAAGTCCTAAGTTTAACTTAATTTCAATAAATTTGGGGCGCTATACTTTGCTCTGCTCTCCATTATTTTGTAAATAGCAGTAACATTTAAGAATGTTCTGCGTAAAAGCGTAGCGTAATGAATAAACCTATATCAGGATTTTTAAATAAAAATAAAGGCTTCTTTATTAGCTTCATTTTTATTTGGTTTGCAAGTTTTTATAACGCTCAACTCGATGCTTCCTTCACTAGTGTTCCTCTTTCTGCCTGTCCAAACCAACCATTTACTTTAACTTTAGACAACACAACACAAGGTACGGGAACATTAATTTATGACTGGTCAATTATAGGTCCTGGATTTTCACAATCTTTTTCTACCTCAACTGTTGGTGTTATTTTATCCAATCCTGGATTATATTCTGTAACACTAACTATTACCGATGCCGCAAATCAAACCGGCACGGTTACTGAAGTAGATTATATAGAAGTCTATAGCGAACCTATTATTTCATATTCGCTTTCTGCAACTAATGGCTGCGAGCCGCTTTGCGTTACTTTTGATGGAACAAATTCAACTGGTGGTACAGGAAGTGGCGGAATCACCAGTATTACTTTAACAACTGATGCCACAAGTTATTTCATTGATAGTATTACGCATTGTTACACCACTCCTGGTGTGTATTCAACTTCTGTAATCATGCAAAATGCGGAAGGATGCGTTTCAAGTCAAAACCTTTCAAACATAACCGTTGACCCGGTTCCTGTTTTAACAAGCCCTGTTACTTCTCCTGATATCTGTAGCGGAGGAACTTTTACATATACTCCAACAAGTAGTTCTGCAGGTGTAACTTTTGAGTCAACAAGGATTACAGACCCAAATATAAATGGTGGAGCAAGTTCAGGTCTTTTTAATGGCACAATCACTGAATTATTAACCAATTCTAGTTCTTCTCCAGTAACTGTTATTTATCAAGTAACCGTGCAGGGTGTTCCTCCAACATTATGTGATTCTATTTTTAATGTTTCTTCGATCGTGAACCCAACTCCTGTTATATCAGTTAATGATGTAACAATTTGTGATGGAAATACAGCAAACCTAACAGCCACTGTAACCGGTGCCCTAGGGACAGGTTCATTTACTTGGGCCCCAGGAGGGGGATCAACTCAAACAATTTCTGTTTCTCCTGCTGTCACAACAGTTTATACCTGTGATTACACTGAAAACGGTTGTCCTTCAAATTCAGCACAGGGAACGGTAACCGTTACACCCTTGCCAACTGTTACTGTTAATGACACCACAATATGTGCTGGAGACATCGCAACACTTATTGCTACACCTAATGCCCTTGGAGGAACCTACTCTTGGAGTCCCAGCGGTGGCTCCAATGATACAGCCACTGTTAATCCATCAAGTACCACAACCTATACTGTTAGCTACATTTTAGGATGTACGGGTACAGGAACCGGTACCGTTACCGTTAACCCTGTTCCATTTAATAGCATTTCATCAACATATAACAATTCATGTTACTTTCCTTTAAATACCACAATCACCTCTACAGGTTTAAACATTGATAGTATTTCTTGGAGTTTTCCAAATGGATCATTAGGAGGCACCCCCATTCCAACTCCACCAACAAACGGATATATTGCAAACGCTGGATCTGTTGATGTTCAATTCCCCTCTGAAGGAGCTTATGATGTAACATTAACCACTTGGACTGCTTTAGGGTGTTCAACAATTACAACTATTCCAAGCGCTATTACTGTTGGTGATGGAAATCCACCGGGATCTAATATTTTATCTATTAATCCAGACCCTGCAATTCTTTGTATTAATGACCTTTTTTCTGTTACATACAACCATCAAACAAATGGATCCAATTTTATAAATAGCACCAATGGAGATAAAGCTGAAGAGGTATGGTGGGACTGGGGTGATGGAAGTGTAATGACGCTACAATCAATTAATCCAGACCCTTTTGCTCCACCTGTTGCAACTACTCATTCTTATGCCGTTCCAGGAACATATACAATAACCATGGTTCCTTGGGGAATGACAGGGGGAAATTATACATGCTCTGGAGATACTCTTACCTTCAATGTAACCGTAAATGGACCTGCGGCAACCTTAAATGTTAGCCACGATTGTAATTCTTCTCTTCAAGCTCAATTAAGTCCTGCTTATTTTGGTGTCGGAGGAACAACAACCTATGCTTGGGATTTTGGAGATGGAACGACATCAAACGCTGCACAGCCAATAGACCCCATTTCAAGTATAACAAATGCACATACATTTCCTCAATATGACACCACATATAGTATTAGCTTAACTGTTTCTGACTTTTTTACTGGATGTCCCGATGTTACTGTTAGTGGAAGCTATATTTTTTATAACAATCAACCTTCTTTTCAAGCTTACAATCAATCAGACACTACTCAGGCTAATGGAGGTTTTGTTAAAACAGACATTTGCCTTGGCGAAACACTATGGTTTTATAATGAGACTCCAGGATTAGCATATGTTTCTCCGCAAAACACCAATTCTCTTGAAACAAGATGGGATTGGGATGCAAATGGAATTGTTTCCTTTTCCGCATCAACAGCAGTTCGTGGTCAAGGAAGAAGTAGAATTTTTTCTGCTTCAAATGGTTATTCTGTTGGTACATGGGGTATTGCACTTAGAAATGAAGATCCTCTTGGTTGTAGAGCAAAGGATACAGTTATTGATTACATTACTATTCATGGAATAGAAAACTCTTTTTCTATTCCAAATTCTATTTGTCTAAGTGACCCCCTTAACGTGGATGTTAGTGCATTAGATGCCCCTATGTCCTATATTGATTCTATTTTTTGGGATTGGGGAGATGGCTTCACAAACACAACTTATGGTTCATCTATAAATCCTCCTCCAGCTCCTTCTGGTCATGTTTATCTTAATCCCGGTTCTTATACAATCACAGCAACTGTGTATGATTCAGTGGGCTGTCTTGATGTCCTCTCAAATACTATCAATGTAAATAATCCTAATGCAAGTTTTAATTTGGATTTTAATCACATCTGTCCAGGTCAAGGAGTTAATGCAACTGATAACTCTACAGGTTCTGGTAGTATTAATAGTTGGGATTGGTCTGCACCTAATGCAACACCTTCAACCGCAACGGGATCTACTCCTCCAACATTTAACTTTGCAAACCAAGGCTCCCACCCCATAACTCTTACAATAACTGATGGAGCAGGCTGTGTTGATGACACAACAATAAATGTAGAGGTGTATGACCTTACAGTTAGTGCTACTGCTTCTTCGATGACTTTAACTTGTTTTAATCCTCCAACACCAATTACATTTACTAATACTTCTAATGTAAATGGTCTACCTGGATTTCAATATATTGACCAAACATCTGCAATTTGGGATTTTGGTAATGGGCAAACATCCACAATGATTAATGGTCCTGCAATCACCTATACTGCTGCCGGATTTTATCCAGTTTCACTAACCCTTAGCTCTCTATCTGGTTGTACATCTACTTTTAATCTTGGGAGTATTCAGGTTGATGGTCCTTCTGGATCAATTAATATCGTTGGTGGAGATACCACAATATGCGATGGAGGATCTGTTGACATTCAAGTGACTTCTGCAGATGCCGATATCGTAACTGTTTTTTGCGGAAATGGAACCACTCAGTCAGTAACACCTAACAGCACCCAAACAGTAACTTGTATCTACTCTCATGTTCCAGCTATTACAACAGCAACATGTTATATTCCGCAATTGTTTATTAATGACTCGGGCTCAGCTTGTAGTGGTGTGGTTTCCTCAACAGACACTGTTTGTGTTAACCCCATGCCAGATATTTCTTCTATTTCAAATCTAAATTTATGTAGCGGTGATAATTCAGGAAATATAAATTTTATTTCTTCTAATGTCGGAACAACTTTTAGTTGGACTAATAATAACATTAATATTGGTTTAGGGGCAAATGACACATTGGTCACTAACATACCATCGTTTGTAGCAACAACACCTTCTAGCATTGTAGAAACTTCCACCATAATAGTTATTCCAACACTTGAAACAAATGGAGTTGCATGTGATGGGTCTGGTGAATTGTTTTTCATTAGCGTTACACCAACACCTGTTATTCAAAACATTTCAGATGTTACAGCATGTAACGGAGACCTTACAAGTGGCGTAACTTTTAATGTTAACCCTGTAACAGCTGGCTGTGAATGGACAAATTCTAATATAAACATTGGTCTTGCTGCTGGTCCAACAACAGCAACAGGAATAGGTTCGTTTTTAGCCACTAACAATTCATCAAACACTATTAATGGAACAATTACTGTAACAACACAAAACGGGTCTTGTCCTGGAAATACCGTTACATTTGATTATATAATTGATCCCACACCAGATGTTAATTCCACCAATGACACAACTATTTGTTCAGGGAATTCAACTACTCAATATGATTTTACAGGGTCTGTTACAGGGACAACATATACGTGGACTGCTTTAAATACAGTTAACGCTAATGCAATAGGCATGGTTTCTACAACAGGAACAAACACCATTTCAGCATTTACAACGGTAAATGCCACGTCTTCTCCTATCACTGTTTGCATAGAAATTATCCCTACAGGACCGGCGACTCTTAATTGTCCTGGAATTGCGGATACTTTCTGTATAACTGTTAATCCAACTCCTACAGTTGATCCTATTGTTGATCAATCAGATTGTGCTGGAGCTAATAGTGTGGCAGTTAATTTTTCAGGAAACAATCCTTTATCCACATATGATTGGACAAATGACAACACAAATATTGGACTTGCCGCATCTGGTACTGGTGACATTTCTTCCTTTGTGTTAACAAATTCTGGTTTCACAACTATCGTCGGTAATATTACTGTTACACCTAATTTAGGGGGTTGTACTGGTGCTTCTGAAACATTTACTATTACAGTTATTCCTATTCCTGATGTCTTTAGTGTAAATGACACTTCTATATGTGCTGGAGACACCACTTTCCCTTATGCTTTTTCAGGAAATACTGCTGGTAGTGTTTATAATTGGACCGCTTCTACGCCTGCTAATGCTGCAGCAATCGGACTAGCCTCATCAAATGGAGTCAACAATATACCAACATTTACAACAAACAACACAACAGCTTCTCCAATTGTTGTTGACATTACTATTTCTCCTTTTTTATTAGGATGTACAGGAACATCTGAGACCTTTTCATTTACTATTAACCCAACCCCTATAATAGACCCAATAGGTGATACTGTTTTATGCTCTGGAGATACCACTCTTGATTATATTTTTACAGGAACAGCCGGAACAACATATAACTGGACTAATGATAACACAAATATTGGACTTGCTGCTAATGGAACAGGCAATATATTGACTTTCACAACAGCTACACCAAACAATATAACAGAAACGGCAACTATAACTGTCACGCCTGAAATTGGTTCTTGTTCTGGTGCACCAGAAACATTTACCATTACTGTTAACCCAACTCCAATAGTTATTGCCACCCCATCAACAAATCAGGTGTTATGTGAAGGCGATTCTAGTACCGCAATCATCTTTAGTGGTTTAGCAGGAACATCTTATCAGTGGGATGCAACTCCTCCCATAAACGCAACAAATATTGGTTTTCCATCGGTATCCGGTAATGGCAACATCGCTGCTTTTCTTTCCTTGAATGGATCTCTTTCAAGCATAACCACCACCATTGAAATAACCCCTTCTTTAGGTGGTTGTATAGGAGACTCTATTCTAATTGATTTCACTGTTGATCCGGCTGCTATAGTTAATACTGGAAATGATACTACAATTTGTGAGGGTGATATTCTTAGCCTTATCAATGCTTCTTTTGGAGGTAGTGCAACATCTATAACTTGGACAACTACAGGTGATGGAACTTTTAATAATATTACAACACCTAACACTTCTTATACTCCAGGAAATAATGACTTGGCAAATGGAAATGTAGATCTTATTATAACTTCAAATATTCCGACAGGTTCCTGTCCAGCTGATGATGACACTATTAATGTTACAATTGATCCAATGGCAACGGTTAGCGCTGGAAATGATACCATAATATGTGAAGGCAACTCTCTACAACTTCAGGCTACTTTAGGCGGTTCTGCCACAACAATTCTTTGGACTACTAATGGAACAGGAACTTTTGCTCCAAACGTAAATGACCCTAACGCTGTGTATACTCCAGATGCAAATGATATAGCAAATGGAACTGTAACACTTAGTATTACAACAAACACACCTTCTGTTTCATGTCCTGCTGCTACAGATAACTTAATACTTGTTATTGAGCCAGCAGCTATAATTAGTGCTGGAAATGACACTATAATTTGTGAAGGTGACATTCTTAATCTTGTCAATGCTTCTTTTGGAGGTAGTGCAACATCTATAACTTGGACTACTACAGGTGATGGAACTTTTAATAATATTACAACACCTAACACTTCTTATACTCCGGGGAATAATGACATAACTAATGGGTCTGTGAGTCTTGTTATAACTTCAAATACCCCAACAGGTTCCTGTCCGGCTGTTGACGACACTATTAATGTCACAATTGACCCGATGGCAACAGTTAGCGTTGGGAATGACACCGTAATTTGTGAAGGGAATTCACTACAACTTCAGGCTGTTTTAGGCGGTTCTGCCACAACAATTCTTTGGACTACTAGTGGAACAGGCTCCTTTTCTAGTACAACTGACCCTAACGCTGTATATACTCCAGATGCAAATGATATAGCAAATGGAACTGTAACACTTACCATTACAACAAACACCCCATCTCTTACATGCCCTGCTGCTACAGATGACTTGATTCTTACTATTAATCCCACCCCTATAATTGATCCTATCTCTAACTTCACATATTGTAATGGTGACAACACCACACTTATTAATTTTACCGGCACAACAGGCGCAACCTTTAGCTGGTCAAATGACAACACAAATATTGGGCTTGGGGCATTTGGAACTGGAGATATTTCTTCTTTTGTGGCAACAAATCCTGGTCTAACCTCTATTATAGGTAATCTTTCAGTTACCCCCGTTCTCGGCATTTGCCCTGGAGCTCCTCAAACATTTACTATTTCAGTCAACCCTATTCCAAATGTAAATACTGTTCTTGACACAACCTTATGTGCTGGTGATATAACTAACACTTATGTTTTTAGTGGTAATATTTCTGGAACCACCTATGACTGGGTCGCATCTCCTAGCGCAAATGCAAATACTATTGGTCTGCCTGCAACCTCAGGAACTAATTCCATTCCACCATTCACAACTTTGCATGATTCCTCCGCTCTTTCCATCCCTGTTAATATTCAAATAACACCAACAATCAATGGTTGTACAGGAGCACCTATTACATATCTTATTACAATTGATCCTCCAGCAATAATTGATGCCGGTGGTGGCCCCACATCAACAATTGGCATCTGTACAGGGGGAATTGTTTCTCTACAAGCTGTTCCGGCAGGAGCAACAAGCACTACAACTTGGTCTACAGCGGGAGACGGTTCTTTTGTGGATGCATTAAACGACACAACTGACTATACTCCAGGAGCAAATGATATAGCTAATGGATTTGTGCTACTTACTATTACAACAAATAGTCCAACAGGGCTATGTTCCTCATCTTTTGATACGGTGTTAGTTGTTATAAGCGGGGCTACTACTGTAGATGCGGGACTTGATCAAAATTGGTGTGATAACACCCCTATCCAACTTAATGGATCTTTTGGTGGAGCTGCCTCTTCGATCACATGGAGTGGTGGAACAGGTATATACAATCCAAATACAAATGACCCTTTAGCTCTTTACACTCCAACCGCTGGTGAATTAGGGAATGGGTTTGTCACTTTAACTATAACTACCGATGATCCTATCGGACCTTGTGTTTCAGAAACAGATGATGTAACCTTTACATTTGTTTCTGGTCCAACTGTAGATGCAGGAATAAATGACACTATTTGTGAAGGTGATAATGGAAGTTTTATTGGCTCGTTTGGAGGAAGCGCAACAAGTGTTACGTGGTCTACTTCTGGTGATGGTACTTTTACAAATCCAACAAATAGCACTTCTGACTACACTCCGGGGGTAAACGATATCAGCGCTGGTGAAGCCACTCTTTATTTAACTACTGATAATCCTGGAGCTCCATGTACTGCTGTTCTTGATTCCGTTAAAATAATTATCAATTTAATCCCTCAGGTTTCTGCAGGATTAGATACGACAATTTGTGCTACTGGTGTTGTTAATCTTTTAGGTTCTTTTGCTGGTAGTGCTTCCTTTATTACATGGTCGGGAGGAACAGGAACTTTTGCTCCAAACGCAAATGACCCTAATGCTATATATACTCCAGGCGCTGGAGATATTGCTAATGGAAATGTAACTCTTACCATTACAACTGATGATCCTGTTGGCCCGTGTCCTGCGGTTTCTGATGATATTTTGATTACTATCAATTCTTCTGCATCAATTGACGCTGGTGTTGATACTTTAATTTGTGCTTCTGACATTATGGGACTACTTGGTGTGATAACAAACACAACGGCTTCTTGGTCTACTTCGGGTGACGGTACTTTCGATGACCCAAATATTGCTAACGCAAACTATACTCCTGGACCTGGGGACATTGCCACAGGTTTTGTCTCTTTAGATTTAACTTCAAATGCACCATCAAATTCTTGTTTATACACAACCGACACTATGATTCTTTCTTTTAATCCTGCTGCAACTGTTTTCGCTGGGTTAGATACTACAATCTGTGCTAATGGCATTGTTGGTCTCTTAGGTTCTTTTGCTGGTAGTGCTTCCTTTATTACATGGTCGGGAGGAACAGGAACTTTTGCACCAAACACAAATGACCCTAACGCTATATATACTCCAGGTGCTGGTGATATTGCTAATGGAAATGTAATACTTACCATTACAACCGATGACCCTATTGGCCCATGTCCTGCGGTTTCTGATGATATTCTGATTACTATCAATTCTTCTCTTTTGGTTAACCTTGGTAATGACACTTCATGGTGCCAAGGAATAACAGACACATTAATAGCTAATTTTACTCCAACTCCTTCTGTTGGTTTTACATGGGAAACACAGGGAGACGGAACATTCACAACAAGCTCTAATGACACAACTGAATATACTCCAGGTGCTGGAGATATTATTGCCGGATCAATTATTATTACCTGTTCTACAAATGTTGCCACATCATCTTGTTTATATACAACAGATACTATTGTTATAACATTATTACCTGGCCCAACAGCAAATGCGGGTGTAGATGTTACCATCTGTGACTCTTCAATTGTAAATTATTCTGGTGCATTTGGAGGAACCGCAACTTCTGCAACATGGAGTACTATTAATGGAACTGGCATGTTTTCTCCAAACAACACCTCATTAATAGGAACTTATACACCAACAACTGCAGACGTTAATCTTGGCTCTGTAATGATTTATCTTACAACAGATCTAACAGCAGGGGCTTGTGGTCAGGCAGTGGATAGTTTTTTAATCACTTTTGAAAATTCTCCTATTATAGATGCGGGACTAGATGCCACAATTTGTGAGGGTGACAATATAATTTTGCAGGGATCTTGTACTATTGGTGCGACATGGACAGGAGGAACAAACCCATTTGTTCCAAATAACACGAATCTAAATGCTTCATACACTCCTACTGCTGCTGAAATAATTGCAGGCAGTATAATTTTCACATTAACCTCTGACAATCCCGGTGGCGCATGTATTGCTGTTAATGACGTAGTTGTCTTTACCATTGAAGGCACTCCTCAAGTTACAAGTTCAAATATACTTACAATGTGTTCTGAAGACACTGTAGACCTTGTCCTAACAAGTTCAATTCCCTCTTCATTTACTTGGGTGGCAACAGATAATCTGAGTGTAATAGGGGAGAGTTTAACACAACAGAATTTATCCTATATAAATGATACCTTAACAAATAACTCTCTCTTTACTCAGTCTGTTGTTTATACAATAACACCAACTTCTTTGGCCGCGAGTTGCATTGGCCCTAATCAAGCATTAATCGTAAATGTTAACCCTAAACCAACTTTAAATGGTATGGCAAATGACTCCATTTGTGCAAATGGAAACAGCTCTCTCATTAACTGGACATCAAACATTGTAGGAACAACTGTTTTGTGGGAAAATAACATTCCTGCCATTTCTAATCCCAACTTAACAAATGGCTTTGGAGACATATCTTCTTTTGTGGCATTAAATAATACAGGTGTTATTTTAAACTCTACTGTAAGTGCTTATCCAGAATTAAATGGATGTTTGGGTGACACTATTTATTTTGATTATGTAATTCTCCCTGAGATTATTGCAAATCAAACTGCAAATCAAACTATTTGTCATGATGACACCACCACAAGCATTGCTTTTACTGGCAACAGTACTTCTATTGTTTATGAATGGATAAACAATAACACCTCTATTGGACTTGCTGCATCTGGAACAGGAGATATCTCTTCTTTTACAGTTATTAATAATACCGGAAGTAATATAACGGCAACGATTGCAGTAATTCCATCATTGAATAACTGTATAGGAGATACCATGTTCTTTACTATAACCGCTAAACCTAAACCAACACTTGTTGCACCAGCAAATCAAACTGTTTGTGTTGGATCACCAACCAATGCAATTATTTTTAACCCTACTCCATCGATTTCTATTTCTTCTTGGACAACTTCACTTCAAGGAATTGGATTTTCATCTGCTAACGGAATTGGAGATATTCCTTCTTTTGTAACATCAACTGTTAACCCTGGAAATATTGATACTGCTATTATTTCTATTGTTCCGGATTTTAATGGTTGTCTTGGAGATACTGTTTCAATGTATATTGCTGTTATACCAACCCTACAGGTTAACACAATAAATGACATCACATTATGCGCAGAAGAACTTTTCCTTGGTGCTGTTTTTACTGGGAATATTCCGGGAATTGATTTTGATTGGACAAATAACAATATTTCTATTGGCCTTAATGGTTCGGGTATAGGAAACATTGCTCCATTTACAACCACCAATACTGGAACTATTAATCAAACGGGAACCATCACCGTAACACCTACTATGACCCTACCTTCTTTTGCTATATGTAGCGGTACATCAACTTCGTTTACAATTACAGTAAAACCCACACCTAACGTGTTCGGTGTTCCTTCTCAAAACATTTGTGCTAATGATTCTATTGACACTCTTATTTTTAATGGGAACATTCCTGCAACAGTTTATGAATGGACACATAATAATGTTTCTATTGGTCTTGCTGGATCAGGCGCTGGAGATACTATTCCTGGATTTATTGGCATCAACACTGGTTTGGTTTCTCAAACAGCTAACCTTGTTGTCGTTCCTGAATATAATGGATGTTATGGGGACACTTTGTTTTTAGATTTAACCGTAAACCCAGAACCTACAGTTGCTCCCATACCAGTAACTTCTTATTGCGATGGAGAAACCACCATCTCTATTATTTTTGACGGAAATCTTGGGCCTGCCAGTACTTATCATTGGTCGTGTGGAAATAACACTATAGGAATCTCTCCAATCTCTGGAATAGACTCTATCCCTTCATTTACAGCAACCAACAATACAACAAATATTGAAAGCGCTGTAATAACTATTGAACCAGAATACAATGGCTGTTTAGGAGACACTGTATTTGCAACAATTACTGTTTACCCCACTCCTTCTGTGTTAATAACCCCAGCAAGTCAGGTTTTATGTGTAAATGTTTCTACCGCTGTTGTTGAGTTTTCAGGACCTGTTGCAAATAGCACTTATAACTGGACTAGTGTTAACGGAAGTTCTATTGGCATGAATCCAATTAGTGGAACCAATGTTTCTGGTGTCAATGCTATTCCTCCTTTTACAACTGTAAATACAAGCACGGGATCTATAACAGCACAAATTTTTGTTACACCTGAGGCAAATGGTTGTTCTGGGCCTCAAGATACAGCCGAAATAACAATAATTGATCCTCTTCCAATTGTTAATCCAACAGTTGATGCAAGCTATTGCAGTGGAGACATTATTCCTATTACTGCATTTACAGGGAATAGCCCTAGCAATCAATATAATTGGACCACATCCAATACATCTATTGGTGCTGGTTTCTCATTAACCCCTAGTGGCACAGGAGATATTCCTTCATTTACTGCTGCATCAACAACTGCTCCACAAACTTCAGAGTTTATTGTTACTCCTTCAATTGGATCATGTAACGGCATTGAAGACACTTTTTATATTACAATTAATCCTCTTCCAAATGTTTACAATCCTGGCCCTCAAGAGCTTTGTGCAAATGACAACACAAATTCTGTTAATTTCTTTGGAGATTTAGCGGGAACTGTATTTAACTGGACAAACACTAACAGTTCCATTGGAATAAGTGGCCCTGGTAATGGAGATATCCTTTCTTTTACTGCGCTTAACACCAGTAATATTGCTCAAATAGATAATATAACTGTAACTCCTGAACTTAATGGCTGTGTGGGAGATGACTCTACTTTTACAATAACTGTTAATCCTGTCTCTTCTGTCAACTTAAGTAATTTTGAATATTGTCATGATGAAATTACTACTGCCATTAACTTTTCAGGGAACAATCCAGCATCTACATTTGAATGGACAAACTCAAACTTAACTATTAGTAATCCACCAATAATAACAAATGGTCTTAACTCTGTTCCCTCTTTTACAGTATCAAATACAAGTTTAATTAATCAAATTGCCACATTTGAAGTTATTCCTATGCTTCAAACAAATGCTATGATTTGCCCTGGAGATACAGGTTATTTTACCATTACTGTTAAGCCAATTCCTACTGTAATTCCTCCTTTAAATGACACCCTTTGTTCAGGAGATATCGCAGGAATTTATGCCTGGGATGGAAACATGGCTGATAGCACAAGTTTTAGTTGGTCAAACAATAATACCTCTATAGGGCTTGGAGCATCAGGAGTAGACACTATTTTTGCTTTTACTGCAACAAATATTGGCCAACTTGTGCAAACTGCCACTATTACAGTAACGCCTGAACTTAATGGTTGTTATGGGAATGATACTACTCTACTTATTACTGTTAATCCTGTAACAATTGTTAATACAGCTAATGATACAGTTTGTGCTGGAGACTACGTGGATTCAATCTCCTTTTCAAGCCCTAATATAGGAACAACATACAACTGGACTGCTCAAAATATTTCAATCGGTATAGGTGCCAATGGAGTCGACACAATTCCCGGGTTTACAGCAATTAATACTGGAACAAATGTTGAAACATGTGATATCATTGTAATTCCAAATTTAGGAACATTGCAACAATGCCCTGGCATTCCTGATACTTTCCAAATTGTCGTAAAACCTATGCCTATAGTTAACCCTACTGCCGATCAAGTGCTTTGCGCAAACGATACAATTGCTGGTATTTACTTTAGCGGAAATATTCCTGGCACTCTTTATTCATGGGTGAATGATAATACTTCAATTGGACTTGCAGGTAATGGTAATGATTCTATTCCTGAATTCCCTGTTGTTAATACAGGTACTATTGATCAAACCGCAACAATTGTTGTCACCCCTGAACTTAACTCCTGTTCTGGTATTGCTGATACATTTACTTTTTTAGTACATCCTTTGCCACAGGTTTTTGCAGGAAATGACACTTTATTATGCTTTGGTCAACCCTACACCCCTATTGCCTCTGGAGCAACTAGTTATATTTGGACTCCTGGTAATAACGGTATTCCGTTTTTCATTAATGACACCACAGACTTCGTGGTAATAGGTACAGACACAAATCTTTGTCAAAATAGCGACACCGTAACTGTAAATTACATTCTTGATCCACCCCCTGTTGTAGACGCTGGAATAGATACAGCAATTTGTGATGGATTGCCGTATATACTTCTTGCTGCTGGAAATGCTGATTTGTATGTTTGGGAAGACTTAACTCCTCCCTCTCTTGGAATAATGGATGGAGTTCAGTTTTACCCTGATTCAACAGATATTTATGTTGTTATTGGCTATGATGCTTCTACAGGCTGCTATAACAGTGATTCTGTTGAAATAATAGTACACCCTTATCTTCAAATTACAGCAAATGCTAACGACACAATGCTTTGTGAAAACGATCTTTTAACTCTTTGGGGAAGTGGCGCTTCTGGTTCGGCAATTTATAATTGGGATAATGGAGTATTTGATAGTATTACGTTTATTCAGCCTGTTGGCATTGAAACATATACTCTTATAGGTTTAGATGGAAACAATTGTTCAGACACTACTGATATTACTATTACGGTTAACCCTAACCCTGTTGCAAGCTTCAACAGCAGCATGAATCTAGGGGGATGTATTCCATTTTGTCCTTGGTTTTATGACACCTCTGAACCTGCTAGCGATTCCGTATATTGGGATTTTGGAAACGGAACATCTTCAAATTCTTTAGATTCTGTAAACGCTTGTTATGATAACTATGGGACTTTTGATGTCACTCTTACCACATATACCATTTATGGTTGCTCAAATACAATAACGATTCCTGATATTGTTAGTGTTGAGCCGGTTGTTGCTGCATTCACATCTGATCATAATGAACAACCTATATCAAACCCTGTTTTTAACTTATCTAATCAATCTACTAATGCAACTCAGTTTGAGTGGACATTTGGAAACGGAACACAAACTTCTATAATTCATCCAACAGTAACTTATGACTCCATTGGTTATTATTTAATAACATTAACCGCCTGGGCGCAAGATGGAAGGGATTGTGCTGATACAGCTACTTTATTGATTAAAATAACTGATGAAATAATTTTATACGTACCAAATACATTCACTCCTGATGGAGATGGTTTAAACGATATATTCCTTCCTATTGTTACTGCTGGTGTAAGAGATGGAACATATATATTTAAAATATTTAATAGATGGGGTGAAGAGATTTTCAATACAGAAGACCCTGAAAAAGGCTGGGATGGAACTTACTTAGGTGAGCCTGTACAAGATGGAACTTACATCTGGTCTATTCTTTTCAAAGACCCTTTAAATAATGCGAAATACCCATATCAAGGGCATATAAATTTAGTGAGATAAGGCCTTTAAATAGCAGCCAAGCACATCATTTCAATTCCTGTTGTTATTGCTCGTTTATCAATGTCAAATTTTGGATGATGAACATTGTAAATAATTCCTTTCCCTTCATTTCTTACTCCCAACCTAAAGAAACAGACTGGTATTTGTTGAGAATAAAAAGAAAAGTCTTCTGAGGTGAGTCTTATTGGCAAATCAATTACATTTTTTCCTCCCAACGATTTTTGAGCTTTTTCTTTTAGTCTTTGAGTTAAAAGAGGATCATTGTCCAAACATGGATATCCTTTTATTATCTCTATTATGCTTTTAGCCCCATTAAGCTCTGCTAATTTTGCAACTTGATTTTTTATTAAAAGAATAGCTTGCTCTCTCCATTTTTCATCCATCGTTCTAAAGGTTCCTTTAAGAGTAACTGTTGAGGGTATTACATTGGTGGTACTTCCGCCCTCAAAAGAACCAAAGCTCAAAACACAAGGAATCTTTGGGTCACATTTACGACTAATTATTTGCTGTAACTGTAAAACAATTGTTGCTCCAATTGTTATTGGATCAATGCATTTATCAGGCATTGCGGCATGCCCCCCCTTCCCTTCAATGGTAATATATATTTCATCACAAGACGCCATATATCTCCCAGGTCTAAAGCCCACTTTTCCTGCATTCAGATCTGGAAAAACATGTAATGCATACATTTCATCAACCTTTGGATTTTCTAAAACTCCCTCAGACAGCATCAATGTTGCTCCTCCTGGAGATTTTTCTTCGCCTGGTTGAAATATTAACTTAACTGGTTTTGAAAGATCATCTTTGCATTCATTTAAAATTTGTGCCGCTCCCAATAAAATTGCAGTATGAACATCATGTCCACAAGCGTGCATCACTCCTGATACAACGGATGAATATTCTTTATTTGTTTCTTCTTGAATTGGAAGGGCATCTAAATCCGCTCTTAAGGCAATAGCTGTACTATTTGAGTGGTTTTTGGGACTTATTAACGCCACAACTCCTGTTCCTCCTATTTCCTTATTATGAGGAATTTTTAATTTTTTTAATACATCTGAAACATATTTCATTGTTTCATTTTCAAGAAAAGACAATTCCGGAAATTTATGAATATGTTCTCTATACTCATTAGCTTTATTGCTAATTTGAATAGCTCTTTGTTTTATATGTTGAAGTAAATCAGGATTCATTAGATATCACGGAATTAAAACCAGAATAAATTAATTGAATAGAAACATAGGCCATTATTAAACCAAAAATTAATTTTACCCATGCCGGAGATATACGAAGAGATAATTTAGATCCTATATATCCTCCAATCACAAAAGAAAAAGCAACTATTAAACCAAACTTCCAATTAATGTTTCCGGTTTTGTAATAATTAAATACCGCTAACACGCCAACAGGAAGAAGGAGAATAAATAAACTTGTACCTTGAGCCAAATGTTGTGGAAAACCCAAAGTATACACCAAAGCAGGAACAATAATAACACCACCACCAACGCCCACAAATCCGCTTAAGATTCCGGCAAACATCCCAATACAAATTAAAATTACAGCTGTCTGTATAGTCATTTTACGTCTTCTCTCCTATGCTTTTTAGCCTTTCTTTTAAAAGTTCTTCTTTCTCCAAAGGCATTATTAATAATTTATCTTCTGAATCTACTAAAATATAATTTTCCAAACCCTCTATTAGATATTTTTTTTGGGGAACGCCATAAAATAAGCAGTTTTTAGATTCAAATAGCATTGATTTATTTCCTATCAATGCATTATTATTTTCATCTAAGTCCACGTGATCCTTAACGCTTCTCCAAGAACCCAAATCACTCCAATCAAAATCTGTTAAGACCATTGATATATTCTTCGCTTTTTCCATTATAGCATAATCAAAAGAAATACTGTTTACTGATGAAAAAATAGCACTTATATGTTCTTTTTCTTTATTTGTCCAATAAGTATAACTATTTGTAAAAAAAGAAGCATATAATTGTTTAGCGTGTTTTTTAAATGATTGTTTGATTGTTTTTGTTTGAACAATAAAAATCCCCGCATTCCAAAAGAAGTTCCCATTATTTAGAAATTCTTTTGCTTTTGTTTTATTTGGTTTTTCACAAAACCTAACCACTGAAACAACATCTCCTGGTGTCGTTTTTTTATTTGAAAAAAATTCAATGTAACCATAACCTGTATCTGGCCTTGTCGGTTTTATTCCTAAAACAACTAGTTTTTCTTTTTGTGCTTCTTCTATTGCTCTTTGCAATTGAAGTGAAAATTTATTTGTATCAATAATTAAATGATCTGATGGAGAAATAACAAGCGTTGCCTGGCTATTCATAGAATGAATTTTCGCAGATGCATATGCAATACATGGAGCTGTATTTTTTCGTTGTGGTTCAGCAAGAATTTGCTCCTCTTCTAACTCTTTTATTTGCTCTTTAACTAATTCAATATAATCAGTATTTGTAAGTATATAAATGTTTTCTTTCGGAATTGTTTGTATTAACCTATCGTAGGTTATTTGAAGTAGGCTTTTTCCTGTTCCTAAAATATCCAAGAACTGTTTGGGCTTTTCAGCAGTAGAAATTGGCCAAAATCTACTCCCAATTCCTCCTGCCATTATTAACCCATACGTGTTTTTATTTCCCATTTTAAATTGGTTTTACTTTTGCTAAAGATTGAACCATGTATTTTCTCTTTGTCTTATATTCAACACACAAAAATCTTTTTCTTTTAATCTCTCCTTTAACAAAGGTACGGCCGTTCAATTTAAATTTAGTCCCTATTTGTATTTTTTCCAAAAAACAATAATCTTTTTGATGGTCGTATTTAGAAACTTCTTTATATAAATCATAATCTAAACATGAAGAAGAAGTTACTTTGTTTTTGGTAGACAACAATGCATTATAAATTTCTTGCGGTAAGTTTTTTTTATCCATTATTGGTTCTAATAATTCTCTGAATTTATCCTTCCACTCCTTGCCATGCGGACTAACACTTTGTTGATGTTTTTCATGAATTAGTAGGTGTGCAAACTCATGAAGTATCGTAATTAAGAATGCATACGCATTTAAATCTTTATTTATAGTGATTTGATACTGTCCATTCTTATTTAATGGTTTAAAATCACCAAATTTTGTTTTTCTTGGGGTTTTTATTTTTAACACTACATTCTTAGAGGAAAAAAGTTTCATCAAATATAAAACAAAAGGTTCCGGCGCATAATCAACAAAAATGTTTTTCAGTTCCTCATCCGATGTTTTCATTTTATGGGTTATTTTTAGTCAAAAATATACATTAATTTAGCAATCATGAAGTTTCTTATTGCTTTGGGTCAGTATTTTATTATGCTAACCATAATTTTTAGAGTCCCTGAAAAGCGGAGCGTTTTCCATCAGCGAATTATGACGGAGATTCAGCACATCGCAATTGGCTCGATTCCTCTAGTTGCTTTAATGTCTGTTTTTATTGGCGCGGTTATTTCTTTACAGACAGCTTCAAATATGGACAGCCCACTGCTTCCTGCCTACACTGTGGGATACATTACCCAATCTAGTACTATATTGGAAATGTCCCCAACAATGATTTCTTTAATTCTAGCAGGGAAAATAGGCTCTAATATTGCCTCAGAAATTGGAACAATGAGGGTTACAGAACAAATTGATGCGCTTGAAATAATGGGAGTGAATTCGTTAAATCTATTGGTTCTTCCAAAAATAATTGTTGCTGTTTTCTTTTTTCCCATATTAATTATTATCTCCATGACTCTTAGTATGGCTGGAGGATGGGTTGCTCTTAATTTAACAGGTCTTGTTTCTACGGAAACCTATGTATTAGGTCTTCGCTCCTTTTTTGAGGTTGGAAATGTCTGGTATGCCTTAACAAAATGCCTTGTTTTTGGCTTCATCATTGTTTCTGTTTCATCTTATTTTGGATATTACACAAAAGGAGGTTCTATTGAGGTCGGAACTTCTTCAACACAGGCCGTTGTTAGCAGTAGTGTTGCTATTTTAATAGCAAACTTTTTACTTACTCAAATGATACTGCTATAATGATAGAGGTCAAAAATGTAAACAAATCTTTTTCAGAAAATCAAATCTTATTTGATATTTCCTCAAAATTTGTCTCTGGAAAAGTTAATTTAATTATCGGACAATCTGGACAGGGAAAATCTGTTTTAGCAAAATGTATGGTTGGTCTGCATGAAGCAGACAATGGCGCCATTCTTTTTGATAATCGAAATTTTTGCAAAATGAACAGGAGTGAAAGGAAAGAAATAAGAAAAGAAATAGGAATGTTATTTCAAGGTTCTGCTTTATTTGACTCTATGACGGTTGAGAAAAACATAATGTTTCCTTTAATGATGTTCAAAAAGATGACAAAAAAAGAACTCCTTAACCGAGTTAACTTTTGTCTTGATAGAGTAGATTTAAATGGAAAAAACCATTTGTTTCCCGCTGAATGTAGTGGTGGTATGCAAAAAAGAATTGGAATTGCTCGTGCAATTGCAATGAATCCTAAGTACTTGTTTTGTGATGAGCCAAACTCGGGTTTAGATCCTAAAACCGCCATTAGAATTGACTCTTTAATCAAAGAACTTACTTATGAGTACAACATGACTACTATTGTTATTACGCACGATATGAATAGTGTGATGGAAATAGGTGACAATATTCTATTTATAAATAAAGGCCAAAATTGGTGGGAGGGCAACAAAGAAAGCATCATTACAACAGATAACAAAGAAATTTCTGAATTTGTATATGCCTCGGGATTTATGAAAGAAATAAGAGCTAGTATTCAGGAAAAACACCTGGGTTAAAAATAAGAAATATATCCAACGTGCAATTTCCCGTTTTTTAGCTCTATTGGATCTCCTTGCTGTTTGCCTAAAGCATAAACCACAGAGAAAACTCCCAGTTTTGATCCAAAAGAATATCCCACACCAAAACCATAAGGAAAATCATTATAATAATTTAATGCCGTGTTATTTTCATACCAGGCATGATTATAAAAAAGAAAGGCATTCGAATTTCTATCTACTAAAAAACGATATTCAACAAGTCCTGTCAAATTTGCACTTGCAAAAAGTTCTTCTTCATTGAAACCACGTAATGAATTTAAACCCCCGAATCTAACAAGCTCATTATTAAACAAACCACTTGCATACAATTGTTCTCCTTTAAAAACTAAATGCGCAATATGCCTATTAGCAATGGGCACATATAATTCAAAACTGAAGTTGGTTCTTGATGTCAAAGAGGGGGTCTCAATTATTACCGAGTCCACATAACTACTTGTTTTTCTTTTACCAAAACTCAATTCAGTAGAAAAAACAATTCCTTTTGATGGATTTGGAATGTAATCTAATTTTTGTTTAAATAAAGATAATCCATAAGAATGTGAACGAATATTTAAATATTCTTGGTTTGATGAGATATCATTTATTAGAGATCTATTATTATAAAAATTATAGATTCCTTTTAAGTAAAACCCTTTACCTATAAAATACTGTACGTTAGCAGAAGATTTTATTTCAATAAAAGAAGAGTCTTGTTTGTATAACAATGTTTTTCCTCCTAAACCAAATGATGTATTAAATAAAAAAGGTGCATTTGCAAACAAGAACAAAGATTGTGTTTCTGGTTTTAAGCCTTTCCAATATAATTCAAAGTACTCACCTCTTTTTAAAGTATTGCTTAATTTTAATCTCAGTTCTCCAGCTAAACGATAAGTATTGGTCGATATATTGGGTTGCAAACCCACCATTCCGTCAACTGAACTTGATTTTTTTGATGTTAAATACAAAAAGACCTCTACTCCTTCAGGTGTAAATAAAACTTCATGGTTTTTTATTTCTTTCACAAAAATCAATTGCTCTATTTCTTTTTGAACTTTTTTTAATGTCGATTCATTATATAATTTACCTTTTTTAATATTTAAAAGTTCCGACAAAAACTTGACAGATAAAGTAGAATCTCCTTTTATATGAAGTTTAGACCATTTGTACCTGTTACCTGGTATGATTTCTAATTTTGCCTTTAAATTATTTTCCTTATCAATTTCTGGATTTTCAAATTTTACTTCAACAAATGGAAACCCTGTATCTAAGTAAGAATCCCTTATATTGTTCATTAATTTTGTTATCTCAGATGGAATAAAAGACAGGCGGTCTAATTCTTTTTTTCTTAAATGAAGCTTTTTTATTATTTCACTTTTATTTTGCTTGGAAATTTTTAAAATTACTTTATTAAATTTCGTGTTAATAGTGACAAAACACGTTATTTCAGCTTCTTTTCTTAGAATAGAATCATAAGAGAAAAGTAAATGCCCCTCCGCTATTATTTTGTTTTGAAAAAACTTTATTTTTTTTTCTACGTTCTCTTTTTTAACCAAAATAGAATCGGGTAAAGAATTTGATGTAATAGAGTCATTTTGATTAAACCTAATGAGGATCTCTTGAGAACACAAAGTCTTAATTGATGTCAAAAAAAATATAACAACTAAATAGCGCATTAATTATAAAACGTTTGTTTCTATTGTTTAGGTATATTTTTCTTTAGTTTTTTAAAAGATTTTTATACTCTTTCTTTCTACTTTGAAGCTCTATGAGGCGTATTTTATTGTCTGCAGAATCCTCAAGAGTCAAGCATTCTGTTTTATTTGTTGATTTTTCAAGTTCCACTATTTCATCTTCAATATAATTGATTATATAATCTATTAGCCGTTGCATATATTGTTTTGTATAACCACTTGCGTTGGTTTTTAAATGTTTAAATACTTTATACAATTCTTTCTTATAAAAAAGATCTTTTTTAACCACAAAATCCATTAAATAACTTATCATGTCCAACTCATGATAAGCTCCATAAAGAGATCCATTTAAAAGGCATTTCTCAAAAAAAGAAAACGTCTCCTCCTCCCCATGTGTTGCATATATTTTAGCTATTCCTATTAAAAGGGTTTTTGATTTTGTTTTTTCAAGCAATTTGGCTTTAAGCAATGTTCCCTGAGGATCAACTTCTGCTGCTTTCTCCAAAGCCTCTATAACAACCAAATAAGAAGAGTCTTTTTCTATTCTATTATTACATAAAGGAACTAAATCTTCTTTATGAAGGTTTTCTGCTAAAACTTCCAAAGCTTTTTTTCTAACGATGGACTTCTTATCAGATTGTGAAATCTTCTTTAATAAAATTATCGCCTGTTTTTTTTGTTTTTCAGGTAGCTTATAAATTAAAGACATCGCTTCTATTTTAATATCCCAAAAAGGATCTGATAAAGCGTCTAGTATCATTTTATAAGAAAAGATCGAGTTTTTTTTTGCCCCAATTCTTAATCCTTTTTTTCTGGCTTTATAGCTTTCAGAGTTATAGTATTGATAAACATAACTCTCCGATGGTTTTTCATGGTAAATATGTGCAAGAAGAACCTGGTTTTTGTCAAAAAGAAGGTTCTTTAATCTTCCAGAATAGGAAAATTCAAATTCTTCGCTGTTTTTATCTATCGAAATCTTCTCTGTTCTTTGCCCCATTTCATCACAAATAAGCACTTCAACAGGAAGTTTAAAAACGGGGTATTCCGATTTTTGTTTTTGATGTATTGAAAGTGTTACTTTTTTCTTCTCTTTGTTTGTTTTTTGATAAATTTCAATTACAGGATGGCCTTTATCCATATACCATTGATTAAAAAACCAATTTAAATCTTCTCCTGTGATTTCCTCAAATGCAAGGCGTAAATGATTGTGCTCTGTTGCTTTGTAAGCATTCTGCTTCAAATACAATTGTAAGCTAGCAAAAAATGCTTCATCTCCCACATATGCGCGTAACATATGTAAAATTCTCCCGCCTTTATTGTATGAATGAGAATCAAATACGTCGTCTTTGTTGGTATAAGAGTACCAAATCAAATCGTGGTAACCTTTATATTTTGCAGATCCAAAATATCCATTTGCTTCTTGTTGAGCCTGATAATCGGCTTCATCTTTTCCATATCTATGTTCATCCCATAGGTATTGCGAATAATTGGCAAATGATTCATTTAATGAAAGGTTTGCCCAAGATTCACAAGTTACAAGATCTCCAAACCAATGGTGAAAAAGTTCATGTGCTATTGTTGATTGATCATTACCATCTAAAAGCTCTTTGTCTGTTTTATACACAAAATCCCCAAATATCACTGCTCCTGTATTTTCCATTGCTCCTGACACAAAATCTCTAACCACTACTTGATCATATTTATCCCATGGATAAGGCACTCCCAATAATTCTGAAAAAAAAGCAATCATTTTTGGTGTTTCTCCAAAAATGTTCTTTGCATATGGAGCATACTCTTTTTCAACAAAATAATTGACCCTCATTTTTGAGCCATCTGGCCTAATATAAAAATCTTTTACTTCCACAAATTCTCCAACAGCAAGCATAAACAAATAAGGAGCATGTTGCTTTTCTTGTTTCCAATGGTCTGTCCTTTTTCCATCTTCATTCTTTGTTGAAGAAATAAGGTTCCCGTTAGATAGAGTTTTAAACTTATCCTCCACAGTTATTAGTATTTCTTGAGATGTTTTGGAATTTGGAGAATCTATTGTTGGAAACCAAACAGAATTTGATTCGGTCTCTCCTTGAGTCCAAATTTGTGGCATTTTTTGAGAGTCTTTCCCATCTGAATTAACAAAATAAAGCCCCTTATCAGACATTATAGCAATACCCCCGGTTGTTTCTATCTCATTTGGATTTGAAATGTAGTTAATCGTAATTTCAAAAACTTCTTCTTTTTTGTATTTTTTTCCAAGATTTATTTTTAATTTTTTGCCATCATAATCATATTTTAAAGGTTTTTTTGCCATCATCACCATCTTTATTTCCATTCCTTTGGCATCTAAAATAATTTTATCTGATGAATAAAAATGAGGCTTTGCAGTGATTATAGCTTTCCCTATCAGTTGGGCCTTTTTCCAATCAAAGCTAATTTCAAGCTTCGTATGTATTAAATCCGTTAATATCTTTTTTGAATTGTTATAAATAGATTTTTGTGTGTGCTGTTTAGGCCATTCAGTTAAAGTTTCATTTGCTGAAGAAACACCTGTAGATGATTCGGATAACATTGTGTCAGATAAAGTGATTTCTGTTGATTCATTGTTTTGTAACGTCTTACAAGAAAACAACAAAGTCATTATAAGACAGGTGTATATATATTTCATTTTTTTGTTTTTAATAATCGGATTTTGTATTTATTTGAGGCAGGAACACAAATACACTTGTTCCCTCATTTAATGTTGACTCAAAGACTATTTTGCCCTCATGGTTTTCTATTATTTGTTTCGCTATTGGCAAACCGATACCTGTTCCCGTTGATTTTGTGGTGAAATAAGGAATAAATATTTTACTTTTTTGTTTTTCACTAATTCCTCTGCCATTATCTTTTATTACAATTAAGAATTCATTTAATTCTTTTTGAAGAGAAATCTCTATTTTACCCAATCTTTCTTTTGGAATAGATTGTACCGCATTTTTTATTAAATTATTTAAAACTCTTATAATCTGATCTTTATCTGCAAAAACAGTTGCTTTATCGCAAATCGTTTTTAATTCAAAATCCACCAGATCTTTTTGTTCAAAAATGGAGATATTGCTTTGGATTAATTCAACTAAATCGATTTCTTTTTTTTCAGGAACGGGCATTTTAGCAAAATTTGAAAACTCATTTGCTATTTTACTTAATCCTTCGATTTGTTCTATTAACGATTGTGCAACTTTTTCTAGTTTCTGATGTGAAGAAGGGTCTTCTTTATCAAACACCCTGACCAATTGCTGAATACTTAATTTCATTGGGGTCAAAGGGTTTTTTATTTCATGTGCTACTTGCTTTGCCATATCTCTCCATGCTGACTCTCTTTCACTTTTTGCAAGTTGATCAGCTGTTGTAGCAAGCTCTTCTAATTTTTGATTGTATTGTTTGACCAAAGCTCCTATTTCATCCTTTTTATCATACGTTATTTTTTGATTTCCTTGTCCAAAATGTATGCTTGATATGTTTTCATGAAGAAGCCTTAGTGGTTTTGTTACCCAATTCGACACAAAAACAGAAATGACTACAGAAATAACCAACAAAAGAATAAACACATTAATTATAGCAACTAAAAATTCCTGTATTTGATTTTCTAGCTCTTTTTGTTGTCCAAAATGTTGCAGATTTACATAGGCCAATAATTCTCCTTTAGAATTATAAAACGGCAAATATGCGGATGTATAATCTAGTTCCCCAATACTTTCTTTTTGACTAAAGTCGCTTTTTTGCTTAACTCTTAGCATGTGATATGCTGTTGGGTTTATTTGCTCTCCCATTAACCCCTTATTAAACACCTTAGGTCTTGATGATGCTAATAAATGACCCTCTGGATCATACAGGTTGATGTCTGTCACAAAAACCCTCGAAAGCTTAGAAAGCACATAACCCATGTAATTGCCATCATTGTCAATTGATAGAGCATCATATGCTCCTAATTTAGCTCTCAATTCGATTTCTAATGAAACCAGTTTTTCTCTTATGTTGTCCGAGGTGTGTTTTTTATATTGATTTCTGACAAAGACCCCACTTCCCCATCCAAAAGCAAAAAGAGAAGAAAACACCAAAAGAACCAAAACTATCTGAATTCTAATTGAAAGAGTAACCGTTTTATTCATAACTGACTTAACTCCTTTAAAAAAAGAAGAAAGAAATAATATTAAACCAAAAAAAACAAACAAATAGGAAAATCTTGTAATTATTTCAAGAACATTAGATTCTTTTTTTGAAATAATAACCACATTATCTTTTCCCTTTTTAAGTATATAATGGTTATATCCCTCTTTTTCTATTTCTCCCTCCTCTGTATCTTTTGATAAAGCAATAGGCGTTGATGGAAAGCTATATCTTCCATATTTTGACACCAGTTTTCCTCTATGGTATTTTGCAATTGAATATTTTTCCAAATATTCCAAAACAGGTGTTTTTGAAGATATTAGCAAACGAGGAAAACCTATTCCTTCAGGTATTTTTTTAGACTTAAGTGTAGCGGTAAAAAAAGCATGTGTGTTGTTTTCTCCTTTTATTTTTTGTTTAATCACATAACTTAGCTGTCCTTTATAATCTTTTACATAATAAATGCTTTCATTATACTTTGATTTTTCACTGTTGTTTTTTACTAAAAGATTGAATTCTTTAAATTCCGAATCATCTTTAGTGAAAAAAGAAACTCCACTTGAATCAAATAAATTAAAGTTCATTTCATAAGACTCCCAGTAATCTTTAAAATATCTTCCTTCCATCATATATTCAAAGTCTGTCAAACTTATATTTGAATGGCCTTTTATTAGTTTTTTTATAAAAGAGTCTTCTTCTAATTTGGAAGAAATTTTTGCATATTGTTTTTCTGTTTCCTCTTGTTTTTCTGTTGCTAAATACGTTGCTAAAGAAGCTCTTTCATTATTGGATTTAATTTCATTTAATGATTGAAGTTTAACAGAAACAAAAAAGGAACACAGAAATAGTATGAATAAAATAGAAACACTCTTTGATCCAAAAATTTCGTTTGTTTTTAAAGAAAAAACAACCCATAAACCAACTATTAATGGAGTTATCAAAGAAACAATATCTTCTTCAAAAGCAAAAATGCCTATTAGGACATAAATAGCTCCAATTAAAAAAACAAGTAATGCGGTAACATTTCTATTAACTTCAGATAATAATGGAGAATCTATAATTTCACGCACTATATAATAAAATGAAAAGAAAAGAAGAGCTACAGACCCTATTATAAATAGAGAAAAGTAATTCAATTCAAACAAATGGTCCACTAAAAAAGGAACATCAGAACCTAATACAACATGAGAAAACAAAAGAAGGGCCAAACTCCATAACACATAAGAAAAAACAAGCAGTATTATTAAAATAATTACACTTTTAAAAGAGCTTGTTCTTATTTTTTTAATAACACCAACAATAGCAACAACTAAAACCACAATAAGTATTACATTTAAAATATAAGCTCCTATATCTGGATTTAGATGGCTTACTATTGATTTTTTATTGCTAATAATTAATGGAGAAAACCCAAAAAGTTTTGATTCATTTCCCATCAATATTATTCGTATACCAAAAAGCAAAACAGGAATAGGCCATGCCCACTTAAGAGGTATCGATCTCGACGCCTGATAAATCCCCATCAAAAGAAAGCATATTGCTGCCAAAACAATAGAAAAAGAGAACACATTTGCTTTTATATCGCTTGGTTTTTCTTTTGATACGACACTAAACAAGTACTCTTTATTTTTATTATAAATTTTGTTCGGCTTTTCCTGATCAACAACTATTTTTATATCATTATATGATTCGAATTCTTCTGAAAATGAATTAATCAAATCTTCATTTTGATAGGAATATTCGTTTTTCACCAAAAAAGAGCAGCATATTTTAATACCCTTTTTTTCGATGGTCTTAGCGTAATACCATCCATTTTGATTTTTAATGATTCCTGTAATAGGGAAATGTAAATTATCTGCAAACCTATTTAATGGCAACCTGTTGGTATTCCAAAACAGCAAAGAATCATTTCTATATATATGAACATTAAAGGTTTTATCATGAAAAGGCTTTGATTCCCATAACCTGTTTAATCCCTTGTCATTGATTTCTTTTTCATATAAACTAATTACGCCATTGCTCTTTTGTTCTAATTCTAGAATCTTTGATTGTATTTCCTTGCTTTGGGTTGGAAGAGAATAAGTGTCTATTGTTTTATAAGTTGTATGAATTGCAAATAAAGCAATGAATAAAAAAAAATATTTATATTTAATAAGAGTGTTAATCAACTATTTTGCTCTTTTGGAATACATTAGACTCCATTGAGACTATTAGTTTTCTTTTCAGATTAAGGAAGTCTAAATTGGCATTTTCATCATTTCTAAAAACATAATCTGCCTGTTCTTTATACGGATGAATGTATTGATCATAACAAGGATTAACATGATTTTTCCATTGATAAATGATCTCATCTGTTGAATATCCTCGGTGTTGCTGATCTCTTTTTATTCTTCTTTTTAGCTGAACCTCTGAATTAACAACAACATAAACAGTCATATCAAGCATCTTTTGAAGTTCTTGATAATGAAATAAAAAAAGCCCCTCTACAATAATTAATTGGGATGGATTAATTTCAATGTAATTGTTTAAATATGGGGGAGAATTAAAATTATATTCTTTTACTTTAATAGATTCACCTGCTTTTAATTTTGTTAAATCCTGAAGAATCAATTCTTTATTAAGAGCTGTTGGTAAATCAAAATTAACTATCCCGTTTGAGTCTTTTTGTTGATTTTCTATTGGTAAATAATAATTATCTAAAGAAAAAATAGAGGGATTATAGGCAGAAAACTCTTTACAGAGCATTCTCAATAAAGTAGTTTTTCCTGAGCCACTACCACCACATATTCCTATAATCATAATAAAAAATTGTTCTTGGACTAAGTTACAAAAACCTTTTAAAAAATGGCATTTATTTCAATCATTAGTTAATTCTTTAAAAAACTGTTCCATTGATTTTTTCTCAAGTTGTAGTGTTTTTATAATCAACTCATTTTTATTAGCAAATTCATTTATATGTTTCTGTAAATTCTCTTCTTTTTCTGATTCTAACACCCACCCTTTTTCATGAGATTTTACAGAAAGAACTCCTGTTATTTTGCTTAATTGTGAGCGTGTTATTGTTTTATCAAACTGCACAAATAAAACTTGTTTGTCATTTGAATCATTAATGTCTTTGGTTAGTTTGTCCGCTACTATTTCTCCTTTATTTATTATGATTATTCTATCACATATAGCTTCTACCTCTTGCATTATATGAGTGGAAAGTAAAACTGTTTTTTCTTTTCCTATGCTCTTTATTAAGTCTCTAATGCTTTCAAGTTGATTAGGATCGAGCCCTGATGTGGGTTCATCAAGAATCAAAACTTCAGGATCATGAATTATTGCTTGAGCTATCCCTACTCTTTGCCTATATCCTTTTGATAGTTCTTCTATTTTTTTATGTTGCTCTACTTCAAGCCCAACTAATGAGATAACTTCTTTAACTCTCTTTTTTATTTTTTTAATCTTATAAATTCCGGCAACAAACTCCAAATATTCTTTCACATATAAATCTGAATATAGTGGATTGTTCTCGGGTAAATACCCTATCTTTTTTCTTATGTTTATATTTTCAGGATTCACCTCTTCTTCGCATACTTTTACGCTTCCACTTGAGGAAGAAATGTAACCAGTTATTATTTTCATTGTGGTAGATTTCCCTGCACCATTAGGCCCTAAAAAAGCTGTGATTTGCCCCTTAGGAATAGAAAAGGAAATGTCTAAAACAGCTGGCTGTTCTCCATAATACTTAAATAAATTCTCAATTTGTATCGACATCTTAAAGAAAAATTATTACCAAAAATAACCTTTATTATAAAAGGCAAAACAGATTTTTGTTAAAATAAAAAAAGGGCGCGCTTGCGCCCTTTAAAACAAAATGAAAATTATTACTTTTCTTCACTAACTTCAACGTCTTCAAAATCAACATCTTCTGCAACTCCACCATCAGAATCTTCTTTTTTAGATTCTCCATTTGGATTAGATTGCTGTTGTTCTGACGCATTATACATTTCTTGTGATGCTGCTTGAAAAACTTTTTCTAAACTTTCAATTGCAGCCTGAATGTTTTCAATATTTTTTGATTCATATTGTTTTTTCAATTCTGCCAACGCATCTTCAATAGGTTGTTTTTTATCTGCAGGCAACTTATCTCCCATTTCTGTAAGTTGGCTTTCTGTTTGAAAAATTAAAGAATCAGCCTTATTTAACAATTGCACCTCTTCTTGTTTCTTTTTATCTGCATCAGCATTTGCATCAGCTTCTGCTTTCATTTTTTCAATCTCTTCTTGGCTTAAACCGCTAGATGATTCGATGGTTATCTTCTGTTCTTTTCCTGTTCCTTTGTCTTTTGCGCTTACATTCAATATTCCGTTTGCATCAAGATCAAAGGTTACCTCAATTTGAGGAACACCTCTTCTCGCTGGAGGAATATCTGTTAATTGAAATCTTCCTATAGATTTATTATCCGCAGACATTGGTCTTTCTCCTTGAAGAACATGTATATCAACTGCTGGTTGGTTATCTGCGGCAGTAGAAAACACTTCACTTTTTTTCGTCGGAATTGTAGTGTTCGATTCTATTAATTTAGTGAATACTCCCCCCATAGTTTCTATTCCTAAAGAAAGTGGCGTTACATCTAAAAGTAAAACATCTTTTACCTCTCCTGTTAATACTCCTCCTTGAATTGCCGCTCCAATAGCAACAACCTCATCTGGGTTAACTCCTTTACTTGGAGCTTTTCCAAAAAACTTCTCAACCGCACTTTGAACTGCCGGCATTCTTGTTGTTCCACCAACTAAAATAACCTCATCTATATCTGAAGAAGATAATCCTGCATTTTTAAGAGCTGATTTACAAGGATCTATAGTTCTTTTAACAAGTTTATTTACCAATTGCTCAAACTTCGCTCTAGATAATGAACGAACCAAATGTTTTGGCACACCATCTACAGGCATTATATAAGGAAGGTTTATCTCTGTTGAAGTTGTACTAGATAGCTCTATTTTTGCTTTTTCTGCAGACTCTTTAAGTCTTTGAAGAGCCATAGGATCTTTACTTAAGTCTAACCCTCCGTTTTCAGCCTTAAATTCAGCAACTAGCCAATCTATAATTTCCTGATCAAAATCGTCTCCCCCAAGATGAGTATCTCCATCTGTAGAACAAACTTCAAAGACACCATCTCCCAATTCAAGAACAGAAACATCATGAGTTCCTCCGCCACAATCAAAAACCGCAATTTTCATGTCCGCATTTTTCTTGTCTAATCCATAAGCAAGAGCAGCAGCTGTTGGTTCATTAATAATTCTTTTTACTGTTAATCCAGCAATTTCTCCCGCTTCTTTTGTTGCTTGTCTTTGAGCATCATTAAAATATGCAGGCACAGTTATCACTGCTTCTGTTACATCTTGTCCAAGATAATCTTCAGCTGTTTTCTTCATTTTCTGAAGAATTATAGCTGATATTTCTTGTGGACTATATTTTCTGTCATCAATTTTAACTCTAGGTGTATTATTGTCTCCTTTTACAACTTCATAAGGAACTCTTGATCCTTCTTTTGTTGTTTCAGCAAATGAATTCCCCATAAAACGTTTTATAGAATAAACTGTTTTTGTTGGGTTTGTTATTGCTTGTCTTTTTGCTGGATCCCCAACCTTTCTTTCTCCTCCTTCTACAAAAGCAACAACAGATGGTGTGGTTCTTTTTCCTTCTGCATTTGAAATTACAACCGGTTCACTACCCTCCATAACGGAAACACATGAATTTGTTGTTCCTAAGTCAATACCTATTATTTTTCCCATGATATTATAATTTTAATAATCTTTTGATTTTTGTTGTCAATTTATGTGCCATCCACTTTTTTTTATTAAAAAATGACAAATAACGCCTAAATTATTACCTCTTCTGATAATTACACTGACTTATTGTCATGATTTTGACATACGTGTTAATTGCTTAGGCTTTTCTATATTTGCACTCAGAATAAAATTCATAATGAATAAAGAAAATAAACTTTCAACCAATAAAGCTCCTAAACCAGTTGGCTTATATCCCCATGCGCGTAAGGCAGGGAATCTTTTGTTTTTGTCTGGAGTTGGTCCCCGAATTGCTGGATCAGATAATTCTGATTCAAAAGTTCCTGGATTAAAAATTGATAAAAACGGAAATTTTTTGAGTTTTGATTTTGAAGCACAATGCAGAAATGTTTTTGAAAATGTCAAAACCATATTAGAGGAGTCTGGATCTAGTTGGGATAACCTTATAGACGTTACTGTTTTTTTGGTTAACATGAAAAGAGATTTTCATCTCTACAATGAAATATATGCTGAATATTTTAAAGAAAATCAGCCCTGCAGAACTACCGTTGAAATAAATTCTTTGCCTACACCAATTGCCATAGAACTAAAATGTATTGCTATAATTAAATAATTATGATCACTTTTTTAATTCGTTGTATTTTAACTGCTTTAGCCTTAGCCTACAACTCTTATCTTTTTTATGTTGGTTCTTGGGGATGGGGAATTAGCTTTATTTTTGTTTCAGCTATCCTTGTTTTTTCATTTTTTAGAAACGAAAACATGATCTTAGCTTTAAACCAAATGAGGGTTGGAAATACCGAAAAAGCAAAAAGACACATCAATAGAGTTACTCACCCTCAGTTTTTACCAAAAAAGCAACATGCTTATATACTTTATTTACAAGCAGTTATGAATACACAAGATTTTGGCCTTGCGAAAAGTGAACAGCTTCTTAGAAGAGCATTAACAATGGGGTTAAGAACAGACCAGGATCAAGCGGTGGCTCGAATGCATCTTTCAGGAATTTGTGCACAAACCGGAAGAAAAAAAGAGGCTCTTTCCTTGCTCTCTGAAGCAAAAAAACTTGATAAAAAAGGATTGATGAAAGAACAACTAACAATGATGCAAAAACAACTTAGAGGAGCCCCTTCAAAAAACCAAATGCGCATGGCTCAAATGATGGGTGGTAGAAGAAAAATGCCAAGGTCTAGGTAATGTTCTGTTGTACTATTAATAGATAATGACTTTTTACAAGAAACTTTTTACTGCAGGATGGGATGATTATGAGTTACTTGATGCCGGGGGGGGTAAAAAACTAGAAAGATGGAAAGACATAATCACTATTCGTCCTGAAAAACAAGCATATTTTAAATCTGGAATTTCTTTCAAAGAATGGGAAAAAATTGCTCATTGGGAATTTGTTTCAAAAAAAAACAAGGAGGGAAAATGGGTGTCGTTAAAAGCAAATAGTCCTGAAAATTGGATTCTACAATACAACTCCCTTTCATTCCATCTACAATTAACTTCTTTCAAGCATCTTGGAATATTTCCTGAACAAAAATGCAATTGGGACTACATCTCATCCAAAATCAAAAAAAACGATTCCTTTCTTAATTTATTTGCATATACAGGAGCTGCATCCTGTGTTGCTAAATCAAAAGGAGCAACTGTTTGCCATGTCGATTCTGTGAAACAAATAGTTTCTTGGGCAAAAAAAAACATGGAACTTTCGGAGCTTCAGGATATCCGATGGGTACATGAAGATGCACTAAAATTTGCAAAAAAAGAAGAAAAAAGAAATCGTCTATATGATGGAATTATTCTTGATCCTCCAGCATGGGGATATGGGACTAAAAAAGAGCATTGGAAACTAGAAAATTTGATAGAAGAGCTCTTAATTACATGTCGCTCTATCTTAAAAAAAAATGGACTACTCGTTTTAAACACCTATTCTCCAAGTCTAGACATCAAAAAATTATATCTTATTATCAACAAAGTTTTTCCTTCATCTAAATGTGAATTCTATGAATTATGGATGAGTTCTAAATCAAAAAAAGAATTGTATTATGGAAATCTTATTCGTATAATTAAATAAATTATTTCAACAATGAAGAAAACCTTTTTTATTGCTTTTTTTATACTGTCTGTGGCAATTACAATAGGATATTACATCAACAAAAAAGCTCTAGAAAAAAATGTCTACAAAAACAACAACTTGGCTGTAATTAACCCTAATGATCTGCCTGAAGAAATGGTTGACCCTAGCCTTTTAAATGTTGGGTTTGGACATGAAATACAAGACTTTTCTCTCACCAATCAATACGGCGAAAAAATCACTCTAAGCCATGTAAAAGGAAACGTTTTTATTGCAGAATATTTTTTCACAACATGCCCCACTATTTGTCCAATCATGAACAAGCAAATGCAGCGCGTTCAAAATTCTTTTATCAATGAAAAAAATGTATCTATTTTAAGTTTTACAGTGCATCCAGAAGTTGATACTGTAGAACAACTTCTAAGATATGCAAAAAAGCATGGTGCAAAAAAAGGGCAGTGGCATTTTTTGACTGGAAAAAAAGAAAAACTTTATGAAAGTGCTCGAAAATCTTTTTTTCTTTTAAAACCTGCCGAAGTTAAAAACCAAGGTGACGTTGGAAGTGACTTTATTCACACAAATAACTTTGTGCTTATTGATAAAAACTTACAAATTAGAGGTTATTATGACGGCACAAATAAAAAAGAGGTTTCTAAATTAATTACTGACGTAAAAACACTTTTAAAAGAACCTAAAAACTAACCCTTGCTTTTTTCATAAATCTAAAAGTCTTTTCATTAAATCTGGTTTGTTTATCTTTTTTAAGGTTTCTTTTATCCATCTTTTGTTTTCTCTTTTATACCAAAAGAAAAACCTGTTTTGATTTTTTTTGTCCTCCTTTGTTTTAACTGTATGATAAGGTTTTAATGTATAAGGATGAACTCCCGAATAGTAAATGACTGTTGCAACAGTCATGGGTGTTGGGGTGAAATCTTGAACCTGCTCAAGTTGAAAGCCCATTTCTTTTGTTTCAGCAGCTAAATTAGCCATATCAGCATCCTCACATCCGGGATGTGATGAAATAAAATAAGGAATTAGAGGTTGTTTTAACTTGTGCTTACTAGAGACCAAATCATACTTTTCTTTAAACTTGTGAAAGAATTTAAATGATGGCTTCCTCATCACTTTTAAGGTGTTATCCGAAGTATGTTCTGGGGCTACTTTTAACCTCCCACTAACGTGTCTAGTAACAACTTGTTCTAGATATTCATCCTGATTTTTATCTTCATTGTTTTTATTAAACTCTTCAACCAATAAATCATATCTTATTCCAGAACCCACAAAAGCTTTCTTTACCTTTTGATGAGAATCTATCTTTTTATAAAGCTCTGTCATTTCTTTATGTGATGTATCTAAATTCGAACAAACCACAGGATTAATACAGCTTGGGGAAGAACATTTTTCACAAATTAATTCCACTTTTCCTTTCATTTTATACATATTTGCTGATGGTCCACCTATATCAGAAATATATCCTTTAAAGTCTGGCAACTCTGTTACTTTATCTAATTCATTTAATATAGATTTCTCTCCTCTTGAAGCTATAAACTTTCCTTGATGGGCAGATATTGTGCAAAAACTACATCCACCAAAGCATCCTCTATGAATGTTTATTGAAAACTTAATCATTTCATAGGCGGGAATGATTCCTCTTTTTTTATATCTAGGATGTGGCAATCTCGTATAATTCAAATCAAATGATTTATCAATTTCCGACTCCCTCATCGTTTTATAAGGAGGATTAATTACAAGGCTTTGTTTGCCGACATCCTGAACGATTCTATTTGCTCTCCATTTATTGGATTCTACTTCTATTGTTTTAAAGTTAGATGCAAATTTTATCTTGTCCTTTAAACAGTCTTTATGACTGTATAATTGTTTTGTTTTCCAATTTTTGTTTTTAGGAATTTCTGCTTCTTTCTTCTGAAGAAAAGCTATTTGTTTAACCGTTTTTAAATTGGATAGAGGAACATTCTTTTTTAAAAGACCTAATATTTCTCTAAGCGGTTGCTCTCCCATACCATAAATCAAAATATCCGCATTAGATTCTGTTAATATACTTGGCCTTAATTCATTTTTCCAGTAATCATAATGAGTTACTCTTCTCAAGGAAGCCTCTATTCCTCCTATTATTATCGGAACATCAGGATAAATGCTTTTTAAAATATTTGAATATACAATGGTCGCATCATCAGGTCTAAACCCTGCAACTCCTCCTGGTGTATATGCATCTGTAGATCTTTTTCTTTTACCTGCGGTATAATGATTTACCATTGAATCCATACACCCGGCGGTGACTCCAAAAAACAGTTTTGGTTTTCCTAATTTCTTAAAATCCCTTAAATCATCTCTCCAGTTTGGTTGGGCTATTATTCCTATTTTTAATCCTTCATCCTCAATTATCCTTCCAATAACCGCTGTACCAAAAGAAGGATGATCAACGTATGCATCTCCAGATATAAGGATAACATCAAACTCATCCCATCCTTTTTTCTGAGCTTCCTTTAAAGACATCGGAAGCCAATCACTTATAAGGGGTCTTTCTATCATGAAATAGAACTAATAAAATCTTCTACGGATTTTGCTTGTAAAATGTTATGTTCTCCTGAAGCTTCTCGTCGTAATTTAATAAGTGTTGCTCCATTATTTATTTTTTTTCCAAAATCGGACACTATTGATCTTATGTAGGTGCCTTTACTACAAGTTATAGAAAATGAAATTTCTGGAAATAATTCGCAATTAATTTCAAAATTAAATATTTCTATCTCTGATTTTTTAACTTCTATTTTCTCTCCTTTTCTTGCGAATTCATAGGCTCTAACTCCATTAATCTTTTTGGCTGAAAAGACAGGAGGAATTTGTTGTTGTTTCCCTATAAATTGTTTTTTGATTAACTCTAGTTGAGCTACATCTATATTCTTGGTTAAAAACTCATTATCAAACGCTGTTTCTAAATCATAAGATGGGGTAGTTTTTCCTAATAAAAAAACACCTGTATACTTCTTTTTTTGATCTATATATTGCTGAATCTTCTTGGTGTGTTTTCCTATACATATAACTAAAAGACCTGTTGCTAGAGGGTCTAGCGTCCCTGCATGACCTACTTTTATTTTTTTTATGCCATATCTATTCTTAATGGTTCCTCTTATTTTTTTTACCACATCAAAAGATGTCCACCCAATGGGTTTATCAATCAAAATCGTTTCCCCCTCTAAAAAAGATTCTTTAGAAAACATCTAAGTTGCTAATGAAAAAATTATAGAAAATAATCCTGCTATTATGCAGTAATAACTAAAATACTTGAGCTTGCTATTTTTTACAATTCTAATCATCCATTTGCAAGCAAATAATCCTGCAAAAAATGCAGCAAGAAAACCAAGTAAAATCGGGGCAGAAGAGGCGTTTGAATAATCCAAATCACCACTAAACACATCTTTAAGTATTTTTCCAAAAATTAAAGGCACTACCATTAAAAAAGAAAACCTCGCTGCCTTGACTCTATCTACTCCTAACAAAACTGAGGTAGCAATGGTCGATCCAGATCTTGATATTCCAGGCAACATCGCAATCGCCTGAGAAATTCCAATAATAAATGAACTTTTATTTGTTATCCCTATAACTGTTCGTTTAGATTTATCTGCAAAATATAAGAGAAGTGCGGTTATAATTAACATTAAACCAACAAATAACAATTTTCCTCCAAAGAACTCTTCTAGGTATTTTTCAAAAAATAAACCAACAAAAACAGCAGGAAGCATTGAAATAATAATCCGAACAGAAAACTTAAATTCCGGGTTTTTAAGATCTAATTTAAGCAGACCTTTTATTATTTCTAAAATATCTTTTCTAAATATTATTATCGTACTTAAGGCAGTTGCAAAGTGCAGAATTACTGTGAAAAGCATGCTTTCTTCTGGCAGACTGTTATCTCCCATCAAAGCCTTGCCTATTTCCAAATGACCACTTGAAGATACCGGTAAGAATTCTGTAAGACCCTGAATTATGCCTAAAATAATAGCTTCAAGCGCATTCATTTCTTTTTCTTTTCAGAAAGATCTTTATCTTCTGATATTTCATCATTATTTGATGTTTTTGGTCTTTTCATTATTGATATTATTATTACAACATATCCTATTACAATAAAAAGAGGAGCCAAAGTTATTCTTCTATGGCTAAACAATTCATCTCCATTAAATTGATTGAGTTGATCAGCCCCACCTCCTATCATCAAAATAAATCCTATTATATTAATAAAAAGACCTATAAACAACAGCTTGTAATTTGCTTTGTTAAATCCGAAATGTTCGTGTTTCATTTAATTTGTTTAGTAAAGGTTGTCTAGTCTTGTTCTCAAAAATTTATTTAATGCAAACCATGTTGAAACAACGGTTATCAATACACCAAAAAACAAAAGTAATACAAATAACAAAATAAAAGTTTCTTTTGATGGTGGAGCTTCTTTTAAGATTTCAAAACTTAGATTTTGAATGCAATAAAAAAATGTAACAAGTAAAGTCATTCCAAAAATTGCAGATAATGCCCCTTGAACTATGGCTCTAATAAGAAATGGTTTTCTTATAAACCGTCCTCTAGCTCCAACTAATTGCATGGTTTTTATCGTAAATCTTTTAGAATAAAGAGCTAGTCTTATTGTGTTGTTAATCATTGCAACAGCGATTATAACTAGAATAACAGCTATTATCAATGTTAAAAACTGAAATCTTTTAAAACCAATATTTGCAGATTCTACAAGATTTTCTTCATAGCTAACCTCTTCGATTTTTGATGGGAAACTTTTAAAAATCTTTGTTTTTATTTTTTCCATTCCTTCTTTGGTTGCATAATTTGCCTTGGGGGAAAATGTTATACTTGGAGGAATAATCGTTTCTTCATTATAAATTTCTTTTAATTCTTCATCCGCAAGTCCAAGTAAATCCAATGCCGCATCGGGAGAAACATACTTGACAGATTTTAATTCTTTCCAGTTCTTTAGTTTGATTTCTATCTGTTTAATGTCTGACTCATTAAGGCTTGGATTAAAGAAAATATCTCCCTGAAGAGTTTCTTTTGTTTTGTTTTGCAGTTCATTTAAATGTAATTCTATCCCTGCAACAAGGCCAATCATAAACAAAATAAGGGAAATCCCTATAACTGTTGAAATGCTATTGTTTCTAATCCCTCGTTTACTGTATTTTTCAGTTCTCTGTGACATCGAGAACGAAGATAATAATAGTTAGGCTATTTCTATCAATTCTAGACTTGGGCTTTAGTGATTTTGTAGATATGTGAGATGCTACAATTGTATTTTTTAGCAAGCTTTTTAAGTGTATATCCCTTTTTGTTTCGCAAGAAAATTACTCTTTTTTTCTGCGCATAAGACAATGGATCTGGCCTTCCCGTTGATAAATTACCTCCTTTGGGACCATACTTTTTTCTTCTTTTATCCCATAAATTGCTGTTATTTCTTTTCCCTGTTTCAAAGCCTAAAAGTATGGAATGGCTATAAGATGCCCAGTATAAATTTGAAACATTATTATTCTCTAATTTTCCATCCTTGTGAACAACCACTTTGTTCACTTTAGGATCTTTATTAGTTATAAAAGCTTGAGCTACTATTTTATGTGGGTATACCGTTTTTCTTTTTCCCTCATCATTAATGAGATCGGTCATTAAAAAACCATTTTTTGGATGTTTTCTTAATTTCTTTTCTTTTGATTGAAAAAAAACAACTCTTCCATTTTTAAATTTTCTTTCTCTTGCAACAGATCTTATTCTACCCGTTTCTGATACTTCGTAATTTGAAAATTTTACAATTTTCTGCCACTCCTCCATAAAAAAAATTTGTCTTATAAATTAATAAACAAATTGTTTTTATAATTGTTCATTTATTTATTATTTTCTGCTATTTCAGCATCTAAATATCCCTGAACAGTTTCTATTGCATTATCAACCACATCACTAAGAGCTGTTATAAACGTTCCTTGCTCTGCTATAGATATAGCATGTTTAATTGCATCTATTTCTTGAGAAATAACTTCGTGTGTTACGTTTTTATCTTCACTTTTAATTCCCTTTAAGATCAAGTCTATTATTTCCTGCTCTGTTCTTCCTCTTAAATGTTTTTCCTGTCTTATTATAATATGATTAAACATTCTTGCTGCTATTTTAGCACATTCAATAATATCTTCATCTCTTCTGTCTCCAACTCCCGAAATAATTCCAATTTTTCTTTTAGAGTCTACGGACTCTAAAAAAGACTCAATTCCTCTGTATCCACTTGGATTATGAGCAAAATCAATCATGAATTTAAATTTCTCAAACTCAAAAATATTTAATCTTCCTGGGGTTTGGGCTGCACTCGGAAGAAAAGTAGACAATGAAAGTCTTATTCCTTCTGTTTTAAATCCATATAAATATGCCGCCAAGGTTGCCGCAAGAACATTTGCAATGTTAAATGTAGCTTTTCCTTTCATTGTTAAAGGGATGAGGGTTGCTTTTTCTATTCTTATTTTCCAATCTCCCTTTTTAATTGTTACATATCCATTTTCATAGACAGAGGCGACCCCTCCTTCTTTACAGTGCTCTACAATAACTGGACAGTTTTCATCTAAACTGAAATATGCAATATTACACCTAAGTGATTTTGCTATTTTAACACATTGTACATCTTCCGCATTTAGCACCGCCCATCCATCTGTTTTAACACTTTCAACAACAACAGATTTAACTCTGGATAAATCATCTAAATTATGAATATCGTTAATTCCAAGATGATCCTCTTGTATATTTGTTATTACGCCTATGTCGCATTTACTATATCCCAATCCAGATCTTAAAATGCCTCCTCTAGCTGTTTCCAATATCGCAAACTCTACCGTTGGATCTTTTAAAACATATTCTGCACTATAAGGACCTGTTGTGTCCCCTTTTTCCATCATATGATTTTGAATATAAATACCATCAGATGTTGTAAACCCTACTTTATGCCCTACATTTTTAACAATATGAGCAATCAACCTTGTTGTGGTCGTTTTTCCGTTTGTTCCTGTTACAGCTATAATAGGTATTCTTGAAGGTTTTCCCGGAGGATATAACATGTCTATTACAGGCGCTGCAACATTTCTAGGGAGTCCTTCTGAAGGGGCAAGATGCATTCTAAAACCTGGTGCGGCGTTTACCTCTAAAATAACACCTCCATTTTCATACAATGACTGCGTTAAATTAGCGGCCATAATGTCAATTCCACATATATCCAAACCTATAACTCTTGATATTCTTTCAGCTAGAAAAATGTTTTCAGGGTGAATCATATCGGTTATATCCATTGATGTGCCTCCAGTGCTTAAGTTTGCTGTTGATTTTAAATATACTATCTCAGAATTTTTAGGCACACTTTCTTCTGTATACCCCAATTTATCCAACAACTCTTTAGAGTCTTTGTTTATTTCAATTTCTGTTAACACATTTTCATGTCCGTAGCCTCTTCTTGGATCCTGATTTTCTTTTTCTATTAATGCATTAATCGTGCTTTTCCCGTCTCCTATTACATGAGCGGGAACTCTTTGAGCAGCAGCAACTACTTTGTTATCAATTACCAAAACTCTAAAATCAAACCCCTCTATAAATTTCTCCACAATGACTCTTCTAGAGTACTCTTTAGCATGTTTTAAGCCTAAAACTGCATCTTCCCATTTAGTCACATTTATGGAAGCTCCTTTTCCATGATTCCCATCCAAAGGCTTTATAACAATGGGATATCCTATTTTTTTAATTGTATATTCCAAGTCTTCTTCATCATAACATATATCTCCTTTAGCAACGGGAATAGATGCATCGTCAAGCATTTTCTTTGTGTCTTCTTTATCACACGCGATGTCAACTGCTATATTAGAGGTTTTGCATGTTATTGTAGCTTGAAAGCGAAGTTGATTCACTCCAAAGCCCAATTGCACAAGTGAATTTGAACCAAGTCTAACCCATGGAATATCTCTTGATACTGCTTCTTCAACAATGCTCCCCGTGCTTGGACCTAAACGCACTCTCTCTCTAATTTCTCTCATTTTTTGAATATCATAATCCAAATCATATTCTTCTCCTGCAATAAGTGACTCTGCTATACTAACTGCTGCTTTGGCAGCATATATTCCTACTTTTTCTTCTGTATAATTAAAAACCACATTGTATACCCCTTTTTCTTTAGTTCCTCTGGTTCTTCCAAAACCAACATTCATATCAGCAAGTGTCTGTATTTCAAGTGCAATATGTTCAATTACATGCCCCATCCATGTTCCTCTATCTATCCTATAAAAGAATCCTCCTTTTGTTCCCTCTGAACATCGATGTTCTATCATCGTGGGAAACATCTTTTTTATTCTATCTCCAAAACCATCTATTTTATCTGTTGGTTTTTCTTCTAAATCCTCAAGGTCAAGGCGCATTTGAATAAGCTTTTTTCTTCTAATACTCCATATATTAGGCCCTCTTAATGCTTGTATTTTTATGATCTTCATGGACAAATAATTTTTATTATGCGTTTATTAACTAAAAAAAAAGAAGTTTAATATATAAAAAATACCCCACTTAATTTTGCGCGAAAGTATTTAATCTTATGGACTCTCTATTAAATAAGCGAAAGAATTAACATTAATTTAATAAACAGAATGCTAGCTTTCCATTAAAGAGCTTTGTAGATACGTCTTTAACCTATTAATGGGTATTCTTGTTTGATTCATAGTGTCTCTGTCTCGAAGAGTTACGGTATCCGTTTTTATTGTGTCATGATCAACAGTTATTGAGAATGGAGTTCCAATAGCATCTTGTCTTCTATATCTTTTTCCAATAGAATCTTTTTCATCATATTGGAGCATTAAAAAGGGCATCAGCATTTTCATTATTTCTCTAGCCTTTTGAGGAAGACCATCTTTTTTTATCAATGGTAAAATTGCCGCTTTATATGGAGCTAATTGTTTTGGGATTTTTAAAAGCACTCTTTCTGAACTGTCTTTGAGTTTTTCTTTTTTGTAAGATGCACTTAAAACTGCTAAGAACATCCTGTCTAGGCCAATTGATGTTTCTACCACATAAGGAACATAGCTTTTTTCTAATTCTGGATCAAAATATTGAATCTTTTTTCCTGAAAATTTTTCATGTTGCTTTAAATCAAAATCTGTTCTTGAATGTATTCCCTCAAGCTCCTTGAAACCTATTGGAAAGTCAAACTCAATATCTGATGCTGCATTTGCATAATGTGCAAGTTTTATGTGATCGTGAAATCTATATTTTTCTTCTCCAAGACCAAGAGAATGGTGCCATTCTATTCTTGTTTTTTTCCAGTATTCATACCACTTCATTTCTTCTCCCGGACGAACAAAAAATTGCATCTCCATCTGTTCAAACTCTCTCATTCTAAAAATAAACTGCCGAGCAACTATTTCATTTCTAAAAGCTTTTCCTATTTGAGCTATCCCAAAAGGAATTTTCATCCTTGCTGACTTTTGAACATTTAAAAAATTAACAAATATCCCTTGAGCCGTTTCTGGTCTTAAATATATTTTAGATGATTCTCCTGAAACAGATCCCAATTCTGTTGAAAACATTAAATTAAATTGACGAACATCTGTCCAGTTTTTAGAACCTGAAATAGGACAGTTAATTCCTAAGTCTATTATTAAGTTTTTTAATTCTTCGAGATTATTCTCTTCTAAAAATTGTTTCATTTTAGATTCTATCTCTTCTATTTTAGATTTATTTCTTAAAACATTTGGGTTCGTTTTTCTAAATTCATCTTCATTAAATTTTTCTCCAAATCTTTTGTTTCCTTTTAAAACTTCTTTTTCAATTTTATTGCGGATTTTTTCAATATAATCTTCAAGCAAAACATCTGCACGATATCTTTTTTTTGAGTCTTTATTGTCAATTAATGGATCATTAAATGCATCGACATGCCCGGATGCTTTCCAAGTGGTAGGGTGCATAAAAATAGCAGAGTCTACTCCTATTATATTCTCATGAAATTGAGTCATATGTTTCCACCAATAAGACTTAATATTATTTTTCAACTCAACCCCCAAAGGACCATAATCATAGGTTGCAGATAAACCATCATAAATTTCGGAAGACGGAAAAACAAATCCATATTCTTTTGAATGAGAAATTATATTTTTAAGAGTCTCTTCTGATTTTTTCATTTCATCTTTTTATAAAATAAACTTTTTTCTATCCTCCAAAAGATTTTATTTTTTTAGGAGATATCGTTTTTTGTATGTTTACAGGCACTTTTTTACTAAATATAAATACACCACCCTTTACATTTCCTTCAAGACGAACAGTTACCGAGTCTCTATTTATATATTTCATTAATGTAAACATTGCTCCTCCATTTAATTTAACTGAAAGAGGAACTTCTATGCTAGTTTTTTGCTTTCTTTTAAGTTTTATTTTTTGATTTAAACAAACCACTCCCAAAGGTCTTTTTTCAACATAAACATCTAATGAACACGGCTTCACCTTTAGGTTATATGAATTTGGATTTTCTAAGGTTGCGCCCACATTGAACTTTATATTTCGTTTGTCTTCCCATTTTAAAGAGTTCACCCCATCAAAACTAACAAATACAGGTTCTTTAAAAGAAGAGCAAGAAACCAAAAAACCAAATATAACTAATGCAAAAACTCTTTTCATTTATTTTTTCTTTAATTCATTAAAATATTTAAAAAAGTAAGGTATTGTCTGTATTCCTTTTTGATAATTAAACAACCCATAATGCTCGTTGGGAGAATGAATGGCATCGCTATCAAGTCCAAAACCCATTAAAATTGTTTTTAAGCCTAACTCTTTTTCGAACATGGCTACGATTGGTATGCTACCACCACTTCTAACAGGAATGGGTTTTTTAGAAAAGGTTTTTTCATATGCCATGCTTGCTGCTTTATAACCAATAGAATCTATTGGAGTTACAGAAGGGTAGGCGCCATGATGAGGATTAACTTCTACACGAACTCCTGTAGGAGCTATTGCTTCAAAATGTGTTTTAAATAACTTCGTTATTTTATCCGGATCTTGGTTTGGCACTAAACGCATTGAAATCTTTGCATATGCCTTCGACGGAATTACCGTTTTAGCTCCTTCTCCCGTATATCCTCCCCAGATTCCATTAACATCCAATGATGGTCTAATTGACCCTCTCTCCATAGTTGAATAGCCTTTTTCGCCAACAACATTATCTATATTTAAAGCAGAGCAATATTTTTGTTCTGAAAAAGGTGCTTTTGCCATTTCATTTCTCTCTTCTGAAGATAAAACAAGCACTTTATCATAAAAGCCTGGTATTGTTATTTTATTTTTTTCATCCTGTAAAGAGGCTATCATTTTAGTCAAAATGTTTATTGGGTTTGCAACGCATCCACCATAAAGTCCTGAATGTAAATCTCTATTGGGTCCAGTCACTTCTATTTCCACATAACTTAGACCTCTAAGCCCTGTTGTTATTGACGGAGTGTCATTGGCTAGCATGCCTGTATCTGAAACTAAAATTATATCTGCTTTTAATTTTTCTTTGTTATTTTTAACAAATACAGCTAAATTCTCACTTCCTATTTCTTCTTCCCCCTCTATCATTAATTTTACATTACATGAAATCTCTTGAGTTTTCATCATTGCCTCAACAGCTTTCAAATGCATAAACATCTGTCCTTTATCATCACAAGCTCCTCTTGCAAAAATAGCTCCCTGTGGATGAATTTCTGTTTTTCTAATTTGTGGATCAAAAGGATCAGAGTCCCAAAGATCCAGCGGATCTGCTGGCTGCACATCATAATGCCCATAAATTAAAACCGTAGGGGCTTTTATATCAATTATTTTTTCTCCGTAAACTATTGGGTGTCCTTTTGTTTTTATAACCTCTGTGTTATCAAGTCCTATATTATCAAAATCATTTTTGATTTGGTTTGCACAAAACAAAACATCCTTCTTAAATTTAGGGTCAGCAGAAATCGAAGGTGTCTTTAATAAAGACAAAAGTTCTTCCAAAAATCGTGCGTTATTGTCAATAATATATTTTTGAGTTTTTTCCATATCTAAATATTTAATGATGACGAATTCAGGGCTCAAAAATACTCAACTGATAACTATTTAAAAACTTAAAGCAACCTATTTTATCAACAAGTAGTCTATATTTGCAGCATTCTAACAACTTAACATGAAGTTAAACTCTCTTTTTTACACTATTTGCGCTTTCCTTTTGTCATTTAACAGCTCTTTTTATGCTCAACCAATAACTGTTAGTGGAACTCAAACTCCCCAACAATTAATCGATAATGTTTTATTAGGGATGGGAGTAGTTGCTACAAACATTACTGTTAATGGGAATCCTGCATTAGCAAATACGCCCATGGGGAGCATCTCTTTGTTTTCAAATACCAACGCATTATTTCCTCTTCCAACTGGTGTACTCTTAACAACCGGGAATGGAATTGGCGCAATTGGACCAAACTCTTCACAAAGTTTTACTAATAACAATCCTCCTACAGCAAATGTTTCTTCAGATCCTCACCTCTCTGCTATTGCTAATGCAACAGTAACCAATGGAGTTATTTTAGAATTTGATTTTGTCCCTTCTGGAGATTCTGTTGTGTTTCGATATATTTTTGGATCTGACGAATATCCTGAATTCTCTCCCTCTTCATTTAATGACGCATTTGGTTTATTTCTTTGGGGTCCTGGAATTACAGGCCCTCATGTCTTAGCTGGATATCCGAACGGAGGAGAAAACATTGCATATATTCCGGGAACCACAACACCAATAACTATTAATAATCTTGGCCCTGGAGCAACCCAATACCCTCAATTTTATGTAGATAACACTAACATTAATTCTTATGGAGATGCTATTCAATATGATGGAACAACAACAATAATGACAGCTGAAGCTGCTGTACAATGTAATCAAACTTATCATATTAAATTTGCTATTTCTAATGTTGTTGACCAGTCTTACGATTCAGGCGTGTTTTTGGAGGCCGGTAGTTTTGCTTCAGATGCTGTTGCTGTTACTGTAGCAACTGTTTCGGGAGACACCACAATCGTTGAAGGGTGTACAGATGCAAATTTTATCTTCACTAGGCCACAAACCCAACTTAATGATACATTAATAATAAATTACACCATAACCGGAACAGCTGATTCTTTAGATTATGATAGCATTCCAAATCCTATTGTTTTTCTTCCAGGAAATGACTCTGTTAACATAACTTTACACCCTCTTCAGGACTTATTAAATGAAGGGTTTGAATCTGTAATAATCTCTGTTGAAATAATTAATCCATGTGGTGACACCATCATTTCTCAAGGAACTATTTGGATTGGGGATGGTCCAATAATAAACATCACCGAAAATGACACTCTTGTTCTTTGCGCTTCGGATAGTGTTCCACTGCTCGCAACAGCAAATGGAGGGTATGCTCCATATAGCTATATTTGGAATACCGGTGATACAACTAATACTACCTTAGGCTCTATTTCACAAAATGGTAGTGTCGATTACTTTGTTACAGCTACAGATAATTGTGGTTTTTCCCAAACCGACACTGTTACAATCACTATGAATCAAATTCTAGCAGTAGATACCATTACAACTATTCCTTCTTCATGTATTCCTATAGGTGCTGTTTCTGCAACTATTATTGGGCTTACTGGAACACCAACATACACCTGGTCTGGCCCGGGAGCAAACAGTTCTAATTTCATAAATGCTTCTGTTTGGCAAAATTTATCTTCAGGATGGTACTATTTTAATGTTGTAGATGATGTTTGTTCTATTTCTGATAGTGCTTTTGTGGACCTTGTTGATTCTCCTCAAGCAGACATTATTGCTATTCCCGATAATGGATGTAATCCTTTAGATGTAGTGTTTATTAACAATAGCTTAAACTCAGATAGTTTTGCCTGGGATTTTGATGATGGAAACTTTCAAAGTTTTAACGATACAAGCGCTTTTTCTCATGAGTTTTCAAACACAAGCTCTATTGTTTTTAACGTACAGATGATTGCTTCTCAAAATGGCATTTGTCCAGACACAATTGTAATCCCAATAACACTTGATATTTGTGGGTGTACTGATCCGATTGCTCTTAACTATGACCCTAACGCAACTCTAGATGATGGTTCGTGCATACAGCCTGACCCTGTGGTTGAAGCTCCGAATGTTTTTACTCCAAACGGTGACAACTCAAATGATCTTTATCAATTAAACTGGACCAATTTAGTTTCTTTAGAGTTAACTATTTTAAATCGCTGGGGAAATGTCGTATATTATAAAAGCAGCACTGATTTGGTTTCTGATGAACCCGCATGGAATGGAAAGGTCAACAATGATGGAAACCTAGCTGCAGACGGAATTTATTTCTATAGATACAAAGCTGCTGGGGTTAGTGGTAAGGAAGTGGAGGGGCATGGATTTCTTCACCTTGTTAATTCTAATTAATTTCCACCTCAAAAAGACTAGACCAAAATTTACCAGTTAAATATAACTTCTTATCTTGTTTATTATACGCTATCCCGTTTAACACCTCTCCCGTTCCCTTTCCTTTTCTTGTTACTTGATTTGCATCTAAGATCGCCTTTACACCCCCTGTCAATGCGTTTATCACAACGATAACATTTTGATTATAAACATTCGCATAAATATCCCCATCGATATACTCTAATTCATTTAAAGAATGTATTACATTTTTATCTGTACACACCTCTATCGTTTTTATTATTTCAAAATTAATTGGGTTTCTGAAAAAAATTTTATGTGATCCATCTGAGGTAATCAAATTTTCACCATCATTACATATACCCCATCCTTCACCTGCATAAGTCATCGTTCTAATGTTTTTAAAATCATTTACCCCATATACTATACACTCTTGATCTTTCCAGGTTAATTGATATAATGTATCATTTAAAATTGTTATTCCTTCACCAAAATAAGGAATTCCTAACGTTGTTTTCTTTATCGTTTTTCCTGTTTGCATGTCTATTTTTGCCACCATGCTTTTCCCTTTAGATCCAGGATCTCCAGTACTTTCATACAATTCATTTTTATAAAACTCAAGCCCTTGAGTGTAGTTTGAATCATTGTGAGGATATTCTCTTATTATTTCTAGTTTTTTTAATAGCGGGCTTGAAGAAGAAAAGACCGTAATTGCTCTTTTATCTTCATAAATTTCTTGCGTTTTCATTGTCGCTTTTAATGAAAAATATCTTGTTCCCAAAGGCATGCCTTTTGTATTCATTTTATATTTAAATGAACTTGAAGGGGATTTCCATGTATTAATCTTTTTATTATTGATTAATAAATCAAGCGAATTTATTTGTGAGGAATTTATCTCTATTGAAATTTCAACTTCTTGTCCTTCTTTGACAATTAAGTTTTCATTAAATGAAAAAGAGACGGGAACTTCATTCTGTTCTTCGGTTGAGCAGCTGTATAATAAAACACTCATTATAAAAAAATAAAAAACAATTTGTATCTCTTTTTTTTTAATCATTTTTTAATCCTTTGATTTTTAATGCTATAGCTTCTGCTTTTATCTGATTATGAGATGCTGAATAAATCACTTTTTTGTTGTAAAAGATAATGACTTGAGGCGATTGATGTTCCACGCTTGTTATTTCAGCTAATTTATTAGAAACCTCTCTATTTAAAAGCACATTTATTAAATATGTCTCGCAAGGAAAGTATAATGAAAAGCCATTGTTTATCCTTGACAAAGCCATATTTGATATACTGCATCTGCTGCTGTGTTTAAAAAAAAGTATAGGAGCGCTGTTTGAAGCATTAATTATTTCATTTAAAGAATTAACGCTAATAAGCTCATTCCATTTTTTTTCAATTTCAAATAATCTCATTTTAAAGGGCTGATTTAAACTGCTCTAAAAACCGAACATCGTTTTCTGAATAAAAACGAAGATCGTTAACCTTATATTTTAATTGAGCTATTCTTTCAATGCCCATTCCAAAAGCAAATCCTGAAAATTCTTCAGAATCAATTCCACAAGCATCCAATACATTTGGATCCACCATTCCACAACCCAAAATTTCCAACCATCCAGTGTTTTTGCAAACCGAACATCCTTTTGCTGAACAGATTGAACAAGAAATGTCGACCTCAGCACTTGGCTCTGTAAAAGGAAAATAAGAAGGTCTAAATCTTATTTTTATTTTTTCTCCAAATAATTCTTTTACAAAATAAAATAATGTTTGTTTTAAATCTGCAAAGGATACTCCTTTGTCAATATATAAGCCTTCTACTTGATGAAAAAAACAATGTGCTCTTGCTGAAATTGCTTCATTTCTATACACTCTTCCAGGAGATATCGTCCTAATTGGCGGAGTATTTGTTTCCATCATCCTAACCTGCACTGAGCTAGTATGGGTTCTTAAAGCTATTTCTTCTTTAGATTTATCTATAAAAAAGGTGTCCTGCATATCTCTAGCGGGGTGTTCTTTAGGAAAATTTAATGCTGAGAAATTGTGCCAGTCATCCTCTATTTCAGGTCCGACTGAAATATTAAATCCTATTTTGGAAAACAACTCTATTATTTCTTTTCTAATAATAGATAATGGGTGATGAGCTCCAATTTCAATTTGATCTCCAGGCATTGAAAAATCAACTTGTTCTTTGTTTTCAGGTTTGGCTGTGTTTATAGATATTTTAGCTGTACTAAATTTTTGTTCTGCTATTATTCTAATTTCATTTATCTGCTTTCCAAAAGATCGTTTTTGATCATTTGATATCTTTTTTAACTCTCCATATTGCTCCTTAATAAGCCCCTTGGATCCAAGAAAATAAATTCGAAACGATTCTAATTCTTCAGAATTTGAAATAATGTAGTTTTCAATCTCTATTTTTAATTTACCTAAGTTCATGTCGCTGCGCTTTTAAAACAAAATTCTTTTGTAACTTTTTGTCCCCTCTTTTTGTTATATAGTTATAATCTATTTTGCAAAAATATGAATTATAGAATTGATAGAAGCCAACATAAAATTCGTTTTATTTTTTTAGGAGTATTCTTATGTGGTTTTTTTGCTTTGAGTTCTTGTCATAAAGAAAAGCCCACCATTGTCTTGATTTCTGTAAAACAATCAAGTAATACGCCTGTTGCCAACGCAAATGTCCATTTATATGGCGCTCCAAATAATTCTTCTCCACAAGGAGTTCTTTTGATTGATCTTTATGCTCAAACAGATGCAAATGGGACTGCTTTATTTAACCTTAGTGAGTTTTACAATCAAGGACAAACGGGATTTGCAGTATTAAATGTTTCGGCACAAAAGGAAAATTCATTTACAGAAAGCTATATAGATATAATTGAAGAGGAAACCAATGAGCAAATTATCTTTTTATAAAATAATTCCATTTAGGTATCTTTTTTCTATACGTTACGTATGTTATACAAAATAATTAATAAACAAAAAGAAAATTGTAATTTTAGCCCTTATGAGATTCTTAAATAATAAACTTTATCTTATTCCTTCACTAATCATTGGAATAACCCTGTTCAGCTTGTGCAGCTGTGAACCAAAGGACCCTGCTATTTTAAAAGTGTTTGTTCGCTCAGCAACTAACCAATTAATTAGCGGTGCTCGTGTAATTGCTATTGGGGATCAGCAATCAAACCCCCCAACATTGGAGTATGTAGATACTGCTTTTACAAATTCCTCTGGTTTTGCAACTATTAATCTAGATGATTACTTTATTATGTCAGGCGAAGAAAACACAACAGGTTATTTTGACGTCATTGTAGAGTACAACACAAAACAAGGAACAGGATATTCAAGATGTCGAGTTCACACCACATCTGTTGAAACTGTATATTTACCTAATTAATACCACACAAAATGAAACAAATCTGTTTATTTCTTGCTTTACTTCTTGTCTCTATCAGCTTTAGTTCTGGTTGTAGAAAAAAAGGAGATACAATAGCAAATATTTATGTTTTAGATGATCAAAACTTACCTGTTCAAGATGCTCAGGTAGTGCTATATGGCACAAACACTGCAAGTGTTCCTTCTCAAGTAGCTGTTTTTGATACCGCTTTTACCAATGTTTCCGGAATGGCTTCTTTTAATTATAATGATCTTTATCAGCTTGGTCAAGCAGGTGTTGCTGTTTTAGATATTAAAGCAGAAAAACTTGGTCTGATAGGACAAGGAATTATTAAAATTGAAGCGGAAACAGTAAATGAAGAAACTGTCTTTATTCAATAAAGATGATTTTAAACACTAGTGATCTTTATAAAAAATACCCAAAAATAATTGCATTAAACCGATTATCAATTAATGTTGACAAAGGCTGTGTTTATGGAATTTTAGGTCCAAATGGGAGTGGAAAAACTACCACTTTAGGTATTCTTTTGGGGGTAACAAACGCAACTTCTGGCACTTATTCTTGGTTTTCTTCTCAAAACTCCTCTGATGACAGAAAAAAAATTGGAGCACTTCTTGAAACTCCTAACTTTTATCCAAATCTAAACGCTTGGGATAATCTAAGCATCACTTGTAAAATTAAACATGTGCCAACAGATGATATCCATCGTGTTGCTGAACTTGTAGGTTTAGATGATCGTCTTTTTGATAAGTTTAAAACCTATTCTTTAGGTATGAAACAAAGACTTGCTATAGGCGCAGCACTTCTTGGCAAACCTGAGGTTTTGGTTTTAGATGAACCCACTAATGGGTTAGACCCAAGAGGTATTGTTGAAATAAGAGAGCTTATAAACAAGATTTCTAAACAAGGTGTTACTATCCTTTTAGCAAGTCACGCTCTTGATGAAGTTGAGAAAGTCTGCACCCATGTTTGTGTTATACAAAAAGGTAAAAAAATTACTGAAGGTAATGTTAACGAGCTTGTTGTCTCAGAAAATCTTGTTGAGATATCTTCTGAAGACTTTGACGCGCTTAAAAGCTGTTGTCTTTCTTTTTCAGAGACTCTAAGTTGTGAAGAAAATAATAAAACATTACTTATTAAATTGTCTGAGAAAACAAAACCCATTGATCTTAATCGTCACTTGGTTAATAATAATATAGTGGTTAATCATTTTATACCTAGAAAGAAAAATCTAGAAGAATTTTTCTTGGAAAAAACAAAACAATGAAACGTTTATTTGAAATAGAATTACTTAAATTAAGAAAAAACAGGGCCATCATGGTTATTGGTTTTCTTTATGCTCTAATTTCAATTTTTTTAGTTTATAAATCTACTGGTGTAAAAACATACATCGATACAGAAACTTTGCAGTTTCCAATGATTTGGTTAACGGCAACTTATATGCTTGGTTTTCTTGTTATTTTTCCCGCCATTATTTCAATAATAAACACCACTAGCGAATTCAGCTACAAAACAACTCGACAACATATTATTGATGGGATGAGCAGAAATGAATTTATTTTATCGAAACTTATTAGCATTTTTATTATCTCTACCGTTTTCACTCTTTATCTTATCCTTCTTTGTCTAATTCTAGGTTTTTCAAAAGGAAACTACAACGAATTTTTTGGAGAACAATTCAGTTTTGTTCTAGGGTATTTTTTATATCTATTTGGGATATTAACTTTTGTTCAACTCATTTGTTTTCTTTTAAAAAAAACAGGTTTATCATTAGGCATTTTTCTTCTTTATTATTTGTGCGTTGAACCAATTTTATATTGGAGTTTACTTGATAAATTCGAAATAAAGAAATTTCTTCCTCTTGAAGTTTTTGACAATCTTCTTTTTAGTCCACTTAAAGATAATTCTGAAACAATAGATAAATTAGAAATTCCAAACATCGTGTATCACATGGAATGGAAAAATGCTTTAATCTCTATTGTTTACATCATTTTATTTATTGTTATAACAAAAACAATCTTTAACAAAAGAGATATTTGAGTTTATACAAGTTTGTTACATCATTTCTATAATCCCTGCAGCTCCTTGTCCAGTCCCCACACACATGGTCACCATACCGTATTTCTGCTTTCTTTTTTTCAACTCACTCATTATCTGTACAGATAGTTTTGCACCCGTACATCCCAATGGGTGTCCAAGAGCAATCGCACCTCCATTTACATTCGTTATTTCTGGGTTGATATTAGCTTCTTTTATAACAGCTAAAGACTGAGAGGCAAAAGCCTCATTTAATTCTATTAAATTAATGTCCCCTTGGTTTAACTCTGCTTTTTTTAATGCTTTTGGAATAGCTGCAACTGGGCCTATTCCCATTATTCTAGGCTCAACTCCAGCTACCGCATAGGATTTAAGGCGTGCCATTGGTTCCAATCCAAGTTCTTTAATCATCTTCTCTGACATTACCAGAACAAACGCAGCTCCATCTGAAGTTTGACTTGAATTTCCAGCTGTAACACTCCCTTTGTTTGTAAAAACTGGTCTTAATTTTCCCAGTCCTTCTTTTGAGCTTTTTCTTGGGCCCTCATCTTTATCAATCACATAATTTTCTACCTGTCTTTTTTCTGATGAGTCTAAAAAAACATGCTCAACTTCAATGGGAACAATCTGATCTTTAAAAGCTTCATTTTTAAGAGCATCGAGAGCTTTGGCATGAGAGTTTAATGAAAATATATCCTGATCTTCTCTTGATACATTATATTGCTTAGCAACCGCTTCTGCTGTTAAACCCATTCCCCAATACCAGGAAGGGTTTTCTTTTCCTACTTTAGAATTAGGAACTATTCTCCATCCCCCCATTGCCATAACAGACATTGATTCTGCTCCACCAGCAATAATACAGTCTGCCATTCCAGCTTCTATTTTTGCTTGAGCAATTGCAATCGTTTCTAATCCTGAAGCACAATACCTATTCACCGTCATCCCTGGTACTTTATCTGTATCTAATCCCATAAGAGAAATCATTCTACCCATATTAAGTCCTTGCTCAGCTTCTGGAGTTGCATTTCCAACAATTACATCGTCAATTCTTTCCTTGTCAAGTTGAGGAACAGATGCCATTAAATGTTTTATTACAGATGCCGCAATATCATCTGGTCGATGAAAACGGAATCCCCCCTTCCCTGCTTTTCCTACGGCCGATCTAAAGCCATTAACAATATATGCTTTACTCATTTGTTTTATTTTGCATAAATGTAATAAATTTAATTTTTCTATTGTAGAATAAATTCCATTGATAAAATTGTTCTTATATATTTGTACTCATATATATAAAATGAAAGTAATCGAACACATAAACAATGCTTCTGATACATTGTTTTCTTTTGAAATTTTACCTCCAATTAAAGGTTCTAACATACAATCTATTTATGAAGGAATAGACCCCCTAATGGAATTCAAACCAAAATTCATTAACGTTACCTATCATCGAGAAGAATATGTCTATAAGGAAAAGGAAAACGGGTTGTTAGAAAAAACATCTATTAGAAAAAGACCCGGTACAGTGGGAATTTGTGCGGCAATAATGAATAAATACCACATAGATGCCGTTCCTCATTTAATTTGTGGAGGGTTTAATAATGAAGAAACCGAAAACGCATTAATTGATCTTCAGTTTTTAGGAATTGACAATGTGCTTGCACTTCGTGGAGATCCTATTAAAACAGAATCTTCTTTTGTGCCACAAAAAGGTGGACATTCTCATGCTTCTGAGTTAATAAATCAGATTGCTGAAATGAACAAGGGAAATTATTCAATTGAAGATGTGAAAATGGCGGGTACTAATTTTTGTGTTGGAGCTGCTGGTTATCCTGAAAAGCATTTTGAATCCATGAACATGGAAACCGATTTAATGTACTTAAAAAAGAAAGTTGATGCTGGGGCTGAATATATTGTCACACAAATGTTTTTTGATAACAAAAAATATTTCTCATTTGTCGAAGCGTGTCAAAAAATTGGAATTACGGTTCCAATTATTCCGGGCGTAAAGCCAATCAAAACGCTTAATCACATCTCTTTTTTACCCAAATTTTTTCATGTTGATTTTCCAGAAGAATTATCCAAAGAACTTCTGAAGTGTAAAACCAATAAAGAAGTTGAAAGCGTGGGTATTGAATGGGGAATTGCACAATCCAAAGAACTTAAATCTAAAAATGTTCCTTGTATTCATTATTACACCATGTCCAAATCCTCATCCGTTAAAGCTATTGCCAATGAAGTTTTTTAGTCTTTTACTTTCTGTTTTTTTGTTAAGCATTTTCAATGTCAATGGACAAGAAAATCCTAAAATAGGAAACACCATTGTTGTCGGGCAATTTGATTTATCAGAAGACCGGTTTTCTATTGAAATAAATACTGCCGAAATTCTTTCTGGATTTAACATCAAGGCATCCCCGTCTTTAAACATCCTTAAAATAGGAACAGATGCCTCTATTTTGAGCTCTGACTCAATTCAAAAACAACAAAAGGAGTTAGGATATAACACTTTTTTTGTTGTAAATGTTCGGGGATATGATAGAAGGTACAAAAAGTCAAATCGAGCTATCTTATTAAAAGACATTCTGTCTTCAGGAAATTTATTTAAAATTTATAGAGAAGAAGTAACCTCTGTTTCTTTTGAAATTAGCCTTTATAGTAATGGAAAGCTTTATTTTAGAGATATCATCAAATGTGGAAATATTTCGGATAGGAATTCTGTTTTAAAACGTTATAGAAAAAAACTCAGCAAAAGAATCCATCGAAAATGGAGAAAAAAAATTGTTTTTTAACTCTTTTTGGTTTTAAACACATAATCTAGTCCGCATTGAAGTCCATGCCTATAATCTTCGGTTAATTGGTTACTCGATATTGCAAAAACACCCGATTTAAGGACTTTTTCAGGAGCAATCTGATCTATTTTCACTCCTTTTGGAGGGTTTTCAATATATGCTATTGCTTTATGTACATTAATGCTATGGTTTTCAATCTGTGTTTTTAATTTTTGAGAAGCATTTGTTATTTTAGATGCAAAAACTTCAGATATCTTTTTACCTGCTTTTTCATCAAGTGGTGTTGTTCTAACAACCAAAACTTCTTGTGCTCCATTTTCAACAACCCACTTTACAGGAATAGGATCACCAAGCGCTCCATCAGAATAACCAACCTCATCAATTTCATGCTTCCCTTTGGTTAAAAAAGGAATTGTACTTGATGCTATAATGGAGTCTACCCAGTTTTTTTCTTGCGGTTGGAAGTAAATAGGTATTCCATCATCACTTCTTGTAAGAACCACATAAAAAGGTCTCTCTTTTGTGTTTTTTGTAGCCGTTTCAAAATCAAAAGGCATTTCTTTGTATGCTATGTCATTAAAATAATCTAGATTCAAAAGTCCATCAGTAAGAACTTTAGAATAGCGCATAAATCTACGCTCTTTTATTAGTTTGTGCATGGTTTGGTAACACGCTCCATATTGATCACTTAAAAAATAAGAAAGCGCAATAGACCCTCCTGATATTCCCACATGAGAATCAAAAGGTTTATATGCTGTCATTTGAAAAGCATCTAAAACTCCAGTTGTAAAACTGGTCATAAAACCTCCTCCCTGAACTATTATTACTTTTTTCATTTCTCTTATTTTTTTAGAGCCTCCCATAAAACTATTCCGGCACAAACGCTAACATTCAAGCTGTGCTTAGTTCCAAATTGTGGAATTTCCATCACTTCATCACTCAAATCAACAACCTCCTGTCCTACTCCATCTACCTCATTTCCAAAAACAAGAGCTCTTTTTTCGTTCATAAATTTATTTAATTCTTTAATGTTTTTTGTTTTGGCTGTTTGTTCAATAGAAATAACCTTTATCTCTTGAGTTTTTAATTGCTTTATCAGGTCTAAAATGGATTCTCTATATTCCCACTCCACTGTTTGAGTGGCACCAATGGCCGTCTTGTTAATTTCACGATGGGGTGGCTGAGGAGTAATGCCGCATAAATATATTTTTTTAATATTAAAGGCATCACTAGTTCTAAAAAAGGAGCCCACATTATTTAAAGAACGAATATTATCAAGCACTACTAATATCTCTTCTTTTTTTTGATTTAAAAATGTTTCTTTATCAACTCTTTCGAGTTCCCATAATTTGAGTTTTCTATTGCTTTTCATTAATCAAGTTTCATTGATAATTTTGATGTGCGGTTATATGGTTGTAAATTTACGAGTTAAATCTTTATCTACTTCTTTTGAAGAAAACAACAAAAAAACAGGAAATAAAAGAAACGCCTCTGATGAAGCAATACAATCAGATTAAGGCTAAACACCCTGATGCGCTTTTATTGTTTCGTGTAGGTGATTTTTATGAGACCTTTGGCCAGGATGCCGTTGTTGCATCTAAAATTTTAGGTATTGTTCTAACGCACAGAAAAAATGGAGCGGCAGCAAAAATAGAACTTGCCGGATTCCCTCATCATTCTTTAGAAACTTATCTACCTAAATTGGTTCGATCAGGACAGCGTGTTGCTGTATGTGACCAGTTAGAAGACCCTAAACTCACTAAAAAAATCGTAAAAAGAGGTGTTACAGAGTTGGTTACTCCAGGGGTTTCTTTTAATGATCAAGTGCTAGATAAAGCAAAAAATAATTTTTTGTGTGCCATTCATTTTTCAAAACTTATACATGGAATTTCTTTTATTGATGTAACCACAGGAGAGTTTCTTTACTCTTCTGGGAAAATGGAATACATTGATAAACTGGTTTCTTCCATGCAGCCAAGCGAGATTGTTTTTCAAAAAAATAAAAGAGCTGACTTTAATGCTCTTTTCTCAACTAAATATTACTCTTTTGCTATTGATGATTGGGCATTCCAAGAAGATTTTGCAAAAGAAAAGCTTGTTGGGCATTTTCAAACAAATTCACTCAAAGGGTTTGGGGTAAAAAAAGCAGAAGAAGGCATTGTAGCGGCTGGGGCTATCCTTCATTACCTTAATGACAATCACCAAAATAAGCTCAAACACATTCGCTCCATCAAACGGATTGAAGAAGATAGTTTTGTATGGATGGATCGCTTTACAATTAAAAACCTTGAATTGGTTCAGTCTACTAACGAAGATGCCATTACTTTGATTGATGTGCTAGATAAAACCTTTTCACCAATGGGGGCAAGATTGTTAAAAAGATGGGTTCTTTTGCCATTGAAAGATGAAAAAAAAATTAATGCACGATTAGATTTTGTAGATGCTCTTTGTAAACAAGGGAATCAACGAGACCTTTTAAATGAACACCTTAAAGATGTTGGAGATTTGGAAAGATTGGCATCGAAAGTGTCTGTTCAACGAATAAACCCTAGAGAAATAATAAAGCTTAAAGAAACCCTTCTTTGTATTCCCGAAATCAAAAACATTTTGTTTGACGTTGAAAACAAGGAAACACAAGCAATGTCAAAAGCACTTAATGCCTGTAAAAAATTAAGTCATATTATAGATAAATACCTACTTGAATCACCTGCTGTACAAATTGGAAAAGGCCCTGTTATTAATCATAAACTTAACAAAGAGCTCGATTCACTTCGAGAAATTCTTTCCGATGGGAAATCCTATCTTGACAAGATGCAACAAAAGGAAATGAGTCGAACTGGTATTTCTAGTCTAAAAATTTCATTTAATAACGTTTTTGGATATTATTTTGAGGTTAGAAATACGCACAAAGACAAGGTGCCAGAAGAGTGGATTAGAAAACAAACTCTTGTCAATGCAGAGCGTTACATTACCGAAGAACTGAAAGAATACGAACATAAAATTCTTGGAGCAGAAGATAAAATAAGAGCGCTTGAAACAAGGCTGTTTAATGAGCTTGTAGAGCTTATCTCTAAGTATATAGAGCCTATTCAAAAAAATGCCTTTTTACTTGCAAAGCTTGATTGTTTTTGTGCCTTTTCACGGATTTCGAAACAAAACAACTACTGCAAGCCAAGCATTAATAAAAGCCTAAAAATAGACATCAAAAATGGCCGTCACCCTGTTATTGAAAAAAGCATTCCTGCAGCAGAAAGTTATATCCCAAATGATGTTTTTTTAGATGATGCCACTCAACAAATCATGATGATTACCGGACCCAATATGAGTGGAAAAAGCGCTCTTTTAAGACAAACAGCCCTAATTGTGTTAATGGCACAGCTTGGTTGCTTTGTTCCTGCAGAAAGTGCCAATATTGGCGTAGTGGATAAGATATTTACTAGAGTTGGTGCCTCAGACAACATCTCTTCAGGAGAATCTACTTTTATGGTAGAGATGAACGAAACAGCAAGTATTTTAAACAACCTTTCTAAAAGAAGCCTTATTTTGTTAGATGAAATTGGGAGGGGAACAAGCACCTATGATGGCATCTCCATCGCTTGGGCTATTGCAGAATACCTACACGAATTTCCAAACGCAAAAGCAAAAACACTTTTTGCAACACATTATCACGAGCTAAATTCCATGAGTTCTATTTATCCTCGAATCAAAAACTTTAATGTGTCGGTAAAAGAAATGGGAAAACGAATATTGTTTTTGAGAAAACTTGTGGAGGGAGGCAGCGAACATTCCTTTGGTATTCATGTGGCAAGACTTGCTGGCATGCCCCTTTCGGTGATCAAAAAATCCGAAGAAATATTAATTGATTTGGAATCAAAGCACAAAAAAGTAGAAAAAAAACAAATTGGATCTCAAAAAAAGGATGATTTTCAGCTTAGTTTTTTTCAGCTTGACGATCCCGTTTTACAACAAATTCATGACGAATTAATGCACATTGATATTAATTCTTTAACGCCAATTGAAGCGCTTATGAAATTAAATGAAATCAAAAAACTTACTGGGGGATAATGAAATTTGAGTCTCTGCTTGATGATTGAAACAGCAAAATAATATTCGTTTGCAAAGCCCAAAAACATTAATAATAATGCCCTTTAATTTGCATGTCGTAATCTTTTTGAATACTTGAAATATGTGCGCCAAAATCTGCTTGAATATATTCCGAACTTAATAGCTGTTTTTTTGGTTTTTTAAAATACTGCTTTACAAAGAAGTATCGAAAAACCATAGAAACAAATTTTGTCAATTCAAAAGCCACAAGAGCAGTTAGAATAAAAATTGTTGGGGTGTTTTGTTGATAATATTCTGGAAAGATTCCAAACAAAGTTATTATTACAATTAGAGAAATTAAATAATCGAATATTCGAGTGTTTTTAATAGTGCTTTTTGCATTTTTCATAGCGTTAAGTTTTAGGTTTATTATTAGTTAACAAAGCTTAATTCAAGATTTGTGCCAAAACTTATAAACACAAAAAAAGCCGGGAAATTCCCGGCTAGAATTTTAATTTATTTAAAACGATTAAAACATAATAGAATACGAAACATTTATTGGAATGTGAAAGCCTCCAAATCTAAAACCCTCAACTCCATAAGAAGCATACCCTACTCCTATGTTTGGGTTTAAGCTGCCTGGGCCTAATGGAATAGAATATCCTGCATTAACACCAAATTCCATAAAATTTGCTCCTTCCAAAAAGCCATAACCATAACATGCACCTGCAAAAAATCCATCATTTAGTTTATTTAGATTATAACGAGCTCCAATGGTGATCTCAGTAAATCCTCCATCTAGATCTTCAGAAAAATTATATGACGCTCCTGCACTAACACCCAAATTATCACTAATTCCATATTCATATGTGGCGCCAGCCTCCATGTATGTTAACAACTCAGACTCATCAAAGAAAGAAAGATTCCATAAGTTAAAACCAAAATTAGGTTGAACCGACATGTTTTGAGCTTTTGAAAAACCAAAACAAAACAGAAAACAAATTAGTATTACTTTTTTCATAAATATATTTTTAAATTTTTATTAATTTTAAGTAAAAGTAAAAATCAAGATTATTGTATTTTCTTTAAAGCTATTTTTTTATTAACACTATTATGAAGATATATATACCTTTTTTTTCTTTAAAAAATCTTTTTTTTTACACTTCTAAGTGTAAAATTTATTGAAGCATTATTGCTTTTTTATTAATTAAATCTAAGTGTTTAAAGTTAGTTTCATATATCATTTCTGGCGGGAATATAAACTTTTTATCATACATCGTTTCGTCAACCCAAAAACTAACCCAATATTCATTATACAATGAAAAAACCTCCTCCATTATTGGTTCTATTTTAGCCGCTTCATTTGGCAATAAAACCTCTAGTGAATGACGAAGTGTGGATGTTTTAATTGGCTCTCCTAAGTTTGGGTCTTCTCCATATCCTTTACTACAAACTATGATTCCCTCCATTATGTCTTCACGAAGATTAATTAAATAAACATAATGTGCTTTTTCTCCCAAATTGTTTTTTTCTTGCACAATGGCAAGCCCTACATTTTCAACCTTTGGGCCTAAAAGTTCTTCTCTCATTTTATTTTGGATGCTATTTTTTCGGCCAGACTTATAAAATAAAACAAGTCTTCTGTATGACCCACCTTTTCTTTATTACTTATTTTCTCTACCTTCTTGTCTCTTTTTTCTCCCAAACGCAAAATAATAAGGTTCTTAGATGGCATAGCCATAATGTATTGTCCTAAAAGGCCTCTGCAATAATATATCGGGTTTCCGTTGTTTTTATAAACCCATGTATGAAGGCCATATCGAAGGTTTGTTATTCCTTCTGACGTTTGCAAAGAAGGCGTTTTAATCATTTCTTCCATATACCATTGTGGCACAATTTGTTTGCCACCCACCTTTCCTTTATTTAATAAAACCCTTCCTAATAGTGCAAAATCTCTTGCCGTAGCATACATGCAACAAAAAGCTTTTTCATCCCCATTTTCTTTATCTAGACTCCAAAAAGCATCACTACTTGCTCCCAATGGATCCCAAAGTTTTTCTTTCATATTTGCCGTAACTGTTTTGCCTGTTGCTTTTTCAAGAATATACCCTAAAATTTGTGTGTTACCGCTTTGATAATTAAATTTCTTTCCGGGTTTATCCACTATATTAAGCCGTGAAATCAACCCTTTTAAGTCGGATCCAAAATATCCCTCTGCATTATGAGATAATGGATTCTTTCCACTTTCATTCCAATCAAGCCCCGAAGCCATTAATAATAAGTCTCTTATGCTAATTTTTTCTCTGCCATTTTTTTTGTATTCGGGCAAGTAATTAGATGCGGGCTCATCAATACTCTTTATTTTTCCTTCATCTACGGCTATTCCTATCAGCATAGAAATAACTGACTTCGCTGCAGAAAAAGAATTGGAAACTGCTTTAATGTGGTGGGGGGCCCAATATTTCTCATAAAGCAATGTATCTGATCTAAAAACCAAAAAAGCTCGTGTCTTAATTTTTTCGTTATAATCCAAGTCTTTTTGAGTTAAGGAATACGCATTTTTTGCGCTATGTTTTTTCCATATAAAAGGCGTTTTTGATGCTTTTGTTGTGTTGTAATCAAACAGTTCTAAATCATAAATTCCAGGACCTGTTCTTCCTCTTAAATATGTTTTGGCTATTCCGCTATATAAATAGTATTTTCCAGATAAGACAATTAAAACATTTATCAACAAAAACAATCCCAGTAAAACAAATCCGAAGATTTTTAGTCCTTTTTTAAATTTATTCATTAGCTTTTAATTACCGGTGTAAATTTAAATTCCTGGGCCATTTTTTCTAACAAAATCGGAATAACCTCTTTGGTTAATATCTTTTTGTCTAACTCCCTTGAAAGTGAAGTTACATTTTTATCACTAATCCCACAAGGAACTATGTTTTCAAAGTACTCTAAATCAGTACATATATTAAATCCTATTCCATGCATGGTAACCCACCGGGAGCTTTTAACACCCATAGCGCATATTTTTCTTGCTTTAGGGGTTTGTGGTTCAATCCACACGCCTGTTAAGCCCTTACTTCTTTCTCCTTTAACATTGAAGTGCTCAAGCGTTTTTATTACAGATTCCTCCAAAAACCGCATGTATTTATGAATATCAGTAAAGAACTGTTCAAGATCAAAAATCGGATACACCACTAATTGACCAGGCCCATGATATGTAATATCTCCTCCTCGATTTATTTTATAAAAGCTCGCTTCTTTTTCTTTTAAAGCATGCTCATTTATTAATAGATTATCACTGTTTCCACTTTTGCCTAGAGTGTAAACATGTGGGTGCTCACAAAAAATTAAATGATTTTCAGGAACTGGTCCATCTCCATTATTTCTAATTTGTTTTTTTCTATTTAAGGCTTCTTTAAACAGGATTTCTTGGTAATCCCAACCTTTCTTATAATCTATTTGATCAATATAATGACAGTAAACTTCTGGCTTCATTAATTATCACATTTTTGAAAGCTCTGATTTCAAATGATCTATTATAGATATATCAATTATGTCGGCTTTATTTAATTCGCACAAATAAAAAGAAGCCCAATCAATAACATGAATAAAATACATCATTTTTTCTATTGTCGTTTTCCCTTCGGATTTAACAACATGAATTTCTGTTGCTTTTTCAATAATTGCTTTTTTACTAATTTCAAAACGTTTTTTGTTTCTATAAAAAACATCTTCTGTTTCAAAAAAAACAGGTGCAAAGCGAGTGTCACCCCCTCCCCAACCAACAAGTTCGTTGTGATTCATTTCAGGTATAACATGATGCCAGGCTAAATATTTTGAATTCTCATTTACTTGTTGCCTGGCTCTAACCATAACTCCATCATATTTTGTTTCAGAATAAAATATTCCAACCTTTTTATACAAGTAGTTTGCTAAGCTTTCTCCTTTTCTTTTTATATTTTCTAATTTGTTTTTTAATAATTCCGAAGAATCATTAAGCTCTTCTTTTTTGTTATTGGGTATAACATTATAGAAACTCAAAATGTTAAGAATTTGAACCATTGAATAAGCCAAGGCGCTTCTTGGGGGCCTTCCTGAGGGAACCAAAACACAATCATATTTTTTTTCAGCACAAAGATTTTGTATTTTTCCTCCACTACTTATGCAAACTACTTTTGCTTTTTTACTTACCGCTTGATCAAAAGCCTTTAATGTTTCTTCTGTATTCCCTGAATAGGAAGAGGCAATAAAAAGGGTGTTTTCATTTACAAATGAAGGTAAAAAATAATCGTTCACAGTAACAACAGGAACGCATGCCTCATCAATTATCGCGTCCGTAACTATTTTGGCTCCTATTCCAGATCCTCCCATTCCACATAATACCACATTTTTTATTTCATTGGTTGCTGCAAAAAAAACAGACTCTTCTGCTATCGCATTTCCTTCTATAATATGCTTGGGAAAATCCTGTATTAATTCTAACATTTTTTTTTTACAAAAATAGATAAATTCAACAGATTTTTTTTGTCTTTACTCAATGTCCTTTGTATCTCTTGCAAACTTTCGTATAAAAAGTTAACTTTGCGCGCTTATTATTAATGATTACACACAATAAACTTTAAATAAAATGGAATCAATCGCAATTTATTTGCCAATTATATTATCGATTTTTGGTCTTCTATATATGATTGTAAAGAAAGCCCAGGTAATGAAACAAGATGCTGGTGACGGCAAAATGAAAGAAATTTCAGATCATATTTATGAAGGGGCTTTGGCTTTCTTAAAAGCCGAATACAGACTTTTAACAATGTTTGTAATTGGAGCAAGCCTTCTTCTTGCATGTATAGCATATATGGTACCAACAACCCATTATTTAATTATTGTAGCATTTGTTATAGGCGCTATCTTTTCTGCTTTAGCGGGAAATATGGGAATGAAAATTGCCACTAAATCCAATGTCAGAACTACTCAAGCGGCTAAAACAAGTTTGCCAAATGCTTTAAAAGTAGCATTTGGAGGAGGAACTGTAATGGGACTTGGAGTTGCTGGCCTAGCTGTTCTTGGATTAACCTCTTTCTTTATTTTGTTTTTCCATTATTTCATGAATGGCGTATGGACATCAACGCATGACATGACTATTGTTCTTGAAACATTGGCTGGTTTCTCATTAGGAGCTGAATCTATTGCTTTGTTTGCAAGAGTGGGTGGTGGTATTTATACAAAAGCAGCGGATGTTGGTGCTGATTTAGTTGGAAAAGTGGAGGCTGGTATTCCAGAAGATGATCCGCGAAATCCAGCGACTATTGCTGATAATGTTGGAGACAACGTTGGAGATGTTGCAGGAATGGGTGCAGATTTATTTGGGTCTTATGTTGCTACTGTATTAGCCGCTATGGTTCTTGGTAATTATGTCATTGAAGACATGGGTGGATCTATTAAAGATGCATTTGGTGGAATTGGCCCTATCCTTTTGCCAATGGCAATTGCTGGTGTTGGAATTATTATTTCAATAATCGGAACTTTATTTGTAAAAATAAAGTCCAATGATGCAAAAGAGGCCGAAGTTCAAAAAGCATTAAATATTGGAAACTGGACTTCTATTCTTTTGGTAGCGATTGCTTGCTTTGGATTGGTTAAATGGATGTTGCCAGAAACTATGAACATGACTTTCTTTGGAGAGGGGCTTAAAGAAGTTTCATCAATGAGTGTTTTCTACGCAACACTTGTTGGTTTAGTGGTTGGTGCTGCTATTTCTTCTTTTACAGAATATTATACTGGATTGGGTAAAAAACCAATATTGAAAATAGTTCAACAATCTTCTACAGGTGCTGGAACAAATATTATTGCTGGATTGGCTACCGGAATGATTTCTACCTTTTCTTCAGTATTATTATTTGCTGTTGCTATTTGGGCTTCTTATGCTTTTGCCGGATTTTACGGCGTTGCTTTAGCTGCTTCTGCCATGATGGCAACAACTGCAATGCAATTGGCTATTGATGCGTTTGGACCTATTTCAGATAATGCAGGAGGTATTGCAGAAATGAGTGAACAAGAGCCAATAGTTAGAAAAAGAACGGACATCCTTGATTCTGTTGGTAACACTACTGCTGCAACAGGAAAAGGATTTGCTATTGCATCCGCAGCTTTAACCTCTTTAGCGTTATTTGCTGCCTATGTAACTTTTACTGGAATTGATGGAATAAACATTTTTAAAGCCCCTGTTTTAGCAATGTTATTTGTTGGTGGAATGGTTCCTGTCGTATTCTCTGCATTGGCCATGAATGCTGTTGGAAAAGCCGCAATGGAAATGGTTTATGAAGTAAGAAGACAATTTAAAGAAATTCCTGGAATCATGGAGGGAACAGGAAAACCTGAATACGACAAATGTGTAGATATTTCTACAAAAGCTTCTTTAAAGCAAATGCTTTTACCAGGATTATTGACTATTGGCTTTCCAATTGCTATTGTGTTGATTGGTAAAATAATTTACCCTGAAAACAACATGATTATTGCTGAAATGCTTGGAGGATATATGGCTGGAGTTACTGTAAGTGGGGTTCTTTGGGCTATTTTCCAAAACAATGCTGGTGGCGCATGGGACAATGCTAAAAAATCCTTTGAAGCAGGAGTTGAGATTAATGGAGAAATGACCTACAAAGGTTCTGAAGCGCACAAAGCAGCAGTTACCGGAGATACCGTTGGGGATCCATTTAAAGACACTTCTGGCCCTTCAATGAATATTCTTATTAAACTAACCTGTTTAATAGGATTGGTTATTGCTCCGATTTTAGGTGATAGTCATGTACAGTGGGATAAAAAAGGATCTCCTTGGAATACAGAGTCTGAAAAACATGTTTTAGATAAATACCCTGCAAAAGTATACAACCAAGACTCTGTTATTACTGTAACAAAAGAGTTCTTTCCAACTCCATATCATTTTTCTTCATTCAATTCATCAGATTCAAAAATGAACGATAGCTTTGAGCAAGAAATTAACAATCGAGCAAAAAAGGCAGACGATGAAATAGAAGTAGAGGAAGAATATTAGTTTTAAACAAACCAATAACAATATGTTTTTAAAGCCACCATTGGTGGCTTTTTTATTATCTCTATTTTTAAAAAAACAAATCTTATGCAAAACAAGATTCTTTCTTTTATTTTTTCAATGTGTGCTTTTTATGTTTTAGCACAACCCCTTCAAACTGTTCGAGGAAACATCTTTGAAAGCGAAACCAATTTTCCATTAACAGGGGTTCGTGTTCAAATTTTTACAGGAGACAATAACCTTAAACTTGTTACTGCATCAAAAGAAGATGGATCTTTTACTATAAAAAATGTTCCAATAGGAAAACATCAACTCACCGCAAAATTAAGCATGTTTGATGATGCAGGGCAGATAATTGAAGTTTCTTCAGGCAAAGAATTAATCGTTAACATTCCTATGACTGAAATGATTCAGGAGCAAGAAGAGGTTACTATTGCTGGCAGAAGAAAAGGAGCTGTACTAAATGAAATGGCCGTGCTTTCAGCACAACAATTTAGTGTAGAAGAAACCAATAGATATCCTGGGTCTAGAATGGATCCTGCTAGAATGGCTTCTAATTTTGCAGGTGTGCAAGGCTCTGATGATTCTAGAAATGATATTGTAATTCGAGGAAATTCTCCTCTTAGTGTCGTTTGGAGGGTGGAAGGTATCGATATTCCTAATCCCTCTCATTTTGCAATTTCTGGAAGCACTGGAGGTCCTGTTTCTATTTTAAATAACAAAATTTTGAGTAATTCCGATTTTTTCATGAGTGCTTTTCCTGCGGAATATGGAAACAGCACCTCGGGGGTTTTTGATTTAAGACTGCGCAATGGAAATGATAATCGCCATGAATTTACCGGACAGTTTGGGTTTTTAGGAACGGAGTTTTTAGCGGAGGGTCCTATGTCAAAATCTGGTAAATCCAGCTATCTAGTTATGGGTAGATATTCTACCTTAAGTATTTTTCAGGCTTTAGGAATAAAAATAGGAACCGATGCTATTCCTTTATATGGGGATGGCGCTTTTAAGTTTAATTGGAAACTTAAAAACGGAGGAATGATCTCTTGGTTTGGAATAGGAGGTAAAAGTAAAATAGATATTCTTATATCCGATCAAACTGAATTTACGGATGAATTATATGGAGAATCGGATAGAGATCAGCTTTTTGGAACATCCATGGGGGTAAGCGGAATAAACTATAAAAAACCTGTGAGTGAAAAAACATTTATTTCAGCAACCATTGGAATGTCTTTTGAAGAACAACATACAGACCATATATATCTTCATCGAAGCCTTGACACCAATGCAACAACCCAGCAAATAAATATATCTGTGGACTCCTCCTTTAATTTGATGGCGTATGATTTTATGAAAGCAAAACTTATAGGGCACCTTGGAATCAAACACAAAATAAATAAAAGGAATATTATTAAATTCGGTCTTAATGCAGAGGGAATGTATATGAGTCAAAATGATTCGATTCGATCAACGTTTAACAGTTCTGCTTCGTTTACAAAAAGGTGGGACTTTAGTGGCGTTTCTGTTTTGGTACAACCTTTTGTACAATACAAACTTAGAATCAATGATCAAATGGATTTTACCGCAGGTATACACAGCCAATATTTTTCCCTAAGTAACAGCTTTAGTCTTGCAGAACCAAGATTGGGATGGAAGTATCGGTTTGGAAATGGGCAATCTGTTTTTGCTGGCGCAGGTATGCACAGTCAAACTCAACCAAATTACACGTATACTTATCATTTACTGGACAATAATGGAGATAAAATATACCATAATAAAAACATGGATTTTATACGAAGCATTCATACAGGTGCTGGGCACGAAAAATTCTTTCTAAAACAGGGAATAAGCGTTCGAACGGAGGCGTATTATCAGCATTTGTATAATATTCCTGTTACTATTAATCCTTCCTCTTTTTCTTTAATAAATATGGGAAGCGGGTTTTCTCGTATTTTCCCTGATTCTCTTCAAAACACTGGAACGGGAACAAATTACGGGGTAGAGTTAACGGTTCAAAAATTCTTTGACAAATCTTACTTTTTTATGTTTTCGGGAACGCTTTATGAATCTAAATACGTTGGAAGCGATGGCATTGAACGCAACACTTCTTTTAACGGGAATTATGTAGCAAACCTATTGGTTGGAAAAGAATTCAAAGTAGGGAAAAAACAAATTATAGGTCTGGGCTTAAAATCTACTGTTGCAGGAGGAAAAAGATATGGATATCCGGATGTTGCACAAACACAAGCGCTAAACGAAATTATATTTACAGATTCTGCATTTAACGAAAGACAATTCAAATATTATTTTCGATTAGACCTTAAAATTTCATGGAGAATGAATGCAAATAAAATGACGCATGAAATTGGTTTAGATTTAGTTAATGTAACTAATAACAGAAATCTTTTAAGCCTTGTTTATGCTCCTAATTTAGATCCCAATGATTCCTCTGATCCTATTGCTGAGAAACAACAACTAGGCTTTCTTCCTATTTTCTATTATAAAATTGATTTTAGGCCCAAAATGAGAATTATTACAACGCCTACTTTTTAATTTACCACTGAGGGCATTTATCACAACCATTAACGGGTTTTATATAAAACAAGCCCCCAAATGTGAAGTTTGCCTCTACATATCCAAAGTGATGTGTTGCATATGCGCCTATATCTTCTCTTCGTGTTCTTGCTCTTGATTGATACATAAATCCTGCGCTTATATTTGGCTGTAAAAAGAAATGCCTAAAAAACTCAAAACGAAGACCGGCATGTGTAGATATTCCAACACCAGATAAAGAGGTTATTAACATGTCTTTTTGACCGGCAAAATCAAAGTCTGAAACCGATAAAAGAACTCCTGTTCCAGCTCCTGCTGATGTTGACAGAGCAAACCATTTATTCATTCCAAAACTAAACAATTGATCAATTCTTGAAAACTCAAGTCTTATGTAATTAAGCCCGTTTGAGTTTTCATAATGAAACGTGTTTCTATCTGTTGTTACAGGAGCTTGATTGTAAACGCCCGACCATCCTGTCACATTGTCAATTCCAGGGGTGATATTTCCTGATAAAAGAACATTGTTGTTATCTGCAAATATGTATTTCAAATGATCATAACCAATAGATGCCGCCCAATGGTTTTTAAAGTTATACCCTATTCGGGCATTAAACTGTGGAACAGATAATTTTGCCAGATTAAAATATGTTTTAAAGCTAAACGGACTTTGGTTGTCATGTGCAAGCGCCCCTTTCATTGTAAAGCTATAGCCCGGCCCAACAAAGGTTATATTGCTTTTTGAGTAAGCCGTTCTGTTGTACCCCCAATAAGCAAAAAGAGTTCCTTTTGCTGCTGAATGTTTTGTTTTTTCTTGCGTTGGAACTTTAATTTTTCTTTTCTTGCCCGGAAATTTTTTTTGAGACAATACATTGCCTGCAAAACAAACAATTAATATAAATAAAACCTGTTTCATTATCTTTTAATTTTATTGGTAATCTCTATCCATTGTTTTTGATCCAGTATCTTTTCTAGACGGAAATGTGCTTTTTTATTTGGCGAATACCATTCAATAAGACCAATTCCTTTTCCATAATTACTGATCTGATCTGATGAAATTACAGCTTGTTTTTTTGTGTAGGGATTTAGAAGTGTTTGCGTTACTTGATCATAAAATGAAAAAACAGAAAGGTTTTTTTGCAGCACATTAACGGTTTTTACTTGGTTTTTATTCCATTTTCTTTTTATTTCCTTAATTATTAAGCTTGAATCTAAATGGCCGGGAAATCGGGAAGAAAATTCTGCAATACTTTTATCATCAGAAGGAAAGGCTTTGTTTTTTATTAAGTCTGCTTTTGTTTTTTCTTTATTTCTATTTACCACCATATGGTCTTTATAAAGCAACGTAGAATAATCATAATTCAGAGCCTCTATAATTCTAAAATCAGAAGAATAAATTTCAACTATTACATGTTTTCCTTCCTGATCTTGTAATGCATAAACGCGATGAAATTTTTCTTCTAAACCTCCAACAACATCTCTGTATACATATATTTTTGGGACCGTATCATAGGGATAGAAATGGTCTTTGATGTTGCTTATTGTTAATTTTTCTTCCTTTGTTTTCTCTTTATTTTGGCAAGAAAACAGCAAAAGAAAAAAAAAGAGAATTGCTAGAAATTTCATCGAGTCATTTTTAAAAAAGAAACTTCTTTTTCTGTTAAATGTCTATAATATCCCCTTGGCATGTCCTTTTTTGTTAAACCGGCAAAAGAAACACAATCCAACTTTATTACTTTATATCCTATTGCATCAAAAAGTCTATTAACAACCAGAGCTTTACCTGATTTAATTTCTATACCTATTTCATTCTCTGATCCATCTTGCACAAATTCTGCAGAAATACATTTTGTTTTTCCGTCTTCCAAAGAAACCCCTGTCCTTAATTTTTGAAGGTCTTCTCTTGCAAATGATTTGTTTAGCTCCACATGATAAATCTTTTTTGCTTTATATTTTGGATGATTCAACTTTTTAAACATATCGGAGTCATTGGTAAAAAGCATTAGACCTGTTGTTTCTTTTTCCATTTTAACAACCGGATATAGTTGTTCTTTTGTTGCTTTTTTTATTAAGCTAAAAACCGTTTTTTTATGGTTAGAATCTATGTTTGAATTAAACCCTTTGGGTTTGTTTAATAGCACATATCTTTTGGTTTCTCCCCTTATCGTCTCTCCATCATATTGGACCTTGTCATCTGGGTTTATTTTATATCCTAACTCTGTAATTATCTCTCCATTTATTTTTATTACGCCTGCTTTAATAAGCACATCAGCCTCTCTTCTTGAGCAAATCCCGGCATTAGAAAGAAATTTATTTAAGCGAATAGAGTCTTCTCTAAAACTTGGAAGTGGATCTCCTTTTTTAACCTTGTCTTTATAGTCTATATACTTTCTTTTGTCTCGTGTTTTAATGTTTTTTGAATTTGGTTCTTTTGACCCCGCTTCTCTATTTTGGTTCTTTTTTTGAGCTCTACTTGGTTTCTTGCCTGACATGATTTGTTCTGTATATTAAGGGCAAAGATATATTAAAAAAAACTACGCTGTTGGGTAAAATGCGTTTTTTATATGCTCTATATTATATCCTTTTTCTTGCTTTATTATCGATATAATATCAAAACGAACATTCTTATTCAAATTGTTTTTTTTTAAAAAAACATCCATCACTGTAATTATTTTTTTTTGCTTTAATTTATTAACGGCCTCCCATGGCTCAACTAGGAAATCACTATTTCTTGTTTTTACCTCTATTGCTATAATCATTTCTTTCTTTTGGGCAATAATATCAACCTCACATCTTCGTGCTCTATAATTTTTTTCTAATACTGTGTATTTTTTTTTTAATAAATAATTTAACGCTATATTTTCTCCCTTGTCTCCTAATTTTTTTGTCATTAATTATTATTTCTTTTTTCTATTAATTTAACAATGAAACGTATCTTTGCCTAGTGGGAAAGGTTATTGCTATAGATTTTGGGCTTAAAAGATGTGGGCTTGCTATTTCTGACGAAAAAAAGTCTTTTGCTTTTCCATTTAAAACGGTAGAATCTACTTCATTAATTAAAGAACTAAGCAATCTTTTTATCTCTGAAAATGTAGACGTTATTGTGCTTGGTTTTCCAAAAAGACTAAATAATACTCTTTTTGAGATAAGCAATAACATTCTGCTTTTAAAGGAAGAACTTCATGTCAAGTTTCCTGGAAAAGAAATACAGCTAATTGATGAGCGATTCACCTCAAAAATTGCTTCTAATGCAATTGCAATTTCTGGTATAAAGAAAAAGAAAAAACAAGATAAAGCGCTTATAGATAAATTAAGCGCTACTCTTATTTTACAGTCTTATTTAAAGAAAACCTCTCTTTAGTTTTCTTTCGATGCGCAGCATGCCTTTTTACAAGATTTTTCGCATTTTTTAGTTTCTTTTGCAGAATCCTTACAACATTTCTTATCTTTTCCTTTACAAGATTTTCCTTTGTTTGCAGAACCTTTGCAACACTTCTTCTCTTTTCCCTTACAAGACTCCCCTTTTTTCGCAGAATCTTTACAGCATTTTTTCTTAGAGGAAGAGCATTCTTTTTTATCTGAGCAACATTTTTTGTCTTTTCCTTTACTGCATTTATGAGCAGATGCATCATGTTGATGGTCTCCATCGTGATGATGACCTCCACCTTTACAGCATTTTTCCGATTTACCTCCACAGCATTTCTTTTTTGCTGTTACTGTTGCTTTATTGCTGGTTGCATTTGCAGAACCTTCGTCTGTTTGTGAGCATGAAGAAAAAACTAATGCACAACAAACAATAAATAAATTTAGGGTTTTAATCATTATATATTATTTTTACGTTATTGGAATAAAATTTGATTACTTCCAAAAGTAACTAATAAAATTATATATATGAAATTATTCAATGTCTTTGCTGCATTCCTTTTTATTGGGATGATAAACAATGCGGGTGCTCAAAAAAGAACTATTGCTGGTGTTGATTTTCCAACAGTAATGAAAATAAACAAAAAAGTTGTCACTCTTAATGGTGGAGGCTTAAGAGAAAAATATACAATCGACTTATATGTGGTTGCTCTATACCTACGAAACCCTTCAATGAATGGGCAAAAAATACTGAGCTCAAACGAAGAAATGGCGATGAAAATTAAAATTGTTTCCAATAAGGTAACTCGTGATAAATTTGTAGAGTCGGTAAAAGAAGGATTTAAAAAATCGCCCGGAGCAACAGTTCAAGACATCAATTTATTTATGAAGTTTTATTCTGATCCGTTTAAAAAAGGAGACAAAATTACTATGGTATACAAGCCTGGAATAGGAACTTTATTTTTTAAAAATGGAAAAAAGAGAGGTATTATCAAAGGTTTAAAATTCAAGCACGCAATGTTTGGAATTTGGCTAGGAAATAAGCCTGCTAGTAAAAAATTAAAGCAACAAATGCTTGGTAAAATTTAATTTACAATATAACTTTCAATTTGAAACCGGCTAATGCCGGTTTTCTTTTTTAGAATCTTATTTAATTAAGTTCTTTTTTTATGCATTTCTATTTTGTGATTTTTACCCTTATTTTTACAGCTTAATAAATTGCCATTTATGCACCCAAAAATTAAAGCCCTTTTGCCACATGTCGTTGCAATAGTATCGTTTGTTATCTTATCTTCCGTTTATTTTTCTCCCGTTTTTGATGGTTACACCTTAATACAAGGTGATGCGGATACCTTTCAGGGAATGTCTCGAGAAATAGATCACTATAGAACCACTAATGAAGAAGAACCTCTATGGACAAATTCCATGTTTGGAGGAATGCCCGCTTATCAAATTTCTGTGGTAAATAAAAACAACTGGCTTTCCTATATTGATCAAACCATTAAAATGGGGCTTCCAAAACCGGTTGCTATTTTGTTTACCACCATGCTGGGCTTTTATATTTTTGCTCTTTGTGTTGGGGTTAATCCTTGGATTGGAATATTAGGAGCAATTGGTTATGGTTTTTCTACTATTCATATTCTCTATATTGGTGCTGGTCATATCACAAAAATTAATGCTGTTGCATACATCGCCCCAACTGTTGGAGGGTTTATTCTGGCTTTTCGCAAAAAACTATTGCTAGGTGTCGCTGTTTTTAGTTTATTTCTTGGGTTAAACTTAATGGCAAACCATTTTCAAATGACTTATTACCTTGCTTGGTTATTAGTTGCTGTGGGTCTTGGAGAGGCTGCTCGCCTTCTTGTTTTTAAGGAATTTAAATCGCTTGGAAAAACCATCGCTTTTCTTTTGATTGGAGTGGTTTTGGCAATTCTTCCAAATCTAACCAACCTAACCTCAACTCTTGAATATAGTAAACATACCACTAGAGGTAAAACTGATCTTACAATCGAGCCCAACAACAAAAAAAAGGAACAAACTACACAAAAAGGACTCAACAAAGACTATATTCTTGAATATAACTATGGAAAAGGAGAACTTCTTTCTCTTATAATTCCAAATGCAAGAGGGGAAAAAGACGGCTACCTAGGTGATGATGAAAAACTAATGGAAACAATAGACCCAGAATTTACTGATCAAGTAGCACAAATGAATAGATATTGGGGAGGACAAAGAATGAGCGGTGGTGCTTTTTATTTTGGTGTAGTTATGTTTGTTTTCTGTTTTTTTGGGTTTCTCTTTTATAAAGACCCGCTTAAATGGTCTTTTTTAGGTTTATTTCTAATTGCAATAACTCTAGCATTAAAAGAAGCCGACGCAACAAATGATTTTTTTATTAATCATTTTCCGATGTACTCAAAATTTAGAGATTCAAAAATGATTTTAGTACTTGTACAGTTTATGGTTCCTGCCCTTGGTGTCGTTTTCTTGGATCGTTTTTTATTTCCAAAATCAACCAGTACAGATTTGGCTCCAGAAAAAAGATCGTTTTTTATGCCAAAAGGTCTTTCTGTTAAAAAGAAGCCTCTTTTAATTGCTTCAGGAGTTTTAATTTTCCTTGGCGTATTGCTTTATCTTTCTCCTAGTATTTCGGGTTCATTTATTAAATCGGAAGAAACTAAAATGTTTGCTGATGCTTTTAAAGGAGCAAAAGACAAGCCTGAGCAAATAGAATATTTTAAAGGGCTAAAAAAAGAACTAATAAACGCTCGTATTTCTGTTTTTAAATCAGATGTTGGGCGATTTATTTTCTATTGTTTTATAGCTTGTGCTCTTATTGTTTCTTTTGCACATTCTAAAATTTCTAAATATCTTTTTATTGGGATTGCTCTAATTGCCGTCTTGTTTGATAATATTGGGGTTTCAAAAAGATATCTAAACAATAAAGAAAATGAAGAAGGTGGTTATAAAAGCTACATAGAAGCCTCTATTGGTGCAACTCCTGGATTAGCACAAAAAGCAGACTTGTTTATACTTAAAAAGGAAAAAGGAAGCATTGTTGATTTCAACAAAAAAAGCTCTATGCTAAACAACAAAATGCTAAATCACGAGCCATATAATAATATTGAAGAAGAAGAGAGCCTCAATACGCTTGCAGATTTTGGGGTATTAAGCCTTAACTCCAATTTTAGAGTTTTACATCTAAACAACCCCTTTAATGAATCCAATACAAGCTATTATCATAAAAGCATTGGAGGATATCATGGAGCAAAATTAAAACGTTATCAAGAACTTATTGATTTTTATATTTTCAATGAAATACAAGCAATTAATAGTCAAATAGGGGCTAAAAAGAATGAAAAAATCAACTTTTATATGAGAGACCCTCAATTTGCTTCTATTAGGTCTCTACCCGAAGAGCAACAAAAAAAACAAATGCAGTTGATTTATGATACAATATCCATTCAAAACATCAAGGCAGAAACACCTATTTTAAATATGCTAAACACGAAATATGTGGTAACAAATAAGGGGGTTAATCCTGTCGAAAACAGCAATAAAAATGGAAACTGTTGGTTTGTGGAAAAATTAAAACCTGTTGGTTCTGCCAACAAAGAAATGCTCGCGCTTAAAGAAATTAATCTTAAAAACGAAGCAGTTGTTCCTTCTTCTCAAATTAAAAAATCTTCCTGGTCGAAAACAAACAAGGACTCCATATATATGACAAAGTATGGAACCAATAATATTTCTTATTCTTCGGTTTCAAAATCTGCTCTTCCGGCAATCTTTAGTGAAGTTTATTATCCAGATGGTTGGAATTGTTATGTGGACGGAAAGAAAGTGGAAACCTTTAGAGCTAACTATGTTTTGCGTGGAGCTATTATTCCTGCCGGAAAACATAAAATTGAATGGAAATTTGAACCACAAACCTTTTACACCTCTAGTGCTATTTCCTTAATTGGCTCTATTCTACTATTTCTTGGTTGTGGATTTATATTTGGGTCTAATGCTAAAAAAAGGTTTTACCCTAAAGCATAGATCCCTATTTATTCAAAATCCGAAAGGCTTATTCTGTCTCCTATAGAAAAATCCTTTTTTGCATTTTTTCCTAAAATTTGAGGAAGGTATTTGGGATGAAGGCTATATCCTGGACGAACAGATTTAATGTTTTCCTCGCTTGCTATTTCCCCTTTTTTTATCTCTTTGGATATATATAAAGAACGAGAAAACGCTTTTGCCTCTTGTTGCTTTTTTGTTAATTGATAATTTGTTGTGCCAATAGATTTTTCAGTATTTCGGATTTGTTTAACCATTTCTGAAAATTCCTTTTGATTCATTGAAAAAGAAGCATCTGGACCACCAATAGACCTGTCCAAAATAAAATGCTTTTCAATTACGCTTGCTCCTAATGCCGTTGCTATAATTGGAAGCGTGCTTCCCATGGTGTGATCAGAAAGACCAACATTTACGTTAAAATCTTTCGCTATTTGCTGCATTAACGAAATATTTGCTTCTTCTATTGGCGCTGGATAGGAAGAAGTACACTTTAATAAAGTTATGTCTGTATTTTCTTGTTTTTTACACGCTTCTACTGCCAAACAAATGTCTTCGTGTTGAGCTATTCCTGTAGAAATAATTATTGGTTTGCCCTTTGATGCCACATATGAAATTAAAGGAATATCGGTTATCTCAAAAGAGGCTATTTTATATATCGGGCAATTTAGTGTTTCCAAAAAGTCTACCGCTGAATGATCAAAAGGCGAAGAAAAGCAAAGCAAATCAAGCTCTTTTGCTAAATCAAAAATTTCTTTATGCCATTCCCATGGAGTGTATGCTTCTTTGTATAAGTCATATAATAACCTTCCATCCCAAATGGTTCCTTGGTTAATCCTAAAGTCTTCCTTGTTAGAATTTAATGTAATCGTGTCAGCAGTATATGTTTGAAGTTTTATCGCATCTGCTCCGCTATTTTTAGCCGCAATAACTGTTTTTTTTGCGATTTCAATATCACCATTATGATTCGCCGATAATTCAGCTATAATAAAAACCCCTTTTGACTTCTTCATTCCTTAAAATTGATAAAAATATTTAATAGAGCCCTTTTCTTCTTGTTTCTCAAAATTTAATTTTTCAAAAATTCTGCACGATGCTATATTTTCAGGCATTACATAACCATGAATTGTTTCTACTTCTTTTTTTATTCTTTTAAAACACAAAAGCCCCTCAAGCAGAATCTTTTTTCCATATCCTTTTCCATGATATTTTGAATCTATTAAATAGCTAATAAGTGCCGTTTTATTTTCTTCTATATTAAATCTAATACTTCCTATTTGTTTGTTTTTATCCAAAAAAATAAAATACACACTCTTTTCATTTTTTAATTGATTTAAAAACCAATTTTTATGCTCTTGTTCTTTTATTTCATTTTGCTGAAAGGCATACTTTCTTATAACAGAATCTGTCGCCCACCTATAGGTTATTTGTTCATCATCAATTGTTGCCGGTCTTAGGTTAAGCCCCTTGTTTAATTTAGAGTGGATCAAGACGTCTGTTTTTTTTGAATCTATCTCCACATGATGTTTTAGTCTCTTCTCTTCTGTAAATCCATTGTTTATCAACACCGGGTATAAATGAGGCCTTAAATCAAACGCATAGGTGTTTATTTTACTTAAGTTTAATTCTATAAAAGCAATCTTTTCAATCAAAACCAAAAACATAGACCAATTAAAGTCAAATTGGTCTTTTTCAAGATTTGTTTGCATTATAAATGAAATCTCTGCTTCTTTTTCTTTCCAATTTATGTGCACCAATCCACCATAACCTATGCATTTGTCATTTTTAAAATAGGAAAATAAAAGCTGATCGGGATTTTCTTCTAAAAAAAGTTTTTTTATAACTGTGTTAAAATAATTGTCTTGTTGGGTTTTGCTAATCTTTTCTTTTTGACGCAAATGATACATTTGTTCGTTTCTCCATTTTAAAATAGAATATTTATCCTCAAAGCGGATAGGAACAATCTTATGTTGTCCCAAACAAACCGTTTGCTTATGTATTGCTTTGTAGATATTCATATTTTAATTCTGCTAATATCCAATCCTCTAGTGTATCAATATCTTGAGACTGTATTTCAGAAAGAACATAAGCCCCAATTTTACCTTTCCATAAGGATTTTGTTTTTAAAAAGGTCTTTGGATTCAACAAATAAAATGCTCCTGCGTCATGAAAGGTTTCTGCTAAATCTTGAGAGCGTTTATTGATTGCTGTTGGATCTATTAAGGTTATTTCTTTGTTTTCAAAAACAAAAAAACCTCTTTGAATTGGAAAACCAAACCTAACACTAGAAATCAAAACTTCCAGCGATTGTTTTTGAAAAGTTTTAAGTGCTAAAATAAGGTCTTGTGGTTTTATTAATGGACTGGTAGGATAAATACAACAAACCGTAGATAACTCTTTTTTTTGAGCTCTATAATAATTGATTACTTCCACAAGAACCTCAGATGTTGTAGCATAATCATCTGCATTTTTTTTGGATCTATAGGCCGGGACCTGTGCGCCTTGTTTTTTAGAAAATTCCGCTATTTCTTTATTGTCAGTGGAAACAAAAACCTCATCAAAAAGATTACTTTTTAAAGCCGTATTAATTGCATAATAAATAATTGGCTTACCATGAAACATCTTCATGTTTTTTTTAGGAATTCGTTTGCTTCCTCCCCTAGCTGGTATAATTGCTACTTTCAAAATTTATTTTTTTAATAA
>Ga0163108_10000003_pt1 | contig 169930 bp, 145 predicted proteins | sample Fk1155metaG_FD_109644 | JGI IMG/M metagenome (GOLD analysis project Ga0163108, IMG submission 109644) | Marine microbial communities from the Central Pacific Ocean - Fk160115 155m metaG | ecosystem: Environmental > Aquatic > Marine > Oceanic > Photic zone | place: The Central Pacific Ocean...
GCTGGCTTCTTGGCTGCTGGCTTCTTGGCTGCTGGCTTCTTGGCAGGCTCGGTCGCTGCCTTGGCTTTCTGGGCGGGCGTTGGCACAACGGCTGCCGGAGCATAATACAAGCGTCGAGACATGCGGGGCAGGTAGACGCTGCCACCAGATGATCCACCAGAAGAAAAATGACCGCGATAAACCTGGTGCCTCTGCCAATGATGCTGGTGGAGAGAGGAAAGAACATTTTGAATCAAACCGCCATGAGAATGGCCGCTGCTTCCCCCGCTGCTTCCCCCACAGCTGCCGCCACTGCTAGCGTGACTAACTCGCTTAACTGGAGCGTGGTGCCAGCCTGCTTGGGCCGAAGTGATGGCGACGCTCAAAAGAACGGCCAATGAGAGCCCAGTGATGGTGAGGATTCGTTGGGTTCGCATCATGAATCGTAGTTCCTTGGTCTCGCAATGAGTTATTTTCAGAGGCTAAACAGCTCCTTTCTAGAATAACTGTCCCTTTGCGTAATTCAAGTAGGTTGGGGTATATTTCCCGATTTCGGGGTTTGGGAAGAATGCTGGAAGCTATGATCTAGCAGCCGTTTAGGCGAGGTGTGCCGGGCCGAGACGTTTGTCGCATCAGTTGCCTCCTAGCGGGCAATTGGGCTCATTTGCACGTTATCAACGGCCATTGTGCCGGTTCCGCCGAAGAGTCCGACTCGTAAGATTCCCTCATTAGCGGAGGCTGGAACCCGAAAGGTTTTGTTTAATCGATGCCAGGGTTTAGTCCCTTGCACGGGTCCGATCCAGACCATGGTCAGGGGCTGCCGATTTTTGTCGTAGAAGCTAATGGTCAGTCCGGCAAACTCATTCACGTTACGCCCGCTAGCAACGTTTTCTGCTTGGAACCAGCCAGAGACTTTCAATTGGCTGATCTTGCTCCCCTGGATGGGAAAGCCCTGGATGATGTGAGCGGCGAGTCCAGCGGTACGGTTGGTGAACTTGATGTAGTGTTCTCCCTGGGGTGCCTGATCGTCGGTTTCCCAGGTCATTTGCCGTTGGTAGTACCAGCCTGGTAGGAACTTGTTTTCCTGGGGCGCCTTTTCAAAGTCGCCATTGACGGCTTCTGGTCGCAGTGGATCGGGTTGAACCTGCCGATCTTTTTCAGCCTGGCCGGTCATAGGCACAAACAGGGTCGGGCGCAGTGCTTCGGGGACAAGTTTACCGTTTTGCTTACGCATCAGGTACAGCGTCTGCTGAAACCGTTCTCCCACGGGTATGACCATCAGGCCACCTTCCTTGAGTTGTGTAACCAGTGGTTTGGGAATGTCCTCGGGTGAACAGGTGACGATGATCTTGTCGAAGGGTGCATGTTCTGTCCAGCCTTTGAATCCATCACCGATACGAGTATGAACGTTCTGGTAGTTGAGTTGCTGGAGAATCCGTTTAGCATTACGTCCGAGGGTGGGAACGATTTCAATGGAATAGACTGATTTCACAAGCGGGCTGAGAATCGCCGCCTGGTAACCGCTACCGGTACCGATTTCGAGAACTCGATCGGTTGGTTGTGGGTCGATCGACTCTGTCATGTAAGCTACGATAAATGGGGATGAGATTGTTTGTCGGTCGCCGATGGGTAAGGCCATATCAAGGTAGGCATAACGACGATACTTGCGATCGACGAATTCATGACGTGGCGTGGCAGCAGCACTGCGCAAGACACGAGGATCCTTGACTCCGGCCGCTACCAGCGCTTCCTGGACCATGCGCTGGCGGGCCTCCTGGTAGTTTCCTTCTGACTGACCGTAAACGTGATGTCCCAGGTGGGCGATCAACAGCATTGCCAACAAGCGAAGATAAGGGAGGTACGTTTTCATGCCGGGAGGCCCTGTCATTTGAGGCGTAACGCGTGTGTAGAAATACCAAGACGCGGGGACCACCCTCTCGTGCTGTCCACTGTTCCTTTTAGTATAACGATTTGGGACAAAGTCTAAACGTTATTTGTGCAGGGTGGTTCATAAATCCACGGGAAAGGGGGGGGTTGCGAGGCCATGTTTCCTCTGTAACACTGCGTCGATTAGTTTCTTTAGGATTGAAAGGCAAAACGATGGCAATGGAAACCAACTATGTCAAGGAAAAGCTAAGTCGTGGTGAGCCAACCTTTGGTACCTGGCTTTCTCTTGGTGACCTTTATGCGACCCGGGTGATAGCTCGACTTGGCTTTGACTGGTTGACGCTTGATATTGAGCACTCGGCGATTGATTGGTCTCAGGCAACCATGATTTTCGGCGCGATCGCAGACGCTGGGTGTGTTCCCCTGGCGAGAGTTCCGGAAGGCAGTCATCATTACATCAAGCGTGTCCTGGATGCTGGAGCGATGGGAATCGTGGTTCCGATGGTCGATACCGTAGAGCAAGGTCGAGCAGCGATTGCGGCCGCGAAATATCCTCCCACGGGCAATCGCAGTGCAGGTGGCGGGATGCATTCTCTTAACCTCGGCTGCACTGCCGGGGAATACTATCAACGGGCCAATGACGAGATCCTGGTGGTATTGCAGACAGAAAGTCCGCAGGGAGTTGAGAACGCCGAAGCCATTTACAGTTTGCCAGGTTGTGATGCGATTTTTATCGGGCCCAATGATCTGCGGTTCCAGATGCGTGGTCCGGATGGTCAGGATCCTTCGACTGAAGAACATGAAGCGATGATTCAGCGGGTCATCGAGGTCGGAAAGCAGGTGGGGACTCCCACGGGAATTCATGCCATGGATCCAGCCTCCGCGCTGGAACGAGCCGATCAGGGAATGCAGTTCCTGGCCATTGGCAGTGAGTTGCGATTCATGACCCATGCTGCCCAGCAAGCGGTTGAGGCAGTCTTTCCGGAAGAAGTGGCCCAGGATGTGGCCCGCTATTGATTGTCGCGATCTTTTGTGGCAAGTCCCCTGCCCTGTTTGCAAACAAGTGGAATGAGGGCTCAGCGGCTGGATATTTTGCTTGCCGGAATTGACTTACTGGAACTTGATGGCAAATTCCCGATTGTCGCGAATCACTTCGGTTGACCAGCGGTATTCTCGGTCCCCGAGCAGCTCCCGGGTAGACTCAAAGTACGTTCCGATGCCTGCCAGGTCTTCCGCGGAGATATCACGTGTTCGTTTTCGATTGGCGGAAATGGCTAGCAGGGCAAAGCGACCACCGGCGGGGAGGTTGATACGGAATTCACCTTTCACGTCTGCCTGGGAATAAGCACCGCCGATTCTTTTGATTTCTTCCAGGCCTGGCTTTGTGGGTTGCAGCTCCTCGACAGCAACCTTCGTGGTAGGAAATGTTTCACGCGGTAGCAGGAAAATGCTGCAGTCATCATCCGAGATGGTCAGGCCATCTTCAGAAACATAGGTTACCTTGCCGGTGATCACGGCCGGTTGTAACCCGGCAGCCCCCTGGTCGTCCTGCAGGCCCCCCTGTTGTCCCACCAGCAGTCCAAGCGAAAAGGCCGTGACGGCCAATACCAGCAGCAGACCTCCCTGGAGATAAAGAACATGACGCGGTACCGCGAGCGTCGCTGGATTTATTGGTTGACTTTCCAGCTGTCGAGATCTCGACAGCTTTTGTTGATGCGCGACCTTGGAAGCCTCGTTTGGTGGTAAGTCAAAGACTTCAAATTCGGAAAACGGATTGGCTGCTGCAGGTGCTTTTGCATCTGCCGTTTTCTTCTTTTGCTTCGAAGGTGTTGTCCGAGGTTTTTCCGGAACGGTTAGTTGCTCTTGGCACTTTGGGCAAACGGCTGTCGTATTGGCGCGCTTAGAGGGCACACTCAGGCGTCGATTACAGTGCGGGCAGGAAAACGTGATCGGCATAAGTTGGCGATATTGATCTCGGTCAGGCCAGATGCAGGTTATGTTGTGTGACTCGGATTAGAGTTCTGAATCGGATGATCCTGCAGAAGAATCCAGGGCATGGAAACCCAGGGTGATTAGTAACAGGATTAGGTCGATCGTCGTGGCCATCAGGCAGACCATCGAAACCCACCACAACACTTTCGATGCAGCCAGATCCCCGGTCGATGCGGTCAAGGCATAGCCACTGATAGTGACCAAGAAAATCGCATTTAATACGACGAAGATGATGAGCAGGTAATTCAGTGCGCGGCGTAACATGGAGTGTCCTCGTATTCTTACCCAGAAACGCTATTTTTGCCTACTTGTTTTCCCGGTGTCAATGGACAGGTAGCCCAGATGCTCTGGTGATTTAGGTGTATTCTGTCGTATGTTACCCGAAGAATACGATAGATTCTGGGTAGCCTTAGAGGCAAGTTTGTCAGTAAAATTGCGTGGATTCAGGGTGAACCACTATAATTCCTCCGGATATCCACGACCATCTACCGTGACATTTCTACCGTGGTGGGGTCTGTTTTTGCTGTCAAGATGCGTGAGATCGGAGAGGAAGTATGAAAGTTTTTTTAGGTATTACCTGGTGGGCGGCAGTCGGATTGCTGGGAGTGCTGGTCGCATTTCCTGTCCGAGGTGCCGTCTATACGCTGAAAAACGGCATGCAGGTGGAAGGGATGCCAGGCAAAATTGCTTCCCTGGGATCGGATCTGATCAAGCCGGATGGCGGTCAGGGTGAGTCGTCTCCCAAGTTGATCCTCTTTGCGGATGACGGGATTCGTCGTACTTTTTTCTCGACATACCAGTTGCATTCAGCGGTACCTTCTCCACAGGCGAATATCGAGAAGATCGAGATTCGCCAGCGTGTTGCTACCACCGGTCGCCGGATTGGTAGTATCGGTGCCATTCTGCGAGTCACTCCTTTTGATCAGTTCGGTCGTCGTATCTTCACGATTAAGTCCGTTCGAGGACCGATTGATATTCTGCAAGGTATCACCGAAATCACTCCTACCTATACGAAGGTCCAGGGCCTGATTGCCAAGGAGTCTTTCGTATGCGAGACGAGGATTGCGACGAGTTCAATTCCAGCTGCAACCTTGTCGCAGGTGCTCAATCGCCAACTGGATATGGATAAGCCAGGCGATCGTTTACGTATTGTGCGTTTGTACATGCAGGGACAACGCTACCAGGATGCTCTCGCGGAGTTGGAGGCGGCCATCGAGAAGTTTCCCGGGCTGAGCAATTTGAATGATCAGGTCAAGCAACTTCGTCAGCGTCTGGCCGAGCGTTTGATTCGTGAAATTGAGTTTCGGCGGGAAGCGGGACAGCACGAGCAGGTCTATGCCTGGCTCAGTAATTTTCCCAACCAGGGAGTAGCCGTGGAAACGCTGCTGTTGGTTCGGGATATGCTAAAAGAATACGAGACACAGGAAAGACAGCGTCAGAAAGTTTTGATGTTGTTTGAATACCACTTGGCCCAGGTCGCTGATGCCAATATTAAGAAGAAGATGGCGCCAATCCTGGAAGAAATGAAGCTGGAATTGAATCTGAATACACTGGATCGAATGGCTGATTTTCTGCGACTTGCTGATGCCCAGGATCTCAGTTCTGACGCAAAGTTGGCGTTGGCCGTTAGCGGATGGTTCATGGGAGCAGGTGAGGGAACTGAGAACCTGGCGGTAGCCGTCTCGCTACGCACGGTACGTGACCAGGTACGTGATTACCTGGCTGCGGATGTCGAGGCCGATCGACAGGCAATCCTCGAGCGTCTTCGAACCATGGAGGGAAGTGCGCCTGCAAACGTAGCTCGTCTGATTAGTCACATGAAGCCGGTCAAGAAGACGTTGCCCCAGGAGACAGCGATTCCAGGGCTGATGGAACTTGAGGTGCCTGGCTTGAAAAAAGACGAGCCGTTTCGGTACCTGGTCCAGTTGCCTCCCGGTTACGATCCTTATCGGCGATATCGTTGTATCGTGACACTTAACGGGGCTGGTACCACTGCTCGACAGCAGATTGATTGGTGGGCCGGGGCCTATCATCCCCAGCGGAAGGTACGCATGGGACAGGCCACCCGTCATGGATGTATTGTGATTGCCCCTATCTGGAATCGTGCTTACCAGAGTAAGTACATGTACTCGGCACGTGAACATGCAGCGGTCTTGTTTTCATTGAGAGATGCTTGCCAGCGTTTTTCCATTGATACAGACCGTATTTTTTTGAGTGGTCATTCCATGGGAGGTGATGCTGCCTGGGATATCGGTCTGTCACATCCAGATCTCTGGGCTGGAGTCATTCCCGTGGTGGCGCGTGCAGATAAATACGTTTCGCGTTACTGGGAAAATGGCCGTAATATGTCATTTTATTTCGTGTTGGGTGAGATGGATGGCAATAGCCTGGCAGACAACTCGCGTGATTTTAATCGTTACCTCACGCGTCAAGGATTTGACACCATGGTCGTGGAGTATCGGGGGCGCGGTCACGAGCATTTTCAGGATGAGATTCACCGCATGTTTGAGTGGATTCGGCTCCACGAGCGAGATTTCTTCCCGGATGAGTTCAAGTCGGTAACGATGCGTCTCTGGGACAATTATTTCTGGTGGGCCGAACTCGATGATTTTCCTGAGCGATCGGTGGTGGCACCCCTGGAGTGGCCAGTTGCGAGAGCACGCCCGGCAGAAACCGAGGGTACGATATCGGAGAATAATCGCATCCGCATCCGTAGCGGTACTGCAAAGGTAACCGTTTGGATCTCACCGGAGATGGTCGACTTCCGGGAACGTATTTACGTTACCATCAACGGTCGTGAATTGGGCCGGCAGGTCGAGCCCAGCCTGGATGTCTTGCTGGAAGACGTCCGCACACGCGGTGACCGTCAGCATCCGTTCTGGGCCAAGGTTGGCCTTTAAGCCGTGGACCTGGAAACCGTTCGTACTAGGGAGCCGGTTTAGCCAACAGGCATCCGGACATGAACCATCCGTCTTCCCGGGCGCTGACAAAGCCACCGGAGGGTCCCAGGTATTTGGCAACCAGCTTGAAGGCAGGCATTTGGCTGCCATCAATTTGCTGCTCGCGGATAGAGCCTTCTTCTTCGGATCCCAGGAGGCCGTTGAGGATCATGCCGAACAGCGACTTGGACTCGGGCATCTTGCCTTGTCGCAATAACTCGTAGGACGTGTGATAGGCTTTATCAGTTCGCGTGAAGAGTCTTAGGCACGTGTCCGTTGCTCCCATTTTTTCAAGGGAAGCATTGATGCGTTGGAAATCATTGCTGTTGTTCAGGCTATTGTTTTCCTGGCCCTTGAGAATGTCCATGATGTATTGTGCACTTGAGGCAACCATGAGCTTGCCATTACTGTTCACGGAAATGGCCCACTTGGACAGGAGTTTTCCTGAGTCCTCGGGCGGAGCTTCTTCCTCGGCTCCAAAGGGTTCGAAACCTGCCCCGCTGATTTCCAGTGTCTCCACGTCAACTGCTTCTTCGACATTCAGTACTTCCCAGATTACGTGATCCTGGAACTTGGTCTTTTTCTTGTTCGGCTCAGCCTTCATGAGTTTTTCGATGGCCTGTGAAACCGCTTTTTGGTCGGTGACATTCAGGGCGAACAGCCAGCGTTCGCTGTCAGGCTTGATCGGCAGGGTATGGTCGCTGATAAGGTAGATCTTGTCACCAAAGAAGGCGATGAGATCCTTGCGGAAATCTACCTGCGGTCCGTTCACGTCGTGCGCGATGCCGTCAAGGATTTCTTCAAAGAGATCTTCCCCGGGTTCCGTGTCCAGCATTTCATTGACCAGCGTCTTGGAATATTCAAAGGCATCTTTAATTTTCCAGTTCAAGGCCAGGTAAGATGAGACGTTTCCGGTGACCCAGTTTTCTGTTTTCGATTGTGAACTGTTGGGGAAGTGCAGCATGCGGGCTGCCTGGACGTACCTGTCATCAGATTTGGCGGCAGTCCGCGGATCTACTTTTTGACCGTCAGCGATCTGTTTTTGTTCGTGCTTCAGGCGGGCCTCGACACCGCTACGATCAGCAGGTGCATGGACCCAGGTGTGGTGAGTAATGTCATGTTCACCATGGGCAAACGTGACCGATCCTCCCAGGCCTTTGATGGCTGCGAAACCCTGGTTAGCGAGCAAGCCGAGGATGTTTTTTTGATTCTTGCTGCCACGCGCGGCAGCTTTAACGACCTCGGCATAACCAAACGGATCAACATACCAGCGTAGGTGCGGCTGACTGTCGCCGGCGACTTCTTGGCATTGCTGCGAACTTTTCTCGAAAGCGGTAACCTGGGCCAGGCTGTCCTTTTCTGTTTCCAGAAGCCGTGCATAAACCTGCTGCTGCACCAGGGAGTGGTCCGTGGCAACGAGATGATTCTCGTGGATGCAATAATAGGCGTGGTGGATAATGGTATCGTCATGTTGATTGGGAATCGCAAAACGCACGGTTTCCAGTCCCTGGATCTTTTGGGTGGTTCGTTTTGCTCCCTTGGCAATCAGGTTCTTGGATATCTTCTCGAGTAACTGCTGGGCCTGTTCCTGGTGATCTGTAACATCAACAATCATGGCGATGGCGTGAGGCTGGTGGGCGTCACTCGGTTGGATGATGGCAAAACAGATTTCGCCCCCGTAGGTGTCGGCGAGGTCTTCCCAGCGGATTCCCAGGCGGACACTCGTCTGATTCAGCTTGCTCTTGAGTTGCCGCTGCAGGTCTTCCACGAACGGTTTCATCACCGGATCTCGCACCAGTTGGCCCAGTTGGGTGCGATCAAAAGCCGCCTGAAAAGCGTCCAGGTCGGGAAGCGACAGAAAGCCTTTAGTTGTGGCGGGAAGCAATGTTTCACTAGGGCGAGCTGCCTGGGCAGGGGCCGTGAAAAGTTGCAGGATGAAAACGAGAATCAATGTTGGAATGAAAGCAAGCCGCGCCACGGGTAGTCTCCTTCGTCAGATCGGTCGATTGGGCTGAGGCAGTGCCTTAACGGAGTCTCAAGATCAGATGTTTAAGGCCGGTTTCAATGATATCGGCATCCTACTGAGGACGACACAAGTTTCTAGTGGTGAGGTTGGGTTAATCCGTCCAGTTTCTTTTCCTGAAGGGCCCATCGACCGGCTGTGTGGTGCTGATATTAACCGAAAATCCGGAAACTGGCAAAGTTGGAAAAGAATTTTGGCATGTAACGGTTGTAGAGCCTCTATTTTACACCTAATTGGGCCTGGGAAGGGAGTTTAGACCGGACAGTTCGCCCTGCTGGGGGGCCCTAACTGCTGGACGAACCGACTGACTCCCTCCATAATCCGTGGCATGCACGAATATCATCTGGAAAATCTCAGCCAGGATCCGATTCATGGCTACATTGCTTTTACGGCAGGTTGTGACGCTGGAGAGGTGTCTGAACAGGTTTTGATCGATCACCCCTGGGTTCAGCGGTTGCGTGGTATACACCAACTGCAGACCGCCTGGTGGGTCTTTCCTACCGCTGAACACACCCGTTTTCAGCATGTACTCGGAGTCATGCATCTGGCTAGTCAGGCCGTAAATAGCCTTTACGAAAGCCTGCAATCGGTTTGCCCGGATGTACCAAGTCGCGGTTACGTGGAATCCTTGTTGCGACTTGCGGGATTGTTGCATGATGTCGGGCATGGCCCCTTTGGCCATTTTTTTGACGAGTATTTTCTACAGGACTATGGCCTGACTCACGAGTTGTTGGGCGCGGCAATTATTGAAGGTCCGCTGGCACCTTTGCTGAGGGGAGTTCGTCGTAATCCGAATAGTTCCCTGTTGCCCAACGAGCAGATGGATCCGCAACAGATTTCCTGGTTGATTCGACGACCGATCCAAGGCAGCGAGGATGAACAGCCTCGCTGGCTCTGGCTGTTGCGGACGTTGTTGAGTGGTATCTATACGATCGACAACATGGATTTCGTGTTGCGTGACTCTTATATGTCAGGCTACAGTTTTCGGCCGTACGACCTGGACCGCTTGTTGCGATATAGTTTCTTTACCGAAGCGGGAATGACGATTCACGATCGGGGCATCAATGCCTTGATGCGATTCATGACAGCGCGGATGGAGTTGTTTCGCAACGTTTACTTTCACCGTACGGTTCGAGCAATTGACCTGACGCTCGTTGATTTGTTTCAGTCAAGCAAGAAATACCTGTTTCCAGGGAATCCCCTGGAGCATCTGGACGAGTATCTTCGCTTTACGGAATCTTCGCTGTTGGTAGATGTTGCGCGTTGGGAGCTGAGTGATGACATTGAATTGAAAACCCTGGGAACACAATGGCGACAATTGTTGTCACGACAGATTCCCTGGAAAATGGTTTGCCAGCGCAACCTGGTCTTTGCCGAGGGAGACTCGGAATCGAGCAGTATTTTCAGTGATCCAGAACTCGTGGAGACCAAGCTTCGACAGCAACTGGGAGCTGCGTGGTCAGGAGTGGATTTGCGAGTTGATATCGCGAGACAGGTATATCGTCCCCATACGCATGGGCCAGCGGTTGGGCAAAATTTCCTGTTTGATTCTTCGTTGAACCAGGTACGTCCGTTACAGGCAAACGAACTGTTTGGCAGCCTGCCGGTCAGTTACCGTATCTGTCGCATCTATGCCTTGTCGGATGATTCGGGTGTCGACGCGACCAGTGCCCTGGACTCCCTGTTGGGTGGGCATGGGGGGGACGATTTAACGAACATGTAGAGTGGTACCTGGCAGATCATGAGTGGTCTGGCCGGTGCGTTTTTTTTCGGAATAGTTTCGCTGTTGTTCAAGAGAGGAATGGGTTGCATGTTTTTGGCATTTGGAGAAGTCATGGCCCGGATTGCTGCGCCGCAGCGTTTACGTTGGCCGCAGGCTGTACCGGGGACCGTGGATGTTACCTGGGGTGGCGGGGAGGCAAACGTTTCCGCTTCGCTAGCGATTTTCGGACAGCCGGTTCGATATCTGACGGCCTTACCGCCGCATCCGTTGGCCGAGGGGATCACCACGAGTTTGCGTGGCCTGGGAGTTGACGTGGAACATGTCCTGTGGCGGGAAACAGGTCGTATGGGGATTTACTTCGTGGAAGTGGGTTCCAATCAGCGTGGTTCCACGGTGCTTTATGATCGCGAGAATAGTGCGGTTAGCCTGGCGGAACCGGAGGAATATGACTGGGACCAGGTGCTGGATGGCGTGAGTTGGGTGCATGTGACGGGAATTACGCCTGCGATTAGCGCGGCTGCCTGTCGTTCCAACTTGGAATTAGTCAAGCGAGCGAAGCAGCAGGGAATCCAGGTTTCCTGCGATCTCAATTTCCGTAAGAAGCTGTGGAAGTGGGGAGATCAGGCAGTGGGTCGCGAGTTAGCGAGACAATGTATGAGTGAAGTGATGCCCTGGGTAGATGTTGTGATTGCTAATGAGGAGGATGCCGGAGAAGTGTTGGACATCCATGCAGCGGATACGGATGTTGATCAAGGGAAGTTGCGTATTGATGCTTACGAGGAGGTGGCTCGATCGGTCGTGAAACAGTATCCGAACGTTTCCAAGGTCGCTATCACCTTGCGAGAAAGCCTCTCGGCCGACCATAATAACTGGGGTGGTCTGCTGTATGATACTGCTGCTGATCGTAGTTGGTTGGCCCCGACCGATGCCGCGGGAGTGTATCGGTCATACCAGATTCATCACATCGTGGATCGTGTAGGTGCCGGGGATTCATTTGCGGCCGGCTTGCTTCATGCCTTGAATAGTCCGCAATGGTCAGATCCCTCGCAGACGATTCAGTTTGCGGTGGCTGCCAGTTGCCTGAAGCATTCGATTAAAGGTGATTTTAATTTTGTAACCGAACAGGAAGTTGCGGCGCTGGTTGCTGGAAATGCGACGGGCCGCGTGCAACGCTAGTTGTCGGTTGTATGCCAATTAAGGAGATTTGTTTGGTGTCTGAAGACCGTTACCAAAATCCGCTTACCGCTCGATACGCTTCTGACGAGATGGCGCAGTTATGGAGTTCGCAACGCAAGTTCAGTACATGGAGACGCATGTGGATTGCCTTGGCGGAAAGCCAGCAGGCGTTGGGGCTGGATATTTCCGATGGCCAGCTTGACGAGCTGAGATCCCAGGTAGACCAGATCGATTTCGAGGCGGCTGGCCAGTATGAACGTAAATTGCGTCATGATGTCATGGCCCATGTGCATGCCTATGCTGATGTTTGTCCGCAGGCACGCCCCATTATTCATCTTGGAGCTACTAGTTGTTTCGTTACGGACAACACGGATCTTATCTTGCTGCGTGAAGCCCTGGAACTGATTCGCAGTCGGTTAGTAAGCGTTATTAGCCGATTGGCCGAATTCGCTGCTAAGCAGCGTTCACAGGCTTGCTTGGGTTTCACGCATTTGCAGCCGGCACAACCGACGACCATCGGTAAAAGAGCATGCCTGTGGATTTATGATCTGGTACTGGACCTGGAAGAGATGCAGCATCGAATGGAGTTGTTGAAAGCTCGTAGTTGCAAGGGAACTACGGGGACCCAGGCGAGTTTCCTGAAATTATTTTCGGGAGACCATGACAAGGTGAATCAACTCGAGAAGTTGGTCGCTGAGAAGATGGGTTTTAGTGCAACCTACGCGGTTACGGGGCAGACTTATTCACGTAAGATCGATGCCCAGGTGCTCGATGCATTATCCGGGATCTCGCAAAGTGCGCATAAAGCCGCTACGGATATTCGTATCCTGGCCAGCCGCAAGGAACTGGAAGAGCCGTTTGAGAAACACCAGATTGGTTCTTCGGCGATGGCCTATAAACGCAATCCGATGCGAAGTGAACGGATCTGTTCACTGGCCCGTTTCGTGATGAGCTTGCAGTCCAGTGGAAGTCAGACGGTTGCGACGCAGTGGATGGAACGCACGCTGGATGATAGTGCGAACCGCCGACTGGTTTTGCCCCAGTCATTTCTGGCGGTCGATGCCGTTTTGATCCTCTACCAGAATATTGCTGCCGGCCTGGTCCCCTACCCTGCCGTCATGGAGAATAATCTCCAGAATGAACTGCCCTTCATGGCTACGGAGAACATCTTGATGGAAGCCGTTGCGGCTGGTGGTGATCGTCAGCAACTACATGAACAGATTCGCCAACACAGCCAGGAGGCTGCTTCCGTGGTCAAGCAGGAAGGTCAGCCCAACGACCTGTTGCAGAGGCTGGCTGACGACGAGTTATTTGCCAGTGTTGACCTGGCGAGCTTGATGGAAGCGTCGCAGTTCGTAGGCCGAGCGCCTGAACAGGTCGAGCAGTTCCTGGACGAGGTGGTGAAACCGATTCAGCAGCAGTTTCCGGAAACGAACATTGATGCGGAAGTCACCGTTTGAGTCTGAGATGCCCGGTTCGAAATACCAGGGAAGTCGATCTAGATCAGGTCCTGCTTGCGTTTGGTCCGTTGCTGGGGCCGATTGCAGTTTCGACAGATCCCGCTGATGATCAATCGATGGCCCGTGACACGAAACTGGTGATCGCGAGCGACCAGTTCTCGGAAGTTCATCAATTCGTCACTCTGGAATTCAATCAATTGTTGGCAATGCGTGCAATACAAGTGATCATGTTCCGGGTAACCGTAGTCGTGTTCATAGACCGCTCGCCCGGCAAGTTCAAATTTGCGAAGTAAGCCGGCATCAACGAATTCATTCAGCGTGCGATAGACGGTGGGACGACTGACGTAACCTTCATCACCTTTCTTGGGTAATTGTTCAATCAAGGTGTCGGCGTCGAAATGATCATGGTTACTGAAGACGTGTTGCACCAGGATGCGTCGTTGTTCGGTATTGCGCATGCCCCGACTTTGCAGATACTCTTCGAATCGTTCGTTAGGAGACAGTGCGACCCGCACCGTTCCGAGTGAATAGTCTTTAGCCATGAGCCAGATCTTCAGAACAGGGACAGAAATGGTTTCTTGTTGAGACAGTTATTCTTGTGACGAAAAGCGAATGCCGGGAAAGAACGTGCTGGACGCCCTTTTCTGTCTCAATAAGGATTTTAGAGAGACTGGGGTCGATTGCAAGCCGGCCACTGTTTTTCGATGCTGGTCTATTAGCCTGGGATACCGTGTTCACGGTATAACGCAGCTAAGGAGACTTGGCCGGAATTCTGGAAGCCTTGAGATAGATGGCCCGGTTCAGCTGCTCGTTTCGTCAATAAAGCGATCGAGTGCAATGTCAAGCTTGTCTTCGGTCTCGTAGGTTCCCTGTTCGATCGCTTCACGAATGCTGGCGATTCGATCAGCCCGTACGTCAGGAACATCTTGAACCTGGCCGCTGAGCTCAGCCACCTTGCTGGCCAGTTCGGCCTCGTGGGAAATGTCCAGTTGATCCGTCTGCGAGGCAGCAGTTGTTTCTTCTGCTGACTTGGCGGAATCGATTTGATGTGGCCCATTAATGGGCTGGGCACCGTGTACGTTAGCTGGGCCTTGAATTCGCATAGGTGAGTATCTCCCCTTAAACAGTAGGTTTTCAAACGAAAAAGCCTGACGAACCTTTATCTTGGATTGCTGCGTGCCTGGAGTCTCAATGATTCCAGTCTACCTTATTGCTTTCGAGCTGGCGCCTCAATCCTTGTCGAGGAAGTACTAATCCGTGAGAACTAACGAGTGACCTGTGCGGACAGATTCACGAAAGCACTTATGGTATCGACTGGATCCTGACACTAATTCGATGGAAACTACTAAGGACCTCCTTGTATCGTTCGCTCGTAGCAGACGGCTTGTAACAGCTGTAAGGATCAGTGTTTGGCCGACTCCCAGTTCGTGTAATAGTCGAGCGGACGATTTGTATCATCTGCATAATCCGATGTTACAGTTGGTGTGACCGGTTCATTTCCAGCCAACGCCAGCGATAAATTGGAATAGGTCTGGTTGGTACGGAATGACTCCCGACATGGTTCTGTTCATGGCGACAGTTTCAACGTTCATCCGGATGATATCAAGCGGATGATTCCGCATCGGGCAGAGAGCATAGGAAAAAGGACCGGATTAGGCAAGATCAGTCGTGCGGGGAGGACCTTTCCGGCAACACTGGCCTGAAAAAAGATAGGAATACCTGGTGCTATCACTTTTCGAGTGAAATCGACTTAGAAAGGTGAAATCCCCTTTTTCTCACAGCAAGAGAACTGTCCGTAAAACGAACTAGCTTTTGAGTTTCGAATGAAAAGTGTCCGCTCGTTCGGTTTTCCAGCGAACAAATCGCCCGTTGGTAGCGTCTGATCATTGTTCTACCCATTCCCCTCAACCGGTGATTGTCATCGAGAGACATACCGGTTTAATGGGATCCGTGGGGCATCACATGGAGGTCACGCAAATGTCAACTTCTCCACATGTGCAATTGGTTTTAACGGGTGATTGTTCCTTTGGAAGAATCCGAGTCGACATGGAGTCTTTCTTTGAGTTCAGTTTCGATCTCACGGAGCAACTCCAATCCCTGGAAGCGGACTGGCAATCGTTTGCTGCTCCGCAGACGCATGTCCCGGCTGCTGTGGTCAATGACTTGCGTTTTCGGTCACGTTCGTAATGGCGGTTTGGTATCAAGAGATCATCAGGGAGAGGTTGCCTGCTGGATGATCCAGCGGACTGCTGCCTGCGAACGTTGATTCGCGGGTTCCTGACTGAGAACCATTTTGTCTTTTGCCTCGAGTGCCTGGTAGGCGGATTGGGCGACATGGATGCTTTGCGAGCTTTCGCTGGCAAGCCAGGTTGCCTCTGGACTGGCAACAGCCAGCATGCCGACAAGGTCGTGGTAACGTGCACCACCGGGAAGGAATGTCGGGCTGTGTAAATCGGTGACTTTACGGAAGCGAAACTGGTGGGTATCGGCGGCGAGTTGGTCGATAGCATCGCGTGCCTGAGCTCGAGCTGCAATAGCCAGTGGGCCTGTCTGGTCCAGTGCGATAACACTTACGGACTTGGGCGTGTAGTCATGGTTGCGAATGAAGGTGACCAAGGCGAGCACGTCATGAACTCGGCGCGCGAAGAGTGTTGAATTGTAGCCGAAGGAATAGGCTGCAGACTCGCGAGGATTTGCCACGCGACGTGTTTTCGTGATCGCTTTTCCATCCCGGATAAATTCACCCTGATAGAGAAGGTCAATGCCAACGACACAGAGTTCCTGGTCCAGCAGCTTTTGTACATGAGTATTTGGTTGACCATTGGCCTGGTAGATCCCGGCTTTTCCCTTCTCGGAGAGCCAGATGACAATATGACCATTCCATTGTTTAGGATAAAGGAAGGTGACAGGCAGCTTGCCTCCGTTTTGTCCGGTGTTGAGCCAACCAGCAAGTTCCATGTGCTGGTCCTTTTCTTCCTTGTGTAACTGGTCGTACTCGACGTCTGCCGGCCTCGGCAGTCCACGGCCAATCACGGTGTCGATGCCACTTCCCACGACCTGGCGATACTCCCTGAAGGAAGATTTGTCGCGGGGAATCAGCTGATCCAATTGGCGTTGTGTGTCGCGATGCCAGTACTGCAAGAGATCGCGTTCGAATTCGGCGCCACCGGCTGGCTTTGGATTAGCCTTGTTCCAGACTGTCAGGTCGTTGATACCCTGGAAGGTGTAATCTTTTTCCGGTGGGACTTTTGCAAATCCCAGTTTTAAGTGCTGGTTGAAGAGGTGATACATTGCCTGGCGACTTACTTGGTTGTAATTATGTTTGAATTCCGTACGTGACAGGAGCTTCACGTTGTTGGCTGCCCCCAGCATCTGGTAGTGGGCCTGTAACTCTGGAAACCCCTTGGTTGCCATTTCTCGTGTCCAGTCATCAGCAGCACTGAGACCAAGTGGTCTGGGGGCAAAGAGGGCAGCAATTTCGACGTTCCCGGTGCCGACACGTAGGCAGCAGGCATTTTCACAGGTGCAGCCACCCTGCATTGCGGTGGAGACCATGACGGCTGGGAATGCGGTTGCGATACGCGGATCGATGGCAGCCAGCATAAAGGTCTGCGTGCCACCACCACTGGCACCGGTAACGGCGATCCTTTTCTTATCGACGTCGGGCAAGGTTTCAAGAAAGTCGATGGATCGAATGGAATTAACGGTTTGCAGTCCCATCACGGATTGTAACTGTGATTCTGCCTGTGGACTAAATAGGCCCCAGCGTCGAGGGTGGTTCATTTCCGGGCGTTGTCGGGCAAATTTATGGGCCAGGTCGAACGATATTTGGACACTGTCGGCATATCCAATCATGTCGTAGTGAAACACGATGCAGCCGAGACGAGCCAGGTGCACGCACCGTGCCTGGAGGGGGCTGCGACCGCCTTGCGTGAATTGTTCGGCTCCCAGCTTGATCTGCGCCTGAACACCATTGGTGGCCACCTCGTGAAATCTGCCGTTGCTCCAATGTCCGTGTGGGCAGAGTACGGCCGGGTGTGGACCTGTTTTATTGCGGGGTCGATAAAGACTGCCGGTGACATAGAAACCGGGAAGGCTTTCGAAATAAACTTTTTCGATACTGTAATCATCGAAAACCTTGCGGCCATGGATGACACTTTTCAGGGGAGTCTTGGAGGGTAGTGGCCAGATTCCCTGGGAGACCAGCAGGCGTTGTCGGACCCGGACCTGGCGTCGCCGCCAGTCCTGCGGAGTTTCGCTTTTCTGGAAAGGAAAATAACCATTCAAGTCTTTTAACGGCGCAACTCGCTGGTCAGCAGGCAGGGTGCCGACCTTCAGAAGGCGAGGTCCCTGGGCCAGCACGAGCTGGCTGGAAAAGGTTGCCAGGAGAAAGCTGAGTATAATGGCCTGGAATGTCCTGCGAGAAGCGAGAGTCATGGTGGGATTCCTTGCGACTGAATTCGATGATAGCTACAGGATCGCTGGCCGTTAGTTTACGACCGTGAGAGTAGCTTGACTACCTGCTGGTAAGCCGTCGAGAACGGTTCGTGTAGCCGCTGCAACAAAAAAAACCACCTCGTTGCAATAACGAGGTGGTTCTTGAAGTCGTGATGACTGTGGATCACGCTATGACTGCCCGTTAACTTAGGGGCTAAAGCCATTGCCAATCGGTTGACCGTCTCGACGATCGCCCAATCGCTGGTAAGTCATGTAATCGATCGTCTCGCTGAGGAAATGAACAGATCCGTCAGCAAAAACGACCTGGGCTCCACCCTTGTGCTTGGATTTGAAGCCAATCGATGATTGCCAGTTGGAGTAATGTCCACAATCGGCAGGTCCCGGGTGTCCCGGTTCACCGATCCCACGGGTGGGATAGTTAATCGGAGCAGGCGTGCCGGCATAGGTCGAATTGTATCGGAACCAACCACCGGAATGATGGCCAGATCGATTTGGCAGCATTTCCCCGATGGCGATTACCTGGGCAGTACCATCAGTGATGTCTCGGAACCTTGCTGCCCACGGACCACGACCAAACAGGCCGGACAGGCGATAGCTACGACTGTCGTTACCGAAGTTAGCTGGTCCTGTCCCAAATACGTTGCCCGGGTAGTCATTGCACCAATTAGAGCGAGATGCAAAACGTTGCGAACCGTACGATACGGCATAGCAGTGAATGGCGCGATCCTTTAAGGGATTGGTTCCCGTCAGATGAGGATCGACATTCGCCGAAGGGCAGAGATAGGAATCGATGATCTCGGAACGAACCAATTTGCCGATGTTCGGATCAGAGTAGGCGACAAAGTAGGGTGTATTTTGATTGGCAGGATTGCCGGCAATCGTCATGTCGACCTTGCTCAGCAGCGGTTCCTGTTCCATGAATGCCAGCAGTTTCACGAATTCACTGCCTCGAGCACTCGTCGTCCATCGGTGACCGTTTTTCGATTGGCGAGTCCAGTAATACAGCCCCTTGCCAGGAAATCGCTTGTACGTTTCGTGGTAATTGTGCAGAGCAAGCCCCAATTGCTTGAGGTTATTACCGCAGGACATTTTACGGGCGGCTTCTCGGGCAGCCTGAACAGCGGGAAGCAGTAATGCAACTAGAATCCCAATGATGGCGATTACCACCAATAGTTCGACGAGCGTGAAGCCACTTTTCCTTCGTGGTCTGGGCCTATTCATGGTTTAACATCTCCTTTGCGCAGAACGAAAAATACTTGATGAAATTATGATAAGAAAAAGGAAGTTGCGATGAATGTCTCAGGGGTCAATACTCTTCTAGGATAACTTGCTCGCTTCAAACTTGGAAGTGCCAGATTGCTTTGGTAGCCGACAGGCTTCCCCCCCCCAGGAGAGTGGCCTGTCTCCGGTTCGGGGGGCTGTAAGCATAAAAAAACCGCTGCAACGCCTGATCGGACGTTGCAGCGGTAAACACGCTATCGATTGCAACCCAAGGGGGCTGCAATACCAACAGGTTAGGGCACGAAACCCGATCCAATTGGCTGGCCATCTCGTCGATCGCCAAGTCGTTGATAAGTCATGTAATCGATAGTTTCACCGATCAGGTGAACCGATCCATCGGCGAACACGAATTGTGCTCCACCCTTATGCTTCGACTTGAAGGCCTGACTTGTTTGCCAGTTTTGCCAGTGACCACAGTTACCTGGTCCGGCATGACCCAGGTCGCCAATACCACGAATCGGGTAATTGATCGGACCGGTTGTAGCCGTCCAGAGACTATTGAAATGTAACCAACCATTGCGGTGATGATCTCCCTTGTTGGGAAGGATTTCACCCATGACGATTACTTGGGCCGTTCCATCCGTAATGTCACGGAACTTGGCAGCCCAGTGACCGCGTGCAAACACGCCGGAAACACGATAGCCACGGGCATCATTTCCGTGTCCTGGAGGGCCTGTTCCAAATACATTACCGGGATAGTCGTTACACCAGCCACCGCGGGAACCCATCAGCTGGGCACCTATCGAAGGTGCATAACAACTGATGGCACGATCCGAATACGGGTTGGTGCCGGTGATGTACGGATCAATATTCGCGGAGGGACAGAGGAAACTGTCAATGATCTCGGATCGCAGCCATTTTTGCGGCGGTCGCGGATCACCTTTGATCCCATTAGGTCCGTAAGCATGATCTTCAAAACGCGTTAACTGGTTAGTTCCTGCCGCGCTTTGATCCATTTTCTGGTAAAGCGGATCCTGTTCCATGAAAGGTAACAGTTTCACGAGTTGGCTACCACGACTGGAGTTAAACCAGGTATGGCCATTACGTGATTGGCGTGTCCAGAAAAACATGCCAGCTGGTGGCAGGCTTTTGTACGTTTCGTGATACGTATGCAGCGCAACGCCAATTTGCTTGAGGTTGTTACCGCATGACATTTTCCTGGCAGCTTCGCGAGCTGCCTGAACTGCCGGCAATAGTAATGCAACCAAAATACCAATGATTGCGATTACCACCAGCAGTTCGACTAGCGTGAAGCCAGCCTTGCTACTATTGCGTGGTTTCTTCATGGAATTTCCTTCCGATTAAAAAGAAAAAAAATAACGTGTTTCCGCCTTAGGCAATGAACCGCTAACGGAATCACTGCCGACTTGTCCACTGCCTTATCATGTAGCTTAGTTTCGTGCCATTTTAATACGGACCCAGATGTTAAACAGCAAGCGTGTCTACAAAGAGACGCCGCTTTAACTCAGGTCGCCGTTAAGGACACTACGAAAGTACAGCGATAAGCCAATGAAAAGTCTTCGTTTATACTAGCAGTTGAGACTTTATTTGCAAGTAATTCTGAACTTTCTGGCTGTTGTTGCGTATATCACGACTGAAAAGCCCTGCCCCTCCCCCGATAGAGCGGTGTAAATAGAGGCTGTTCTTCACTCGCTGGACGGCTGCGTGAATCGTGCTGGAGTAACACGAGGCAGTCCGGCTGGTGGCTTCAGAAGCATCGTGAGAATGGGCCTGTACCCGAGCTGGACTTGTTGTTCAAGCCAGGAATTCGGGTTCTCGCTTCTGAAGTTGAAGCTGCAGACGGCGCACGATACTGCTGTGCATCTGGCTTACGCGACTCTCGCTGAGATTAAGCGTGTGTCCAATTTCTTTCATCGTGAGTTCCTCGTAGTAATAGAGAATCAGGATGAGCCGTTCGCTGCGGTTAAGTCCCTTGGTTACCAGTCGGATCAGGTCATTCTTTTTTAGTCGACGCGTTGGGTCTTCGCTGCGTTTGTTCTCGACAACGTCTACTTCGCAAAGCTCCTTGTAGCCATCGGTATTGCCCCATTTCTTTTTATTAAGGCTCACGAGATTAACGGCATTGGCATCGCGACACATTTTTTCGAGTTCAGGGACCGTGAGCTGCAGGTGATCAGCAAGCTCCTGGTCCGTTGCAGCCCGTCCAAGTGAGGTTTCCAGTGTGTTCGTGGCTTCCGTGAGCTTGTTGGCCTTGGCGCGGACAAGTCGCGGTACCCAGTCCATGTGTCTCAATTCATCCAGCATCGCACCGCGTATCCGTGGCGCACAATAGGTTTCAAATTTGACGCCGCGACTCAAGTCGAACGCGTCAATGGCGCTCATGAGTCCGAAAATTCCAGCAGAAATCAGGTCGTCTAACTCGACTCCGTCCGGTAAACGAGCCCAGAGGCGTTCCGCATTGTATTTAACGACTGGCAGGTAGTGTTCCAGCAGTTGGTTGCGGAGCGCCTGGCAGGTGGGGTCAGCCTGGTAGTCCAGCCAGACGGCCTGGATGATTTCCCGGCCCTTCGTGGTTTGCTGGCGTGTCCCAGTCGAGGCCTGGTAATCGAATCGTTTGACCGGTTGACGTTTGTTTTCCGGAGACGGTTGATCCTGTTGGGTTTTTGTAGGAGCCATGCGATCCTCCCTGATCTTACGACTGCTTGTGATGAGCAGTGGCGTGGCAAGATGAAATGCTTGAAATAATGTTGTTGATGAAGTCCCGTAGGACGCGCGGATTAAGTTGTTGAAACTGGGTTAAATAAACAAGGTGCTCTTTGTTGTGATTACATGGTCCTGGCCTTATCTGGAACGGAGGTGCAGGAATGTTTCATGAGTTGCTCAGCCATGTCCAGGCAGGCCTCGGCAAGGGATGCTGGAGGATCCTCCTGGAGGTTTTTTGTAGCATCGCTAGGTGTTTCACCCTGTTGTGAATCCTCCGGGAGTGAGCCGAGATGCTTGACCGGAAATCCCAGGAATCTTTGGCAGGCATGGTTGATTCGTTGGTGTATCGCGTGGCCCTGCTCAGGAAAGCTGACCCGGTTAACGATGGTGTGCACGCGTGGCAAGGTTCCCTGCTGAGACTGGATTTTCAGCAGCGTGTAAGAATCCATGATGGCAACGGGTTCGCAGGTCGTAACCAGGAGTAGGTCGTCGGCATACTCACAGAGTCGACTCGCTAATCCCTGGGGTCGATTACTGACGTCGGCAAGCAGGATGTCGTAGTCAGAATGCCAACGCTGCAGCTGTTGAAAAATATGATGAGCCTGGGCTGGAGATTGCTCCGAGGCCTGCCCGGGTGGTTGCCAGGCAGACGGTAAAACGTGAAAACCGGCTGGGCTGGGCTGGATCGTATTTGCCAAGTCACTGTGACGATCCGGAACGGGCGTGTTTTCGGCTAGTTCACAGAGTGTCGTGATGTCACTACGGTAGTCACCGATTTCCACCAGCAGGACCTTGTGCTTCAAGATGGCTAGTGCGGTTGCCAGTTGAATGGCAACCGTTGTGGATCCGACTCCTCCCTTGCCTCCGCTGACTACCATCAGTCGCGAACTCTCAGAACGTTGGGCGCTCATCTGGCGTCCATGGTCCAGTGAAAGTTTTCTGAGTTCGGTAGCTTGGTCGATCATCGTGATTGGCGTGGTTAGATAGTTCTTACGGATTCCATGCCCAAGATAATACGTGCCAGCTTAGTTGAGTGAGCTGACTCGATATCGTGGGGTACGTTTTGTCCATTGGTTAGATAACTGACTGGTAATGCACAGTTTCGAAAGAGCGGGATGAGATTGCCCAATCCCGTTGCCTCATCGAGTTTGGTCAGTACTAGCGAAGTGGTGCCTACCCGGGAAAATTGTTGAGCTGATTTGACGAGTGACGAGGTACTGGCAACGCTGCTCAATACCAACTGAATCTCGTCGGCATTCGCCTCAGCCAGGATCGCCCTTAATTCCTGGATGCGAACATCGTCCCGTGGGCTACGCCCGGCGGTGTCCATCAAGACCAGGTCCAGGTCAGCAAGGCGATCGATCGCTGCTCGCATCTCCCGGGGCGTTGAAACAACTTCCATGGGGAGGTCAATAATATCCGCATAGGTTCGCAACTGGTCCACGGCAGCAATCCGGTAGGTGTCAACGGTAATCAGACCTACTCGATGTTGATCTCGCAAATGAAAGTTGGCAGCCAGCTTGGCAATCGTCGTTGTTTTTCCGACGCCGGTTGGTCCAACGAGAGCGACCAGGCGACATTGACCGGGGGTGGTCGCAATTGCGTCAGCGACAGGGATTTCCCTTTCGAGGGAGTTGGCCAGTCGCATTCGCAAGAGTTGGATGTCCTGCAGGTCAAGGGGAGAGCATTCCTGCTGTAGTTGATCGATCCATCCTGTGGCCAGTTCTTCACTGAGCTCGGCGTCAATCAATTCCGTGAACAGCTGGAACAGCGTTTCCGGCAACCGTTGCTCGACCACGGTGGACTGGTAGCCACAGAGTTCTTCCACCAGCGAGTTGCCCTGGTGACCCTGTCGAGCCAGGCTCGATCGATATTGGTCGCGATGACTCTGGGTATCGGCAGTTGGAATATTTGTAATTTCCAGTGGTGAACTGATAGTAGCTGCTGGTGGTAGCTGTTGGTTCTCTTCTAGGCGGCAAGGTACAGGTATGGTCACCGACGCCGTAACTTCCACTTCCGGAGCGTTGCGAAACCAGCTTGCCACGCCGGCACGAACCTGACGGGTTTGCAGGATGGAAGCATCGGGTCCCAGGTCAGATTGAATCATCTGGAGTGCGTCCTGAAGCGTTTTTGCTCGATATGTTTTCACGTCCATGTGAACCTGTTGGGGTGAGGACCGGGTGCTGAAAATGCAGCGATCGGAAGGTGATGTTTAAGAGGCATAGGCCATTCTTTCATGGTGAAGTTGTCCACTAATCATGGCCACGGATTCAACCTGGGTCTCGCGGGTAATTTCGTCGTAGCTAAGTACCTGCAATTGCGGTAATTGCCCGGAGGTCAATAGTTTGAGTGCAGAACGTATCCGGGCGTTGACCAGGACCAGGGGCGCTCGGTTACTGGCAGGCAGGTGATCCAGTTGTTGTCGTATTAGATCGCAAAGGCGTTGAACGTCTGATTCCGACATTCGTAAACTAATGCCGTTCTCAGCGTGTTCGATGGTACTGGCAATGTGATTTTCCAGGTCGGGATCCATGGTCAGGACATGCATGCGACCATCATCCGTGCGATGATGCTGGCAAATCGTACGTGCCAGTCGACAACGTACATGTTCGGTCAGCAAGGTAGTATCCTTGGTTTGCGTTGCCCGATCTGCGAGTGCTTCCAGGATCAGTAGCAATTGGCGAATCGGCACTTGCTCCTGCAGCAGTCGCTGCAGGACCTGTTGTACCTGGCCCAGCGACAGTAGGTTTGGGATCAGCTCATCCACGACCGCGGGCGAATTCTTTTTTAACTGGTCGATTAAATGCCGAGTGGCATCACGCGTTAGTAATTCATGGGCGTGTTGACGAACCACGTGCTGGAGATGATTGCAGATCACTTCGACCGGTTCCCGCAGGGTGCCCTCGAGAACTTCGGGTTGATCTCGCAGGCCTGAATCGATCCAGAGGCCTGGACGACCATTGCTTGGATCCATCGCGAGTTTTCCAGCGAGGGAAGCGGGAGGTTGTTGCGGAAACAAGACCAGTAGCCGATCCGGTTCGACATGCCCGGAGGCTATCGGATTCGTGGCCAGGCGAATGCGATACTGGTTAGCAGCTAGTTGCATGTTATCTCGGATACGCACTTTTGGCAGTACCATGCCCTGTTCGGCCGCCAGGTCCCGGCGTAATTGCATGATCTGAGGTAGCAGGTAGCCACCTCGTTGAGGGTCTGCCAGGCGAATTAGGCCAATGCCAATCTCCAGTTCCAGGGGATCGACGTGCAGGAAGTCTTCTACCGGAGGTTCGGTAACCGCCGGCGATGTTGATGCCGAGGGATTCGTTTCCAGGGTGGGTGTTGTCGGCGTGTCCGTATCGACCTCGTTACGGATTAGCACGATGCCCAGTCCCGCGCAGCCCAATGACAGGGCCAGTAGCGGGATTGCGGGCAGTTGAGTGAAAATCAAGATACCCAGAAAACCGGAAGTAATTAACAAGGCCTGGGGATGCGAGAACAACTGTTTCAAGAATTGGCTCGGTAAACTTGTTGATTCGCTGCTGCGGGTGACCAGCAGGCCTGCGGCCAGGGCAATCAGGAAAGCAGGTAACTGGCTGACAAGACCATCGCCGATGGTCAGCTTGGTGAATAGTTGCGCTGCCTCGCCCAATCCCATTCCTGCCTGGAAAACACCAATGATCAAGCCACCGACGACATTGGTCAGCGTGATAATGATTCCGGCAATCGCATCTCCACGAACGAATTTGCTGGCACCATCCATGGAGCCAAAAAAATCGGCCTGCCGGGAAATTTCCTGTCGCCGCTGCCCGGCTTCCGCCTGGTCGATTAAGCCTGAGTTCAGATCTGCATCAATTGCCATTTGCTTGCCTGGCATAGCATCCAGAACGAAACGGGCAGTTACCTCACTGATACGAGAGGTTCCCTTGGTGATGACCAGGAACTGGATGACGATCAGGATCGTAAAAATAATCAGGCCGACTATGATGCGGTCCCCGGCAACAAAATTACCGAAACTCTTTATAACGCCACCGGCAGCTTCTATCCCGTGTGTTTGAGCACGGGTCAGGATCAGCCTCGTTGAGGCGACATTTAAAACCAGTCGGGCCAGGGTCGTTGCTAACAACAGCGAAGGGAAAATATTGAACTCCAGTGGAGTTCGTACAGAGATCGTAGTCAGCAGAATAAGAACCGCTATGGTAATATTGGTTGCTAACAATACATCCATCATCCCGGTTGGCAGTGGAACCAGGATGAACAGAATGCAGGCAATTAAACCCAGCGGAAGAATCCATTCTTGCCACTGTGATAGTCGTGTCATGTTAACCAGGCGGGGGCACGGGTGAGGATGAGTAAGTTGCCGTCATGGGAGCCAGAGCAGGCCACTTCAAGAGAGGCGGAGAGTACTGAATCGGTAGGAAACCGTCTAGGTCAGCTTGGGCAAAAAGGGTAATGCAGGGTAAGATGGTTGGCCAAAGGCTTGGTTCTCGTAGCTGTTGACGTGACTTCTGCCAAGTAAGATGACGCAACGGGATGTAGGGCCCATGCCAAACCGGCATCCGTGAGATAAAATCACGAGAATTCAATAGCGAGATGATTTCAAGAAGCGCAACGACCTTCCACGGGAGTAAAGCAGCAAGTGGCGAAACAACGTGAAGCAAAATATAACCGTTACCCTGCTTGGGCTCCACGATTCTGGCATGGTATGCGGTTCGGCGGCTGGTTGAAACTGCTAGCTCGCAATCGATTTCGCATTCATCCGTTTCGTTTGCCAACTGCCCTGGCGATCACATTGTTCAGCATGTTTAACTCCCTGCTCTATTATTTGCAGCGGTTGGTGTACGGGCGCCGGATTGATCGTACGGAGATTGAGCCTGGCCCGATTTTTATTCTTGGTCACTGGCGGAGCGGGACAACGTTCCTGCATGAGCTGATGGCCCGCGATGATCGTTTATCTTTTTCGAGTTCGTTGCATTGCTTTGCGCCGAGTCATTTTCTGTTCACAGGTTGGTGTTTTACTAACCTGGGAGGATTTCTTTTGCCCAAGCAACGTCCCACGGACAACATGGAAACCGGTTGGCTGCGACCACAGGAAGATGAATTTGGCTTGTTGGCCATGGGAGCGGCCTCGCCCTATTTTCGGATAGCGTTTCCAAACCATGCTGCTCCGGATACTTGCCTGATTGACATGGTAGATGTGCCGGAGAAGGATTTGCGTCGTTGGAAGCGTCTGCTGAAACAATTCATGAAGTTGTTGACCTTTGACAACCCTGGTCGGTTGGTCCTGAAATCACCTCCACATACAGGCCGCCTGGGCGTGTTGAAAGAACTCTTTCCAGATGCATGTTTTATCCACCTGGTACGCAGTCCTTATGACGTGTTTCCTTCGACGAGACGTTTATGGAAATCACTGGACCAGGTCCAGGGTATGCAGATTCCCAGGCATGATGGATTGGACGAGTACGTGTTCTCGAGCCTGGAACGCATGTACGAGAGTTTTGAAGCAGCTCGCCAGTCGATTCCTGAGAGCCAGATCATGGACATGCGCTACGAGGATCTTGTCAGGGATCCACTGGGAAGCCTGCGTGCCGTCTACGACCATTTTGACCTGGGAGATTTTGAGCAGGTGGCGGACAAGATTTCCGGTTACTGTGACGAGCAAAAGGATTACCAGCCGAACCGTTATCATCTCGAGGAAGAAGAAAAAGAACAAATCCAGCAACGGTGGGGTAAGTATTTCAGGCCCTACGGTTATGCCATGGAAGATGACCCGGTAGATTCCTCGCCAGCTTAAGAAAGAGATCGGCAAGCCCGGGTTTCGTGGTTACCGCTTGTCCTGGCATGCTTCGTGGTAGCTTTGAGCCAGTTGCTGGAAATGATCCGGATGGATGGTCTCCTGTTGGCTTGGTTCTCGGAAAAGCTTACGGGCCAGTCCGCGTTCATCTTGAAGCAGGACATTCTTGACCTGGGCTGCGAAGACGATTTCTTCCGCCAGGCTCCCCTGCCCTTTCGTGATTACCGTTGGGACCGCTGTCGTGGCTGGGTCACACTGCAATGCGACGGCCAGTCGACTTCCATCGGTCAGGACAAGATCGCAACGGGAGACTAGTTGTTGTATCTGCCCGGTGGCTACGTTTTGTTGCGAGGATTTCCGCCGCTTAGCTGGCTGGGGATGTCGCGAGCTGTCACGCAATTCTTCCCGCATCTCTTCATCACTTAAACGCAGGCTGCGTTCGTACTGCCAGCGTTGAAACAAGTAATCGATGAATGCAATTATGACCAGGGAAAAGGCGACTCGTAGGCTGATGGTAAAGACCAGCTGGAACATCATGCTTACCATGGAGTGAGTATCCCGGGTTGGGAGTTGCATGATTTCGGTCCGTTGGCTCCAGAGCCCAAGGGTCACCACGCTGATCACGACTACGGTTTTACAGATTCCCAGGGGGGCCTGGATCAGGTTACTTGCGGAGATCATTCTTCGCAGGCCCGTGAGAGGTTGGATGCGATTGCCATCCATCGCGATTCGTTGTGGTAAGAAGAGAAACCCAGTCTGCCCCAGGTTGGCTGCGATGGCCACCAGGAGCACGATGGCCATGACAGGTGCCAGGCTGCGTCCAATCGAAAGAATGGTCTGTTGCCAGGTGTCGCTCGCATGGCTGGTCGTAAAAGATTGCCACGTCGGATTGCTTAACTGCTCGGTGGCGTAGTCCGAAAGGAACTGGCCGAACGTAGCGCCCGTGATCCAGACGGCCAGTAGGCCCGCGGTCATCACCAGCGCCGAGACCAAATCCTGGCTTTTTGCCACGTGCCCCTGGGCCCGTGCCTGCTGACGCCGACGCGGTGTTGCAGGATGCGATTTTTCTGTAAAAAGTTCAGCCATGTTTTACCATCGTGCCAGTTAGGTTGTGGCCGCGTTTCGCAGGACCTGTTGCATGTGTTCCAGCGCCACGACCATCTGGTCCTGGAAAACCCAGGCGATGCCACCTACCGAGAAGAGCAGGACAACGAAAAGTAAGAGGGCATTCAGGTTATGCCCAATGGCCATGATGTTTAATTGAGGCAGCGTTCGATTAAGCATGGCGACCGCTATCAACGCCGTTAGCATAGCGAGCAGGATTGGAGCGGTGATCCTGACGCTCAGTTGAAAGGCCAGTCCACCGGTATCTCGCAGCAGATCAGCCAGTGGCGTCGCTGGGAGAATGGCGCCAGGGCTGACGAACTGGAAACTGTCCAGTAGAGCCTGGACAACCTGGCGGTGTCCTCCCATGACCAGGAATGAGCTGATGCCGATCAGGACCAGTAAGCGTCCATGGATCGTTGTCGTAGTTTCATCGGCAAGGGTGAATTCACTGAGAGTAATACCACTTACCTGACCGATTAGTTGGCCTCCCATGTGGAGGCCGCTGATGACTAAACGCCCTGACAGTCCGCAGGCAAAACCGAGTAACAGTTCACTCTCGAACATGAATAGGAGGTGGCCTGACGCCACGCTCACCAAGTCTCCCCGGATGTAGATCGGGGTCAGCAGGAAAGCAGCCATGGCTGAAAGCAATAACTTGATGCGTAGCGACCCAGTAACGAGACTAAAAGAAGGCAACAGCAAAAGCGTGCTGCTGATCCGGGTAAAGATTAGCAGGAATGGAATCAGCAGCGGAAGTACCGGAGCAGTAATCATGAGTCATCCAGGTGCGCTGTTGTAAAACGGTTGGTGCGGTCGAGTTTGGGAAATAGTTGTTCTTAACCACCACCGATAATGGTGGGTATGTTCGTGATGACCGTACGGGAGAATTCAACCATGCGATCGATAAACCAGGGCAAGCAGATGGTAAGGACCATGATCATGGCCAGGATCTTGGGGACAAAAGAAAGCGTGTGGTCCTGGATCTGAGTCAATGCCTGGAAAATACCCACCAGCAGTCCGACAGCAGCACCGACGATCAGGATGGGCGCCGCAATGGTCATGGCGGTGATCATCGCCTGTTGCCCCAGTTCCAGTACAGCTTCTTCATTCATGTTGCGTGATCCTGTGTGAGATATCTGCGGCCGATCAGGCCATTCATGTCAGGCTTTGCATAAGCATCCCAACGACCAGGTGCCAGCCGTCAACCAGGACGAATAATAGAAGCTTGAAGGGAAGCGAGATCATGGCTGGTGGCACCATTAGCATTCCCATGGAAATCGTGACCGATGCGACGACCAGGTCCAGGACCAGGAACGGCAGGAAGATCTGGAAACCAATCAGAAATGCAGTTTTTAGCTCGCTTAAAACATAGGCGGGAAGCAGTACCTGGATCGGGATCTCATCGTAGGTCTCGGGTAACTCCTGCTGGTCGGCAAGGCTTGTCGAGTTAGCTGGCAGGTAGTCATAAAAGAGCCAGACATCGTCCGTGTTGCCAGCCATGTCAATCTGCTTGCCCATGAAGTGAACCAGCGGTCGTTTTCCCCGGCGCCAGGCCTCCTGGCCATCAATAGTTTTTTCTGAATAAGGTTGGATTGCCGTTTCGTGGACCTCTTTCCATACCGGACTCATGACCAGCAGTGAGATGAAGACAGCCAGGGAAGTGAGAACCTGGGTCGGAGGTAGTTGGGCTGTTCCCAACGCCTGCCGCAGGATCCCCAGCACAACGACGACACGTACGAAACAGGTTGTCATCAACAGGATGGCGGGGGCCAGGCTCAGTACGGAGAGCATGAGCATCACCTGGATGCTGTTCGTGAGTCCGGCAGGTGTCGTCCAGCGACTGGATTGTTCCCAGAGGCTTTCATCCCAGGAGGGATTTGGTTGGGCCGGGCTGGTTTGGTCGTCACGATCAATAGCCGCTTCGAGCGATCCGGGAGCAGTCGCTGGAAGCGGACTGTTTTTATCAATAGCAGATGTCGACGCTGGTGTGACATCCGCCAGGCTGGCGGATTGCAGGCATGCCAGTGAACATAAAACGACTAGCGTCCAGCCGGCCAGCGTTTGGGCCTTGCTTCGTAACGGCGGTAATGAGACAGGTTGTTTCATCCAGTCCTGACCCGGAAAGAAGATTCTTGATCATGGAGCGACGACAGGGAACCTTTCGTTCCCCGGCTTTCGCTGTACTGGTCCAGGACCTGTTGGAATGTTTGACGTAGATGGTTTGATGGTTTCTTGTGACAGAGTGCTACCAGGCGTTCCACTTCGTCGCTGTCAGTAATCTCGGTGATGGTGTCAACCTGGTTGGCATTGACGGAAAGCATCACGAGCTTGTTGCCGACCTGCACCAGTTGCATCCATTGCCGCCCGGCCAGCGGCGCGCGCCCCAGTACCTGGACAGCCTCGGTTGGCAACGGTGACCAACGGCGTTTATTGGCACTGCGCGTCAGCCAGACAACCAGGAAGAATGCTGCTAGTACAATAAACAGGGCACTTAGTACGGTGGTCATGGCTCGGGTCGATCCCCGTGTCGACGCAGGAAGCTGTTCGCTAGTCGAGTTGCGTACGCGTGAGGGTTTTCGGAGAGGTAATGCCTGCTGTTGTGTAGGACGGGACTGATCCAGGTCGTGAGTTGCTGCTGGCCTCGTGTCGCTGCTTTCACCAGGCGTAAAGAAACGCAGGGGATGTGACGACTCCGGAGCAGGGTTGCTCTCTGCCGGCAGGTTGGGTGCCTGCGCTAGAAGCGTGAAGCTAAGGCATATAACTCCCCACCAGACGATCGCGGAGGCTACTACGCGAGGCAAAAAGTGACGGTGATGGTAAGTCGTAGACAACATGGTTTTCCGTGGGTGTTGCTGGTTTGTCTCGGCAGGGTCAGGCCGATCGACGTAGCGTGTTGGTTGCCAGGTGAACAATACGAATACACAGTTTGTTGTCGCGAACCAGTAACTCACCCTGACCGATAAAATCTTGCTTGATATAGAGGTCCACGGGTTCTGCTGCCGCTTGCTTGAGCATGATCCGTGACCCTCGTTTCAATTTCTGCATGGCCTCGGGATCCAGTTGCTGATGACCGAGTTCAATGGAAAGAGTCAAGCTCTCAGGAGCTTGCTTGGGGATTGCTTGTTGTGAGTGTGAAATCGTGACGTGATTAAAGTCCGGGAGGTCCAGGGGAGTGTAATTCTCGTCAGGAGAGTTGTTGGGGGGCAGCCTTAAGTCGGCAGCTACAGGTTCCTGATGTTGGTGGTTAGGGGGAGGGTTGTTTTCTAGTTTCGTTGGCGGCGCCTGTGGCTGAGTAGACGGCGCATGACTGCCCAGTAATGGCTCTTTGCGTTGAGTACGCTGTTGGGAGTCGTGGAAAGGGTCCGTCATGAACTGCAGGTCCCGTGTAAACGAAGTCAGTGAGCCATCGCGAAATAAACCACTTGCCTGGGATGCTGCTACAGGCGAGTTGGCAACGCTTTCTGGATAAGAACAGGAAAAGGTAGGAAAGGATCCGGATAACGTTCCGGGAATGGGCCGCTACTTGTCGCCAAAAATGGCATTTGAATCAAGATCAACTCAGCGGTGCGAGTCTACTTGCCTGCGATCCCAGTGTCCTGAGGCTACCTGGGAAGGGTGCGCAGAAGGCCCCCAATTCATGGCCGGCAACTGCTAGCGTGAAATGGTCAGGCTGTGGCTGCAAAGCGGGAGTTGGCGGGCCACTGGATCTCACCTTTGGCGATCAGTTGGGTTGCTGCCTTGATGACCAGGTTCTGAGCGGTGGCAATATCTTGAAGACGCAACGGACCAATTTGTTCCATCTGTTGTCTCAGGCGTTTGTTGTCACTGGCAGGCAGGGGGGCAGTGATCCGATTCATGAGTTCGGGAGATGCACCCATGAGGGCGAGCAGCAGGATGTGTGGTTCGACGTTTTGTAATACTTTTGCCAGGGCGTCGGATCCCATCTCGGAAAGGTGATCAAAGAGAAGGTGATTGTCTTCTAGAGAGGCGGGAGTGCCGGCCGGGATTGCCTGGGAAGATGGTTTCTTGGTGGCATTTGCGGGCAACGTATCGGGTGGCTGTGGTTGCATTCGCCCTGCTTGGTTGGCGAGCTGTTTCTCGCGGTCTTCAATCTTTTCCAGCAGCGTTACCATTCGGGGCGAAATTCCGGGCTGTTGATCGCGCAGGAAATCGGCCAGTTTTCGACGATGCTTACCTGCAAGTTGATCTTTCGAGGCATTCCCGGAAGATTGATTTCCCAGCAGTCTTTGGCGATCTTGTGAGGACATGTTTTTCAGTAGCTGCTGCCGGTGGTGCGCATCGGCCTGCTTGAAGATGGCCTGGACCGCCAGTAGTCCCGCAGCTGATTCTGAACGGGAATGTATCTTTCTGGCGAAAAGGCGTTCGAGTTCCTGTTCAATATTATGAATCACCTTGGAGTTGGTGTTTTCCAGGCCGATCATGCGTTGCAGAATTTGGTGCTGTAGTGAATCTGTAAAATGCACCAGGACTTGCATTCCCTGGCTCGGTGGCAGATGCGACAGGACCACCGCGATGGTTTGAGGATGTTCCCAGCGTAGCAGGTCGCTAAGCGTTTCGGGTTCAGCCTCATGCAAGAAACGGAATGGTTGTTCGGGTTCAGCGGGCAGTCCCGGATCGACGTCAACCAGGTCATCGGTTCCGGTTAGCTTGTCTGCCAGGGAGGGGTCGATTTCAACCCCGCTGGTAGGACTGTTGCTCTGTAGGAATTCCTCGATAACCTGGGATGTTTCGAGGCGACTAATTTCACCGAGATCCAGCGCTGCATTACGGACCAACTGTGCTTGTTCGGATGTCATCTGGTCGAGGAGTTGATCCGCTGTTTCCTGGTCCAATGCGGTAACCAGGACGGCTGCTTTTCGGATTCTCTCAGGTAGAGCACTCATGGGAGTCGTGTTTTCTTTAACGGGGTGAAGTGGGGCAGGCAGATGATTGGCCAGATGAATTTGCTGACGTGTCAGGCAGCATCGTCAAGCCAGTGCTTAAGGACATCAACGGCGTTGTCGGGACTTTGACGCACTCGATCAGTCAATTGGAACCGAAGTTGATCAGCAGCCGGATCGTCAGGTTCTGGTGTGCTGGGTGTGTCGGTTACGACAGCAGGGCTGGGAGGGCTGTCCACGGTTTCCTGGGTCTCGACTAGAGGTTCCGGCCGGGGCAGATTAACCACGGGACTTTTCTTGTAGACCTGCTGGATTACCAGGCTTGCTCCGATAATTGCGAACATGATCCAACCCAGCCACATCCAGGGTGCTTCTGTAAGCTGGGCCAGCAGATCACGATTGCCAGCCACCTGGTTTGCCACTGCGATCGATTCTGCGGAGGTGTGGACATGAACAACGGCCGAGGGGGTGGGCAATTGTGGTGATGTGGGCACCTGCAGGATTTGCACGACCCGTGATTTAAGAGCCTGTGCCGTCATGGGTTGATCGATAGACTCCTCGGTTTGCTGTGCATAATCAGCAGGGAGTGTGATCGAGGCGACGATATGTTGTGGAGCCAGTACCGAAGTTGGCATCTCCGTGGTATCGGTAACCTCCGCTTGTGAAGCTGCGGGGATCCGTGACCTGGTTTCTTCGCTGAGCGCGTCTAGGTAGTTCAGGGCTACGTAGATTTCTACGTTAACATCGGGTATTTGCGTGGCCAGTTCCGAGCGGACGCGGTCCTGGTAAAGTTGTTCGAAATGGCGTTTGCGAAGTGCGTAAGGATCTTCGCGGTTAGTGGGTTCCTCTGGATCCCCTCCGAAGACGCGTCCGGAATTGAGATCCAGAACCGTTACCTGGTCGCTGGCCAGTCCTGCATAGCAGGCAGCAACAGCATTACGAATCGCATGCGCCTTGTGACTGTCCAGTCGCAGGTCTCCAGTTGGTTTAACAGCCGCCAGTGCGGTTGTTTCACGCCGACCACGAAGCCCCTTGAGTTGTATTTCATCTTTACGGACAGTGACATCCTCAATGTACTTCATCGTGGCCAGCATGCGAGATAGCTGCTTTTCTTCAGCATGCTTGATCTTGAGATCCTTGACATGCCGTGGTTCCCAAAGACTGCTGTTCTTAAGCGCCAGGTCAATGTCAGCATTCAGGGTGTCGGCTTCGATGACACCCTGTAACGCGGACAGGTAAGTAGACTTTTGTTCGCGTGGCACACGTACCTGGGAGGCATTGATCTGCCAGTCAGCAAGGCCGGCTGTCGCAAAGGCCTGTTCAATTTGTACCAGTTCGGCAGAAGTGAATTCGCGGCCGGAGAAAAGTTCTGTATAGGGTGGCGTGGGGGTTTGCCATACCAAGGCCAGGCTGACCACGGCTACTACCGGCAAGGCGATTGCCAACCAGCGCTTTGCCGGTGGCAGCAACGAGTTGGTACCGGTGAATTGTGCGGCAATGTTGCCCAGGAAGCCCATTCGTGAATTTCTCTTTAGCCGTGGCTGGAGTGAAAGAAACGCTTGTGGTTGGTATTGCTTGCGAAAAATATTTAGGAGTGAATGATTTGCTGAAGATGGGCAGCTGTGTTCAGTCAGGCCGCTGCTTGCATCGCCTGGACGGGGAACGTGATGGTAAAGGCAGCGCCACCTTGGGGACAATTGCAGGCGTCAATTCGCCCGCCGTGTAACTCAATGGCCTGTCGGGCTACGGTGAGCCCCTGTCCCCTGCCCTGCCCCTTGGTCGTGTAATCGGCATCAAATAACTGGCTGCTTTTGTTCGTGTCGATACCATGGCCACTGTCCGCAATCTCCAGTTCGACGCCAGTGGGACCGTCCCACGACGTGATCTGCAACTGGCCCTTGTTCGGCATGGCATCCAGCGCGTTAAGAACCAGGTTTACAAGTGCATGCCGTATCAACCGGGAATCTGCCTGTATCCGAGTGGATGTGGGGATATCCAGTTCGACGGTAATCGCCTGGGATGACAGTCGAGCCTGCAAGGAATCACAGATCTCTTGCACGAGTGGCGAAAGTTCCAGCCATTGCAAACCAGACGGCTTGCTACTGAAACTGATCAAGTCGTGGAGGTTGGTACTCATAACAAGTTTCTTTCACTGGCGAGCGAATGAACGGTTATCCGGTGATCGACGTCTCCTGGAGAATAGCTCCTGAAAAACGGTCTAAAGCGAGGGACTTGTAACGTAAATTGCCCGTGAACGTCAATCCGCATTTGAACGGCCACCCAGTCTCCAGGGTTGTAGCCATAGAGTGACAGCTCATCGCTCTAGTTGAGAGAACGACTGAAGTGCTATCAGTTTTCTTCGCCCTGGGGCCAGGGAGCGGGAAAGTGCGGTTCTTCAGCCACGACGCCGGTAATCTGTTCCATGATCCAGGTATCGAGATCAGCCAGCATCTGGGTGTCTAGTTCGTCACCGCACGGGTATTGCCGGATGGATGCCTGGAGACCGGCAATGTGAAAGAGTCTTAATTCTTCGCAGGCAGTGTCAATCGAATAATCGCTGGAGTCACGGCATTGAGCCAGGAAGATGGGCAAATTGCGGGCCTGCTTGAGGCATCGTAAAGGAGCCTCGCCTTGCGGGAACGGACCACCGATGGAAACGGCACCGGCAAATCGATCAGGATGATTCAAGGCCATTCGCAGTGCCATCGTTCCTCCGGACTGAAAGCCGGCCAGAAAGATGCGACGGGTATCTAGATGGAATTCTTCCCCGGCCATTTCAATGGAATCAAGAATGCGATGTTCTGCCAGGAAAATTTCACGTTGGGTTTGTTCCCAGCGAAAGCTTGCTTCGTTATCGCAGTTGGAAACGGTGCCGCGTGTTGCCACGCCAACATAGTTTCTCATGCTGATTAAGGGCATCACCTGACGCAATTGATACTCGTTTCCCTCGTCACCATGCAACCAGACCAGCAGCGGATAGGCGTAGTTTTTTTCGTAATGTAAAGGTGAGAAAAGAGAGTGCGGGGGACCGCCGGCTGCCAGGTGTGCAGAGATCGTAGTTGCATCACTCGGAGAACTACTTGCCGCCGTGGTCTCAACGGGCAGGTCACTTAACTCAAGACGATTCATTCAGGATGCCTGTGACATGTTGATTTTTTTGAGCATTCGATTGATGAGTCGTTTTTATGTCACCCTTGGGCGCGTGTCAATGTCAAAGGCGCAAGCGATCGACTCGGACAGCAGAAAGGCATTGGGCAATTGAAGACCTGCGCAGCGTGTCGCAAAGAAAGTGCTATCACTTTATCTGCGATGTCTCTCAGAGACGATCTAAAGCGGTCGCAGATCGTCGCTCGTGGTGCAACCGATCGAAAGGCCTGTTGATAGTATGAAGGGTCCAGTATTACCGGATCTTCAGTCGCTTTCGAGCAAGTCTCCCATGGTTTTGACCAGTTGCTTGACAGCATCGACACTATGCTGGAAAGCCGCTTGCTCCTGCTCGTTGAGATCGATTTCGATGATTCGTTCAACGCCTTGAGATCCGAGGATGGCCGGCACGCCGACATAGTAGCCGCCAACACCATATTCCTGGTCACAGTAAGCGGCGCAGGGTAGTAATCGTTTCTTATCCCGAACGATAGCTTCCACCATTTGTGTTGTGGCGGCGGCCGGTGCATAGAAAGCGCTGCCCGTCTTCAATAGCCCGACGATTTCTGCTCCACCCTGTCGCGTTCGCTGGACGATTTCTTCAAGCCGTTCCGAGCTGATTAATTGGGTAATAGGAATGCCGCCGACGGAAGTGCAACTGGGTAAAGGTACCATCGTATCGCCATGCCCTCCAAGCAAGAGAGCTGATACGTCTTCCACGCTGACTCCCAGTTCCATGGCGAGGAAAGTTCGGTAACGGGCTGTATCCAGCACGCCTGCCTGTCCCAGCACACGCTCGGGTGGGAATTCACTAACCTGCAGTGCCCGTTGCACCATCGCGTCCAGTGGGTTGCTGACGACAATCAGGATGGCATTTGGGCTGGTTTGCTTGATTTCAGCAGTCACGGCGGACATGATGCGTGCATTCGTACTCAGCAGGTCATCACGACTCATGCCAGGCTTGCGTGGGATTCCAGCGGTGATGACAACCACGTCGCTGTCCGCAGTTTCTTCATAACTGGTCGTGCCGATAATGTTGGCATCGAAGCCAACGATCGGTGAGGCTTCCATCAGGTCCAGCGCCTTGCCGGCTGGCATGCCTTCGCTGGCAGGAATGTCGACCAGCACAATGTCTCCCAGTTCCGCTGCGGCACACCAGTGAGCAGTCGTGGCGCCCACGTTGCCGGCTCCGATAATTGTAATCTTGCTTCGCCTCATGAGATGCTTTCCCCCAGGTCTGGTTGGTTGTGTTCCGGGAACCGCGGTTGCAGGTAATACGGCGGCCATGGAGTGGATACCTAGGAATATGGTCCCGCAGCCGCAGACGTCAAGTAGGTGTCACGATTTGTTAGGGAGAAGTCCGTCCAGATCCTGTGGAATTCGTGGAATTCAGGATGAGGACGTGGGCTCTACTTCTGTTTCCTGGGACGGTCCCGTTAATTCGCCCAGGGATTCCATGGCGTCAGCTTCCTGGTGCCGCTTGAGAGTCGTTTGGCTGAATTCCTGATCCGCCCGACTGTTTTTCCAGAGGAGAAACCAGATGACGATCAGGGCCAGGACGAAGATCGCGGCGACCAGGCTGCTGAGGTAAGGGTTGCGGCTCTCCTCGGACAGGATCACTTCCGGGATGCTCGCGATAAAGACAGGACTCAATTGCGTCCTCTGCTGTTGCTCGTCGGAAACGAATTCCGTCTGGTAACTCCAGAGTTTGAAGAAGAAACCCTGGATACGCACGTTAGCCCGCAGCAGGTCCTGGTTCTGGTTGCCTGTAGCCAGTTCGTCATTCATTTTTTTCAGTGCCGGGGGCAGTTCTCGAACGCAGACATTAACCGGGTAACGATTTTCAAAAACGGGGGCATTTTGGTCCGTGGAATTACGCTTGATCTGCACGGATTTTCCGCCCAGCGAAACGAACATGTCCACCTGGTAGTAGTGGTCCAGCCCGAACCGCTGCTGGATTTCCGGATCCTCGACAACGATCCGTGTGATTCGTCGAGCAGTTCCCTCGAGGGTAAAGAGTTGGCCCTGGAATTCCCGAGGTTTGCGCAGCAGCTCGGCAATTTTTAGCGGCTTGGGATGGGCCCCGGGCAGGCTTGCTCCCGCGGGATTAGCCACCGCTTTCAGCAGTTGGAAGAAACATTCCCGTTCGTCCCCGATGAATTCACGTCGTGTTTGTCTCGTGATGCGAGAAAATAAGCCGATGTCCACTCCTCGGTTTGCCAGCAGCACGTGATGCTGCGTAATGCCCTGGGATGGAATGGCCTGATCAGGGAGCCAGGCAATACGAGGTGTTGCAAACCAGAACTCCTGTCCCTGCTGTCCTGCTGGTCCAACTTTCAGGAACAGGCCTGAAAGCTCGACACGTTCATCCAGCGTTTGTCCAGGTTTCCAGGCTTCCGGGTAACGTCGCGTGAAGATGATCGCCGTATGGGATGTTCCGGTGACATCGAGGTGAACACGGTAGTAATGATCGAACTGTAAGAGCTCAGCAGCTTCCTTCACGAGCGTGATCTTTTCAATTTTCCGCGCCCGGCCGCGCAGACGAAAAACCTGGAGTCGATAGGAGTCAGGCTCCTCGATCATGGCTGGCCACGGAACCATCTCCTGGCTCCAGCGATCGAGAGTCTGGAGGTTGTCTTTTTCCAGGTTCAGGAGGATCTTGGTTGTCGTGTCCTCCGCCTCGGGAGACCAGGGAACTCCATCACCAAGGAAACTTAAATGGCTGTCGTCGAGGCCGTAGATTTTCAGCAGTTGTCGTGGTGTGACGGCTGCTCGGCTGGGTGGCCGTGGCGAACGACCGGATTTTTTCCAGGGCAGTTCGTCGGGGGAGTCGCTGTCAGAAGATGGCTGCGCCGGTTGTTGTTGCCTGGGTTGGACTGGACGAGCATTTAGTAGCAGGATTCCCATGGCCAGCAGGCAGGCACACCAGGGAGCCGAAAATCTCCACCCGTTGCTGGTGACCAGCCACTGTAGGTATTTACGCATCCGGAGCATCTCCTGGAGGTGGGTCGGTCGTTTCTGCTGTCTCGCGAGAACTTTGCTCGGTCAACATTCGCAAGGAATCGAGGGTATTGAGTCCGACCTGGTCAGGTGGGATTTGGCCCAGTGCTGTAGGTACCTGCTGGTCAATGGAATGAGCCACCGTAGCGGCGTTATCCCATTGGCTTCGCCAGTAAGCGAAAAGGGCAAGCAGGATGGCCAGACTGATGGTGCCGCCGAAGATCATCACCAGTTTCCGGGAAGTTAAGCGTGAAGATGGCGGCGTGGTGACACGCGCAGTCTGCTGCCAATCCGGTGATCTGGCCAGGATCAGGGGAGCGGAAAAGGACGATGTTGCCGTTGAATAAACCCAGGACTTGAAAAAGTAACCCGTGAAGCTGGCTTTTTCTCGCAGGCTGGACGTGCGTCGGTCTATGTCCTTGTCGGGAAGCGCTGGAAAATCCGTTGGTGTGCCCAGGCAATAGATAATCACGGGTTGTTCCGGACCGCTGTTCGGTTTCACGGTGAAGACCGAGTATTCAGAGATCCCCAGGATGTTTCGAGGAGCACGCACCCGGTAGCCCTGGCGTATCTCGCCATGCAGCGTAACCAGCTTTCCCCGGTAATCTCGCCCTTGGCTGTCCAGTTGTAGAAAATCGACATCTGCCGTGGAGGCTTGCTTGATTTGAGCGGGCGTTGCCTGCTGCAGTTTTTCGAACAGTCGAAACCAGATGGAGTGTTCCGAACCGCGGAACAACGTGTGATCACGAACGTCCTGCAAGGCGATGTAGTCCAGGGTGGACTGCACCTGGAGGAGTGCTTGTTGCTGATCGGAGGAGAGTTTTTTCTGCCGAGCGATCCGGGTGAATCCGATGGCCAGAGGACCCTCCCAGAACTCCTTGCTGTGTTGCAGGATTTCCAGCCAGTTTTTCTTTTGTGCGTCACTGAGATCCGTGTTGAATTTCGTTACTTCCAGGAAAGCTTTTTCGTAATAGTCACTCCAGCCGGCGTCCAGCTTTTCTCGCAAGGAAGGCCAGCTCGTGATCCTTTCTGCATCCAGGGCGGTTTCATCACGAGAGGTTTTCAATATCCCGTCCAGAAGCTCTCGCTCTCGCGAGTCAAGTGAAGCGGCCAGGGTTTCCCAGAGGTCCTGCTGCGTGTGCTGGTAGTCCTCTTCCTGGAACTGTGCGGATGCCAGCCAGTTCAAGGGATCACGCAGTTGTTGGTCGCGTGGTACGGGTTGCTGCCTGGCGGGGGTTGGTCTCGTGACTTTTTCTACCTGGGAGGAAGATTTCGAGGAGGTCCACATCCAGCGGTACAGCTGGGGATCACGAACTCTCTCGATCATGACCAGCACGAGCATGAAAACAAAGACCATCGCCATGATCTTAAGTTGCACCCTCCGGGCAAAGTAATTGGGAGGTGGCTTGAGATGGCTGCTTGAAGGCTCATCATCGGGAGGTTGCGGGCGGAAATCGATCATAAGGACGTGGCGTGGCTCCGAAACCAATGAGCGTGAAACGTGATTGGTTTTACCGGGGATTTCTAGTGTCTGAGGGTCTTCTAACATTGTAGTCTGGGAGAGTACCGTGTCGGCAAGTCCGATTTGCGTGGGTAAGTGGGTTTGCTGGGCGGTTTCTTGATCGCAGCTGTTTTGTGGTCGAATATCCTAATTGTCCAACTGGGGTTTGCTTTCCTGTTAGCCAGCACCGAGCCATAGGAAATAGATTCCGACCACCTCCATAGAGCAGAAATGCCTCTCCGTGAGGCCCTGGTGGTGACTCGGAAAAGGCTGGAATTCCAGTGGTCTTTCAGCGGGTGGCTTGCTGAGCGTTGGAAGACTTTATAATCTATAACTTGTTACTTGGACCTCGCACCCCCCCAGGATTCGTTGAGGCCTTTTTCCCGGTTAAACGTTGGTTGGCGGGAATCTGGCTAAGAAGAGTAATGGAACGCATAGTGATGAAGGAGGGAGCGTGTTGAGTTTTTTTCGAGGGCCCCCTGGAATCATCTGCGGGTACCCTCGAGGCGATAGGTTCCCGGGAGGTTACCTGGTCTTGTCTGGTCGACCTCCAGGTGCTTCATGCATCGCTGGAGCCAGCCCGGAAGTTGGCCAGAGATAGCTTTGTCACGATCGTACTACTAGGATGGAAGTTATGATGAAAAACAGCTCGCGTCTGTTTCTTGGGATCCTGCTTTGCAGTGGTCTGTCAGTAGTATTCAGTGGTCAAGCTCGTGCAGAAGAGCCCTATGTCCAGTTTCTCAATGCGCTCAGGGAAAGTCGCTATTTCGACATGGCGGAGCAGTATCTTGCCGGGTTGGAACAAAATGCCGAGGTTTCCGCTGAGTTCAAGATGCGGTTGCCCTACGAGCATGCGGTCACGTTGATCCAGGGTGCGACCACGATTGCCAACTACGATGTCCGTGGGAAACAGCTCGATCGTGCAGAACAATACATCAAGGAATTTGTCAGTAAAAATGCTGGACATTCCTTGCAGGTGCAGGCCAATAAACAGCTGGGAAACTTACTTCAGTTACGTGCCAGTGGCAGCGTCAGGCTGGCCAATTCTCCTGGCAAGAGCGATCGCAAGGCCGAGTTGCTGAAAGCTGCACGGGCTCAGTACGAAGAATCTCACAAGGTTTTCCTGGAAAGCAAGGAGACCGTCAAGAAACAGTTGGAAGGGATGAAGGCTGCCCTGGATCCCAAGACTCAGGGAAAAGAAATTGCCAGGCGGGATGAGTTGCGCAAGGATTACCTGCAACTCCAGTTGCTTGCCGCAATCACGCTTGAGGAAACTGCGGATACGGTAGATCCAGCGGACGCAGATTACAAGAAAATTCTGACTGACGCAGCCAAGCAGTTTGATGATATCTATACCAAGTATCGTTCCTTGAACGCAGGTGTCTATTCCCGTGTTTACCAAGGGCGTTGTTACAAGAAAATGGGGCAGTTTAAAGACGCTCTGGGTTACTTCTCGGAGATCCTTCAGCAACCGGATAACCCCGCCTTTCGTGACGTTAAAACCTTGACTCTTGTTTTGGCGATCGAATGCTGGCTGGATAAATCGCAGAAGAAATACAGTGAGGCTGTGCAGCAGGGAACCGAGTGGGTTGAAGACATGCGGCCCAATGAGATGGCCCAGCCAGATTGGCTCAAGATGCGATTGTTGCTTGCGGAAGCAAATCTTTTGTATGCCGAGGAGTTAGCGGCCAAGAATCCTCGTGACAAACAGGTGCGACGTTCCCAGATCGAGGCGCGTAAACTGGCCCGAGACGTGGTTCGTTTTTCCGGGGACTACCAGGAGCAGGCGCGTGCCTTGCTGGCCCGCTTGCCTGGGGGTGACAACACCGAGATGCCCGAAGAGGAGCCGGAGAATTTTGCCGAGGCCAAGGATGCCGCCAAGGAAGCAATCGATGGCTGGCAGACTTCCAAGCTCGTCTTAAAAGTACTGCCCGGGCGAATCCAGGAAGAGACCAATGCGGAAGTAAAGCAGGAGCTTCAAAAGCAGCTGGCCGAGGCGGAGGAAAAAGTGGGAACCAGCTTGCATCGAGCAGTTGAGCTTTATCGGCTGGCGATCAGCATGGTTGACGACGAGACCCCCGTGGGTGACGTGCAGACTGTTTATTACTACATGGCATTCTGCTATTACCAACTTAAGGAATACTATGACGCTGCCATGTTGGGTGAGTTCCTGGCCAGGCGCTATCCCGACAGCACGGGCGCAACGCAGGGAGCGAAAATTGCCTTGTCGGCCTATCACCAGTTGTTGCTGTTGAAAACCGATCCCCGGGAACGTGCTTTTGAAAACGGTCGCCTGTCTGCCGTGGCCCAGTACATGGTCGAGAATTGGCCCGATGCCCCGGAAACGATCGATGCCCGTATCAAGTTGGTTCCGGAACTGCTGAAATCCGGTAATGTTTCGCAGGCAGTTGTCTACGTGAAAGCCTTGCCGGAAAAACATTCCTCCCGAGCAGACATGGAACTTCGGATAGGCCGTGAGGTGTGGCGCCAGTTCCGATCCCAGGCCAAGCAGCTGCGGACGTTGCAGGAAGAGTCACCCGGTTCTGATGAATTGGCCACGCTCAAGAAACAATTGACCGATAACCGGGAATTGGCAGCTGAATACCTGAACGCCGGGTTAGGCCGACTCGATGAGACAGCTCAGCCTAGTGCTGCCCTGGCACTTTCTGTATTAGCATTGAGCCAGTATCACGTTGAGTCTGGGGCCCCGGAAAAAGCTCTTCTCCAGATCCAGAAAAACAAGACCGGTGTACTGGCAATTGCCCAACGACCGATTGCCGAAGGCACCGCTCTGTTTGGGAGTGAAACCATGTTTCGCCGTTATGCCCAGGATTCCCACATGCTGGCCTTGCGTGCCTACATTGGTACCCTGCCCACTTCGGAGACGCCGGACAAGAATATTCAGCAAGCCAAGGCTGTCATGGCCAGCCTCAAGACGGTAGTCGGCAGCTCCGCAAAGGGAAATGAAACCCTGGTTGCTATCTATTACAGCCTGGCTCGTGACCTGGAATCGCAGTTGGCCCTCAGTAAGACCGATGCTGCAAAGAAGACATTGGCCCAGGGTTTCCAGACATTCCTGAATGAAGTCGGGAGTGCTTCCAATGAGTTTAATGTCAAGAACTGGGTGGCAGAAACACTCTATGGACTAGGGAAAGGATTCGATACGAATGCCAAGACGCTGACCGGGGAAGCAAAACAGTATTACGGAAAGTCGATCAAGGCCTACGAGTCCATTGTTAGCACGGCTAAGTCGAATCCGGAATTCCTGCATTCAGATCCGGCACAGCAGAAACGACTGTTGTTGAGCCTGAAACTGCGGTTGGCCAAGACGAAGCGAGACTTGGGAGATTTCGAGGGGTCAATTGACCTGTTCCACGAGATCCTGGTTGCCAAGGGAACGATGTTGGATGTGCAAATTGAAGCGGCACATACCTACCGGCTTTGGGGCGACGATACAAAGCTTTCCAGTACCAAGCGGCAACAGCAATACCTGAAGGCTATCTCCGGGTCGCATCTTGACGAGAAGACAAAACGAAACACGGTCTGGGGATGGAACCAGTTGGGTAAGATTACCGGCCGGTACTTGCCCAAGTTCCAGGACCAGTTTTACGAGGCGCGGTACAACATGGCCGTTTGTCGGTACAAGTACGCTTTTCGCAAGCCCCCGAAATCAGCGGATCGAAAAAAATATATGCGTTTTGCAAAAATGGAGATCATGAACACGCACCAGCTTTATCCGAGCATGGGCGGTAAGTCATGGATGACGCGCTACAATAGCTTACTGGTCAAAATTCAAAGAGAACTTGGTGAAAAGACAACGGGGTTGCCCAAGAAAGCAACCTAGAGAACTCGTGTAAATACTGGAAAATTCGTGTTCACTGGTTTTAATTTAAAGACCTGGCGGACTACAATCGTGTTTCTGCGGTCAGCGGCTGCAAGGCCGCTGGATCGAAGTGATTAAGTAAAGGAGAGTTTGATGAAAAAGTGGACCTTGTTGCTGCTGGTCACGATGCTCAGCCTGGTGGGTATGTCCCGTGATTTGTCCGCACAGGTTGCAGACCAGATCTACCTGGGGAAAGGCGCTCCGGTCCGGGGAGTCATTACCAAGATGACTGCAGCTGAAGTTACGGTCACTATCAATACGGTCGATCGTAAGTTTGCAGTGAACGAGATTCAGCGTGTTTCGTTGGCAGAATCGCCGGCAGGTTTGCAAATGGCACTGAGTGCTATCCGCAGTCGACGCATTGAAGAAGCGAAAACCGAACTCGACAAAATGGATGCCGGTGCAATCAAGAACAAGTACGTGAAGCAGGAGGTTCTGTTTTCCCAGGCCTACTGCGCAGCGCGCATGGCCCTGCTGGGCCAGTTCGACATTGGCAAGGCCGGTGGTTTACTGAAAAATTTCGTGGATGCCCACAAAGACAGTTATCATTATTATGAAGCCCAGCAATTGTTTGGAGACTTGGCTGTTACGAATGGTAGTTATGCGATTGCCGCCGAGGCCTATGCAACGATCCGCCAGGCACCCTGGCCAGAATATCAACTGCGAGGTTCAGTGTTGCAGGCCAATGCTCTGATCGGCAGCGGCCAGTTCCCCCAGGCGTTGACCAGCTACGAGGCTGTTCTGAAGGTGCAACCCAGTACACCCGAAGGTCGACAGCAGCACACGCTGGCCCAGGTTGGTAAGGCACGTTGCCTGGCAGAAACCGGCAAGGCAACCGAGGGAGTGGTTATTATCCGCAAAGTGCTCAAGGATAATGATCCCAAGGGGCAACCGCAATTATTTGGTCGCGCATACAATGTCCTGGGAGCGTGCTACCGGAAGGACAATAAACCACAGGATGCCCTGCTGGCTTATCTACATACAGATTTGTTATTTTATAGTGAGCCCCAGGTTCATGCAGAGTCACTTTATTACCTCAGCCAGTTGTGGGCGTCCGTCAAGAAAACGGACCGCGCTAACCGGGCAAGGGGTTTGTTGCGACAGCGTTATGCAAGTAGCGTCTGGGCTAACAAGGACTAGTGACTTTCACGAACCTGCTTATATGTGAAAGAGAGAAAATGAACGGTGGCGAGTAGTTTGGTTTACTGACGTAAATCGCTGGCCTTCGAAAACACCCGGATTTCAGTTCTGGTTGAACCCCCCCCACATTGGAGATCAACATGCGGCGTAAAGAATTATTCAGGCACCCGGCGACCTTCGTTTGCTGGCTGGCAGTTTTTTGTATGGCATTGGGAGTGGTCCAGGTTTGGAATCTCAACGGTGCTGGTACCGTTGTTGCCCAGGAAGAGGCAGAACCCGGTGATGCAGACGCCGGTGATGCAGACGCCGGTGATGCAGACGCGGGTGATGCAGACGCGGGTGATGCAGACGCCGGTGATGCAGACGCGGGTGATGCAGACGCCGACTCCGGCAAGAAAGACAAGCCTCCAGAGAATTACCTGGCGTGGATGTTCGATGCCTTGGGCATTCTCTACACGGTCGTTTTCCTTGCTCTCTCCTTTACGTTGGTCGCTTTTTTCGTGATGAATCTGCTCACGGCACGGCGTGAAAATGTTTGCCCGGTGGCGTTAGTGGAAGAATTTGAAGAGTTCCTGAATGAAAAACAGTACCAGGAAGCTTACGAGATGGCCAAGAACGACGATTCGTTCCTGGGACAAGTTCTGGCAGCAGGACTGGCCAAGCTCTCCGCCGGCTATGCCCAGGCCCTGGAAGCCATGCAGGAAATCGGTGAAGAAGAAAATATGAAGCTCGAACATCGTCTTAGCTACATGGCGTTGATCGGGACGATCAGCCCGATGGTAGGACTGTTCGGTACCGTGCACGGTATGATCGATGCCTTCCGAAAGATTGCTCAGACAACAACCGGAAGTCCCAATCCTAGCGAATTGGCGAAAGGTATCTCCAAGGCGTTGTTTACCACCTTGTTGGGATTGGCAATCGCGATTCCCGCGATCCTGGCCTACAATATCCTGAAAAATAAAGTGTCACGGTTGGTGCTGGAAGTCGGGATCCTCAGTGAAGGACTTATGAATCGATTTGAAAAAGTTGGAGGTGCAAAGAAGTAATATGCGCTTGCGACGTAAAGGAGATGGCGGCGTTTTTGAAGCCGACTTGACTCCCATGATCGATATGACCTTCCAGTTGATCGCCTTTTTCATGGTGATTATCAATTTTGCTCAGACAGAGCAGAACGATAAGGTTAAGTTGCCGGATAGTTCCCTCGTCAAGGCACCTGATAAGCCGTTCGAGCATCAGGTGATTGTACACCTGACGCAGGACGGTCGAGCTATCGTCAGTGGGCAGATGATGTTTATCGATGGGATGGGAATCATCCTGGGACGAGAAGCGCGGGCGCTGGAAATTACCCAGAACCGTGTCTCGGATGCAACGATCGTGGTGCGTGCTCACAAGTGGGCTCGCGCAGGAGATGTTCAGCGATTGATCAAGAAATGCCAGGAATATGGCTTTGAGAAGTTCGCTCTGCGCGCCGAAGGCAGGCAGGGAATACCAAAGTACATCTCGGGCAGGTAGAAAAAAAATTAGCAATCAATAACGCGCAGCCAGGTAAGATAGTTCATCATGAAAATTCGACACTCAACCAGTAGCGGGCAGGACAAGATTGAACTGCAGATGACATCGATGATTGACATCGTGTTTCAGTTGCTGGTCTTCTTTGTCATGACTTTTAAAATCGTGGCCCAGGAAGGTGACTTTAGCATCAATATGCCACAGGCTTCACCGCAATCAGCACCACCGGATCAGGTCGAATTTCCGGTGTTGAAGCTTTACCTGGAATCCAATGGCGGTGCCCTGTCCGGTATTACCTTGCAGAACGAAGGGTTCGGCAACGATACCGCAACAGCCTACAAGGCCTTGAATGCGAGAATTATCGAACATATCGGAACCGATTCCGGGCCAGGTAGTAACCAGGAAACCGCCCAGATCGAGATTGGCTTTGACCCGGACTTGCACTACGAGCATGTCATCGGTGCCGTGACTGCAGTCTCTGGCTACAAGCGAGACGGCAAAGTTGTCAAGCTGATCGAGAAGATCCAGTTCTTACCCAGTGCCGGAGGGGGACCTTCCACGGTTACGCCGTAACGGTGTGGTCGTTCGTGCCGTCCCACTTCCAGGCCTTTCCCCTACCCCGTTGCCGCTCACGCACGCGGGTGAAATCGGTTGTGTACCATTTTTAGACGGGATTGATCCACGTGGGTGTAGCGTTGTGTCGTGGCAATACTGGCGTGGCCCAGGAGTTCCTGGACATGGCGTAAATCAGCTCCGCCGGCCAGCATGTGCGTGGCAAACGTGTGACGCAGTGTGTGTGGACTGATCTTTCCAGGAGCTCCTACTCGCAGTGCATATTTCTTGACGATCGTCCAGATTGCTTCGCGACGTAGTAGTTTTCCGCTGCGGGAAAGCAGCACCCAGGGATTGGATGGCTCGTGGCTGGCGGCCAGCCGTGGCCTTTCCTGTTCCAGGTAGATTGCTAACGCCTGGCAGGCAGGCCGCCCCAGCGGGGTCAGGCGTTGCTTGTTACCCTTGCCGTGACAGCGACAGAATCGTTCCTTCAGGTGCAGATCTGAAACAGTCAATCGTGAAATTTCCGAAGCGCGGCATCCGGTCGCATAGAGCAACTCCAGTAGAGCCCGGTCTCGCAAAGGAAAGGAATCACCAGCGGAAGGAGCATTCAGGAAATCGGTTACCATGGTAGGTGTCAGTACATCCGGAACACGCTGCCAGATCTTCTGGCTTCCCAGTAACTCGGCAACGTTTTCGGTGAGGACACCTTCGAGTTGCAGGTAACGAAAGAAAATCTTGACCGAGACAATATGTCGTGCCATGCTGCTCGGCGCCAGGCCCTGGCGTTTCAGCCAGGCCACGTAGTTAGCCAGATCGCTGATCGAGAGTTTTGCCAGGGGCCGTTTCTTAACCCAGTTGCCAAAACGTTGGAGGTCGCGACGGTAGGCAGCCACACTGTTCTCCGCCAGATGGCATTCGCTTAGTAGATACTTTTGAAACGAATTCACCCACTGTTCAAAGCGTCCGCCCTTTTTTTCTTTGCGGCGCTGTAATAGGCGGCGTTTCAAGGAGGACATGAATACGGTCTCTCGATCGAATAATCTCGAAGTCGTGGCTGCAAACTAGTGTTCCCGGCCCTTGCTATCGTGGCTATCGGCAAATGACGCGGCCAGGTTCGGCGAAAGTTGATTGCGTAGGTTTATGCGGATCTCGCGAAAAGCAGGGAGAGATGTCACGAAAACTATCCTTGATCTTAGCTCAGGTGACTTCGTCCTACCAATAAATCGGTGTAAAATAGTTGCTGGAATAGAAAGTCATGTGGGTGTTGTGATAGGTGTGTTATGAAGATCCTGGTCACTGGCGGTGCAGGTTACGTGGGGTCCCATGCGGTTCGACGCATGCAGGAATCCGGACACGATATCTGGGTCTACGACAATCTTTCCACGGGACATCGTGAGTCGGTCTTAGCCGGACAATTGATCGAAGGCGATTTGTCTGACCAGTCGCATTTACAGTCTGTGCTGGCCGACCAGGCGATTGATGTCGTGATGCATTTTGCTGCCTCAACCCTGGTTGGTGAATCGGTTGCGAATCCGGGTAAGTACTATCGGAATAACGTGCTGGGTACCCTCTGTTTACTGGAAGCCATGCAACATACTGGAGTTCGTAAACTTGTCTTCTCCAGTACCACAGCCGTTTATGGAGAGCCGGAATCCATGCCGATTCATGAAGGCTTGTCTCGAGTACCCGTCAATCCGTATGGGCAATCAAAATATATCGTGGAAGAAATGTTGAGTGACTACAGTAAGGCCTATGGATTTGGATGTGTTGCGTTGCGTTACTTCAATGCAGCTGGGGCAGCAAGCGACGGATCGATTGGAGAAGATCATGATCCGGAAAGCCATTTGATTCCCCTGGTTCTACAGGTAGCCCTTGGGCAACGTAACGATATTACCGTCTTTGGTAACGATTACCCGACACCGGACGGGACTTGCGTGCGGGATTATGTACACGTTGATGACCTGTCCGAGGCTCATGAGTTGGCGCTGGGGCAATTGGAACCGGGGACCTCTCTGTATCTGAATCTCGGCAGCGAAATCGGCACCAGTGTCCGGGAAGTGATCGAGGCTTGCCGCCGCGTTACCGGACATCCGATTCCAGTGCTTGACGGTGAACGTCGAGCCGGTGATGCACCAATCCTGGTAGCTGATAGTTCGCTTGCCAGGAAGCTGTTGAACTGGACCCCCAGGTTCACCGAGATTGAGCAGATCGTGCAGTCGGCCTGGAAATGGCACCAGGCTCATCCCCGTGGATATACAGGTTGACGGCCCTGGATAGTAGCTCATGCAGAAAATTATTATCGAAATACCGTATCGCTTTCGTCCGCCCTACCGCGGGACGATCTGGTCCAGCCTGATTCAGAGATTCAATCTTTTCACCCGCTTCCTGCGGAGAAAAGAAGGTGTCGTGAAACACGAAGTTCGCCACCTGGATCGCCTGCAAAAGTCGCTGCAGGCCGGACATGGCGTCCTGATCACGCCCAATCACTGTCGTACGGCAGATCCCCTGGTGATGGGCTGGATCGCCAAGGCCGCCAGCTGCCATTTCTATGCGATGGCAAGTTGGCACCTCTTTAACCAGGATTGGTTTACGAGTTGGGCGATCCATAAGATGGGTGGATTCAGTGTTAATCGTGAAGGCATTGATCGGCAGGCGATCAATATGGCCGTGGATATTCTTGATACGGCTGAGAGACCGCTGGTCATTTTTCCCGAAGGTGCTGTTACCCGTACGAATGACCAGTTACATGCCTTGTTAGACGGGGTTGCTTTTATTGCGCGAACGGCGGCCAAACGCCGTAAACGACGCTCGCCGGATCAGAAAGTAGTGGTTCATCCCGTCGCCCTTAAGTATCTTTTTGAAGGTGATCTGGAAGTCGCTGCGGACCAGGTGTTGACCGAGATTGAGCAGCGATTGTCCTGGCAGCCTCAGCGTGACTTGCCGCTGATGCCACGTCTCATCAAGGTCGGCATGGCGCTGTTGGCCCTCAAGGAACTGGAGTACTTCGAAAGTGTCCAGGAGGGGAGCCTTGAACATCGCATGGAACGATTGATCGAGCACCTGCTGCGACCCCTGGAAGAAGAGTGGCTGGGACAACATCAGCAGGGTTCGGTGATTCCGCGAATTAAATCGCTTCGCATGAAGATCCTGCCCGAGATGGTTCGTCGCGAAGTGGATGAAGACGAGAGACAGCGACGCTGGAAACAATTGGCAGATCTCTACCTGGTGCAACAGATCTCTTGCTACCCTCCACACTATCTTTCGAAATTCCCTAGCCGAGATCGGATCTTGGAAACCTTGCAGCGTTTTGAGGAAGATCTTACGGACCAGGTCCAGGTCCAGGGAGCACTTAAAGTCGTTATCGAGATTGGTGAGGCGATCGAGGTTTCACCGGAACGAGATCGGCTGGCTGAAGTGGACCCGCTAATGCACCAGGTCGAAACAAGCTTGCAGGGTATGCTCGATGAACTCGCAAAGGAATCCCCTATCTGGGAGTAAAGCTGATTGGGCGAGGTTTTTTACGAGCTCAATGATTCTTTGGCTAGCTGCCGTTGTATCGGGCCGTGATAACCCGGGAACGACCTGCCAGGTCGTTGACTACATTGATATCCTCGTAAGCACCGCTTTCCTGTAGCAGCGTGGCAACTTGTGGATGCAGGTTTGGACTGGTTTCGAGAATTAGCCATCCTTGCGAAAAGAGACGTTGAGCGGCCTGGGGGATTAATCGCTGATACACTTCCAGGCCGGTGGCTCCAGCCAGCAGGGCGGCTTGCGGTTCAAAATCTCGTACGCTCGCATCCAGTTGGTCGTATTCCAGTTGGCTAATGTAAGGTGGATTGCTGGCAATCACATGATATTGTTCGTTAGCCTGGACCTGATCAAAGAGATCGCTTTCCAGGGTCGTGACACGGGATTCTACCTGGTGCAAGGCGATGTTCTGTTGGGCGACCTGCAGTGCCGTAACACTTGAGTCGAGAGCTCGTACCTGGCAATTGGTTGCCTGTCGGGCGATCGCGACCGCAATGGCTCCGCTCCCCGTTCCCACGTCAGCCAGTTGGACCATCGGTTCTTGCGGATAGTGATCACGGATCGTATCAAGGGCTGCCATGACCACGAACTCGGTTTCCGGACGAGGGATCAAGACATCCGGAGTGACGTGAAAAGCCAGGGAGAAGAACTCTCGTTGGCCGACCAGGTAGGCTACAGGTGTTCCGGTGGATCGTTGTTTTACGAGGGCTCGAAACGTGTTGCGGACGGTCTCGCCAGGATCCTGTTCAAAGGCGGTGTACAGGTCAATGCGCTGGCATTGGCGGGCATGCGCCAGCAGGACTTCCGCATCCAGGCGGGCAGAATCCGATCCATTTTCCTTCAAGTAATCGGTGGTCCAAGTAAGCAAGCGACCGATGGTCCAGACATCCGTGGGCGACATGGCGAATCCTTCTGGGCCGATGGGTATATCCATCAGCGGGTGGTCAGTCGAAGCTTCCCATCGACGTGCGCAGCTCCTGTCGGTCATGCTCGATTAATAACTCAATGAGGGCATCTAGCCCCCCTGTCAGGATCTGGTCCAGCTTGTAGAGCGTAGCGTTAATGCGATGGTCCGTCACGCGATTTTCAGGGAAGTTATAGGTCCGAATACGCTGGCTACGGTCGCCGGAACCGACCAATGTTTTTCGCTCGTGAGCGCGCTTGGCATCCTCTGCCTCTTTTAACTTGTCGTAGAGGCGGGACTTGAGGATGCGCAGTGCCTTGGCTAGGTTCTTGTGTTGGCTTTTCTCGTCCTGCATGGAGACCACGATGCCGGTTTCATAATGGGTCACGCGGACAGCGGATGCTGTCTTGTTGACATGCTGACCACCAGGGCCACTGGCATGAAAAATATCCTTGCGGTAATCGTCTGGCTTGAGATCTACCTCTACGTCTTCCGGTTCAGGAAGAACGGCAACCGTTGCAGCTGACGTGTGAATACGCCCCTTGGCCTCGGTCTCTGGGACACGTTGCACACGATGTCCACCGCTTTCATATTGCAATTGGCGGTAAACATCTTCCCCGGCAAAGGCGAGTGTGATTTCTTTGAATCCTCCCAGTTCTGTCGGGCTGGCGTTGAGGATCTCGCACTTCCAGCCTTTCGGCTCGGCATGACGCTTGTACATCTCGTACAGGTCTCGGGCAAAGAGGGCGGCCTCGTCGCCTCCAGTCCCGGCACGAATCTCCATGACACAACGTTTGCGAGTTGCGTCCTCGCCTCCAATCGTCAGGTCCAGCAGTTCGCTCCAGAAGGTTTCCCGCTTGGCCTTGAGTTCAGGAAGCTCCATTTCAGCAAGTTCGCGTTCCTCCGGGTCGTCACTATCAGCCATGACTGAAACCTCGGAGATTTCTTCAGCGACCTGTTTGAAGGATCGATACCGTGTGGCCAGCTTGGCCAGTGCACCATGCTCACGAGCAATACGAGCCATCTTCTGGGAATTGCTGAGCACCTCGGGGTCTGTCATCTGTTGCTCAAGTTCTTCGAACCGAGCAAGCTTTTCCTCCAGCATTTCACGCATGACAGGGAACCCACCGGGGTTGGGTGAAAGAGGATAGTTTCGTGGTTAAGTCGATTGCCGGTTCCATCCCGCTTAAACCACTAAACCAAGCCCGACCTGGTTTCTCGGACGAGGGTGGAACCAGGAAGCTCGCACAAGCTAACGCTTGCTTGTCTTCTTCTTGGAAGTCTTTTGCAGACTGGCATAACTGCCAGCAGCAAACTTGCTCTGGAACTTCTCGATACGACCTGCCGTGTCGACGTACTTCAGCTTGCCAGTATAAAAAGGATGGCAAACGTTGCAGATGTCAACCTTTAATTCCTTGCGTGTGCTGCGTGTCGCAAACGTGTTGCCGCAACCACAAGTGACCTGCGTATCAATATATTCAGGATGAATGCCGTCCTTCATCGAAGAATCTCCAGTAGCTTCTACCCGGGGCAAAAGTTAGTCGGCCCAAGGGGTTTGTGAATCGTAATCAACACTGATTACCGAGGTTTTTAATATAACAACAGCCCGGCATGGCAGCAAGGCCGTGAGAGCTAGTCGGTACCGGGGGGAAGCTCCTCAGCCACGTCTGTAGCAGGATTATCGCGTTTCAAGCGATCGGCAATCAAGGTGTCAATGAGTAACTGACCGACGTGATAGCTGATCATGGGCAGAATGGAACCACCCGCCTGGACGGCCATCTCCAGCCCGACGATCAGGGTCTTTTGACTGCCAGAAAAACCGACCGCCGTAGCGTCTGGACGAGAAAGACGCAGTAGCTGGGCCAGTGTAAATCCTGCCAGAAACATGCCCGTATGAATCACCAGCACGACGAGAATCATCAGGCTGAAACTGCCCCATCCCGACAGGCCGATCGTGGTCTCTCGCAGCGTATTGCCGGTCATAATCGCCCCCAGTAATACCATGCTCAGGATGCCACACTGGGATAGGATGCTCAGTTCCGGCTTCTTGCGGGTCGCCCAACGGCCTAGTGGACGATAGATGCGTAGCAATTGTGCCAGCGTCATGGGCAAGACAACCAGGATTCCAAGCTTGATGATCATCGCCCCCAGATCCAGGTTCACGAGGTTTCCGGATTCCCCGGCGGTCCGTTTTAGCCAGTAGGGTGAGATGATAAAACAGGTGGCGTTTGTCAGGACGGTGACCATGATTGCAATGGAATCGTTGCCACCAGCCTTGCGAGTCCAGACCGAGGCAGATGCCAGCGTGCACGGCGTTGCCGCTGCGACGAGTAAACCAATTGCCAGGTTCTCTCCTAGTGCGCCATGCAGCAGGTTCATCTGTCGCAGTAGGATAACCGTTGCCCACATCGTTAACGGTAGCAATCCGAAGTTAATGGAAGTGGCTAACAGGGGCGCAGCAGGGCGCTTTACGGTGGCAATCATCATGCGGGTTTCCAGGGGTAACGCCATGATGAACAGAATCGCTGCCACGATGGTATGCCGTAACCGTGGTAGTTTCGCCAACGGTTCGAGCCAGGGAGAGAATCCCATGCCAATGGCTAGCACTGTGGCGAGGGCAAACAGGAACCAGCGGCGTTTGAGAATTGACTTCACGTTTTCCAGCTTTCCAGGCAAGATAAATCGAGCTGTCTCAGGGAGTGGCAGTGTAGGTTTTCAATTGTCCTGCACTGGCGTTGGGATTCAACCGCACTATCGCCACTTTCTTCATGCCGCTACACTTGAGACTGGTACTGGTTTTACCCGCCACCGGCTCGTTTTTCCGGGCAAGGCCCCCCCGATCACTAGTAATTGGTGTCAGAGCGCATGTTACGTTACTGGACAGCCGGCGAATCGCACGGCAAGACGATGCTTGCTACGGTGGATGGCTTTCCCGCCGGCTTGCAACTCGAAACGGATTCGATTGATCACGAATTAAGGCGGCGGCAAGGTGGTTATGGCCGTGGTGGCCGTCAGCGAATCGAGACAGACGCAGTAGAGATTCTTACCGGGGTCTGGCAGCAGACGACACTGGGCAGTCCAATCGCGTTGCAAGTCATCAATCGCGATTACAAACTTGAGAAGATGGAAGATCTCCAGCGACCGCGACCCGGACACGGAGATCTGACAGGTGCAGTCAAGTACCTGGGCTCCATCCGTGGAGTGTTGGAGAGAGCCAGCGCTCGCGAGACGACCGTTCGCGTTGCAGCAGGAGCCCTGGCCAAGCAGTTACTTTACCAGTTTGGTATCGAAGTCATCGGTTACGTGGTTGAACTGGGTGGAATTTCAATTGCTCCGCGAGCAGGTTCTATTGAGCAGCAGCGAGAATGGCGAGATGCCAGTGAGGTTTATTCGCTGGATCCAGGCCAGGATGATGAAATCAAGCAGAAGATTGACCAGGTTGGAAAGTCTGGTGACACATTGGGCGGCATCGTGGAGACCCGCGTCGAAGGGCTCCCTTTCGGGTTGGGAACTCATGCCCAGTGGGATCGCAAGCTCGATGGCCGCCTGGCCCAGGCCGTGATGGCCGTGCAGGCTATCAAGGGAGTGGAAATCGGCATGGGTTTTGAAGCTGCCCGGCGACTGGGATCCGAGGTGCACGATCCGATTACCTACGACGAAGAAAAAAGAAATACCTCGACACTGGGATTTGAGCGGCCGACCAATAATGCGGGTGGACTGGAAGCGGGTATGACCAACGGTCAGCCCCTGATCGTGCGAGCAGCTAAGAAGCCAATCAGTACCCTGAGTAAACCGCTGGAGTCGATCAACCTGGAAACCAAGGAAGCGGAAGAAGCGGCTTACGAACGTAGTGATGTCTGCGCGGTTTCAGCTGCTAGTGTCATTATTGAAAACGTGGTTGCCTTTGAAATTGCTCGGGCCCTGGTTGAGAAGTTTGGCAATGACAGTATTGCTGAGATGCTGGCGAGACGAGATCTTTTTTACCAGATGGCAAGGGAACGTTGATTTCGTGGTAAGCGGCTTGCAAGTGCAAGACCACGAGCCACGAACAGATAGTTTGCGATTCGGACAAGGATGTTCGGTTAATGCATGATCGTCTACGAAAAAACTGTTGCCGCCTGATTTTCCTGCTGGCAGTGGCTGCCCCAACCGTCTCTATGCTGGCGTGGGGACTTGCTCGTAATACCCCCCTGGTGGCCAGCCAGGCCAGGCTGTACTGGCAACAACAACTGACCGATATGCTGGGAATGCAGGTTAGCCTGGCAGCAGTTGAAACACCCCGGCCCGGGTTGACCGTGCTGCAGTCATTGCAGTTGAGTGACCGAGAAACGGGCGTACCCTGTGGCACGATTGCAACGGTCGAGTTATGGAAGGTTGCGAAAAAACAGCATGTTCGAATAGAAGATCCGCAGGTACAAATCAGCGCGGCTTCCGAAACGTGGCGTTGGGTTGTGCAGCAGCTGTTGCGTCGCCATGACCTGGGAACGGTAGTGATTTCAACCGGCTCGCTGCTCCTTGACGATTCGGGCGAGAAAAGCTCGTCGTCGCTTCAAGGGATGGAGCTGGCATGCCACCTGCAGTCTATCCGAGAATGCACCACGCTGACGATCAATATGCAGCAACCGGGCTCTGGGAAAGCTCCCGTTGCGTTGCAACTGCGACGGCAACACCAGGAAGCAGTGGTCACCCAGGTAACGCTTGATACGGCGTCGGTCACCCTGCCCTGCTCGTTGCTGGTTCCATTGTTTCCGCGGTTGGCAGCGTTGGGAGAGAAGGCACGCTTCCAGGGGCAGTTGTCAGCAGAACAAACAACAGCTGGCCAGGTTATCGATATCGCAGGAGATTTTCATGCCGTCGATTTGCAGCAGTGGTTGGGGGCGATGTCTGCCGGTGGCCTGACCGGGTTAGCCACGTTGCATTTGCAACCAGCTCGAATTATGGATGATATCTGCGTGCAGGCCAGCGGTCGCCTGGTCGCTGAAAACGGAATGGTTAAGCGGTCGTTCTTGCAACGCGCAGCGGCGGAACTGGGATTGCAGTGGGTTCATGATCTCGGAGCAGAACAGGCAGGCTACGACCGATTAAGTTGTCGATTTGACCTGGATAAAACCGGTATCCAGTTGTTCGGGGAAACCCGGGGACCCGCAACGGGAGTTATCTTGAGTCATCCGAGAGGAGTCTTGCTGTCCGCTACGGGACGTCCGCAGCGGCTTCCCAGCCAGGCGCTGGCACGTTCCATGGGTGTACCAGCTGCCGTCGGATTGCCAGTCAGCCGCAGTGGCTTGCAGCAGTTGCAGGGTGCCAGTCGCCGACCGGTGCTACAGGCTCGTCCGACGTCACAGCTTAATCCAACTCTGCCTCGCTAGTGCGGGCTCGTTCAGTCGTTGGGTCAGCAAGATCTCAGGCTTTGATTCTTACCTGGTCGCGATGGTATATCGCGTGGTTGCCAGGCCCAGGAAGATCCAATTGGTAACGACAAACCCGACGACGTATTCCAGGCCGCCGGCACCTGAACCATACGAATGCAGCCCGACTTCTCCATTGGTAGAGAGCATCGGCAGGACGAAATTGACTCCGTACCAGGACATCACGATCATGGTTGCTCCGAGGACAGTTCCAAAGATCAGGCCGAAGTTACTGAACCAACCAGCGTAACGTCCATGCAGGATTGCCAGGTAAACCAGCAGGGAGATCAGTGCCCAGACTTCCTTGGGATCCCATCCCCAGAAGCGTCCCCAGGAAACATCAGCCCAGAGTCCTCCCAGGATCGTGCCGGCTGCCAGTAACAGAACAGCCACCTGGATGGCCTTGTAGGCATAGCCGGCCAGCGGCCCACAGGCTTCCGGTGGCCGTGCTTTTACTCTTTTCGAAGGTTCGGAGTCTGCATCATCATCATCGGCTGCTGCGTAGGCAGCGTTCCCACCACTGCCAGTCGTACGGTAATTGCCAAACAGGTAATGGAACAGTGCCACGTTGCCCAGTCCCATGGCCAACGCACCGGCTGCATAACTGGAGACAATGCAGAGGACGTGAATCGTGAGCCAGAAGTTCGTTCGCAGGACAGGCTGGAGGGCTGAGATATTTTCGTCCAGGGCATCATTTGGTGCCAGGCAAGCCAGTAGAAAACAGAAACTGGCCAGGCTCGTGCCGGCAAGAGCAAATGATTTGCGTTTATAAACCTCGTCCATCAGGCGTCCCATCTGGTCGGTCTGTCGCCAGCTGGTTGGAATGCAAACCAGGCTGAAAGGAACGCTCAAGACCAGGCGAGGCAAGAGCCAGACACTAGCTGCCACACAGAACAGCCCTACGGCCCAGACCCCCAGGGTGTTGGCCAGCCCAGCAGTATGTCCCTGGCTGGCGTCCAGATCCGGAACGATGTTGAAATACGGTCGTCCACCATCACCCAGGGGCATCATCGTGAGGAAGTAAAGTAGTTGATACATACACAACCCTCGTACGATCACGCTGACCAAGCCCCATAGTGCGCAGCTTTGTGCAGAGAATTGCTTGAGCTGAGGTTCGGTGAGTGGTGTTGCTTCCCAGCTACCAGGTATGGCAGTCAGCCTCCAGGCGCTGCGGATGCCGGTTTGTATTAAGGGCCAGACCAGGAACCATGTCGCAAGTCCCAGGGTGACAAAGGGAACCCAGATGACTGTTTCGTACATGTTCGTCACAGGTGCCCAGCCGGTGACCATGACACGCAGGTAGAATCCATATGCGGTCCAGATCAAGGTTCCGAAGCAGACGGCAATCGCCACGGCAAACAACTGTTTGTGGAACTTGCCAAAGGCCAGGGAGAAAAAGGCCAGGGCTAACAGGCACAGCATGAAAGATCGTCGGAACGGGTTGATGCGATTGTAGTTGACTTCTGTCTCCAGGCGTCGGATATCATGGGCCTCTGTGGGATACGTCGTGTAGCTGATTAAATCGCTGTCGCGTTGATGCGGAGCCAATTGTTTCTTGACTAACTCCAGCCGTTGTTTTTCCAGTGATTCACCGAGAGATGTTAGCGATGATTTCAGGGATTTTTGGGCCGCCAGGAAATCCTTGGATCGTGATGACTTTTTGCGGTCTCGGTAAGTATTGGAAGCATTTTCCCAGGCATTGCGTACCTTGCGAACATCGGACTGTGGATAGGCCTGCATGATGTCATCTGAATGAATAATTGTCTGCAGGCTGAGCCATGGCTGCGACGAATTCCGGACGTCCCGGTTCTTGTTCAGGGCCGCCGCGTTGAGTGCCGGGATGACCATTGGGCTCTGGAAACTTTTGTGAGGTTTGCTTTCGTTCTGGTGGGTGCAGTAGTAGAGTGCCAACTGGGTTTCCCTTGCCAGCCGTTTTAATTCCTTGGACTTGGAAATCATTTCTCGGAAGATCTTGGTCAGGTTTTCCTGTTGCTGCGAGGTCATCTCACCGAATTGATTATCCACGTCAGTTTTCTGGTTTTGGAAAAGCGCGTCGAGTTTTTCGGTGGCCTGCACGAAATCTCGGGCGTTCCGAGATGCCAGTTCCAGGGAGACGCCTTCGCTCGCATCCTGTTCCCCGGATTCAGCAGCCAACATTCCCATGCGGCGTAGCAGGTCGGCTGTCTGGAATAAGGCCTGGACGGATTGCAACGTTGCCTGGCAGACCGTTTTGATTTTACCGTCTCCCGGTGCCTCGGCGAAAATCTGCAGCATGCTGTGAAAGGTACGACCCTCGGTCGAGGTGTCCTGCAGTAGTCGAGCCACCAATTCGGCCTTCATCATGAATACGTTACGTGAACCAGCAGTCAGTAGCGGGCCAAGTGTCAGTGGTTTGCTGGCATCGAACGTGATCGTCCGGTAAACCTGGTAGCGATCGATCAGTTTTTGGACCTGTTCATCGAGTAGCGTAGCCACGAATGTTTCTTCTGCCTGGCGTGCTTCCGCCGTACGGTCCGAAATCGACTGCACATGTTCCTGGAGTCCCTCGGACTCAACAACCTGTCGTGGCGAAACATATTTGAGCTTCATGTGCTGGACAGGCACCCCCAGCAGTTTTCTCAGGTCCGGGTGTGGAGCGTAGATAAAGGGAACGTCTTCCCATTTCTCGGACTCGACAAGCCAACTGAAAATAAGTTCAGCACCGTCCCAGCTGCGTTCCTCGCCAGCAGGAAATAATTCGACGGCCGCTGCATACTTTTCGTCTCCCAGTTGTTGGTCATCCAGGTAGCCAGCAAGTTTTAGCTTTACGTTGCGTTTCTTGGGACGTTCGCAAACCTCGGCCATGATGATATTGGCAAACGTGTCGAACGGTTGAATGCGACCCTTGTGGAATACCGGGATATGTCGCAATGTGTCAACGTTGACGGCGAGATCGCCAGACCCATCCGCAGCCTGCAGGGTCAGGGCAGGCAATGTCGCAATGACCAGGATGGTCTGCAGCAAGGAACGGAAAAGTTTGCTTTTCATGGTGTTAAGATGTTTCTGCTGGTTCAGGGTTTACGTTCAGTGACTGCTCCAATGTCCCGGTTTCTTTCCTGCGACGGGGCTTGAAAAAGTAAGCTCGCATGTAGAACATCGTAGCAATTCCCAGTACGACGAATAAGCAGCCCAGGTTGCGAATCCAGCGTCCGGGATCCGCATTGACGGTCAAAACTGACAGGTACAGTTCTTCTTTCTCGGAAGTGGGTAACACCATTTGCTCATATTCCAGGCTTCCCGGTTTCCACGGGCCGTTGAAGCTTTCCTGGAAAAGTCGATAGGTCTGGCCCGTGACCGGGTTGGAGAACTCAACCGGAGCATTCATGGTGATGTAGATGTCGTGGCGATAAGAGGCCGATTGATTCCAGTAAAGCGTCTGGCGTTGCTGGTCAAAAACCAGGCTGCTGGCCTGGTTAAGTCCTGGCACCTCCAGGGCCGTCGGCTTAAAACCAATCAGGCTACTGCTCATCAAGTGAGAGGTTTCCGGAACCTGCTGGGAATGTTGGCCGATATAGCCAGCAGGGTGTTCCTCGGCCTGAATCCAGTAAAGCTTCTTCCCCTTTGGGTCAACGGTCAATCCGTGAATAATATGCTGTTGAGTAACCAGCTGTTGCTCAACAGCTGACACGGAGCCTTGTTTCTGAAGTCGTGTGCTGGGATTGCCACGCACGTTTACCACGGTCGCGGGCTTCTTGCCATCCAGGCCAGCGCGACGAATCATGGCATGCCCTTGGTTGACCTCGCTCCAGTAGAGTGTCTTGGCGTCCTGATCGATGACCAGGTACGCGGGTTGGTTGAGACCGGTCATGAATCGTGCTTCCTGCTCGGTCCCATCCATGTTGCAACGGCCAATCCGTCCTCGGCGTTTATCTGTCCAGTAGATTTTTTGCAAGGAAGGAGCGATGGCCAGGCTGTCGAGACTGGCATCATTGCTTTGTAGTAACAATCGAACGTTCTTGCCGTCCGGTTGAGATTCGTAAAGCAGGGTTACCTGTCCGCTATGGAACTGTTGTTGATCGGCCCAGTAAATCGCTGAACTCACGGGGTGAACGGCCAAGGCCAGGGGGCGAGAGAGCTTTACGTTTTCGGTTCCTTGCGAACCGGGGACGCCAGGAGGGGGTGTGGCCCGGGCTTGTTCCAGGGAGAGTGTGACCGCTTTGGCATTGTTCAGCTTGCCAAGTGGCAGGCGCTGTAGTTGCGCATTGAGTGGATCGGTCCAGAGGAGTTGGTTGTCCCGAGGGGATATGGCCAGTTGTCCCTGGAGTCCAAACTCGCGGATTTCCAGTATTTTTTCCGGAGGTAATATGTTGCAGGGAATTTGTAATTTGGAAACCTGGTTCGTCTTGATGTCGTAAGAATGAATACGCGACTGGACTTGCGGGTCCAGGAAATCAACCCAGCTGGAAAAATGAGAGGCCTGGCTGGTACCGGGGTCCAGCTTGCGTTCGAAATTTTTCAGGCGAATGCGGAAGCCAATGTCGGTTGTCTTGCTAGGTATACTGACCGACACCATGCGCCCTTGCGAACGGACTTCCAGGACCTGGTCGGGACGCGGTGTTTCGTCTGGAGTTCCCACGAAGATGCGAACCCACTCTTCCTTCGATTGATCGTTTACGGTCAGGCGAAGTTTTGCCACGGATCGATTCTGGACGAGTGTTTTGCTGCGGTCGAAAGGAAGTGATAACGTCTTTCTGCCGGGCTTGTCAGCCGAATGGAAGTCGGTGACATAGAGCTTGAGTTGAGCAACCGGCATTCGAAAGGCGTTGACGGCTGTTTCTGCCGTACCCTCGAGTGGTACTTCTTGTGTGAACTGCAGTTGTTTTTCGGCTCGTTTCCAGTAGCGGTAATAAAGCCTGTGATCATGAGCCTGGAAGAATTCCAGGCGATCCCCAGCACCAATCCGACTGGCTTCCTGTTGCTTTAGTTGTGAAAAGTCAAACCACAGGTCACCATAAATCTGGTTTTTGTGATCCTGGATATTGCCTTCCGGGTTGTTCGCAAAGAAGACAAGCTGGCTTAGCTGCGTGTTGTCCTGATCAAAGACAGCCACGACGACCACGGGGCTTTGGGGGGTGGTAATGGCTGTATCGTTGGCCCATTGCAGTTGATCAGCCCTTGCATTCTCATTCCGTTTCCAGGCGTTCCAGTAATCGGTGACTTCCACCTGGAAAGAACTATTTTTCAGCGATAGTCGACCTTTCTCCAGCGATTCACTGACATTCAATACGTGGCGATGTCCGTCGACGAACAGGACAACTTGCCCTTTAGGGCTGATGTCACCCTCCGGACCGCCCGCCAGGAAGGCCTTGGTATGGGTTGAAGAACCCGCCATGGTGAAAAGGACACGTCCGCCGCCGAGCGTTTGGCTGTCGCCCAAGCCAAGGGGATACTGGGGCTGGATTTGCCTGGAGTCCATCTTGAGTTCTACGGGGACCCAACGCACGGGCCCCTTGACCGGTTTCCCATCGGGTCCGATCTTGGTCGCTGCCGGCAAGCTCATTTTGAACTTCAGGTTGGGAACAGATATTTCTCTGGAGTCACTGTAAAAGTCAACAACCTCCAGCTTGATGTCGTCCTCATCAAAGACGACTTCGTTTGGAGACGTCTTGCTGGCGAGCTTGAACACTATTCCAGTTGCCGAACGAAGTATTTTCCAGCCTAATTGGGCGGGCAGGGAAACTCGTGAGAGCTGGGTCTCGTCGCCAGGCTGCTTGAATCTAAAGAGATGGTTGAAATCTTCCCAGTTAAAAGGACTGCAGGGAAAAGGAATCGTCTTTGCCTTGTCGACATGGGAATCTTCCGTGTCGTGGACATTGATCTTAAAATGTAGGTTGCTGCCATCAAAGGCATATTGCCCGGACTGGTCTTCGTAAATAGGGATTTGAGCATCGATGCCATGACGCCGGCCGATTAAGGCGCCGAACAGCAGGGTCAACAAACCGATGTGTGTAATCACGAAGCCGGTTTGATGGCGTTGCCAGGGGAAACGGATAGCGGCAGCGCAAAAGATGTTGATAGCCAGCATCGCATTGAGCGCATTGAACCACCACGTCTGGTAGATGAAAAAATGTACTGCGGCTGTGCCATAGGCCGCCTCGACAAAAGTTGCAAAGGCCAGGGTTCCGGCCAGCGAAAAAATCAGGATCACGGCCAGACGCAACGACGCACACATTTCGTAGGTGCGCAGCAAGCAACGTGTCGGAAGTGGCTGGTCAGGTTTGACGAGTTTTGGATGTGCCATGCGTTCGAGAAACTGAAAGCGAAGTCCAGTCAACAGGTGGGGACGGCGAAGCGAAAGTTGGTTGCCATACGTCTAAAAGGACTGACCGGTTCACTCGAAATACATCTGTAAATCAAGCGCTAGTCAACCGTTTCAACAAGGTCCAATTATACTCTAGCGCAACACCCGAGATAAAGGAGGCTAAGATCTTTAGCACACAGAAAAACAGCTTGAAATAGCCTGGGACGTCCTGCAGGTAAGGGAAGCTGGCCAGGAAAGAAAACCTGCCCAGCGCCTCCTGTTGAGGTAGCCTTACCCGACCATGTCACGAATTGCCTCGTAGAGGCTGACAAACATGTTCATGACCGAGTTGGAGACCTCGTAGGGCTCCTGCCAACTCCACATGCTGCGGACCACGTCGGTCATCGAGATCCCGGTCAGGACCAGCAGCATCAGCACGCAGGAGAGTCCCATCAAGTTCCAGACCGAGTAAGGTGCCTCAACGGCCTGGACAGGTGCGAGGACTTCTTGCTGAAAACCAACCGCCGTGCCTGCCAGTGTGGGATCCATTTCGTCTCCGAGTCCCATCGCTTCTCCGGCATCCATGGGACCGTCTTCTTCCAGCAACATGCCGGCATCGAGAGGATCTTCTTCAAACATGCGATCCGCAATCATCGTTGCCGCATCTTCATCAAAGGCCTGGGAATCAGAAAGGGCGATCACCTGGGAGCCACTGTCGGAGCTGTCTCCAAAACCTTCATCCGAAGGAGAAAGTAGGAATTCATCATCCTTCTGGAGGTCCGCGAAATCTTCTGAGTCAGAAAGGTCATCACCCAGGGAGAGTCCACTGTCTTCTTCTGGAAGCCCCAGTGCTGAAGAAGATCCTCCGGCCAGTTCCATCGGTTCCTCGTCGAGAGAAATGCCGCTGTCCGAAGGACTATCCAGGTTGATGCCGCTGTCCCCGGAACCCAGGGTGATGTCGCTGTTGCCGGCGCTGTCCGAATTGCTTAATACCAGGTCATCATCACTGAGGGCAAAATCATCGTCGCTCAAGTCCATGTCAGCGCTGCTGTCGTCCAGTTCGCTTGAGTCAAAGGCGAAATCATCCTCTTGCTGGTTGACCTCGATTTCCCCCGTGCCACCCTCTTGCTGAAGCAGTAGTTCCGAGTCGTCCAGGACGTGGGCATCATCAGCAGAGGCACTGCTGTCATCAGCTAGTTGTAAATCGCTTTCCTGTGAATCAGATTCCGAATCGCCAATCACGCTGGCACTGGAACTGGAGCCGTTCACCAGTAAGCTCGCTGCAGCCCCCAGCTCTGCACTGGACTCGGAGTCATCGTCGTCATCGATGGAATCCAGCATGGCAGCCAAATCAGGAGATTCACCAAGCATGGTGACTTCATCGTCCCCCTCGTCTTCAAACCCAAGGTCAGACGACTCGCTGCCGGCAGATGATTGATCGATGAGATTCTGGATTTCGCTGGTCTTGAATTTCCAGGTGGATCCATCTCGGAAGCCACGGATTTCACCGTTGTCCCGCATCTCTCCCAGCTGCTCCGGAGTTACGTTGAGTAATTTTGCCGCTTCGTCCAGGTTGTGAAAATTATCAGCCATCTTTGTGTTCCTGAGTTCAAACGTCACGAGTGTTGATACTTACTACAATCGGCATATTGCCATGCTCCCCCACGATCAATAACTCGGACCACGCAAAACCGTTATCGCTGGAGCGATGAGCGGATTTCCCTGGGTGAGGGGCTGACTCCGTTAAATTCGTCCATTAACAAGTCCCAATGAGTATTTCGGACACATTTGAGTGATATTTCACCCGATGTGCGGTCGATGTGATAAACCCCCATCACGCGTTGCTGCGTATCGATCAAGGTTACCTGTTGTCCGGAATTTCCCACATCTGACGACAAGGCAATTAAATGATTTCCTGGTACCGATTGTAACGGTTGACGGACCGGATTCTGAGCGATTAACGAACCTGAAAGCCCAACGAACGCCGCACCCGCAACAAAACTCACGCTAACTAACAAGCTCCATACCATTGCACGCATCGTGGCGGACTCCTTTCTGCCAAAGGCCTGAACCTAAAGCTCATAAGATTAATTCTAAAAGCACCTTAACTCGTTTCAAGAGATTACCGGGCTTGCGCTACCGGATTTTTCCACTTCCTTTTGCCTATGTTGCGTTATCGGGATATCCAGAAGAACGCATAGAGACGCCCCGGAAGTACATAAGTCTATTGGTAGAAACGTCTTGTGTTATTTTTTGGGGTGGCGAGCAGTTTTTGTTTGTCGATTTCCCGACGGCTGATAAATTGTGGCACTGGCCGGAGAATAAAACAGGCGGCAGGAGTTTAGCCACCCTCTGAACCAGCGGCAAGAGCAGAACCGGCTGTAGATAGTCTTTTCGGGGACCTTGTTGAGTTCAGGAGAACCGTCTAAACATGAGGCCATCCTGGGATTTACCGGTGCTCATGGCCTGCTTGGTTCATGCTGTCCGAAAGGTCTCTTCGCTCAATTGTTCCCCGCAGAGGTATTGACCGAGAAAATGCTCTACCACGTCACCCGCGAGATTGATTTTTGTTACGGCCACCGCTTGCTGAACTACGAAGGTAAATGTCGCCATTTACATGGCCATAACGGTCGCGCCGTGATCAAGATTTCCTCCGAGGAACTGGATGACCGGGGTATGGTCCTGGATTTTTCGGATATCAAGACCGTTGTCAGTAAGTGGATCGATGAGAATCTCGATCATCGTATGATCCTGCACCAGGAGGATCCAGCGATTGAATTCTTGAAAAAACTCAATGAGCCCATGTTTCTGATTGACAGTAATCCAACGGCCGAAAACATCGCAAAGCTGATTTACGAGGTGACTGCGAAAGAAGGTTTCCCTGTGGTGCAGGTCGATTTATGGGAAACACCACGGTGCTTTGCAACCTACGGCAAGCCGTCCGCTTAAGTTGGCAAGTTAACGACAGTCCAAAAAGTAAGTCCGGGTGGTTCTGGGAAGAACCAGGCCCGGACTTGTTTCCCCCCCGGGATTTCAGTTGTGTCGTGTTCAACTCGCTTGTTGCATGGAAGACTGTATCGGATGGCCTGACCGGGAGACTTTGGTTAACTTTCCGGTTTAGGGGTTTTCTATGATTTATCCAGGGAAGATATCTGGCCGCTAGCACCTGGCCCGCCCGGAGGGATGACGAAAGTCCTAAATTCGTCGTCGGCTTTCTCAGAATTGCTCATTAAACTGTAGCGGTTGTGACGATTTTAACGGCATATTGTCTTATCTTGCGCGCTTGAGTAAGGATCCATCGTTTGTCGTCATCAAAGCCACGCAACTCATGGGTTACGATTTTTGGCAGCCTCGGCTGGCCACTTGTCGTAGGGATTTCAGCTTGTAGCCTCTTTTATGCAGGGGTTTATCGAGGCCCTCTCGATAATGAACTGGTACGACGTTATGTCGCCGTGCATCCGGTTTCGTTTGTCGCCACCGGAATGTTTTTCGTGGGGATGGCTGCGCTGTTGTTGCGGCTGGGTACCGTCCTGATGGAATTCTGCTGGCTCAGGAGACTCCAGCTTTCGCCGATTCCGATCGCAGGACAGTCGATTGGAGAATGTGCTGCCCTGAATGCTGAGCTGGAAAGTCTGCCAGCCGGTGCTCGTAGTTCCTATCTTGGCCAACGCCTGGGGAATGCCCTGCTTCACGTGGAGCGGATGGGTTCCTCGGAAGACCTGGGAGACGAATTAAAATACTTGTCCGATATGGACCGCGAGCGGCAGCATAATGCGTATGCCCTAGTACGGATCATTATCTGGGCAACTCCCATGCTGGGTTTCCTGGGTACCGTGATTGGTATCACGCAGGCGTTAGGTGATTTGGCAACGCAGCAATTGGGTGGGGATCTGCAGCAAGCCATGAAGGGTTTGCTGTCAGGTCTTTACGTGGCCTTTGATACGACGGCCCTGGCGCTCAGCCTGGCCATTATCATGATGTTTGTCCAGTTCCTGATTGATCGCATTGAAAGCCAATTGTTGACGGTCGTGGATCATCGTTCTACGGAACAACTAGTAGGACGATTTAACCAGTCGGCTGCCAGCAAGGACCCGGTGCTTGGAACAGTACAGCGAATGGGCGAGTTGTTGGTTCAGAACATGGACGAACTGGTGCAGCGGCAGGCTGAATTGTGGCAGAAGTCGATGGTCGATGCAGAGCATCGCTGGACCCATTTAACGTCAAACACCGGAACTCAACTGGAAACGGCTCTACAGAAATCGTTGGTTGAGTCACTTCAGCAACATGCTGCATCATTAGCAGCTATGGAAAGAGATGCCATGGAGAAGACTCAGCATCGCTGGGAACAATGGCAGATGGTCCTGTCTGACAATGCCCGCATGTTAAAGGGACAGCAGGTGGAAATGGTGCGGCATGGAGAGGTGCTGGAACGGACGTTGCAGGCCACGGCCGAGGTGGTGAAGCTGGAAACAGCGCTCAATGATAACCTGAAGTTGTTGGCCGGGTCTCGAAACTTTGAAGATACCGTGATGAGTCTTTCCGCAGCAATTCACTTGCTGACAACTCGCCTGGACACACGTTCGAGTCAGCAGCCAGGAGTGGTTCTCGATGGCAACGATGACACCCCGGCACAGGGGCACGCTGCATGAGACGACGAAGAACTCCTCGCTCTTCCCTGGCGCCATCGTTGTTTCCATTCCTGGCGGTATTGATCTGCACGATGGGTGCCTTGATCGCGCTGCTGGTACTGGGCGTTCAGCAGGCGCATGTTCACGCCGAGGTGGTTGCGGATCAGCATGAGGTTCTTTCCCGGCAACAAGATGAAGTGGTAGCAGAAAAACGCTTGCAGGCGGAGGACCTGCGCTGGCAACAGGATGTATTGGAAGAACAGAGAGCGGCAAAAAAGACAGAGTTTGCAGAGCAACGACTGCAATTAAGTCACCTGGAAAAACACTTGCGGCAACTGCAGGATGACTGGGAGCGGACTCAACGGAAGATCCAGAACTTGAAAGCACTGCGGGAACAGCGAGCGGATCAATCCCAGCAGTGGCAGACACGATTGCAGCAACTGGCGAAGCAAATCCACGACATTGAGGCGCAACTGGTTGCAGCGCGAGAGGAGGCGGAAAAAGCCTCCAAGGGCTATGCCATCGTGGTCTACGATGGGAACCAGGGGACCAGGCGTCAGCCGATTTACCTGGAATGTACTGGCTCTGGAATCTGGATTCACCCAGGAGGAATTAAGCTGAGTCGCGAGGATCTTGATGGGCCCGGTGGTCCTGGCAATCCACTGGATGCCTGCCTGCGGTCTATCCGTGAGTACCTGGTTCAGAATGGTGTGAAGCAGGAGGAGCCCTATCCGCTGTTGCTTGTCCGGCCTGATGCGGTTTACACGTACGCCATGGCGCGGGAAGCCATGAAATCCTGGCAGGATGAATTTGGTTACGAATTAATCGAGGAGGGAGTTCCACTGCAGTTTTCTGCGCCTGATGAAAACCTAAAGACGCTTTTGTTACAGACCATCAAGGAAGCGAGGCAGCGGCAGGTCAGCCTGTCCCGGGCCATGCCCAGTCGCTTCAAGGACCAAGGGAAAGGGGAATATCGCCCGACGAATTCGCAACGACCCGCAGCAGAAATAGCTGGGGCAACCGATTCGACATCGGGTCGTGGCTTTGGAAGGGGGACTGCCGGAGGCGCGGGACGGAACCCGGACTATCAGCAGGGAACCTCGTCCCAGGAGTCCCAGTATTTCAAGGACACCCATCAGTCAGTGGAACAACAGGGTCTGGATAAAAGTGCGGCACAGGTGCCAGGTGCCGGAGATGGTGAAGGTGGGAGTGCCTTACCGTCACGACAACGTAAGCCTGGCTGGGGCTTGCCGAAACAGCAGGTGGGTGTGACCGGTATTTCGCGTCCAGTACGAGTTATCTGTACTACCGATCGATTGATTATCGTGCCGGGACGTTACGAGCGACTGGCACCGTTTACGACTCAAACCCAGGGTAACGTCGTGGAATCTCTTGATAGTTTTGTGGCCTCGCTGTGGTCTTACATGGAAAACTGGGGAATTGCCGTTGCTGGTGGATACTGGAAACCTATCTTGAATGTTGAAGTGCGTCCCGGTGCAGACAACCACTTTAAGACACTCCGGAAACTATTGGAGTCGAGCGGTATCGAGGTTCAGAGGAAATAGTCGGTAGGGAAAACCATGTATACGCGACGTACACCACCCAGGGCGACCGAGGATCCAGGACAGGATTCGTTTCTCGATATCGTGGCTAACCTTGTCGGTATTTTGATCATCCTGGTGATGGTGGTTGCGGTGCGTGCTCGCGAGGCAATCGTGGCTGAGCAAGTGGTTGAAAGTCAGGCCGGGACCATGGAGATTGATGTCGAGACTCCCCAGTTAGCGATCAAGGCCGTGACCAGTGATATTCACCAGATGGACAAGTCGTTGGCCAGGCAAAAATTTGAAGTGTCCTTTCGCCGGCGAGAGAGAGATAAAGTGCTGGCCATGGTTACCCAGGTTGAAAAAGAATTGGCCGGGCAACGACAGCAACTGACCGATCAGCAGAAGAAAGAATTTGATATTCGCAGCCAGGTGGCGGCGTCGATGTCAACCTTGGAGAAACTACAGGGAGAACGACAGGCACTGGACGGAAAGTCTGTCCCGGAAAAAATCATCGAGCATTTTCCAACTCCCATGGTGAAGACAGTCTTTGGCCGCGAAATTCATTTCCAATTAAAGAGTGGGCGACTGGCCTACATCCCTTGGGATACACTGGTCTCCCAGTTACAGGCCGATGCGCCACGTCACGTCTGGAAACTCAAGGATGCTTCCCGTGTTTCCCAGATGCTGGGGCCCGTGGAGGGATTTCGGATGAAGTACACGCTGGTAAACAAGCAGAATGCGATCAACACGCGACAGGGATCGGTTCTGCAGAGAAGGGTTGAACTGGAAAATTTTGAGCTCCGTCCCATTTCTCCAGACCTGGGGGAGTCGGTGGCAGTTGCACTGAAACCCGGATCCAGGTTCCTGGAAATGATTACGCTGCAGGACCAGGATCGAGGCACCGTTACGGTCTGGGTTTACCCGGACAGTTTTCGCCAGTTTCGAGACATACGCGGGTACCTGCATAAGCACGGTTATAACTGTGCCAGTCGCCCGTTGCCCGCGGGCCATCCCATTGGAGGATCACCGGACGGAACACGCTCGCTTGCGCAATAGCGGCCTGGCTCTGTCGTGAACAGATCATGATTTGGCCAGCGGCATGTTTCAGGAAACTAACTGATCCACGAAGCGTGCCAGGAGAGCATTGGCCTGCGGCGTTTCCTGGCACCTGGGCAGGAACTCGGCCAGTGGAATGCCGGCAATTTGCTCGACGTAATCCGGGTATTCGGTAAGTCGTTCCACGAGGTCAGCCTGGGTTAATTCAGGATGAAACTGCGTACAGTACCAAGCCCGGTTCGGAAAACAGAATGCTTCATGGTGAACCTGTTCCGTGGATGCCAACAGGATTGCTTCTGGCGGTAGCGAGGTCACGATATCCTGGTGCCCCATCTGGGCCTGGAAGCAAATCGGCAAGCTGCCGAACACGGGATCTGATTGTCCTGCCTCGGTTAATTTTAGATCGACAGTTCCGATTTCAGCCTGGTCAAGATTGGTGATAACGCTGCCGCCGAGGGCCTGGCTGATAAGTTGGAATCCCCAGCAGGAAGCGAACGTGGGAAGCGCTCGCTCGTAAAGTTCCTGGATCGTTTCCTGTACACGCTCCAGCCAGGGGCCACCTGATACCACGGAATAATCCCCGCTGCCACCGAGCAGAATCACGTCGTAGTCGGTCCAGCGAGGATGTCCGGTCTCCTGGTGAACCAGGTCCCAGGTGTCGAGTTGCGTGGACTGGCAGTTCAATCCTTTTTGGAAACAGGTGCGTTCCTGTTCTCGCATCGGGTCTTCCGGTCGCCTGGCCTGCAACAGTAAATAACGCAATCGATCCGCGTGTCGAGACATGGTATTACCTGGAGAGACGGAAGTGATGGCGGGCGCTACACGTTTCCACTGGAGGAAAGCGATTCGGGTAAGTGGCTTGCCATCGCGATAATGCCTTCCCGGATGGCTGTAATGATTTGTTCGAGTTGTTCATTACTGATATTCAGTGGAGGCATGATCACGATAACATTACCCAGCGGCCGCAGCCAGACTCCGTGCTCAAGCGCGAATCGACAGACTTGCGAGCCGCGTTGGTCTTCCCAGGGAAAAGGTTGACGGGTCGCGGGATCCTGGGCCAGTTCCACGGCAGCAATCAGGCCTCGGTGACGGACATCTCCCACGTGAGGCAATGATCTGAGTGAATCCAGCAGAGTGCCCAGATGGTCCGATTTACCAGCTATTTTCGATAGGGTTTGTTCTTCTTCGAAAACCTCCAGGGTTGCCAGGGCCACTGCCGCAGCCAGTGGATTTCCACCGTAGGTATGTCCATGGTAAAAAGTTTTCGATGCTCGGTATTCACCCAGGAACGCTTCCCAGATTTCACCCGTGGCGAGGGTAGCGGACATGGGTAAGTAGCCCCCGGTCAGGCCTTTTCCCAGGCAGAGCAAGTCAGGAGTCACGGTTTCCTGTTCACAGGCGAAGAGAGTACCGGTTCGGCCAAACCCTACGGCCACTTCGTCTGCGATCAAGAGGACGTTGTACTGGCGTGTCAGCTTGCGCACACCTGCCAGGTACTGGTCCGGGTGAAAGACAATGCCGGCCGCTCCCTGGATTAACGGTTCAATGATAACGGCAGCGATTTCTTCGTGATGCTTTGACAGTAGTTCTTCAAGTTGATCCAGGTGATAGGCACAGAGTGCCTCGTCAGAAATGCCGTCCGGGGTCCGATAGGTATCTGGAATGGGTAACTGAAAGGTTTGGAACAACAACGGTTCAAAAAGAGCGTGATAGCGCTCAATCCCACCCACGCTGACGCTGCCCAGTGTGTCACCGTGGTAACTGTCCCGGAAGGTGACGAACTGTTGCTTCTCGGGCTTGGGGTCAGTACGCTGTTGCCAGTATTGAAACGCCATTTTGACAGCTACCTCGACCGCCGAGGATCCATCGCTGCAGAAGAAGACGTGGTCTAACGATCCCGGCGATAATTCAGCCAGTTTTGCCGCCAGGCGTATCGTCGTGGGATTCGAGGCGCCAAGCGACGTCACGTGGGCAACGTTTTCGAGCTGCCGAATCAATGCCCTGTCCAGGTGTGGATGGCGATGGCCGTGAACGTTGCACCACAAGCTGCTGACACCATCCAGGTATGCATTTCCCTCGATGTCGTAGAGTGTACAGCCATCGGCACGCTCGATGATCAGTGGCTGATATTCCGCCATCTGCGTAAAGGCATGCCAAACGTGGTGACGATCCCAATCGTGGAGGGTACTCCTGCTGGGAGTATCATGATCTTCGGTCGGGTTATCCATCCGCCTGTTCATTTCGTAGATCCTGTTAGCAATCAAGCAACATCCATAAGGCGTCATTCTAGGAGTTCGCCCTGGTTAAGCCAACGACCCCTCTCCTTGCTGGAACTCTCAGCAAGACCACTTCAGAACAACGGGTGTTGTTGCCTTGGCGGCCAGTTGTTGGGCAGCGTTTTGGTTGGTCAGAGAGAATTCAAGATAATCGCTGGAACCGAACAGGATCGTTGCTGTGCCAGGGCTAGTGTTTTCATACGTCTGCTGTAATCCAATGGCCTGTTGTCCACAACAAATGGCATGGCAATCGTCAGGAACACCGGCAGCATCCCAGTCAGCACGTCTGATATTGGTGATCAGGTTGCCAAATTTATCGATGTGAATAACCTCGCCAGAAAGAGAACCGTCACCGGCGAGTACGGGCGGAAGATTAAGAATCTGTGGTCCATCGGCAGGTGTGCCGAGTTGTTCAGGCAATGCTCCAAGGCTCAAGTGAGCTGCTACTGGAGCCATGATGTCCCGGCCATGGAAGGTAGCCGAGACGGGATGTCGCCAGTATTTCGGACGATCCAGCACAAGGATCCTGCGAGGTTCCTGTCTTGCCAGCAGTTGGCTTAGCAGGCCGTTGTCCGGGGCGATCAGGTAATGGGATTCTGTTTCGACCAGCAGCAGGCGTCGATCGGTTCCTACTCCTGGGTCAACCACGGCCAGGTGGATAGTACCGGCGGGGAAATGTTGGCTGACCTGGTTCCAGGTAAAGCTTCCCTGCATGATGTCCTGGGCGCAGATATCATGTGTCCCATCGACCAGCGTTACGTCCGGGTGGATCGAGTAGATGACTCCCTTCATCTCGCCGACGTAGGAACTTCCCGGACCGAAGTCCGTGGTTAAGGTGATGATCGGTGGGTTGCTGACACGGAGATCATTCATCCATCATGGTCCTGACGAGAAACCAGTATCGCTGCCGTTTTTCTACCCAGGCCGTTGACCTGAATTAACTCATCTTCTGGATCAGGTCCAGCAGGATCTGCCGTACACTTCCGGGATTGATATTGGAGTTCTGCTGCTTGGCCTTGCCGACCAGTGCTCCCACGGCCTGTTGCTTGCCACCCTGGACATCAGCCACGACCTGGGGGTTTTCTTCCAGCAGCGCCTGGCATAGTTGGATTACCTCATCCTCGTCGACACTCTCCATTCCTTTTTCCTGCATGACCTGGGTTGCTGATTTTCCGGATTGAACCATTTCCACGAAGACTTCCTTGCCTCGTGAACTGTCCAGTTCGCCCCGTTGGACCAGGCCCAGTAAATCTGCCAGTTCGCTGCTGGCGACGGGAAAGGCCTCGATCTGTGTTTCCTGTTCCTTGAGTGTTCGCAAGACTTCCTGTTGCACCCAGTTGCCAGCCAGTTTGCCGTCACCACAGGATTCGGCAACCTGCACGAAGTAGTCAACCACTCCCCTGCCCTGGTTAACCAGTACTTCCGATGTGTAGCTGCTGATATCGTGGTCTGCCACCAATCGTTCTCGAATCGCGGCAGGCAATTCGCCGATGTTCGTTCGAATTGCCGCCACTTCTTCGGCTGAGACCCGGACGGGAACCAGGTCCGGTTCGGGGAAATAGCGGTAATCGCTGGATTCCTCCTTGTGCCGTTGGCCGCGCGTGATTTGAGCCTGGTCATCCCAGCCCCTGGTTTGCTTGGGGACATCCCCCAGTTTTTGTCCCGTTTCCTGCCACACATCCCACTGCCGCCCGGCCTCATAGATCAAGGCGCGTTCCACGGCACGGAAACTATTCATGTTCTTTACTTCCACGATCGGCGTGGCCACGGTTCCGTCGGGGCTTTCCAGGTGGAGATTGATGTTAGCATCGACGCGTAAGCTACCTTCCTGCATGTTGCAGTCAGAAACGTCCAGGTAGGTCAGCAGAAGCTTGAGCTCTGATAGATAGGCCCTGGCCTCTGCCGCAGACCGGAGGTCTGGTTCGCTGACGATTTCCAGCAAGGGAGTTCCTGTACGGTTGAGATCAATACTGCTGTCGGCCTTGCCTGCGACTTCGTCATGCATGCTCTTGCCGGCATCTTCTTCCAGGTGCGCCCGGGTGATCCGCACGTCCTTGGGTTCAAATGCACCCTCGGGATCTTCGATGTGGAGAGAGCCGCGACAACTCATCGGCAAGTCGAATTGGCTGATCTGGTAGCCCTTGGGCAGGTCCGGGTAGTAATAATTCTTGCGATCCCACTTGGTGAACTCAGGGATCTCGCAATCCAACGCGATGGCTGTTTTTACCGCCAGTTGGAAGGCCTTTTCATTCATGACCGGCAGGGAGCCGGGCATCCCGATGCAAACGGGACAGGTCTGGGTGTTCGGGGGCTGTCCAAAGTCCGTACTGCAGCGACAGAAGAGCTTGCTTTCTGTCTTGAGTTGGACGTGGACTTCCAGTCCGATGATCACCTGGTAGAGCGGTTCATTCATGTCAGGTCGGGCCTCCGGGAATGCCAGTCGGTGGCGGCCTGGTACATGTAAGATGCCCGGAGAAGTTTTTCTTCCTGGAATGGCGATGCTTGCAACTGCAGCCCAATGGGTAGGGACTCGCTGGTGAATCCGCAGGGAATTGAAATACCGGCGATGCCGGCCAGGTTTGCTGTGACCGTGTAAAGATCTTCCAGGTACATGGCCAGTGGGTCATCTGTTTTTTCAGCGATACGAAAAGCCGGTGAAGCGGTGACTGGTCCCAGCAGGATGTCCACCTTTTGGAAAGCCTGGTCGTAGTCATCGCGAATAAGGCGCCGTACCTTTTGGGCTTTCAGGTAATACGCATCATAGTAGCCCTTGCTGAGCGCATAGGTGCCAAGCATGATGCGTCTCTTGACCTCCGAACCAAACCCCTCGGAACGAGTCTTGCGGTACATTCTAACCAGCGGACTCTCGACATCCGTGGGGGTCGCAGCAGCCAGTTGCTGCTCTCGAAGTTCAGCCAGCATGGATTGTTCATCCGTGCGATAACCGTAGTGCACGCCATCATAGCGAGCAAGATTACCAGACGCTTCACAGGGTGCGATAATGTAGTACGTGGCGATACCGTAACGAGCATGTGGCAGGGCCACTTCCTGCACGCTGGCTCCCAGTGAACGATAGACGTCCAGCGCTTCCTGCGTGGCGGCTTCGATTTCCGGGTCGAGACCGCTCCGGAATTGTTCTGGAATCCAGCCGACCCGCAGACCCTCCAGGGGTTGCTGGACCGTTGCCGTATAGGAAGGAACGTCCACGGGAGCCGAGGTCGAATCCAGTGGATCGTGGCCGGCGAGGACTTCCATCAGCAGGGCCAGGTCCTCGGCGTTGCTGGCCAGGGGGCCGACCTGATCCAGGCTGCTGGCAAAAGCCACCAGGCCGTAACGGCTGACGCGACCATAGGTGGGTTTCATGCCGCTGACGCCGCAGAGAGCAGCAGGTTGTCGGATGGACCCCCCGGTATCCGTGCCAATGGACAGCGGGGCCATGGCAGCAGCCACGCAAGCGGCTGCGCCCCCGCTGCTGCCACCCGGAATGCGTTCGACATCCCAGGGGTTACGGGTTAACTGGAAGGCAGAATTTTCGGTCGAACTGCCCATGGCAAATTCATCCATGTTGGTCCGACCGATCAGTACCGCGTCTTCCTGTTTTAATCTGGCGACTACCGTGGCGTCGTAGGGTGGCTGAAAATGCTCGAGTTGCTTGCTGCCACAGGTCGTGGGCTGGTCAAGCGAACAAAGGATATCCTTGACGGCTACTGGCAATCCGCCGAGGCGTCCGACCGGTTTGCCAGCCTGCCGACGTTTATCAATGTCGCGAGCTTGTTCCAGTGCTGCTTCGTGATCCACGTGCAGGAATGCCTGGATGGTTCCATCATGGCGATCGATCTGGTCCAGGTAGAGTTGAGTGATTTCTGCGGAAGTACAGGTTCCGGATTCCAGCTGCTTCAACCAATCGGTAGCCCTGGTGTGAATTGATGACATAGCTTCATTCCACCACTAATCACCCAGGACGGCTGGTACACGATAGTATTGATCGTCGCGTTTCGGAGCGTTTCTTAGAGCATCTTCACGATCCAGGCTGGGACGTGACTGGTCGGGTGCAAAAACGTTAGAGAGTTCCGCGGCATGTGCCATCGGTTCCACGTTCTCCGTGTCCAGTTCCGAGAGTTGATCGACGTACTGGACGATTTGACTCAACTGGTCTGTCATGACCGTCAGTTCTTCTTCGGTCAGCTGAAGACGAGCCAGCAAGGAGATTTTTTCGACATCTTGTCGTGAAAGACTCATCAGGTTTCCCAATCGTAATTACTCGCTCCAGCCAACGAAGCTGGCTTGCCAGGGGCAGCCCAGAGTTGGGCACATCGCAGCCGGGCACAACTCTGCCCGCGGACATTCGATGCGATTACGATTTACCCTACGTCTTTTCCGGCACTTGGAACGGACGTTTTCGAACTGCCTTGCGGACCGCGCCGCTGCGAATGCACTGGGTGCAGACACGCTTCGTTTTCGTGGTACCACCAGCCGTGGTTACCTTGATACGCTGCAAGTTGGGCTTGAATTTACGGCGTGTGATCCCGGTGATCTTGGTACCGACACCACCTAGACGTTTCGCTTTTCCGCGCGTCTCCACGGAATTACCCATCTGAGCCCGTTTACCACAAACTTCACAAACCCGTGCCATGGCACTCACCTTTAACCTAATCGCATGAACGACTCTTATCGATCCAATAACGTCAAGCTCCCAGTATAGCGACTGGAAACTCGGCTGCAACTCCAAGTAGCCCCTTCGTTTACTCTCCCTGACTCGCTCTCTTACCCGGGAGCAGCTACAATTCACCTAGTTGGACGGATCTCATAGTATGCCTTTTTGTTGATCACTGGGAGTCCCTTGATGATTACTGCTTGTAGAATGTCCCAGATTCGTGTCTCGGCCCTGTTTTCAGCCTTGCTGGTCGGCCTCTTGCTCGGTGCTGGCGAGGGGCTGGTGGCAGCGGCTCAACCGGCTGCGGTGAAGGCTTGGCAGACCGTCTATCGAGGTTCCCTGGTGCCACGGAAAGAAGAAGAGGGAAACGATCCGCAACCATTTACGCTCCAGTTGATGCTGACGCAGCTGGATACCAAGCAATGGCAACTAGATTGGTTGTTGAAGGAACCCGGGCGTGCCCAGTGGCCCTGGCCCAGCCAGTTCGGCACCCTGACCTGGAAAGATCAGGGCGATGCGGCAGCTGCTGCGAACAATGAGTCTGCAGGTCCGAGCCTGCTGCATCCGCATGATGAACGCCAGAGTATGGTCCGCTTTCCCGGTTTACTGATTGCCGGTGGCAGTCGTCTGGGAAATGGCCAGAGTTGGCAGGTTGGCAAGAATACTTATCGTGTGACCGGATCAGAAAAGGTCTCTGAACGATCTTGCTGGAAAATTACGGTTTCCAATAACTACGGTCTGCAGAGGACCCTGTGGGTAGAAAAAGGCCAGCCCCTGGTGCTGGCCGGTGATAGCCGTGTCGTGCTTGGGCAGGGGAAAGAACATCGCTTGCAATTTGCCATGGCAGAACATCGTCCGCTTACGCCGGAGATGCAAAAACAGGCACGCCAGGCGTTTGATACGATGGTGCAGTTGCGAGAAAAACTCCAGGTAAAGCCGGGCAACAAGCAGTATGCCTGGACGGATGAACAATTGAAGGTCCTGAGGGAAACGTTACCCGGTATTCGTCGCAGCTTGCGAGATACACCCTTGTTCGAGATTGCCCAATTCGCCACGCAGGATGTGAGCAAGCAGAAAGATCGTAAAGTTACGATAGCGGCTATTACCAAGCGAACCATGGGGAAGCAATTAAGCAGCCTCCCGCTGCAAAGCCTGAAGGGAAAGCCGTTTCCCGAGGATGGTTTGAAAAACTCGGTGGTGGTTCTGCATTTCTGGGAGTACCGTGATAAGCCGCTGGAAGCTCCCTATGGCCAAGTTGGGTACCTGGACTTTCTTTACCAGAAATATCAGAAGCAGGGCTTGAAGGTTTACGGGGTGGCGTCCGATTTGCGATTGGCTGATCCAGAGCAGCAGTCAGCGGCAATTCGTGGCGTTAAGCGGTTAGTGGAGTTCATGAACCTGAGTTATCCCGTGATGGCCGATTCGGCAGGTTACCTGCAGCGTCTGGGGGACCCGCGTGCTGCCGAAGCCCGCTTGCCATTGTTCGTAGTATTGGACCGGGAATCAAAAGTGATTCATTACCATGTCGGGTTCTACGAGGTCCAGCGTGATCGGGGCCTGGAAGCCCTGGATACCGTGGTCAAGAAGGCCCTGGGTAAGTAGCTGTGATTTTCAAGGCTGCTTCCAGCAGGTGTCCGTTGGTTCCCACGCCCTCTCCCTGATGAATTGACGGGACTCCTTGCCAGTCCGTGAAAGTGCCTCCCGCTTCTTCCAGGATGGGTTGTATTGCAGCCGCATCCCAGATGTTCATGATCGGATCAATCATGATGTCAGCACGGCCTGTGGCGACCAGCAGGTAGCCGTAGCAATCTCCCCAGGTACGCGTGATGCGAGCACCCTTTTCAAGATCGTGAAACGCTTGCTGTGCCTGTCGCTTCGCAAAAGAATCAATCTGCGTGGTGACAACCACGGCATCCTGAAGGCTTCTCCTTGTGGAAACTCGGGCGGGTTGTGGCTCGCTGGTTCCTCGTTGATACCAGGCTCCCTGTCCCTGGCCCGCATAGATCATTTCATCCAGCCCAGGCATGAAGATGACACCAACCACCCCCTGTCGCTGGTGCAAAACCCCGACCAGCGTTCCGTAGAGGGGGACACCACTGATGAAAGACTTCGTGCCATCGATCGGGTCCAGTACCCAACAGTAATCGTTGCTGCCTTCCGTTTTTCCGTACTCTTCCCCGATAATGCCGTCTGCAGGGAAACGGGCCGCAATTTGGTTTCGCAGCAGTTGTTCGGCTTGCTGGTCAGCAATGGTGACCGGCGAGTTGTCGGCTTTTAGATCAACCTCGTAATTGTCCTGCTGGAAGTACTTCAGCGTCACCTCGCCCGCCTGGCGCGCGATGTCCACGGCGAATTGCAGTCGATCAGAGAGGTCAGGAGAAACAGTGTTCATGGGCAGGGGTTACTTGGTGTTTGATTCCGGGGACTCGAGTTGCTTGGCTTGCTCCGGTTGCGTGTAAGCATGCCACAACAGCAGGCCGGCTCCAAGCATCAGGAGGCTGTCGGCGATATTAAAGTTCGGCCAATGATAGTGATTTTGATAGGTCAACAGGATCCAGTCGCGGACACCGTACTGGTGTCCCGAAAAGACATCGGCTGCATGCCACCATCCCAGGCGATCGTAGAGGTTGCCGATGATTCCTCCCATGACCGAGCCGAGCGAAATGGTCAGCAGTAGATCCTCAGCTGCTCCGGCGATGAATAGCCAGCAGAGGATCCCAACGGCAGCGACCAGGGATAGGATAGCAAACCAGAAACTCTGACCCTGGCCCATGCCAAACAGGGCCCCCTGATTGACGGTGGTCTGGATAGCGACAAAATCCTGCCATATCCAGTAAGTGTTGTCGACCAGGTTGGTTGGCGTCGGCGGAGGTAACCAGCCGAAAGCCCAGGCCTTGGTCCATAGGTCCAGCAACGCACCAATACCCGCTAGGGCAAGGAAAAGCACATAACGGCTTTTAGGGACCTTCAACACAGATAGCTACTAGCCTGATTGAAGCTGACTGGCACACTTAACGCAGTGTGGAGTGTGGGGAATGGCATTAAGCCTGGTTTTGGGGATTTTCCCGGTACACTCGACGCAGACACCATAAACTCCGTCTTCAATCCGTTCAAGAGCATCTTCAATCTGCTCGAGTGTTTCTTCCCCGGATTCCATCAGGCTTAAGGTGAATTCCTGCTCGAAGTTATCACTTCCCACGTCGGCCATGTGGATGGGCATGCTGGATAGATCGCCACCGGCCTCGGAACGCTTTTTCTTCAAAGCGGCATCGGCCATGGTATTAACATCACCACGCAAGCGTGCCCGCAGAAACAGCAATTGTTCTTTATAGACACGCATTTCAGGTTTCTTAAAATGACTTTTCTTGGTCATCGTCTCGGACTCACCCTCGTACCATGCACCTGAGATACCACCCGGGCGGTTGATTAGGCCGCCCCCTCTAGAGAGCCCCATATTCTAGGCCCCGTTTCGCCACCTGTCAAACGACTGAAAGTCCCCCGTAAAAGCCTCTGTGGGGATCCTGTTTATTGCTAGATAACCTCTTTGGATTAAGTGAGTTAGGAGTTGTTCGCGGGGTGTTGTGCCGTCTCCCAAGAGCCAGGTAAATGGACTGAGCCAGGGTGTCCAAGAGGTTGTCGGACCGTTGGTCAAGCCACTGCATGCGGTTGTCTCTTGATGATTGGCAGACGGTTACCTAGACTGATCACGATGAGTTAGCCTTTGGTGGTTCCAAGTTCAAGAGGCACAAGCGATTAGCGTTCTTCCAGTGACCGATATTGCATTCCAGAAGTGTATCTCACCCGATTGTGGAGAGACCTATGACGTGACGAATGCGCACGTTGCCTGTCGAAAATGCGGTGAACTGCTTGATGTTGCCTACGACTGGGATCGGGCTCGCGTTCCTACCAGTTTGGCCGAGTTTGAGAAATTGGGTGCCCAACGACATGATCCGCTCCGTTTTAGCGGAGTTTGGCGATTTCATGAATTACTGCCCTTTGCGGAGCCACGTTTCGTGGTGACCGTGGGTGAGGGGCAAACCCTGTTGCAGCAGGCCGATACGGTTGCGGAGTTCGTTGGGCTCAATGCAAGCTGCCTCCATTTACAGTACGAGGGGATGAATCCGTCTGGTAGCTTTAAGGACAACGGCATGTCCGCTGCCTTTACGCATGCTCGTACAATCGGTGCTCGCCGAGCGGCTTGTGCATCGACCGGCAATACAAGTGCTTCGCTGGCCATGTACTGTGCCGTGACTCGATTGATGAAAGCGGTGATCTTCATAGGGTCCGGAAAGATCTCCTACGGGAAGTTGTCCCAGGCACTGGATTACGGTGCCTTGACGGTACAGATTAGCGGAGATTTTGATGATGCCATGGCGCGTGTGCGCGAGGTTTGCGCTGAACTGGGGATTTACCTGGTTAATAGTGTTAACCCGTTTCGCCTGGAGGGTCAGAAAACAATCATGTATCGGGTTTTGGAGGCCCTTCACTGGGAAGTGCCTGACTGGATCGTGGTGCCAGGTGGCAATCTTGGCAACTCGAGTGCCTTTGGCAAGGCTTTTGCAGAATTACTGCACCTGGGGCTGATTGACCGAGTACCTCGACTCGCAATTATCAATGCGGCGGGTGCCAATACGCTGGAATCGCTTTACGAGCAGCAAGGCTTGCGCTGGAATGGTGGTCAGATCGATAGGCAGGTTCCCAGCCAGTTTTATACGCAAATGGATGTCGAGGACCGAAAAGCATCGACGATTGCCAGTGCGATTGAGATTAATCGACCGGTGAACTTGAATAAATGCCTGCGTGCCCTGGAAACCTGTGACGGCGTGGTCTGCGAGGTTGATGACCAGCAGATCATGGATGCCAAGGCACAAGTTGGTGCGGGGGGGATTGGGTGTGAGCCAGCCAGTGCTGCCAGCGTGGCCGGGGCCCGAATCTTGCGAGAACGAGGCGTGATTGCGCCCAGTGATCGGGTTGTCTGTATCCTGACCGGGCATCAGCTCAAAGATCCTACAGCTACGGTAGCCTACCACACGACAGACCAGGAAAAGTTTAACGAGGTTCTAGGACAACGCGGTGTCAAACGTGCTTCGCATGCCAACCGAGCAGTGGCTGTACCCAATGACCTGAGTGAAATCATCAAAGCTATTCAACTTTATAGCTGAGTCAACCTGTCTGTCACCGGTAGAATCGGTAGACCGGTCTAGTGGTCAAACCAGGATTTGTCGGCTAAACCATACTGCGATCGCAGAGGTAAGTGTTAGTAATGTTTGTTTGAGTTACGCAGAACATGAGATGACGGAGAGACGATGACTAGTAAGATCTTAATTGGGATCCATGGGGCCGCAGGACGCATGGGGCAGCGGCTGGTAGCACTCGGAGCGGCCGATGAGCAACTCCAGGTTACTGCCGCGTTGGAAAATGCCAGTCATCCGCGTCTGGGCGAAGATGCGGGCCTGGTCGCCGGTCACGGGCAACTTGATGTGCCACTCTCTGCGGAATTAACGTCGGATGTGGCTGTGATTATCGATTTCTCGGTGCCCGCAGCATTGCAGGGTATCGTTGAATTGTGCCGTGCTAAGTCGATTCCACTGGTCGTTGCCACGACAGGGTTGGACGAGGAACAGCAGGAGTTACTTAAGGAAACGGCGACGGAAATCCCGCTGGTCTGGGCGCCCAATATGAGCATGGCAGTGAACTTGACCATGCAGCTGACAGCCATGGCCGCCAAGGTGCTGGGTAAGGTTTCCTCAGGTGTTGATGCAGAAGTGATTGATCGACACCATCGTTACAAGGAAGATTCACCCAGTGGAACGGCACTCAAATTTGGCCAGATCATTGCCGAGGGTATGGGGCAGACTGATCATGTGCATGGTCGTGAGGGCATCCTGGGGGCACGGCCGCAAACCGAAATTGGTTACCATGCGCTACGGGTCGGTGATAACCCGGGTGAACATACGATCGTTTTTGGCATGCTCGGTGAAACGATTGAATTGACCGTGCGAGCCACGAACCGCGATTGCTACGCTCTCGGTGCCCTGGCCGCGGCCAAGTACCTGGCGGGCAAAGATCCCGGGCTTTATGCTATGAACGACGTGCTTGGTCTCTGACTCGATTTTCCCAGACAGGACGACGCAGATGGCCAAGTGTGACGAGGGATACATCTGCGATGTTTGCAGGGAAGAGGTCGAGACTATTACTGAAAGTGATCTCTATCTTCGCTTTGTTATCGGCATGTTGGATCCGGAGATCCTGCACACGAGCGCCGAACGTCATCTGCGCTGTAATCCTTCGCTGGCCCAATTTGTTGTCGATGAACGTTTTGATGCGGTGGTCCTGGAGGGAGATTTCGACAAGCGACAATTGGATGTTACGTTCGTCCAGGAGCGTGAATCATTGGTGACGCGAGGTTGGAAACGCCTGCAAGAGGTTGCTCGTTCGGATCTTTCGATTCTCGAGTACCCGCTACCGGAGGTTTGCGAAGCATTACGTCGTCAGGCCGAGCAAGGCTAGGCTGTGCGGGCGCGACTGGCCTGGATGATTGCGCCGTGAACCACGGCCAGTTCACCGAGGGCTGCCGGCAAAACCTGGTACGAGTCACGCAGGGGTGAGAAAACGTACTGGGCAACCGCTGCTCGCAGGGGCTCAAAGAAATTCTTCTCACCGATCAGGGAAACACCCCCTCCAACGACGATCACCTCCGGGGCCTGCAGCGTGATCACCTGGGCAATCGCCCAGCCAAGCACGCGAATGGCGTGATCGAGAATCTCTGCGGCCAGCGGGTTGCCCTCACCGGCGGCGCTGGCCACGTGCTGGCCTGTTAGATTGTCCGGCTGCTCTTGGCAACGGGCGAGCAGATCTGCGACATGTTCCAGATTTTCAGGAGTTGCTTCCTGGATTTGCTGTCGGGCACGGGCCACGATGCCCCAGCCACTGGCAATAGATTCCACCGTCTCCGAGGGATCAGTAGCCAATGGGCCTGGGCGTAAATGACCAATTTCCGCTGCGGCAGGTCGTCCTTCTGCCGGAGCCTTTCCATCCACGACAAAGCCGCCACCAACGCCGGTACCAACGGTCACGTAAAAGACCGAGCGAGCACCTTTTCCAGCTCCCAGTGCCGCTTCTGCCAGTGTGGCCACGTCACAATCGTTCCCCAGTGAAGCGGGGAGGCCCAGCTTCTGTTGGGACCAGTCGCCCAGAGGGAACTGGTCCCAACCTGCGACCTGGTGGCTCGTGGTAACGATTCCGGTGGTGCTGTCGAGCGGACCGCCAAAACCGATACCGACTCGTTTTACTTGAAAACGTTCAATCAATACTGGAGCGGTTTCCGCAATCTGTTGCAGGATACCCTCGGCGCCAGCGTTGGCATGGATGTCCAGCCGTTCCAGTTTCGTGAGGGTGGCCTGCGTGGGAAGCCCGATTCCCAGTTGCAGTTTGGTGCCGCCGATTTCGATACCCAGGTGCATGGTTTTGCCGATCGCTAAAGGTCAGGAGGTGTAGCGTCCTTGCTTGTTGATGCGGGCAAACACATCGTTCAAGACCCAGTGGAACAGGCAGAGATGAATGCTTTCCACCATGCCCATGTCATCAAGGTCCACGTGGAGTCCGGCCTGCTGAAGGTCCTTGAGGCGGCCGCCGTCGTAGCCGGTAAGCCCAAAGGTCTTGAGTCCCTGCTGGTTGGCCCACTCGACGGCCTTGAGCACGTTGGGGCTGTTGCCCGATCCGCTGATGGCGATCACCAGGTCCCCCTGGCTGCCATAATTCATTAACTGTTGTACGAAAATCTGGTCGTAGTCCAGGTCGTTGCCGACCGCCATGATCCAGCCAGCGTTGTCGGTCAGGCTGAGAACTTTCAGGCGTTTTCGGGTGGAGTCATGCAGTTCGGATTCAGGTAGGGTACTTTTGCCCAGATCTTCTGCCATGTGGCTGGCCGTGGTTCCGGAACCGCCGTTGCCAAAGATGAAAACAAACTTTTCATCTTCCCAGGCCTGGTAGACCAGGTCAGCCCATTGTTTCAAGGCCTGTTGGTTGGTTCTTGCTACCTCGGTTTGCAGGCGTTGCAGGTATTGTTGTGAGTCAAGCGTGGCACCAAGCATGGAAGCTCTCATTCTGGACAGGGTGGAATGGGTTGGGATTGGTTCATGTCGGTTTCATCAGGATGGTAAAACAATACGATGGGCAGGAATAGCAAGGCACTGAACGCAAAAAGAAAAGATCGCGGCCAGTCGTTGACCTTGATAACGTAATCGAAGCCTGAATAAAGAACGGCGCACAGCAGGATTGCAATCCAGTTGGCCATGCCGGTCGTTGCCAGGATTCGTCCCTTGATATTGTCCACGGGTCGAGCCTGGATAAACGTTTGCAAGGGAACATAAAACAGCCCGGTGGCAGCTCCCAGCAGGGTCATGGCGACAAAACATCCCCAGTAACCGAGCAGGTGATGATCCCGAGGCCCCGGAATGCTCAGCAAAAACATGAAGAGCACGATTCCACAGCATCCGTATCGCAGGACTCTTACATTGATCCGACCACGCGACAGGAATCCGGAAAGCACGCTTCCAATAGCGATCCCGATGGCAATACTGGCTGCCAGTAGACTGGTCCAAGTGTCTGCACGATCGTGGCCGGCTAGTAACTGCTGTTTGCCAACAGAATTGATGGACATTTGTACCAGGGCACCGCCGCCCCAGAAGAGGCAGGACACTACCATGGCCCACAGCAGGGTACGGTCCTGGCGGAAATTGTTTCGAACTTCCGGAGCGACAATCAACGCGGACGGCTTGAGTCTTAACTGGGGGTTGGCTGGCGGGACCCGTCGGATCAGCATCGCTGTACCGGTTCCCAGGATGGCGATCAGCACGCAAATCAGGCCAGGTCCCCATAGTCGGTCTCCGAAACTATCCAGGATGAAGCCCGCGGCGCCCATGCCCAGGATGATAGAAAGGAAGGTTGTCATCACGACCATGCCGTTGGCCTTGGGCAGGTCAGAAGGTTGGAATAACTCTGGCAGGATGCCTAGCTTGGCAGGACCAAAAAACGAGCTCTGTGCTCCCATCAGGAACAGTACCGCCAGCAATGGAGCCAGCGTGCGGAGCAGTTGTTCAGCGTTGGATTGTTGCAGGCTTGTCCGATTTAACCAAAAAAATCCCACCACTCCCAGCAGCATCACAACGATCTCGGCAACCTTGGACCAGACGAAAACCTTTTGCTTGCTGCAGCGTTCCGAGAGGTATCCTGCAATGCCAGCCATGGCAATAAACGGAAAGGCAAATATGACCATCGCCATCGATTGAATATCGATGTTGGCAGCTTCGGAAACGGCTAAAAGCAGGATCAACTGCTTAAAAAGGTTGTCATTAAAGGCACCAAGGAACTGGGTGGAAAGGTGGCCCCAGAAGGAGCGATCTTGCCAGAGTCCACGCTCAGTGGGATTCATGACGTCTCTTTGCCAGTCTCGATCTCCACGAGTTGCCCCTCGGACTCCATGGCACGAATATCTTCGGTGATCTTCATGCTGCAGTACTTGGGGCCACACATGCTGCAGAAGTGCGCGCTTTTGAAAGTGTCCTGGGGCAATGTTTCATCATGAAATCGCTGGGCCGTTTCCGGATCCAGGGAAAGACGGAACTGTTCGTCCCAATCAAATTCAAAGCGTGCCTTCGAGAGCGCGTCATCACGGTCACGTGCACCGGGGCGCTGGCGAGCAACGTCGGCAGCATGAGCCGCAATCTTGTAGGCGATGACCCCTTGCCTGACATCTTCTTTGTTCGGTAGCCCGAGGTGTTCCTTGGGCGTGACGTAGCAGAGCATGGCGGCACCACTCCAGCCGGCCATAGCGGCTCCAATGGCGCTGGTAATGTGGTCGTAGCCCGGAGCAACGTCCGTGACCAGGGGGCCCAGCAGGTAGAACGGTGCCCCGTGACAGATTTCAATTTGTTTTTCAACATTCATTGCGATCTGGTCCATCGGGATGTGGCCGGGGCCTTCCACCATCACCTGGGTGCCGCGATCCCAACTGCGTTTGACCAACTCGCCGAGTGTATCCAGTTCGGCAAATTGAGCTGCATCGCTGGCATCTGCCAGGCAACCCGGTCGCAAACCATCACCAAGACTCCAGGTGACGTCGTACTGTCGCATGATGTCGCAGAGATCGTCGAAGTGTTCGTATAAGGGATTCTGCTGGCGGTGAGCCATCATCCACTTGGCGATCAGCGAACCGCCTCGACTGACAATGCCAGTGATGCGTTCGGTGGTCAGGTGTAAGTGTTCCAGCAGGACTCCACAGTGGATGGTCATGTAGTCCACGCCCTGCTTGGCCTGGTGTTCTACCATGTCAAGAAAATGCTGGGGCCGCATGGATTCCATGTCGCCGTCGAGTTCCTCAAGCATCTGGTACATGGGGACCGTTCCGATGGGAACCGGTGAGGCCTTGATAATGTTGCTGCGAATCTGATCGATGTCATTGCCGGTGGACAGATCCATGACTGTGTCGGAACCAAAGTGAACCGCGGTATGGAGCTTGTCTAACTCGGTTTCAGCGTCACTGGTGACCGCCGAATTTCCGATGTTGGCATTGATCTTGCAACTGGCGGCGATGCCGATACACATCGGTTCCAGGCTTTCGGCCAGGTGGACCGTGTTGGCGGGAATGACCATGCGTCCCGTGGCAACTTCTTCCCGGATGACTTCCGGTGTCAGCGATTCTCGCTCTGCGACGTATTCCATTTCCGGGGTGATTTGACCGGCACGTGCAGCTTCCAGTTGTGTCATCGACATGACGACCTCCTTGTGATCGATGATGGGCTATTTGTTCGAAGCCCGATGCAATTGAGCAAATAACTTTGAGGGAATCTATTGGCATCCTCCCGCCTTTTTGTAAGCGATTTGAGGGATGCCAGTTACAGCTTATTCCTTGTAGCACATCGTAGCCAGATCCCTTGAATTGTCAATCAACCTCAAGGGAAATTGCCGGCACCAACCAGAAAGGGGTTGCCGGGGTTGAGGAACGGCAGAACTGGGGCCGTCAGAGCTAGAGCGTTTTCATGTATTCCAGGACAGCCTGTCTTTGCTCAAGAGTCAGGATTTCCGGGAATCGATGGCCCGCAGCACTCTTGCCCGGCTTTCGTGTGTCGAAGAATGAGCGTTGTTCCCAGCGATCTTTTGAATTTCCAGGAGCTTCGGTGTATTTCTTTATTTCGAGTCCGACTTCCTCTTGGTCATACCCGTTTTCCGTCCGTTTCCAGACCGTTGGCCGTTGGTCGGGATTCAAGACGCCCCAGAGCGTAGGGACAGCACCATTGTGAAAATATGGAGCCGAGGCCCAGACGCCGTCCAGCGGAGGCGCCACGTATCCGGTCGGCTTGATTACGACGTTTTTCTTGCCGTGGTGGGAAAACCAACTGGCTTGGTACCAGCTGCGGTGAGATTCGCTCAAGGCCTTGAAACGGACTGGATCAGTACCGATTTCGTCAATCGGTACCATGGTGTTGGGGTAATCGGCCTGGGGGCCATAGTTGCCGTGACAGTCCGCGCAGTGTTGGTTGAATGCCAGTTCGCCTTGCTTGGCCAAGGGGCGGTTAACGGGGAACGGGTACTTGGGTGCTTCCAGCGACATCAAGTAGGCGTAGATATCCTTGAAATCACTTTCCCATTGCTGAAAGTGCTTGGGGGTATTTTCTCGTACCATGATGAATTGCATCAGGGCACGATGTCCCCGTTCTGCCATGCCGTCGATATAGATTCGAGGACGTTTGCGAAAATGCCACCAGGGCGGTGCATCCATGTCATGGTTGACGAGCCTGGGCGGACTCTTGAATTGTTGGAAATTAAGATCCGCATCTCGACTGGCTGCCAGTACCACACCAAACATCACAGCATTGGTCGTACCGTGGGTGGTTCCCATGGGAAATAGGGCCGCTCCCAGGTCGCGACGGTTCAATCGTTTTCCCAGCAGGATCTTGCTCGCACTTATTTCCTCTTTCAACGTTTGCATCGCGTAATGCGTGTTGGGTAAGCCCGGTATCACCTGGCCCGCAACCTTGCCGCCATGGCAACTGAAGCAGTTTAGAGACCAGTTGCCTTTCGTATCGACAACGTACTGCAGCGGCTTGCCGGACGAATCGTGGGGACGTGGGGTCAGGCCATATCGTTGGAATGCCAGTTGACGTCGCTCAGCCAGGGAACTGCGAGCAGCCCTGGATTTCAGCGGTTCCGGCCAGGTTCGCCAGGTGGCATCAAAGACTTCCTGGCTGAAATCAGTGGGTAAGAACGCTTTTTCTGTCAGTGCTCGGTATCCTCGGTTGGCAGCTGACATGTCGATCCGGACAGGAGGCTCTGCCTGCACTACTGGACAGAACAGGCTGCCAACTAAGATGGCTACCAGGTAAGCTCGTCGGAACGTTGATTGGTAACCGTTTGGCATGGCGAGCAGATGAATTTTTCAAGGGATGATGAGCGGGTTACTATGAGCATCATAGTCCTTGTACCGCAAATCCACAGGGTTCTTCACAATTTTCTCGTGGATCGGGGACACGAGTCGTCTCAGGAAGATTTTTTGTCGTAACCCAGGTGTGGTCCCAGCCATCGCTCGACTTCCTGGACAGACATGCTCTTGCGGTTAGCGTAATCCTCTACCTGGTCTTTGCCGAGTCGATGAACGGAGAAATATCGTGCCTCGGGGTGAGCAAAGTAGAGGCCGCAGACGCTGGCTGTCGGAGTCATGGCCAGGGTTTCGGTTAACTCAATCCCCGTGTGTTTTTCTGCCTGCAGGAGTCTGAATAGCAATGTTTTTTCTGTGTGGTCAGGTTGCGCCGGGTAACCAGGTGCAGGCCGAATACCGCGGTATTTTTCGGCGATTAAGTCCTCCTTGCTAGACTGTTCGTCAGCCCCGTATTTCCAGTGTTTGCGCACGCGTTCATGGAGTGCTTCGGCGAATGCCTCGGCCAGTCGATCGGCCAGTGCCTTGACCATGATGGCACTGTAATCGTCCTGGGCTGCGGTATATTCAGCTGCTAGTTCGTCGACACCGATACCTGTTGTGAGGGCGAAGGCGCCAAGGTAATCAGTGCGGCCGGATTCCAGGGGAGCCACGTAGTCAGCCAGCGAGCGAAATTCCTGTTGGCCCTGCCGTTGCCATTGTTGACGAAGCGTGTGCAAACGCGTTAACTCCTCATCGCGTCCTTCATCGCCAAAGATAATCAGGTCATCTCCATTGGCTGCTGCTGGCCAGATCCCGTAAACCGCCTTGGCTCGCAGTTGTCGCTTGCTGATAATACGTTCCAGCATTTGCTGCGCTTGGTCGAACAGGTCGCGGGCTGCTTCACCTCGCTGAGGGTCGTTCAGGATCCCCGGGTACTTTCCTTTGAGCTCCCAAGCCATGAAGAACGGTGTCCAGTCGATGTAGGGAACCAGGTCTTCCAGCGCGTAATCGTCCAGCACCTGGATGCCCAGGCTGTCCGGTGTATCGATAGTAACCGTGTCCCAGTTCGTGGGGAACGGTTGCTGGCACGCGTCCTGGTAACTGATCAAGGGTAACGTGCGTTGCTGGTAAGCACGGTTCAAGTCGTCCTGTTTCTGCCGGTTCTCTTCTACCAGGACAGGCCGGAGTTCATTGCTGAGCAATCGATCCACGATGCCAACGCATCGTGAAGCATCGGTGACATGGATGATCGGTTCCTTGTACTGGTCGGCGATTTTAACGGCCGTATGCTTGGCACTTGTCGTGGCACCACCAATAAGCAGGGGGATCGTCATCTCCTGGCGTTGCATTTCCTGGGCGACATGGACCATTTCGTCAAGACTTGGTGTGATCAACCCGGAGAGTCCGATGATGTCAGCGCCTGTTTTACGGGCCGTGTCGAGAATCGTTTCGCTGGCCACCATAACTCCCAGGTCGATGATTTCATAATTGTTGCAGCCCAGGACCACCCCCACGATGTTCTTGCCGATGTCGTGGACATCACCCTTGACCGTGGCCATGACGATCTTGCCACGGGCCTGGCTCCCACCGGTGCCGGTTTGTTCTTTTTCCTCTTCCATGAACGGAGTCAGGTAATTCACCGCTTTCTTCATGACGCGGGCAGTTTTGACGACCTGTGGCAGGAACATCTTGCCGGCTCCGAAAAGGTCGCCAACGTGGGTCATTCCTTCCATCAAGGGACCTTCAATGACATCCAGGCATTGTGCCGCTTCCTGCCGCGCAGCTTCGGCATCTTTCACGATGAACTTGTCGATTCCCTTGACGAGTGCGTGGCAGAGTCGCTCGTGAACCGGTTGCTCACGCCAGGCCAGGTCCTCGCCCTGGCTGGTACTACGCTTGTTGTCGATGGTTTCGGCATGCTGTAGTAACCGGTCCGTGGCATCGGGACGACGGTTGAAAAGTACGTCTTCAACGTGCTCGAGCAGTTCGGAGGGGATTTGTTCGTAGACGGCTAGTTGCCCGGCATTAACGATTCCCATGTCCAGGCCCGCCTCGATAGCGTGAAAGAGAAAGGCTGCATGCATCGCTTCTCGTACCGTGTCGTTGCCACGAAAGGAAAATGAAATATTGCTTACACCACCGGAAATCAATGCGCCAGGACAGGATTGCTTGATCTGCCGGATTGATTCAATGAAATTGATAGCGTAGTTGTCGTGCTCTTCGATACCCGTTCCCACGGTCAGGATGTTGGGGTCAAAAACAATGTCCTGGGGCGGAAAGCCAACCTGCTCGGTTAAGAGTTGGTAAGCACGTTGGCAGACGGCAACCTTGTCGTCGATTTCCGTGGCCTGGCCAGTTTCATCGAAGGCCATGACGACGGTTGCCGCACCATAGCGACGAATGATTCGTGCCCGTCGTAGGAATTCTTCCTCACCATCCTTGAGGCTGATGGAATTGACCAGTGCTTTTCCCTGCACGCATTTTAAACCGGCTTCGATCACCGACCAGCGAGAACTGTCGATCATCACGGGAACCCGTGTGATATCCGGTTCCGCGGCGATCAGGTTCAGGTAACGCGTGATGGCAGCTTCGCCGTCCAGCAAGGCGTCATCCATGTTGATGTCGATAATCGAAGCCCCGTTTTGTACCTGTTGCAGTGCTACTTCGACCGCTGGTTCGTATTCTTCGCTGCGAATCAGTCGGGCAAACTTGCGTGAGCCGGTAACGTTGGTTCGTTCCCCGATCATCGTGAAGTTGCTTTCAGGGCGCAGCGTAAAGGCCTCCTGTCCACTCAGTTGCAGGTAAGGACTTGTTTCAGGAGGGCGACGTGCCGGAGCGCCACGAACCAATTCAGCAAAGGCCTGGATGTATTCAGGTGTTGTTCCGCAGCAACCACCCAGGATGTTAACCCAGCCCTGCTCCACGAATTCACGCATGGATGCAACCATGTCTGCCGGTGTCTGATCGAAGCCACCAAATTCATTGGGCAGTCCCGCATTGGGATGGCAACTGATGTAAGTCGGAGCAATCTTTGATAACTCCTGCAGGTAAGGTCGAATCTTTTCTGGGCCCAATGCACAGTTGATTCCCACGCTCAAAAGATCGAAATGAGCGACCGAGTTCCAGAAGGCCTCAATGGTTTGTCCTGATAGAGTACGTCCGGCGGCATCGGTGATGGTAACGGATGCCATCACCGGTAGATGGATATCGTGTTCATCGAAATAACGAGAGATGGCAAACAGGCAGGCCTTCAGGTTGAGCGTGTCAAAGGTCGTTTCTGGAAACAGAATGTCCACGCCGGCCTCGACCAGTGCTGCGACCTGCTGATAATACGATTCCACGTGCTGGTCAAAAGTGATGGCGCGATAACCGGGGTCCTCAACGCGTGGTGACATGGATGCCGTTTTGGTCGTGGGACCGATCGATCCTGCAATGAACCTTGGCTGATCCGGATTTTGCTGAAGTGACTGCTGGATCGCTTCGCGGGCGCAATGCACAGCCGCCGTGTTGAGTTCTCGCATGTGCGATGCCATGCCGAATTCTTCCATAGCCACCGGGCTTGCGCCAAAGGTATTGGTTTGGATGATGTCAGCACCGGCGGCCAGGAACTGTCTGTGAACCTCTACCAACGCCTGTGGGTGAGTCAGGGCCAGCACGTCCACGAAATTCTTCAGGTCCTTCTGGTGATCCGCAAATCGATCGCCCCGCATCTCCTTTTCGGTAATCCCCATACCGAAGATTGTGGTCCCCATGGCACCATCGAGAACGAGTATTCGTTCGTTCAGCAGGTTGGCTAATTGTGTGGCGGTTGTTTGTGAGGACTGCTTGGGCATGTAGTTGTGTGGCTTGCAAAGAGTCAATTGAGAAAGGTGACTAAAAACCGAGTATCCCAAACGCCCCTCTTTACCGCAACATGGCACTCTTCGCTAAACTGTTGATCTCCTTGTGGAGTCTGCTCCAGTTGAACAGGTTCGGGGCCGTCCAGCTTTTCTAACCCTTCAAGTTTCTCTCGTTTGAAGACCGATAATTCTCTACAGCGGTCTGATTTTATGCGTGTGCGTCACCGCGCATTGACAAGCCATTTTGGCTGATCGTTCGCAAGGGCCAGAACTCATGAATCACCAGCACGCTTCCGTTGACAAGGGATTGCACATGGCGACAGTCCACTCGCCAGGAGAGCCGCCTGTTACAGCGTCGATGGTTGATCAGGTACCTGTCCTGGTTTCACTTCCGGAGCTGGCAACACAAGCCACCCAGCGGGCGCAGGAGAAGGAATCCTTGCGTTTGCAGTCCGGTCGTTTACGGAAACTGAACTGGCGGCGCCTGTCAGTCGGTTTCACTGGGAAAGTGGCCGTCGTTGGAATCATGCTGGTACTCACACTTGCAACGTACTGGGGCTTGACCAGTCAGGAGTTGCGATTGGTTATGCCCGGGGCTAACCCGGAAATAATCGAGGCTCGCCAGAATGTCTCTAAGCCGGATACGCTGCATTTGACTTTTCAGGAAGAACTTTCCATGGAGTCAGTTTTCATGGAAGCGGCGCGGTCTGGCCCAGACTTGTTGAAAGTAACAGAATTGGAATCGACCGGGTTGCCGGGGCGACATGCTCCGGCGCGGGTGGGGCAGTTAATCGTGCAGCCGGTCGCCCCAGTACTAACCGCCCGGCGCAAAGTTTTGTTCCAGGAAGAAGACGGCGATGATACGCAGCAGGCATTGAAATCGGTGCCTCGTTGAGAGGGGTAGAAAATTGGCTTGGAACAAGATCCAGTTTTTCGGCAAACGATCAGGTGCAGAATCATGACGACGCTTAATCAGGCTTTTATCACGGTTTATGCGAAACAGGATCTCGGTCCAGAGTCCGATCGTGGTGCAAGACGCATGGGTCCGCGGGGAGTCCAGTTGCGTGTGGATGCGGGAAGTGATGCGGTGCGTGCGCCGGGCCTGGTAGGTCCTGCTATTGATGCGATTGCAGGCGGACAGGATATCTCTGGTCAGGAGACCAGTACACATATCGTGATCTCGGGTGAAGCAGGTATGGATTCGGGAAGCACCGATTGCATGGTGACCGTGGGGGCAGAGAGAGTGCCAGCATCGGATCAGATTGTCCAGGGAACCGAGCAATATGCGGCGAGTTGCGTGAGAAGTCCTGTACTTGGCGCAGAGATTTGCTGGCCAGCAGTCAGCCAATCCTTGGTACGGGAGGCTTCGGAATCATTGCGGGCAGCAGGCATGACCTTGGTGCAGGCGGTCGAAGAAGGCATGAGGTACCTTGCCATCACCAGTGCCGTAACAGGTGTGGGAGTCACGACAACGGCAATTTGCCTGGCGCGTGCAGCGGCCCAGCAAGGGCTTCGAGTGGCCCTAGTAGATGCACATTTTGCCGACCCGCAGCTGGCTGAGGAGATGCATTTTAAAGCATTTCGATCGTGGCATGCAGCGTCTGGTAGCCAGCAACTCCCGGTTCCGCTGACCAAGGAAGGTGTCACGTTTTATCCGTTGCAGCTTGATTCGGACGAGGATCTTACCGATTGGACACGTCCGACGTTGTTGCCATCCTTGCAGCAGGTTGCTGCTGGCCACGACCTGGTGGTCCTGGACGTCGGATCGGTATTGGTTGCCTGGGGATATGGATTCAGCCGGATCGTGAAAAACGTGATTAATGGAGTTGTCATGGTAAGGGATCGGCGGCAGGCAGATGCCTTTGCGGTGGAGTCGGCCATGGCCCGCCTCAGGCGCGCGGGCCTGGAAGTGGTTGCGGCAGATAATTTCGTGTCTTAACAGCTAGGTGGATCACGTGGATGCTACGTGGTCACTGTTTTGGGAGTCAATGGCAAGCCATGTACCAATCGCACTGGAAGATGTCCTGTCGCCCCTTTGATCATGGTTACGATGGACGTTTCTTTTATCCTAGCCAGACCCATCATGGGACCATGTTGAAATTACGCTATGCGATCGAAAATCGCCGCGAATTAGCTGTGCTGGCAGGGGATTCCGGTACGGGCAAAACATTGCTGATACATCATCTTTTGCGTTCATTGTCGTCTGAGAATCAACCGCGTTGTCATATCGTATTTCCTCGTTTGCCAGTGACAGAATTGTTGGTTTGCGTGACGGATCAGTTAGCTGGCCGGGTTTCGGAGGAAACGGTTGACCTGAGAACGTCCGTCAATCGTTTTGAGAACGTAGTGCGTTCGGCAGTTGAATCGGGACAACATCCGGTAGTAGTGCTGGATGAAGTTCACCTGATGTCGGACCCACTGGCCCTGGAGACCTTTCGTTTGTTATTGAATTTCCGGTATGATGATTGTTGCATGTTTACCCTGGTGCTGGTTGGTAACCGCATGTTGCTGTCGACCTTGGAGGGCTCCTTGGAGCTGCAGGGACGCGTTGACAGTTGTTCCCTGCTACAGCCTTTGTCCATTGATGAGACGATTGGTTACATCCAGTTTCGTCTGGCAGCAGTGGGCGTTGATCAGCCAATTTTTGATTATGCTGCCCTGGAGGCGATCCATTATGGGGCCAGTGGCAATCCGCGTGTTATTAATCGTATCTGCGATCTGGCATTACTGATGGGCTACGCCCAGGAACGCCATGAAATCGGTGTTGAAGAAGTGCATGCCGTTGTCGAAGAGGCCATCGTTCCTATCGTTCCGTGAATATGTCTGACGAAGTTTCTACAGAACGACCTGCTAAGGTTCCCTTTCCGTCTCCGGACGTGGTCGTGGGGCTGCTCTTGATCATGCTATTGGCTGCGATGCTAAGAGCGCAACACGTGGGCGAACCACTCTGGCTGGATGAACTTCATACGGCCTGGGTGGTTGAAGACGGTGTCAGTGATGTTGCCGGGCGAGCCGCAGCGGGTAACCAGGGTCCTGTTTTCTACTATGCCCAGTGGCTTGTTGGTCAGATGAGTGAAAGCAGCGTGTTTAGGTATCGTTGCTTGAGTCTCGTGGCGGGACTGCTACTTGTCCCCGTTGTGTTCCTGGTAGTTCGAGAAGCCTGTGGTGATGCCTGGGCCGGCTGGCTGGCGGCCCTGATGGTGAGCGTGGATCGTTTTAGCGTGATTTTTTCATGCGAAGCACGCCCGTATGCATGGGTTCAATTGGTGACCGTGATCCATCTTTACCTGGGGTGGCAGTACCTGCTTCGAGGTGCAGCAGGCGCCCGTCGTCGGCCCAACTGGGTACGCGTGGGTTGGATTACTAGTGGGGCACTTTTGTTTCATCTGCATTATACAGCGGCCCTGATCCTCGTCGCCGAGGTCGTTGCCTTGCTGGTATTGCAGACGGTCGCTTTTCGTGCTGGATCCTCAAGGTACACCATCAGAAAGCTGGATCCCCTGGTACTGGTGTTGCTCTGCTCCCCTGCCCTGCCCCAACTTTTATCGATTAGTCAGCGTCGAGGAGCCTGGGCGGAATTTGTACCGGTTCCCGGTATTCTCGGCTTGCTAACCCTGTTGCCATTACTGGTCTACGTGGCATTTCCTTTCAGTGCCAGGCTGTTGACAACCTGGCGTGGCAGGAATCCCGCACGCAACGTGGGAGATGCCGCCTGGTGGATGCTGCTGGCTAGTGGTCTCATGGTTCCTGTGTTGATTGCCTGGACCAGTACGGTTAGCGGTGTGGCGGCACTTTACTGGCCTCGTTACTTGATCGGTTCTTCCACGATTGCGATTTTAATTGCCGCAGCACTGGTCAGCAGTCTACCCGGATTAAGAAGGCGTTGGGTCATCACGCTGTTGCTGTTAGCGACGGTTTTGTCGACCGAATCAGCGATCAGCTTTTCAGGAGTCCTGCCTGAAAAGATGGCCTGGCCAGGATTTTTACATCGTTCGGGTGTAGTGCCCCGGCAGGAGGATTGGCAGGCGTTGGTGTTCCACATCAATGAACATGATCCGCGGGGACGCTGGCCCGTTTTCCTGGCTGCCGACTTGATCGAAGATCGGCAACTAGGGAGTTCTCAATCAACATCGCGTGGGCGAAGGATGGATCTTGAGGAGTATTGCCTGTTTCCGCTGCAGGGATGTTACCGATTGCGTGATTCCGTGCAGCCGATTCTTCCCTTGGCCAGTACGCCACCGTTGCTACCTGCTGAGTACCTGCCTGTTATTTCGGAGACCCATGGCGGTTGGTTTGTGGTGCGGGGAAATTCCGAGCGTGTCATGGCCTGGCAACAGGTTCTCAAGAATGCCTCGCTTCAGAAGAGGCATGAACAGACGGTTCAGTTGCAGTGGTTTGGAGATCTAGCACTGTTCCGGTTAGAACCGTTGCATCATTAGCTTCGATTAACGGTTATTCGGAGTATTGCCCAGTTGGGATTGAGCTTGGTCCAGTTCTTTTCGACTGGATTTCAATTGCTCAATGATGCTTTGTAGTTTTTCAGCATCCTTGGTTTCAATCTTGAGTTGCTTGGTTGCCTCTTCCAGTTGCTTGATGGACTTGTCCAGTTCCTTGTGCGCTTTGCCCAGAGACTGCTTGGCCTGTTGGGGGATTAGCCCGGGCGGCAAGCGAAATCCCGGAATGGGAGGCAGTTGATTTTGTCCCGGGATCAGGGGAACGGCCTGTTGCAGATTTGGTAGCCGGATGTTGAACTTGGGCTGCTTTGTATACTTCTTGTAAAGTTGATGAGCCTCGGGATGCTTCTTGGATAGTTCGTCGGCATCCTTGGCCTCATATTTCTTGGTGGTTTCTTTACCGTCCTTCTTTTCGGTGACTTCGAGTTTAATGCCGATACCAGGTCCTTCCTTGATCGTAACCTTGAGGTCATTTTCAACGACCTCGACTTCCTTGACGCCGTTGACCTGCTTGATGCGAATACGTTGGTTGCCAGCGACTCCAGCCTGGACACGGATTTGGATGGGACCACCAAGAACACGGATGCGTCCTGCAGGAGGGGCTTCTACTTCAGGGGGTGCCGGTGGGTTCAGGATTTGCTGGGCCTGGCGTGCTGCGCTGGCCTGGGTGCCAGCGGCGATGGTTTCCAGGGCGGCGCGTGCTGCCTGGCGAGTTTCCTGGTCATTGGATTCGAGATATTTCTTGAGGATATTGATGGCTCGCATCGTGACTTCACGCTGATTGCCCATGGCAGCTTCAGTCAATGGGGCAATTGCGGCTCGGCCGAATTCGGCAAGCTTGCGACTGGCCGTTTCGCGTTCATTAAATCGTCCGGACTTTAGCTGCTCAATGGTCTTGCCAATTTCAGCTGCTTGTTCCTGGTTTTCCGGGGCAGCGGCCAGTAGCGGTCGCGAGGATTCACTGCAGATCGAACTGAACGCGATACAAAATACGGCAATTGAGAGAGTTTGGAATCTGGGGGAGAATGCCTGTGATCGCATGGAAGTCACTCCGATTCAAATGAACGTGTCTGCACGAGTGCAGTTGAATGCCGATCCATGGCATGGATGAGGTTCCGTGAGGTTCGTAGCGAGGGGCCCTGACCTCACTACGAATCGTAGCTTATTAAGATCTTGAATGCATGGGGTGGAATTGATTTTGTCAAGTTTTTCCAGATATGCCGTCAGTAACGGCCTTGTCGGCGTTCTTTCGAGGGAAGAACTTCCAGGCAAGTGGTCCACCAGCCAGTCAAAATCGTTTCAATGAATTCATCCGGTAATCTTTCTTCTTTCATTTCCCGCGCTAATCGCTGGTGATCGTATTCAGTGGGGATGAATTGAACCTGTAAGTCCTGGGCAGAGCGAGCTTCCAGTAACGTGTACCAGACCGCGGTGGTACCATCGTTTTCGGGTCGTCCCAGCACACCGACGTTGACAAACCAGCGAGGTCCGTCCAGTTGGCGTTGCCATTTAATGCCCGTGTGCGTGGTGGTGATAATATCGACTTCGCTCTGGCGAGCAAGGTGCTCGAGAAAATGTGATGATGTCGTGGATTCCCAGAGGAATTCATTGACACGTCGTGGGCTACCATGCGAGAGCAGGAGCTGGAAGGGGCCCAGGGAAAGTCGTAACTGGTCGGGCAGATCTCGTAGGAAATCGCGATTTTGCTGGGAAGTATTCGCCAGGGTGTAATGGTAACTAATCTGGGCATAATAGTTATCTTTTGGATCAGTGTAGCCGCACTGGCAGTTATCGAGGCCATGGCCAATAGCGTGATCGTAGTTACCCTGGATGCACTGGACCTGGTATTTTTCCAGCAGGGGGAAAATGCGATCCGGATAAGGTCCGAAGCCTCCCAGGTCGCCAAGACAGTAAATGGCGTCGACGCCACGCTGTGAGATGTCTCGAAGTGCAGCCTCGAGTGCCAGGTGGTTGCTGTAGATTCCGCCGAGGCAGGCGATTCGTGAAATCATGGCGATCCGGGGTCCGGGATTTTCCGGGCTGGGGTCGACGGGCTCGATGGATTGGTGCAGATCGCTCCGTACTGGTAACAGGTGTAGCAGGCGCCATGGGTTAGCGTAAAGGGTTGCTGGGACTCCTCCAGGGTTTGACCCAGCAGTGAATCCGGGGCTTCGATCAGGATTGGGCAAACGTGAACTCCCCGGTCGGTCACGATGCGGCTGTGATGACACACGAACTGGTCAAGCTCGTAATCACTTAGCATCTCGGCGGTAATGCGTTCCGTTTCCCGGTAGCCGTACGTCCGCTGTTCCTCGGCACCAATCTGCAAGGTCGGCAGCAGCTTGATGCGTGGTCGCTTGTAGCCGATGGTCTCCAGGGTTTTGGTGAAGGCTTCCAGGATCTCCCGGTCCTGTGAGGCTGGCCAGGTGCGAGTGGCCGTGATGATGGGAAGAAAGCCGATTTGTACGAGTTGCTGGATACCTTCGATGGCTCTCTGGAACGTGCCATCGCCACGAATGGGATCATTGGTTTCAGGTGAGTAACCGTCGATGGAGACGCGGAATTCCAGTGAATAACGACTCTCGGACTCCGCGTTTGCCAGTGTCGTGAGCCACGAGTCTTTCAGGACCGTGGCATTGGTCAGCACGGTAGCAGGGCCGTAGCGGAGTGTAGTTGTTAGGATTGAGACCATCTCGGGATTCAGGAAAGGTTCGCCACCGGTGAAGTAGTATTCCTTGACGCCTCGGGAGACGGACTGTTCGAGATGCTCCTGGACCGTTGCGAGGCTCAGGAAACCAAAGTTGTGGTTCTTGGGGCTGCAGCTTATGAAGCAATGGTGACAGGTCAGGTTGCAGATCGTTCCGGCGACCTGGAACCAGAGGTGGTCCAGGTGGTCCAGGTGAAGCACGGGATTGCCGGGATGCTCCAGGTTGACAGTCACAAGAAGAGTCCTTGAATTGGTTGTCTCGGTCAGTGGTGTGGGGATTTATGTCGCTAAGTTGCGGATAGTCTCGTAGAGATCCAGGGCGTCACGTTCCCCGATGATGGTGAATAGTTGTCGTATCTGATCCAGTCCCCGGCTGAAAAGGAAATGGGGGTTGCGACCGTAACTTTTGCTGCCCAGGATATAAAAATTAGGTTCGGGGTTCATGAGATTTTCTGGTTCGCCGGATTTCTGTGCCAGGCAGTCTGGTGTTGCATCCTGTAACAGCGTGGCAGCCAGTTTCATGGGGCCGGATGTGGCATAGCATTGGTGTACATGTAGTTCGCGAAAAATTTCGTCATCGGGGCGATATCCCACGTTGGCCACGATTCGATCGACCGCCAGTTGTGGGCCTTGCGTCAGTGGTGTGCCGTCCGTTGGTTCCAGGTCAACGCAGAAGCCCCCGCTTGTCTCGTCCTGGGTGATGGCCTCGACGCTCATTCCTCCCACGTGGTGGACAACCGATCCCTCGGTTGCCAGTTGATTGGCGGTCTGGACCAGTTGTAATCGCTCCGGAAGTACATCGTCATTGATTTCCAGCAGAGGTCCGGAAGCGTCACTGGCGAGATTGCGACGTGTTAACCAGGTGATCCGGGTCTGGGGCCAGCGTGTCTTGAGGTTGGCCAGTTGCGTGATGGTAGTGGCTGCCGAGTACCCTGCCCCGATGACGAGGGTATGTTGGTTGCCGTAGTGGGATTCGTGGTCACCGCTCAGATCGGGTATTTCGTAGGCGATACGATCGCGAAGTTCGGATTCACCACGAGCCGCTGCTCCACCCGGTCCCAGCCAGTTGGGGTTTCCGTAGACACCGGTCGTATCAATCACCACCTGGGCAGTGACCGTTTCAGTCTGGCCATCCTTTCCTCGTAAGAGGATCCGCAAGGGTTGGTCAGCACGTGCCTCATGGCCTGGAGGATCCGTTTTCAGGGCACCGATCCGGGAGATGGCCAGCACCTCGGTATGGGGATAAATGTGCCCTCGCAGCAAGTCGCTCTCGGCCAGCGGTTGCAGGTAATGTTCGGCCCATTCGTTGCCGGTTAACAAGGCTGCTGGTTCGCAGGGCTGACGTTCGGGATCTTGTGCAGCAAGGGCGGCCAGTCCGAGGGGAGAACTGTTCATCTGGAAGGAAGTGAACATACGTACGTGTCCCCACCGCCTGACCTGTTCCGCGGGTTCTCCGCGTTCGTAAACCTGCACGGTGTAGCCCAGGTAGCGAGCGTAGAGAGCGGCTTCCAGACCAACGGGCCCCCCCCCCAGGATGGCAATGGTATGTTCCGAATGCTTTGGCATAGGGTTATCCGCGTCCTACTCGAAAGGCTGCTATTTCGATTTCCGGTTCCAGGCCGCGGATCAATTGTCCCATGACAACGGCGGTACCCGTCGAGAGATGAAGGCCACTGCGAAAATGACCGGTCGCCACGAAGGCGTCTGTGAGTCCTGGGATTGGACCCAGGTAGGGAAATCCATCGAAGGTACCGGGGCGTAACCCTGCCCACGATCGCTTAATTTCAACCGATTGAAGTTCGGGGAGCAGGCTTTCGGCAAGTGACTTGAGTTCTTTCAGTACTTGTTCTGTGTTGGACTTGTCAAACCCGACTTCTTCCTGGCAGGAACCGACTAGCAGGTGGCCATCTTTTCGTGGGACAATGTATCTTGGCCCTTCGTTGACGATATGTTTCAGCGGCCGCTGTGGACAACGGTAAAGAATCATCTGGCCACGAACTGGAATGATTCCATTAGCGATGTTCAGTTGATCCAGTAACTGTCCCGACCAGGCGCCCGCGGTAATACAGTAAGTACCTGCCTGAATGGTGCCCGTTGATGTCTGAACACTTTCAATCCGATTGCCTCGAATATTAAACTCCTGGGCACTGACCTCTTCTGATAACTGGACGCCTCGTTTTCGGCAAGCCGTCGCCAGGGCCTTGAGATGGTCCGGGTTACGGCACTGGGATTCGGATGGCACGAGATAAGCTGCCTTGATGGCTCCTGAGGCAGCGGTTTGGGCCAGCGCCGGTTCCTGCTCAACAAGTTCTTCAGCGGAGAGAGAGATTACCTCGATCTGATCGTCCCGGAGCCAGGTCGCAAATGCATGCAGGGCGGCTGCTGCGCCCGTATGTCGAGCGAGGTAGACACCGCCACAAGCGAGGTAGCCGTTGTCGAAACCGGTTTCTTCCAATAGTTGTCGAGACCATTGCGCATGCAGTGGATGGCTGAGGCCGCGCAAGCGATCGATCGGATCGACCGCGGTTTCCAGGTTCGCCGGGGGCAGGATACCGGCTCCTGCCCAGGATGCTTCCTGGCCCAGCTGGGATTGATCGATAACTTGCACCTGTACTCCGTGACAGGCCAGTTCATAGGCAATCGATAAGCCAACCACACCTCCTCCCAGTATTAAACAGTCGTGCATGGTTGATCTTTCTACGAACGATCTGAATGGTCGTGGGGATGAAAGGTTTTCAGGACCTCGGTGACGAGTTGCACGAGTGCTGCTGGCCAGGGTTGTCCGTGATTCGGTTGTGTTAGTTCTGCTTCGAGGCGGATGAGGTCTTCAAGTTGATCAATATCATACCATTCGGTAAGAACCGCGTAACGAATACCCAGGGAATTGAGCTTATGGATGGTTTGTTCAAAGACCTGTCCGGATCCCCAGTCGATGTCGTCGAAAATACCGGGGACAGGCCGCGAACAGCCAATCAGATAGTAACCGCCATCGTGTGCCGGGCCGATCACGACGTCATGTTGTTGCAATTTATTGAAGGCAGTTTCCACGATGCAGGGTGATAGTGTGGGGCTGTCGGAACCGATTAGTACAACCTGTTGCTGCTCGGCTTGGAAGGCTGCCGTGAAATACGACTGCATGCGTGTTCCTAGGTTTCCGGTGGTTTGAGGAGCCGATGTCCAGGAGCTTCCTGCCAGCTCTTCAAATTCAGTTCGCCGCTCGTGAGGCCAGTAGGAGAGCACGCGTTCAGCCTGGAAAGAGTGAAACGTCTGTAACGTGGTTTTCAGGAATTCGTGATGCAACTGGGCAGCTACTTGGTCACCAATTGCCTTCGCAAGCCGTGTCTTGACCAGACCGGGTTCCCAGTACTTGGCGAACAAGCCGAGTTGTCTCACGTTTGATTCTCCAGCAGGCGACGCAGCAGTACGGGATTGACTTCTCCACGGAATCGTTCTTTTCCACTAATCCAGACGACAGGGACGAGCAGGTTGTATTTTTCCAGTAGAGTGGGGTCGTTATCGATGTCGACAGAGCGGACGCGTAACCCGTGTTGTTCCAGTGTTGTTTTGGCGACATCGCACAGGCAACATTCCTTGCGTGTGTAGAGGATTGCTTCCAGATGCGATTCAAGAGTCATGGTAGCTGTGGGGTGCGATGTTAAACAATGTTTCACGTCTGGAAGCGATTGTGTCGTTGATTCGGGTGACCGTCAATCGGGCGGTCACCGGTACCTTGTTGTAACGATCTCTGTCACGGTTCCGTGTGAATTTTCTTCCCGCGGATTTAATGGATCAGTTGCTCTTTTTATGCTAGAATTAGCTTGCAGTGTGAAGTATTTAAATAGGGCAGCGAATGCGATTCAAGAAGTCTGTTGGGTAGTGGTTTGGCCATGGTTGAACTAAGTGTCAAAAAGTTTTTTGAGCTGGTACAGCAAAGCAAGTTGGTTGATGAAATCGATCTTGCGAAGGCGATGACTGCTTACAAACGGAAGCATGGTAAGCTCCCTGATACCCCCCAGGAACTCGCAGAAGAGTTGATCCAGTTGGAACTGCTCACCCAGTGGCACTGCGACAAGCTTTTGATTGGTAAGTACAAGGGGTTCTTCCTGGGAAGATATAAACTGCTGCGGCATTTGGGTGCCGGGGGCATGAGCAGCGTTTACCTGGCGGAACATAACCTGATGCGGCAGATGCGTGCTATCAAGGTGCTGCCGCGTTCACGCGTCAATGATTCTTCTTATCTGGACCGGTTTCATCTCGAGGCGCAGGCGACTGCTGCCCTGGATCATCCGAACATCGTGCGCGCGTATGATGTCGATAACGATGGAGATACGCATTACCTGGTCATGGAGTACGTGACGGGTGCTGACTTGCAAACCATTGTTAAGGAAAAGGGGCCACTGGATTTCAAACAGGCTGCCGGTTATATCGCCCAGGCAGCACATGGACTGGACTATGTACACAAAGAAGGCCTGATCCATCGAGATATCAAGCCAGCGAATTTGTTGATCGACGAGGATGATATTGTCAAGGTGCTGGATCTTGGTCTGGCCTTGTTTTCAGATGATGCCAAGATGGCTTCCGTGACATTGACTCACAATGAAAACATTCTCGGGACCGCGGATTACCTGGCACCGGAACAGGCGGTCAATAGTCATGACGTGGACTCGCGAGTTGATATCTATGGGTTGGGGTGCACCCTGTATTATATATTGACTGGACGAGCTCCCTTTCCCGAGGGATCGTTGGCCCAACGGATTGCCAAACATCAGCGGGAGATGCCTGACGATATTCGTGTCAGTCGAAAGGATTGTCCGGTGACACTGGTGGCCATTTGCAACAAGATGATGGCTAAGAATCCCTCGCACCGCTACCAGGCTTGCGAGGAAATTAGTCAGGTGCTTTCTGACTGGGTGAATGATAAATCCGTACCTGTCCCGACGGCGTTGGTTGGAACTTTGCCGACCGACACAGCTGGAGAGGCACCGGGGATTTTACCCCTTAACCTGGGAAGCTTGAGTGATATCGACGAGGCGGAAAACGTTTCGACAGTCAATATGCAGCTGGATGAACTGCCAGGCGTTAGTGACGATGGGCCGTCGGTTGCACAGGATTCTCAGGTGAGCCAGGGAACCGTCAAGGATCCTTGTCTTTCCGCGACTGCCGTGGGTCGCCAGTCAGATGCCTCCGACTCGTTAGCGTCCACATCCTCCGGGGTATCTTCGGAATCCCAGGTGCGGCATGCCATGGAATCAGATAGTAGTCGCATTGATCTGGGGATTGAAGTTCTCGAAGTGGGGTCTCAAAAGGAAGCTCGCAGTCGACGCTTGATCGAAGTTCGTAAGCAACGTCAGGAAGTTTCGAGCTGGCTTATCGGTGGGCTGGCGGTAGCTGTCCTGCTGGTTGCCTCACTCTTGATTTTCTGGGCCATTAGTGACCCCGATATAGAGCCTGGGGTTTCTCCCGGCTCGTCGTCCGGGGAACGTGACACGTCGGTCGATCCCTGAGTTGTCCGGGGAGCGAAATGCCAGATGTTCCTTGATCAGGAACGGTTCGTAGAGCTTGCTAATGCTTAGTTTTCTTGATCGCTCGAACTGTGTACTGTTGGCCATCCCCCTTTTCACGAGTGCAACTTACAGGATTCGTTGGTCATCAAAAGAGCGAGTTGTGTTCTTGGGCATATTGAAACCGAGCTAGTGTGAGGGGAGGGAATGATTGGATGACAGCTGCGTTCCCCCGAATTGTTTACGGTTTTAATGCATTGGGATAGGACGAAATGGTATCGAGTGGTGATTTGATCTAGAGACAAGTGAGTACTTTTTCAGGATTGTGAGCGTTATATAAAGGTGAAAGTACGCTGCCAGCGGGTTTCGAGGCAAGCTGTTCCGGAAACGTCGACTTGTCTATAATCGACATGTATGTTTGTCTCTCGATTCGGAATCATAAATGGTGTTCCGATAATCAGGGAATGGCACTGTTTTGATTGGTTGCGCGACGCCTGGTGAAAATGGTGTACCAGGGGGAGCCTGAATAAGCGGAATGTAAAGTTGGGAGTTCGGTATGTTGCAGCGATTCATCATGGTACTTGTCGTCGTGGCCATTGTTGCCAATGGTTGGACTGTCGAGCCGTTACTGGGGGCACCGACCAAGGCCCAGCGAACAGAGCTTAACTTGATCAGTAAAGATTTGCTCAAAGCGGGTAACTTGTATGCCCAGGGTAAATATAAGGAGAGCGGGCGGCTGATTCGTATGGTTCAGGGCCGTCTTGAAAAGTTGGCTGAAAGCAAGGACCCGGCATTACATCGCCTGATGGGGGGTACGATCAATGGGCTGAAGAAGGCTCATGCATTGTTGGAGATCGAGGGAGTGGAGTTGCCCACGCTGAAAATTCTTTCCCCAACAGATAAGCCTCCCATGCCTGCTAAACCGACAGATGGAAAAGTCAGCTTCGTGAAGCAGGTTGCGCCGGTGCTGGTGTCTAAATGCGGTCGCTGCCACGTGAACACTGCCCGTGGCATGTTTAGCATGGCCAATTTTGAAACGTTATTAAAGGGAACCCCGGAAGGCGTGGTGATTTTTCCCAAGGATGCAGATGGCAGTCGCATCATCGAAGTGATTGAAAGTGGAGACATGCCACGCGGTGGCCTTAAGGTGACTCCGGATGAATTGTCTCTGTTGAAGAAATGGATCAACGAGGGAGCTGTCTATGACTCTCCGGATAAGCAGGCAAACCTGGCCAGCTTGGCACCGAACACCAAGGCTGGGGAGTTTGCCAAGGTGGAGGTCATGCAGGCGACTGGTAAAGAGACGGTCAGCTTCTCTGCTGATATCGCTCCGGTCCTGGTGCAGAATTGCGTGAATTGCCATGGGCTGGCCCGGCGTCCGAGCGGACGATTCGATCTCAATTCATTCCAGCGTTTGTTGAGAGGTGGAGAGAGTGGGCCTCCGGTTTTACCGGGCAAGCCAGCTGAAAGCCTGTTGATCAAGAAACTCAAGGGGACTGGTGGTGGTCAACAAATGCCATTGCGTAAGCCACCCTTACCTACACCAGTGATTGCTAAGATCGAAAAATGGATCATGGAAGGAGCGAAGTTTGATGGCCCAGATCCAGACCAGTCGATGGGACAGGTTGCTGCCCTGGCGAAAGCGAAGCGAGGATCGCATGAACAGCTCAGTGCCGATCGAGCCAAGTTGGCCAAGCAAAACTGGCGTTTAAGCATGTCGGGAGTGCAGGCATCTGAAGTCGAGAGCAAGAATTTCCTGTTGATCAGTAACCTGGGCGAGGGACGGCTTGCGGAGTTGGCGGTTACATCGGAATCAATCGCGGCCAAGGTAGGTGAAATCCTGGCGGCACCTGCTGGAAAGCCTCTGATTAAAGGGCGTATGACGTTGTATGTTCTGCAGCAACGTTACGATTACACCGAGTTCGGTTCGATGGTAGAGAAACGCGCAATTCCCAAGGGCTGGCGGGGACACTGGAAGTACAACGTGGTTGATGCTTATGCCGTGCTGGTGCCACCGCGTAACGATGAATACTCGGTGGATGCCTTGATAGCCCAGCAACTGGGAGCGGCTTATGTGGCCAGCCTTGGCAACGTACCTACCTGGTTCTCCGAGGGGATCGGGCGTGTGCTGGCAACACGCACTGCCAAGGATGATACCCGGTCCGGAAAATGGGACGAAGCATTGGCAGCGGTCCTTGCCGGGACGAACAAACCAGATGCGTTCCTGGAGGGTAAGTTACCTCCCGAGGATACGAACCTGTTGGCGTATGGATTTCTCAAGTACCTGATGCGAGATAGTAAGAAATTCGGTACGGTCCTGGAACAGGTGGCCGGTGGCGCGAAGTTTGCGGATGTCTTTTCTACAGTTTATCGCGGCAGCCCTGACCAGGTCGTGGCTGTTTGGGCAAAGAATACGAATCAATCAAAGCGTTAGGTCCTCCTTGACGACGTGGAGCTGCTTGCGGATATTGGCGCTATGCAGCTCATAGACGCCCAGACAGCCGAGTCCTACCTGCGAGATACTGGTCAGCTGGCCGAGACAGAGAGCGTCAGTATTGAAGCTCTCTCGGGCGGTGTTTCCAATTGTGTCTTGTACGTGCACCGTGATGAATCTCACGGTCCAGATTTCGTTCTCAAACAGGCGCGTGAGCAGCTGCAGGTTGAAGCGCCTTGGTTTTGTAGTCCGGAACGAGGGTTGCAGGAAGTTTCGGTACTCGAAGTTTGCCAGGGCTTCCTGGGTGATTCAGTTGGACATTCGCCCTCGGCAGGATTGGCGATCCATGTCCCTGAGATTCTATTTCAGGACAAAAGTAATTTTACTTACGCCATGACCGCAGCTCCGCGGGATCACGTGGTCTGGAAGTCTGAGCTGCTGCAATTTCAGTGTGAGCCTGCCATTGCGGCCTGTTGTGGTGATCTCTTGTCATTACTACATGCGAAAAGTTGGCAGCACGAGGCGGTTCGTGAACGATTGGCAAACCGCCAGTTTTTCATGGACTTGCGTATCGATCCTTATTATCGATACCTGTTGCGTTCGCATGAGGACCTGGAATCTAGCATTGAATTGCTTGTCGCGTCGTTAGCGGAGAATGCTTGTACGCTCGTGCATGGTGACTATAGTCCGAAGAACCTACTGGTCCATAAGCAAGGGTGCATGTTGGTGGATTTCGAAGTAGGTCATTTTGGTGACCCGGCATTTGATGTGGGTTTTTTTCTTAGCCACCTGATTTTGAAAGCCATTTGGTCAGAGGCTCGCTGTGAATCGTACTGGGAGTTGATCCGTGTGTTTTGGGAGACGTACTGGGCGGGGATGGAGAGTGGGGCGCCACAGATGGATCGAGCGGGCCTGGAGCGTCGCGCTATTTTGAATTGCGCTGCCTGTCTGTTAGCTCGCGTGGATGGTAAGAGTCCAGTGGAGTACTTGGCCTCGGAGGTCCACCGTGAGCATGTTCGCAAGGTGGCACGTCAATTGCTGCTGGAGACACCGGGGAGATGGTCGGATGTTGTTTCGCTGGTACAGGTTTACAGGTAGAGCAAATTGCCTGGGTTTTAGTGAAGTTAGGATTGTACGATGCAGAAAGATCAGGACCGAGTCATTGAGAAGGTCGTGGCGAGAGAAATCCTGGACAGCCGAGGCAAACCGACACTGGAGGCAGAGGTCTGGTTGGCTGGTGGCTGCCGGGGGCGAGCGCAGGTGCCTTCGGGAGCGAGTACCGGCCAGTTTGAAGCCTGTGAGCTCAGGGATGGTGATCCCCAGCGTTATGATGGACAGGGGGTGTTGCGGGCCGTGGCACATGTCCAACAACGGATTGCACCCGAGATCCAGGGGCAGGATGCACGAGGGCAGCAGGCAATCGATCAGCTCCTGCTGGAGCTGGATGGGACTCCCAATAAGACGCAGTTGGGAGCCAATGCTTTGCTGGGCGTTTCACTGGCCACGGCACGGGCGGCCGCTGCGGCGTCTGCCCTGCCCTTGTACCAGTATCTGCACGAGTTGATGGTTGCACAGTATGGTGACCAGGCTGATGTGAATTCGTGGTTTGCTTCACCGTGCATGCCAGTTCCCATGACCAATATGATCTCCGGTGGATTGCATGCTGGGGGAAACTTGGATTTTCAAGATGTGCTAGTGATTCCTTGTGGTGCAAATCACTATCCCCAGGGTCTGGAGTGGATGGTACGGGTCTATCGCCGACTCGGAGAGCGTTTGCAGAAAGCTGGGTATGAAGGCAGGTTGGTTGGTGACGAGGGTGGTTATGGCCCCAGTTTGCCAGGTAACGTGGCTGCCGTGGAATTTGTAGTACAGGCAATAGAAGATGCTGGCTTGCGGCCAGGAGAGGACATGGCCATTGCCCTGGATGTAGCAGCATCTCATTTTTTGTTACCCAATGGCCAGTATCAGCTGCGTAGCGAAGATAATATTTGCCTGGATAGCGCCCAAATGATCGATCGGCTCGAGCAGTGGGTTGATCGATTCCCGATCATCAGTATTGAAGATGGTTTGGCTGAAGATGACTGGCAGGGCTGGCGGCAGTTAAACGAGAGACTGGGAGATCGTGTGCAGCTGGTTGGAGATGATCTCTTTACGACAAATCCTGGCCGAGTGACAAAGGGGATCCAGCAGGAGGCTGCGAACAGTGTGCTGGTGAAAGTCAATCAAATCGGCACCTTGACGGAGACTTTTGAAACGATGAAACGGGCACGCGAGGCAGGATTTTCGCTCGTGGTGTCAGCTCGTAGTGGCGAAACCGAAGATGATATCCTGGCAGACCTGGCGGTGGCTGCGGCCGCGGACCAGATCAAGATTGGTTCGATTGTCCGCAGCGAACGGTTGGCAAAGTACAACCGGTTGCTTAGGATCTCGGAGTCCCTGGAAGATATCGGGAATTAATCCTGGTTTCGTCGGATGCTTGATAGTGGAGTCCGATTCTCACACGAGGAAATGAATCGATGCAGTCTTTTATTGTTAAACGCGATGCCTGTTCTCACCACGAGATTTTCCCGGGAGTCAATATTTACACGGCAGCCGGCGAATCGATGATGCTGTCATGGGTTGAATTTGAGCCAGGTGCTGTCGTCGAGCCGCACAGCCATCCCCATGAGCAGGTGGGCCTGTTAATCGAGGGTGAATTAACCTTTACGATTGGTGATCAGCAAGAGACGGTTCAGCCCGGGGATATGTGGCGAATTCCGGGAGATGTAGTACACAGTGCTGTGGCTGGAGAGACGCCAGTCAAGGCGCTGGATATCTTTCATCCAGTACGCCCGGACTACCTTTGAGGATGACCTGTTGGTTGGCTGCTATTGTACTGAAATGAACTGTGGGCATAATGAACTTTGCCCCAGCCTGTGTGAGGATCTTCTTCAGGGTGACCAGGACGGAGACAGCCTTGCGGGGAACTGAATTTGCAGAATTGTCGTTTGACCAGGAGTAGTGATTGATGATTGTTGTCATGAAAAAAGGTGCCAGCGAAGCGGAAGTGCAACATATCGTTGAACGGGTAGAGTCGCTAGGCCTGAAATCTCACGTGATCCACGGTACGGAACGAACGGTCATCGCTGCCATTGGTGAAAAACGTGAGCAGACGAAAGAATCACTATTGAGTGGTGCCGGCGTGGAAGATGTGGTTCCCATCCTGGCTCCTTACAAGGTAGCCAGTCGAGAAGTGAAACCAGATCCAACCTGTGTGAAAGCAGGGAGCCTGGAGGTGGGCGCAAGCAAGATAGGTGTGATTGCCGGTCCGTGTAGCGTGGAGAGTGAGGAACAGATTCTTTCCACAGCCCGTGCAGTCAAGAACGCTGGTGCAACAGCACTTCGTGGAGGTGCTTTCAAGCCACGTACGAGTCCCTATAGTTTTCAGGGGCTCAAGGAAAAGGGATTGCAGTTGCTGGCTGATGCTCGTGAGGAAACGGGCTTGTCGGTGGTTACCGAGGTGATGGCTACGGACGAAGTTGATCTGGTCGCCAAGTACGCTGACGTGTTGCAGATAGGAGCTCGTAACATGCAGAACTACCGGTTACTGGAGGCTGTCGGCAATACAAATCGAGCGGTTCTCCTGAAACGTGGACCCAGCGCGACCATCGATGAATTGCTGCTGGCCGCAGAATATGTTCTCAACGAGGGTAACCCGAATGTCATTCTCTGTGAACGAGGGATCAGGACTTTTGAAACGCATACGCGGTTCACATTGCCCCTGGCAACCGTGGTTTACCTGAGACAAAAGACACATCTTCCAATCGTGGTGGATCCCAGCCATGGAACAGGTCTTACGGCATTGGTCCCGGACATGGCGGCAGCCAGCGTGGCCGCAGGAACCGATGGGTTGATACTTGAAGTTCATCCGAATCCGGAAGAAGCCATGAGTGACGGATACCAGTCGCTGAACTTCGACCAGTTCGAGATGACAATGGACAAGTGTCGTTGTATCGCCACGGCCATGGGAAAACAGCTAGGTAGCTGAAGGTTCGTCGAGTGAAAGTAGTCGAACCCGGAATGCTGCCTAATTACCCGGCGGTCAGCAGGTAGTTAAGTTTGCGGTGGTTAGGCTGTGATTCTCGAATGATCAGGTATTTGCTGACCGGGTCCACGAGAATGACCTGGTTCGCTTGCTCCGCCGCAAATCGCTGGACGCCAAGTTTCCGCTGGATTAGTTCGATGAGTTGTTCCGTTGAGCGATTCTTGGGAAGTAGATGGCTGGCGGGATAGAATTCGATTTCGCGACGTTCCTGTTCGGCTGCCGCGGAGGTGATTTCTATCGTGTCGTGGTTAAGGATGCGTGTGGTTAGGTCCATCGGCACCAGTAGGATATCAAGTGCTTGCTGCAAGGCTTCGTTGTCAGTGACCAGGGTTGCATTCGAGCGTGTCGACCAACCAGCCTGCTGCAGCGTACGGCCATTGAAGATGACCTTGATGCCCAGGTCTTTTGTCAGGTGGGAGAATAGTTCTTTTATTGGTGCCGACCGACTGGAATTAATGCTGACGGTTTCTTGCAGGAGTTTCTCGGCTTGCTGCATTCTTGGGGCCAGGGAGATTGCTGTGGAATGTTTATCCCTTGGAGAACCAGGTTTGATGTTGCGGGCCATCCGTAATCGTGTGAGTAATTGAAGGACTTCGAATTGAACCGCCGGCAGATGTTGCACTACCAGGTTATCTTCTTGCAGTTGGACCGCGTAATTATTGTTTTCTGCGTTCCAGCTGGCCGGGGCTATCAAGGATTGCACCCAAAGCACCAGGTCAATGTCCGGTTGCCCGTTTGCATTGACGGTTACCAGGTCCCCGATTGGGTAGGAGACTTCCTCCGTACTTTGGTCGTCAGGTGCTCGGTAGCCAATGGTCAGTGACTGGCTGGCTGCGGTAATTCCCAGGTCGTGAGGTGTTAAAACGGTTTCCAGTAATTGTCGAACACTGGTTTTTTTCTGATCAACCTGGACTGGCAGGGTCAGCGTTACGTTTTTGCTGGCCAGCGCTTCGAAATCGATTTCGATAGGTAATCCGCTGAGAGATGAAAGGTCAGCGAGGAAAGTATGTAGAGGTACCGGGTCGTTCAGGGTGAATTCGGCAATTGGAAAGTCCAGGCAGTCTCGAACATTCACACGACGTAGAGGAGGCCTGGCTAATTTTGCTGTAGGCAGGAGATTGTCCGGGGTCGGTCGATCGTTGGCGGGATCATCAAACGGGGTGTTTGATAATAATGGTGAAAACTCCTGGAGCAGTTGCGATAACTCGGCGGCTTCTGCTTGCTGTTCAGCGTTAGAAACTGGTTCCGGGATCAGGCCAGGTGGATTATCCGGGGGAGCATCCGGGTCCTTTTCTTTTTCGGGAGGTACTACCTCGACGGGGTCTTGGGGATCCGGTTGGATCACGGGTTCTTTGTCAGCTGTTTCTTGAGGAGAAGGTGTATCTTCGACGGGGTTGTCTGGCGAGTTGGGCTGTTGATCAACCTCCTGTTTGTCTGGTAACGCAGTGACGGCGGGTTCCTGTGGGGTGCTGCTTGTCAGAACGTAGATGATCCCACCAGCGGCCAGGATGCTGATCGTGACCAGGAATCCCATGAGTAGGCGGTGCTTTACTTGTCGGCTCGCCGCTGATGTCCAGTCATCCGTAGGGAGAATTGGATTCGAATCGGTATGATCGACTAGCGGTGTTGTCGGAGACCCTTCACCTTCCCAGGCCTGGGAAGCCGCAGGTGGCTGAGGGGACGGGCTTGCGTCTGCTGCCCGATTTTCTTCGAGTAACTGGTTGATGTCTGCAGAATCGTAGTGATCAACGGTCTCTGCATGGCTATCCGAGATATTGGCGGGGTCTGATACGGGAGGTGGTTGGGCAGGGGTTGTGGTATCCGCCGTGGGACTTGCTGATTGACCAGGTTCCTGGGGAACAGCCACCATGCTGCTGCACTTGGGGCATTGAAGGATCTGCCCCAGGGCCGCTTTATTGCGCACCGTGAGTCGGGCCTGGCAGGTCGTGCAAACGATGGATAAAGGGAGCATCGATGCCTCAAGTGCGACAGGAAACCTGGGAATGCGAACGTTGATCTTCAGTCTTTATCGTCTGAAATCAGCGGATGACTTCTAGGTAAACAGCGTGTATCGGTGTAACCATAGTTTTTTTAGCGTTTAACGTGCAGCCTATTTCGGTTGAAAGGGCTTGGGCAGTACGTATTTTTCTTCTTCGGCATCCTTGCGGGTCGTGACCAAGATGATGCGATTTCCTGCCTTGTCCGGGTCATCGGCAACGACCCAGATGAGTTTTTGGGCTGCTTCGCTCGGATCCTTGACGGAGGGATCGGGGTTTGCCTTGGATGCAATACCAGTCAGGATTTCAGCCAGCGGTTTTTCCTTGGCAACGAAATCACGAACGGCCTGGTTTCGCGTAATTCCTTCCAACTTAAGCTCCGGGCCAATGACCTTGATATTGAATTCAAACGGCAGGGCAGGAAATGTTCCTCGTACGTCGTCTACGATATCCTTGATCGCGAATTCGAGGTCTTGCTGGGGGATATCCACGGTGAATTTTTGCTGCAGTAATTCATCGATCGTCTTGATACCGGTGTCCGTGGGTGTGGCGGCTACAGGACCTGCGCCAGGTGTCGAAGAGAGGCAAAGTTCCCCGCCCAGCAAGAGGTTGTGAGCCGCCTCGGGCTGCATGGCAATGTTGATCATCGGATGTCCCTGTTCGACTCCGATACGTGTTTGCCGATGTAATTGGCGAACCATCAATGGGTAACGATTTGCCACAAGTCGCCAGTAAGGTGGCGGGTTCAGGACAGCGAAATATTCCTCGATTTGCTGGGGAATCTCGGCAAGTCGTTCACGCAGGCTTCTTGCCATGCTGAACTTATCTTTTCCAAGTCCTCCGAACAGGCGTGCCTCAAGATAGAAATGTTGCTTGATGTGAAGGCTTAGCAAACCAGCTTTTACCTCTTCGCCGATGAGCCATTCCAGGGGTTTTCTTAGCTTGGCAGGATCGCCAAAAAACAGCTCGCGACCGTCACGGAAAAGGTTGCTGAAGAGAAAGTTAGGTGCGAAGAGGATCGTGAAATGTCGCTCATGGTCAGTCGTTTTCAGTAGCTCAGCGAGTTCGCGTCGCAGGGGAGCGATGGAATTCGGGCTGCCGGTAACTTCCTGGATTTCTTCTTCGGCACCCATCACGAAGGTCTTGTTGTCGCCATCAGTCGGGATGAAGAAACACCAGGTATCTCCCTTGAAATAGACCTGGTCACCTGCCTTGGTTTCCTGGGGGTTGCCCCAGGCAGCAAGCAGTTCATCCAGGGGGCGAGAGGCTTTCATTCGTACGACGAAGGAAGGACGTGGGAATGCTTCTCCATTGTCATGCAGGGTGAGCACCATGCTGTCGATATCTTCCAGGCCTGTGGCAGACTCCTTTTCCCACTGCGCACGGTACTTGTCGAACGTGGGGCCTAGAGCGGTTAAGGCCAGCTGACCTTGTTCATCCGCGGCCAGGCTTGCAGGCCGAAGCAGGATGAACATTTGTCCGGCCGGAGGAACCCAGTTGAGCTTGAAGGCCGAGCCTGTGGTTGGAGAGGCCCATAATAGATCACCCTTTGGGTCATCAACGATGGTTTGTACTGAGCCGGTGTCTTTTTTGTTCGCGATTGGCTGGGTTTTCTTCGGTACCGTGCCTTTTTTATCACGCGCGGTGTTCTTGCCAGGATCTTTCTTTTCGGTGCCAGGTGAAGTGGAGTCCTGGCTGTCAGCAACGGGCTGGTTGTCAGGCAGGTTGCTGACGATGACGAGAGTCAGGACCAGGACACCGAGTGCAGACGCAACCCAGATGATGGCTGAAGACTGCCACCAGGAGTTTTCCGTGGTTCGATTGCGAGAAAGTTGCGAGGGAGGTTTTGCTGTCGTGGTGGCCGCCTGAACGGAGGTCGTCGCAGGCGGGGTAGAAACGACCGGCTGGATTGAGGGGAAATCGCTGGCGTCTTCGGAAGATACGGTAGCTGCAGCCATCGCATTCGCAGCTGCTTTTTCAGCAACACGCGTTTTTCTTTGCTGAACCACGGCCAGGTAGGCGGCCAGGGTCGATGGTGGCTGGGGTGCCGGTATGGTCTGATCTGCCGGGCTGACCAGCGTGGCAAATTTCTGGAGCAGGTCTCCCCAGTCCTGGTAGCGAAGTTGTGGATTCTTTGCCATCAGATAGGTGACCAGCTGCGCCAATGGTTGGGGAACGCCAATGGATTCCAAGGGTTGGATGGGCTGCTGAGCATGCTGTTGAATCTTGTCTGCCTGGGTGGGCCCCGAAAAAGGCACCTGTCCCGCTAGTAGTTCATAGCAACAGCAACCGAGTGCATACATGTCCGAGACAATCGAACATTGCTGGTCTCCAGCGGCTAATTCCGGTGCGGTATAGTCTGCCATTACCGGTTGCCCGGGAGCATCGTTGGATTCAATGCTTTGTGTGCAATCCCGGATGAGGTGCAGGTGACCGCTGGAAGCCACCCAGACGTTTCCAGGGCAGATATTGCCGTACACCAGGCCGGCCTGCTGCAGGGGGTAGAGTGCGTGGATAACGTTCCAGGTAACCCGGCAGGCATCTTCCGGGGCCAGTCGTCCGGCTTTTTCGATCAGTTGGCCTACGGTCTGTCCCTCTCCCAGGTCTTCATAGGCGATCATTCGAAAATCACCGACATCAAGTATCTCGTGAATTGTTTGCAAGGAGGAGCTGGTGACCGTTGATTGGCGATGTACCGAGGAAACGAAGGCTTGCCAAAAAGTGGCGTCCTGGTATTGCTCACCAATCAGGAACTGGAGTAAGACGGGGTGTCCGGTCGGTCGATGGATTGCCTGGAAGTAACCGTCGAAACGACCCTGCGTGATTCGATCTTGCACACGGTAGTCACCATAGAAGAATGGTCCGCTATGTCCATTGAGCAGGATGGTCGATTGGTACGCGGAAAGCACCTGGCTGGATACCAGCCAGTGGCCAATTGCATGGGGATCGTTGGTGGTGGAACCTTGTTCGGAGCGAGCGAAGTCCAATTGCAGTTGTTGCCACTGTTCGGTCGTTACCAGTTGACTATCGAGCAGCAACTTCCAGAATTGTGCAATTGTCAGGGCCATAGGATTGGTGACTCGACTTGGATTTACTGAGGTTTAGGTGGCAGCCTGAGTCCTGTAACTTTGGCCGCGCTTGCATGGAGTTACATGCCGTTCAAGACGAGGTGGCTAACAGGATACGTAACCGACACTTGTATAATTTAGCGGAAATTGCCGGTTCGTGCTAAACCGGATGGACTGATTGTGACTATGGTTGCATTGTTTGCTGAGCTCGCCTGGTGGGCAAGGACTGATTCTGGGTAAACCTGTTGAATTGCGAGGTTTTCGGGCAAAAGTAGCATTGAAAGGCCAGCCGTCTTGAGGTGCTTAGTAGCGTGCTCCTTCTGCTACAATTTCAAGCGTTCCCTCGCGAGCTGCCTGGGCAGTTTCGCCAATGATCTCGGCTGCCCGATGAATCTCTTCGTGGGTTACGTCCAGGTGAGTCACGGCCCGGACTCGTTGGGGGCCAACGGCCAGTACCAGGACACCTTTCGCTTGCAGGGCCGCAGAAAAACCGGGCCCCGAGCAGAGTTCGGGATCGACCTGGAACATCACGATATTGGTATCGACTTGGTCGGGATCAAGGCTCAACCCTTCACTTTCAGCAATGGCCTTAACGAGGGTCTGTGCCTTGTCATGGTCCTCGGTGAGACGTTCTCGATGATGATCGAGGGCATACAGTGCTGCCGCAGCGATGACTCCGGCTTGTCGCATTCCACCGCCGAACAGCTTACGGTGTCGGCGTGCTTCAGCAATCATTTCACGAGTGCCTGCCAAGGCCGATCCGACCGGCGCGCCCAGGCCCTTGCTGAAGCAGACACTGACCGTATCGAAATGTTGAGCCCATTGGTCGGCTGGAATTTGACTGGCAGCAACCGCGTTAAAAAGTCGAGCACCATCGAGGTGTGTCATCAGGCCCGACTCGTGGGCCGAGTTGCAAATTTGTTCCACGTGTTCATAAGGCAGTACCCGTCCGGCGCCTCGATTATGGGTGTTTTCCAGGCAGAGCAATCGAGTTCTGGCGAAGTGTTCATCGTCTGGTTTGATCAAGCCGGTCAACTGCTCGGGTTGCAGGATGCCGAAATCACCCATGACCGTGTGGGCGACCAGGCCGCTGAGTTGCGCGTATGCCCCCTGCTCGTAATTGAAAATGTGACAATTGGCTTCGCAGATAAATTCATCACCGGGTCGACAATGAACTCGCAGGGCTACCTGGTTGGTCATGGTTCCCGAGGGCATGAAAATGGCAGCTTCTTTTCCGAGGATGTCCGCGATGCGTTCCTGCAGTGCGATCACGGTCGGGTCGACGCCAATCACGTCGTCTCCGACGGCGCTTTCGGCGATGGCGGCCCTCATTCCAGGCGTAGGTTGCGTGACAGTATCACTTCTTAAGTCAATGGCAGCGGGCATGGGGTGGAATCCTGGTCAAAGAAAGGTGTCAGAGAGGTGAAGTGCGTGATGTCATGTCAGCCGACATCGAGATTGCGTTGCTGGTCATCTTTATAGCTTAGCAAAAGCATCCAGAACTTTCTCCAGGTGACCTTCTTCTAAGGCCGCAGAAACCTGCACTCTTAAACGAGCTTCTCCCTTGGGGACCACTGGATAGGCAAATCCAATGACCATTACGCCCATTTCCAGCAAACGTTCGCTTTTCCGGATAGCGTCTGCGGCATCACCGATCATGATAGGAATAATCGCAGTTGGAGAAGGAGGGCAATCAAATCCGAGGTTGGCCAGGCCATCTCGAATTCGGGAAACATTGCTGTGTAATCGGGTGACCAGTTCAGGTTGGGATTCGACAATTTCAATTGCCTTACGCGCACTGCAGGCTACCGTGGCTGGCAGGGCATTGGAAAACAGGCTGGGTCGCGCTCGCTGTTCTAGCACTGCAATGGCATCGGCCGAGGCAGCGACATAGCCCCCGGCAGCTCCGCCCAGCGCCTTGCCGAGTGTCCCGGTCAGCAGGTCAATCTCACCCAGCTGATCGAAGTGTTCAGGAGTTCCTCGTCCACTGGCTCCCAGGACGCCGATTCCGTGGGAATCATCAACCACGAGCATGGCATCGTATTTCTTGCAGAGGGCCACCAGCTCAGGCAGCAGCGCCACGTCGCCTTCCATGCTGAACACGCCATCGGTAACTACCCACCGACAGGTGGCTGCTGCATGTTTTTTGAGTTGCGATTCCAGATCTTCCATGTCACTGTGCCGGTAGACAGCTTTCTGAACGTCCTTGCTCATCAATCGGCAGCTGTCGATGATGCTGGCATGATTTAGTTCGTCGGAAAGAACCACGTCTCCGGAAGTGGTGAGCGTTGGGAAAACTGCCTCGTTGGCGGTCCAGCAGCTGACATAACTTAAGGCCGCTTCGGTTTTCACGAAACGGCTGATCGTGGTTTCCAATTCCTGGTGGCAGGCAAGTGATCCGCAAATAAAACGGACGGATGAGGTTCCCGCTCCGTAGGTAGCCAGTCCTTCGGCGCCTGCCGCAATGACTTCGGGATGATTGGCCAGTCCCAGGTAATTGTTGGAGCAGAGCACGATCGTCTCGCCGATACCGGCGATATGCGCGGTGGGCCCCAATGCGCCTTGCAGGTAGTAGAATTCTTTAAGCTGGCGGGAATCCTTGAGTGAATTCAGTAACTCTCGACTACGACTCTGGAAGTCGATGTTGGGCATGATGCTTACTCCTGGGGGACCTTGAGGACGACCTTGATGGCTTCCCCGGACTGCATGAGTTTGAAACCGTGGTCGAAATCTGCCAGTTCAAGTTGGTGGGTTATAATAGGTTCCAGGTCCAGTCTTCCGGCCAGCAGGAATCGTTCCATCTGGTACCAGGTGTCGAACATGCGGCGGCCGTTGATTCCGAGGATCTTGGCTCCCTTGAAGATAATGTCATTGGGTAGATCAAAGGAGATGGGTTCGGTCGGTAATCCTAGCAGGGCTGCGGTGCCCCCGTTGGCCAAGGCGTGAAATCCATCACGGATAGCCTGCGGGTGGCCACTCATTTCCAGCAGGACTTCCGGTCCCTGGCCATGAGACAACTGTTTTGCCTGTTGAATCCAGTCAGGATCATCGGCTCGAAACGCTTGATCGGCCCCCAGCGTCTGGGCCAGTTCCAGTCTCTGGGGATTTGTATCGGTGACCACGATCTGGCTGGCACCCGCAGCACGTGCCACGCTGACTGCCATCAGGCCAATGATGCCGACTCCGGTGATCAAAACGCTGCGACTACTAACGTCTGCCGCCATCACGGTGTGGACGGCATTTCCCAGGGGATCAAAGACAGCAGCGATATGATCCGGGATGTCAGGATGGACGGGCCAAAGGTTTTCTTCCGGGAGCGATACGAACTGGGCGAAACAGCCATCGCGATCGATGCCCAGGATGTCGACACTTTGGCAGATGTGCGCCTCCCCGGTTCGGCAGTTGGGGCATGCCCCGCAACCGATATGTCCCTCGGCACTTACTCGCTGACCGACTTTTGCCCGTTGGACATTGGGTCCCACCGCCACGATCTGACCGCAGAGTTCGTGGCCGACGGTGGTACCGATTTGCACGCGACTGCTGCTCCACCGATCCCATTCATAAATATGGCGGTCTGTCCCGCAGATGCCGGCATGAGTGACGGCTACCAGGACGTGTCCGGTTGATAATGCAGGGACTTGCGTCTCTGGGCACCATCCCAATCCGGGACCCGCCTCGGTTTTCTTGACGGCCAGCATTGAGTCCGGAAACGACTGACTCATGACCCTACCCTCACTTCCTTGATTCTGGTATCCTAGAATATATTTCCAGAATCATAGAAAATATCGATTTTGTTTGCAACCAGCTGACGCTGAAAGTTTTCCGTTTTCCTCCTGTTAGTTCTGCCATGGCAAAAAAGAAACCTGTAAAAACCGGTCCCTCTCCCCGTGCCAATGAGCCCACGGAAATACCCCTGAACCAACAGGTCTGTCAACGTGTCAAGGTAATGAGGCGGCGCAAGGGGTGGACGCTTGAGCAATTAGCTTCACTTAGTGGCGTGAGTCGCAGCATGTTGAGCCAGATTGAACGAGGGACCTGTAGTCCGACGCTGGGAGTTGCCTATCGTATTGCCCAGGCTTTCCAGTTAACTCTGGGGGAATTGGTAGATACGGCAACCCCGAGTAGTCGTATTGATGTGATTCGCTCTGATGATGAGGCCTACCTTTTTCGGGATGATACTCATTGCCGAATTCGTACGCTTTCACCATTGCAGTTGGAGAAGGAAGTTGAGTTTTATCAGTTGGTACTCAAACCAGCGGGAATGTTGGGTAGCGCTGCACATTTCCAGGGCACCCGGGAGTTTTTGACGGTTGAAAAAGGACGGGTACGTGTCACGTCTGCGGACATTCACTGTGAGCTGTCCAAGGGCGATTCCGCACATTACGCGGCAGACGTACCTCACGAGATTCAGAATATCGGCCGCGGCGAGGCGATTCTTTTCCTGGTTGATATCTATGGGCGTGGAGGGACTGGGCATCACTAACTGCCCAATGGCGGAGCAGCCTGATAGACTGGAAGCCGTTCTTGTCTTGGGATGAGTGGGGTGGTCGAGTAAAGGTCGGCCGTTCACAATGGATGGAGCGAATGAAAACACAGAAATGGATTGGCAACGAGATCTAGCATGAGTTCAGAACCTGTACCGATCAGACGGATCGAAACGCATCGTGACGATATCCAGCAATCACTGGATTCATTGCGAGAACGGCTTAGCCCTCGTGGCAACGTGGTAAGCAAGGCGGGTCGAGAGCGGACGATCGCTGTTTTTGGAGAACCATTAACACCTCGGCAGGTCGTGCAGCGTATCTGCGACGAGGTGCGATCTGAAGGACTCGAGGCAATCCTGCGTTATGGTCGACTGCTCGACGGAGCGGAGCTTGATGCTCAAACGCTGCGGGTTAGCGACCAGGAATTGGCAGCTGCACACCAGGCAGCGGATCCTCAATTCCTGGAGACGATTGGCCGAATTCGTGACAACGTGCTGCAATTTCAACAGGCAATTTTGCACAAGTCGGTCACGCTGCAGCAAGCAGACGGTGTAACGTTGCAGCAACGTTACTTGCCCATGCAACGTGCAGGCCTTTGTATCCCCGGCGGTGCGGCAGCTTACCCGTCGTCACTGTTGATGACGGCCGTGCCTGCGATTGCGGCTGGCGTGTCGGAAATTGCCGTGGTGGCTCCGCCGACGGATTTTGGATCGAATAATCCTGACGTATTGGCAACTTGTCATGAACTGGGGATCCGAGAGGTATACCGGGTTGGTGGTGCTCAGGCAGTGGCAGCCCTGGCTTACGGGAATACGTTGATGCAGCCCGTGGATATTATCGTGGGGCCAGGCAATTCCTTTGTCGCGTTGGCCAAGCAATATGTATTTGGTGAGGTTGCCATTGATTCGATTGCCGGTCCCAGCGAGGTTGTGGTGATTGCAGATGAAACATCGAAACCCGAATACGTGGCCGCTGATCTGCTGGCGCAGGCAGAGCATGCTCCCGGGGCCAGTATCCTGGTGACCTGGAGTGAACAGGTATTGGAGGCGACAGAAAAGCATCTTCAAGCCCAACTGCAGCAACTTAGCCGCGAGGATTTGACTCGCCAAAGCCTGGAGGAATTTGCTGCCTTGATCCTGGTTCGTGATGCAGGGGAAGCATGTCGCATTACGAACCTGATTGCACCGGAACATCTGCATATTGCCGTTGACGATCCTCAGCCATTGTTGGACCAGATTCAGAATGCCGGAGCTACCTTCCTGGGTAATTATGCTCCGGTGGCGTTGGGTGACTACGTGGCGGGTCCCTCGCATGTGTTGCCGACCGGTGGAACGGCCCGTTGGGCATCGGGTCTGACAGCCAATGACTTCTTACGCAGCGGTAGCGTGATTGATTATGATGAAGCGGCCCTGCGCAAGGCTGCTCCCGATGTGCAACGCATGGCGGACAAGGAAGGATTATCCGCACATCGCGCCAGCATTGACATACGACTGGAAGCGGATGAATCATGACCGGAATTCGATCAGTTATCTCTGCGATGGATGGGTACGTACCCGGGGAACAACCCCAGGCCGGTAAGTTTATCAAGCTCAATACCAACGAGAATCCTTATCCACCTTCACCGCAGGTGGCCACGGCCATTGAAGCGGCTGTCCAATCGGGATTGCAGCGATACCCGGACCCGGTAGCAACAGCTTTTCGGATGCAGGCAGAGCAGGTCCTCGGAGTTCCGGCAGACTGGATTCTTTGCGGCAACGGTAGTGATGATATCCTGACCATGGTGACGCGCGGTTTCGCAGACGCGGGATCCTTATTAAGGCTTCCTTATCCGAGCTACATACTCTATCGCACCCTGGCCCAGATCCAGGATGTTCGCTGGGAGGAAGTGTCCTTTCAGCAGGACTGGAGCCTGGCTGCCGATTTCGTGAAGTCTAGCGATGATCTGCGACTGGCTTTCCTGCCTAATCCGAATAGCCCCAGTGGCACGATGTTGGATCCGGAAGCAGTGCTTGCCCTTGCAGAGCAACTCCCCTGCCCTTTGCTTGTTGACGAAGCCTATGCGGATTTTGCCGAGACCAATTGCCTGGACCTGGTGGCACGCAGCGAGAAAATCATGGTCTCACGTTCCTTCAGTAAATCATATGCATTGGCAGGATTGAGATTTGGCTTCCTGGTAGCGCAGCCGTCTGTGATTGAGCAGTTGTTGAAAGTCAAGGATTCTTATAATTGTGATGCGCTTTCGATTGCCGGAGCAACGGCTGCTCTCGGGGACCAGGCCTGGCTGACAGAAAATCGAGCCAAGATTTTACAAACCCGTGGAGAACTGCAATCTCGATTGATTGAGCTTGGTTTTCAGGTGGTTCCATCGCAGGCAAATTTTGTTTGGTGTACCCATTCGGAACGACCCGTAAAACCGTTATACGAAGAGCTCAAAGCCGAGCGTGTTTTGGTCCGATACATGAATTATCCAGGCTGGGGTGATGGCTTAAGGATTAGTGTCGGGACTGATGACCAGGTAGCTGCCTGCCTGGAACTGATCAAGGGTAAGGTGTGATATGTCAAGAACTGCGCGTATTCAACGAGAAACAAATGAAACCCAGATTCAACTGGCATTGAACCTGGACGGTACGGGGATTTCTAAGATCCAGACCGGGGTTGGTTTCCTGGATCACATGCTGGAACTGCTGGCTAGGCATGGAGTAATGGACCTGGAAGTCCAGGCAACCGGTGACCTGCATGTGGACCAGCATCATACGGTGGAAGATGTTGGTATTTGCCTCGGGCAGGCGTGTCGTGAAGCGGTAGGTGACAAATCGGGGATTCGTCGTTACGGACACTTTACCCTGCCGATGGAAGAAACATTGGTCACGACGGCAATTGACCTGAGTGGACGCTATGCGATGGTTTTCCGGGCAGAATTTCCCACCGCGAAAATTGGTGAGTTTGACAGCGAACTGATCGAGGATTTCTGGCAGGCATTTGCGGCTAATGCTCTCTGTAATTTTCACGTGGTCTTGCACCACGGTCGAAATAGCCACCATATCAGCGAGGCGATTTTCAAGAGCGCCGCACGTGCTTTGCGGATGGCTACGGAACAGGATCCACGCGTCGAGGGCGTTCCCAGTACCAAGGGGACCCTCGATAGCTAGGCGACGATTCAGTCGTTGACGTGGGTTTCCAGGAACCGGGCTAACCGGTGGAAATCACTGTTTGCCTCAATGTATCGGACGACGGTGACCAGCGTTTGCGGGTCGACCAGTTCCTCGAAGGGTACGTAGTGCAAATCAAGCTGTCCAGAAATGGAGACCATGACTCCGTTGAGTTGTTTTTCGACTAGTCCGATGTAAGCACCAACCCCCAACTGGCTACCCAGCATGACGTCGAATGCATGGGGTTTTGCACAACGGGATTCGTATCCTAGCTGGAGTCCGGTAACCTTGCGTTTGGATCCTGTTTCTCGCTCATAAGCCTCTGCGATCAGTTTGCTCATAAGCCGAGAAAGGTTGACGTCAGAAATGGCAATGTGGCCGTGGTCGTCCCGGGCAATTCCTTCCAGGTACTGGTAAGGGAGAAACTCGGCCAGTCCCTCCGCGATGATGATGACACCGAAGGGCTTTCCTTCCTCTTCCCGGGCCTGCATGGTTTTCACGATGCGATCAATGATGGCATCCATGTCCATGATGGCACGGGTTTCTTCCTGTTGGGTCTGGGGATTCGTGTATGTTTCATCACTTCGGTACGGACCGGTGACATCTTCCACGCTGATGACCAGGCTGGCCTCACCCGCGATGGCCGCTCCATAAGCCAGCCACCCTGCACTGCGTCCCATGGTTTCTGCCAGGAAATAGGCGCTGGCTGCTTCGGCGTCATAGACCAGGTTGCGCACCTCGCTGGCCAAGGTGTCGACGGCGGTAAAGTAACCAAAGGTGAAATCAATTCCCATGTAGTCGTTGTCGATTGTTTTCGGCAGGTGGGCAACCGGAATCCGAGGCTCATCAGCTGGGAGTCGGTCCTGGTACATCTTGAATTTGTTGGCTGTCTTGAGCGTGTCATCTCCACCGATGGAGATCAGGGCATCGACCCCCAGGGATCGTAGGCCTTCATAAACGTTTCGTAGGGGTGCGGACAGTTCGGGGTCATCGAAGTGATCAGGATGCGAGACGTGTTTCCCCGGATTGGCCCGTGATGTTCCAATCAGGATTCCCTGCGAGTTGCGGGATCGCTTCAGAAACGAGTAGTCGACCTCGAAATAGTCCACGCCACTTTCCAGGGGCGTGGCGGCATCGTAATTGATTAGCTTAGAGTATCCTTGCTTGATCCCGATGACTTCAATGCCGGCCCGCAGAAATGAAACTGCGGCGGTCGAAATCACTGCGTTGGCGGCCGGGGCGGGTCCGCCGGCGAACAGGATCGCAGCTCGTTTAAAAGTATGTTCCGGTTTGGAGGGAGGCGATAAGGAGCTTGGCATAGTACATGTCTCGAGGAAACAGGAGGATAGGATGTCCGTTAATCCGTGATCACGCTGGATTGGGCACGGGGATTGATGATTTTAAAGCTCGCATGGAAGATCGCCAACCGCCCTGCCGGCAGATTCTGGAGTGATCTACGGAAGCAGATGATTGCCGGAAGGTTCGTTGATTACTCCAGGTCACTTTTCCTGGGACCAGGTTCGTTCCACGAATCCCGTATCGATCCATCCCTCGGCAAACTCAGAATGGCTGAGGACCTCACGATGGAAGGGGATGGTGGTTTTAATACCCTCAACACGCATTTCGTCCAGGCAGCGGATCATGCAGGCGATGGCCTTGGCGCGAGTTGGCTGGTGAACGATTAGCTTGCCGATCATCGAATCGTAGTAAGGTGGTACGTTATAACCACTGTGTGTATGGGAGTCGAAACGCACCCCCAGTCCACCGGGGACGAACATCTGTTCGATTGTTCCGGGGCAGGGTTGGAAGGATCTTGCCGGGTTCTCTGCGTTGATTCGGCATTCGATGGCGACCCCGTTGACCTTGATTTCATCCTGTGTCATGGGGAGTGGTTCATTGGCAGCGATGCGAATCTGGGATTGAATCAGATCGATTCCTGTCACCATCTCCGAGACCGGGTGTTCCACCTGGATGCGAGCATTGACCTCGATGAAGTAGAAGTGGTTGTTTTGGTCAACAATGAATTCTACGGTTCCAGCATTGGTGTAATTGGCGTGCTTGACCATCCGTACGGCAGCCTGGCACATGTCCTGGCGGGCCTTTTCAGGAAGATTTGGTGCTGGACTTTCCTCGATCAGTTTCTGGTGACGTCGTTGTGTGCTGCAATCTCGTTCCCAGAGATGCACGACGTTGCCATGATGATCGGCGAGGATTTGGACCTCAACGTGCCGTGGTCGTTCAATGTATTTTTCCAGGTAAATTCCCGGATTTCCGAAAGCCGCCTGGGCTTCCGTCTGGGCCTGCTGCATGGCAGTGCTGAGGGCTTCGGCGCTTTCCGCCACTCGCATTCCCTTGCCACCTCCACCAGCTGTTGCCTTGACCAGCACGGGGAAACCGATCTCTTCCGCAACGCGTTTCGCTTCTTCTTCGTCCTCGATCAATCCATCACTTCCCGGCACCACCGGAACCTGGGCTTCGCGGGCCATTTTGCGAGCCCGGTTCTTGTCCCCGAGCATGTCCATGGCTTCCGGCTGAGGACCAATGAAGTCGATCTCACAACTTCGACAGATTTCATTGAAACGAGCGTTTTCAGCTAGGAATCCGTAGCCAGGATGAATCGCGTCGACATTTCCAACTTCGGCAGCACTGATCACCTGGTCAATCTTGAGATAGCTCTCAGCAGATTTTGGCGGGCCAATGCAATAGGCCTCGTCGGCCATGTCGAGGTAAGCACTGCCGCGGTCAGCATCACTAAAGACGGCGACCGTTTCGATGCCCATTTCCCGACAGGCTCGTATGATACGTAAGGCGATTTCGCCGCGATTAGCGATCAGTATTCTATTGTACATGAGCGTGGAAACGGCTAGTTGCTGGTGTCGATCTTGAACATGGGTTTGCCGAATTCCAGCGGTTCGTCATCGTCGACCATGATGGCTACCACGCGACCACGTACTTCGGCAGGAATTTCGTTGAATACTTTCATCGCTTCGATGATGCAGACCGTTGAGTCCTCGTTGACGAGGTCGCCAATCTTAACGTATGCATCCGCGTTCGGGTTTGGCCTGGAATAAAACGTTCCTACCATCGGCGCCTTGATGTAGGTGATGTTAGGTTCCTCGGCGGCTTCAGTGGCTTGAGCCGGGGCTGGGGGTGCCGGGGCAGCCGCAGCCGGAGCAACGGGAACCTGGGCAGCAGGTATCATCGTCGGGATCATCGAACCTGCTACCGGGTTGTCCTGGGTGCGAGCGAGCCGGATTTGCTGATCTCCCTGCCGCAGGTCAACCTCGGTAAGACCGTGTTCTTTCATTAAATCGATGAGTCGGCGAACGCGGTCCAGCTCAAAAATGTCATCAATGTTATTTTCAGAGTCCGCCATCGGACTTCTCCCATCCATTCAAAAAGGGAAGACAAAACGCACTGCATTACTTACTACTAAATTGTGTACTAGAACACCATATCTTAATAGGTCAAATGGTGAAACAGTCTGAGAATTGTTTGGGGACGCTGCTGAGCACTTCATGTCCGTCCCGCGTGACAAGAATGTCGTCTTCGATGCGAACCCCACCCCAGTTTGGCAGGTAAATACCCGGTTCTACTGTCACGACCATGCCTGCTTTCAGGGGGCGTTCCTGGCGAGGGGCCAGTCCTGGACCCTCGTGAACTTCAAGCCCAATTCCGTGTCCCAGGGAATGCCCGAAACGCTTACCATAACCGGCCTTGGTGATCACTGAACGGGCTGCGGCATCCACGTCTTTCATGATGGCGCCAGGCTTGATCTTCTTGATAGCGGCTAACTGAGCCTTCAGGACAACGTTATAGATTCGTTCCAACTTGGCTGGTACTTTTCCGGTCACCAGGACGCGGGTTAAATCGCTGATATAGAGATTTCCGACGGCACCCCAGTCGATCAAGACAAATCCACTTTCCTTGACCTGATGGCCCGTTGGATGGGCATGGGGCAAGGCTGCCCGCGGCCCCACCGCGACGATCGGGGGAAAACTACAACCGCTGCCACCGAACAGGCGAATTTGATTCTCGATAGCATAGGCAACTTCTTTTTCTGTTTGTTCCGGCCGCAGGCTGGCGCGGATGACGGCAAAGGTGCGCTGGGCAAGATCAATGGCATCCCGGATTTGTTGGATCTCGTGAGCATCCTTGATTTCACGTAGACCCTCGACCAGTCCGGAACTTCTCGCGAGCGTAACTCCAGCAAGGGCTGCCTCCAGTTGGTCAAACAGCGAGAGCGTCAAGGACTGGGATTCCACGGCCATGTTGTGGATGCCCGTTTTCTTTGCCAGCTTCGCGAGGGATGCCATCATGGGCATCGCCGATGTGCGAATCACGACATCCAGTTCCGGGCATTCCTCTTCCAGTTGTTGGCTGTAACGTGAGTCGCTGACTATCACCTCGTCAGTCGGTGTGATCAATAGGTAGCTGTCGTCCCCGGTAAATCCGGTCAGGTAGGTGACATTTGTAAAGTTGGTGACCAGGATGGAATCCATCCCGGCGCGTTTAAGTTCTCGACGCAGCTTGTCGCGACGCGTGTTATAGCGAGTCATGGTGTGCGTGATCCGAAAAGAGGAGTGTGTGAGACGGTTTGGCTTCCGGGTAATCAAGAATTGTGATCCTGGGGCTGATTGTTCTGGTTAACCAGAATCACGCAAGGCTGGTGATCTGCTGCAACCTCGTCAGGGACACTGGCGTAGGAAGCAATAATTACCAGGTCGCCTGGTTGGATATGATGTGCGGCGGCTCCATTGGCACAAATGGTGCCGGATCCGGCTGAGGCAGAAATGGCGTAGGTCGTGAGCCGATTTCCGTTAGTGATGTTGTATAGCTGGACTTGTTCATGAGGCAGGATGTCTGCGCAGCGGAGCAAGTTTTCGTCGATAGAAACGCTCCCCTCGTAATCCAGGTCTGCGCCAGTAATGGTGGCTCGATGAATTTTTGATTTAAGAACAGTACGGAAAAGGGTGGGCATAGAGGGCTGGTCCGGTGTGTTAAAGTTCAGAGAGGGATAATTCTAACCAATACCAAGGCTGGCCATCCAGAAGGCGAATCCGATGATCGCAAAGCACGTGATCACGGAGATCACGAAACCCGTAATATCGGCTGTTGTTGGTTTCTGGAACTCCAGGTTGGAATTTGGGAATAACTTGATGCGTTCCGTGTTGCCTGGATCGGCATACGCAGCTGCCAGCTTGGCCTGGTCCTTTTCAGGGTCCGGGTCAACCGGCGTTTTCATCTTGGCATAGTAGCGATCCAGGGCTTCCTGTGAATTGGGCCTGGTCAGAAAGCAGCAGATAATCATCACGAGAAATGGCATGACGATCTTGGGAACCAGTTCCAGGGCGTTGAGAGAGGATCCCGTCTTGGTTTTCATGTCGAGGAACGGCTTGTACAGTACCAGGTTCAGTTTCAGGTTACCTTCTCCCCGCAGTTCAGTTCCGACGGGATATTCGAGAGTTTCCTGAACAGTGAATTCATCGACTTGCTCGGTCAGTGTCGTGAGGAAGGTTGTCTCTTTATCCTCGGGTACGACCTTGTCCCAGTAGATGCTCTTGCCACCAGACCTCTTTACTTTTGGTTGTCGGGTTTTACCTGCAATCCATTCCACCTTGCCATCCTTGCTGTCTACGACGAGCCGTGTTCCATCCTGGGAGAGCTGTGGTTTTTCTAGTCCGGTACTGCTCCAGGCCTCCAGGGCCTCGGTGTGTTTGCGTCTCAAATCCGATTTCGATACCAGGACCTGGGTCGTGGTCCGCTGGTGAATGGTCGATTCGACCAGTGACTGGTTACGGTGAAGGCTGGGGACGACCTTGGGACCAAAGAATGGAATCACGAAAAAGAATAACAGGCAATAGGTCACGGTAATCCAGGCAGCTCGAGTTGTTGCGCGTCGCCAGTACATGCCAAGCCAGAAAGGAGCGGCAAACACGAGCGGAAACCAGAAAGTTAACTGCAATTGTCCCAGCATATCGAAAATGGTGAGCGCGAATACAACCGATCCACCTACGATCACCACCCCGACGACACGTCCAACCCAGAGGTATTCTTTTTCATCGCCAGTAGGTCTGATAAAGGGCATGTAGAGATTTCTCAGGATCAGTCCGGCGCCGACTACCATCTGGGCATCGACGCTGCTCATCAGGGCGGCTAGCAAGCAAGCCAGCATCAAGCCGCGAAATCCTGGTCCCAGCAGTTCCATCGAGGCATAACCCCAGGTGCGATCTGGATGCTCGATGAGTTCCGGGACATCGGCATAGAGGGCAGCGGCAATCAGGGCCGTGAACACCCAGCCTAGGGTGCAAAATCGCTTGAGGAAGTTACCAACGACCAGGCCGACGCGAGCATCCTGCTCCGATTTGGCCGACCCGCCCCCGGTGGCAATGAAGTGGGGTTGGACGACGATTCCTGCCAGGTTGGCAAAGATGATGGCGATCAGGTAGTAGATCGAGAACTCGGCCGCACTGGATCCAATAATCTCAAAGAACGATTCTGGTAACTGGTCATGCATAACCTCGGGCCCTGACATGTTTCCGCCGGGATTAAGATTCTCGGAACTGTTCAGTGCATTGAGACCGATGGGAATGAGCATGATACTCAGGGCGATAATACAGATGCCCTGGATTAGATCGGTGTAGTAGGCAGCAGCTAATCCGCCGGCCATGCCGTAGAGAACGACCACGATCGCAATGGTGGGGATCAGGACATATTTGAGCGCGATGTCGTTGCCGAAAAGACTTACCGTTTCACCGATCATAGGCTCGGCCGTGGTGGCAATGGCTGTAAAGAACATCGAACCATAAATCATGAAAAAGAAGACCCCAAAGATACTGTAAGCAGCGCCAATTTTCTTGGATTCGTATCGTTCCACGTACCAGTCGCCGAGAGTCAGGTGGCGCATGCGTCGATACCAGACAGCTGTAATCCAGTAGAACGGCGTCACGAACAACCAGAACATCACACTCCACATGCCACTCATGCCACCAGTATAGGTATTGCGAGCGGTGTTGATCGGGTCACTGGAGCCCGTGCCGGCACCAAAGGCAGCAAAGGTTTGCAGAAGTTTTCCAAAGCCCCGGCCACCCATCAGGTAGTCTTCCTGGTGTTTGATGCGACGCATGCAGTAAACGCCAATGCCGATCAAGAGCAGGAAGTAACCGAACAGGACAATGTAGTCGGCAACGTGCATGGATTTATTCCCGGTTGCAGGTATGAAAAAGAACTGTCGCTAAGGAGCTCGTTAAGAATGCTTTAACGTCTATTGTAAGCAGGTGGAAGTGGGACGCAATGGAGTGCCGGCAGTAACTCTCATGCAAGCGTGATAATGCCAGTTTTTAGGTTGAGTTCAGGGACAACACTGCAGGTATCGATGGCTGCACAGATCGGGATGTCCCGGGACAGACCTGCCCGTGCCAGGTTTAGTCCCCCCAGGCCCTGTTGTAACAACGAGAGCCACGGAATATCCGCTGCTCCCTGTGAAGCCTGACGCCAGGCAGCCTGGGCAATATCAGCCTGATCATTGGTAGGTCCTGGCTCGGTCGACTGCTGGGCCAGTCGCTCAACAAGTGCCCCGGCCAGTAGCGCATCCTCGAGGGAGACCTTTCCGTCGGTGCCCGCGCACAGCAAATGGATGGGTGCTGCGAGCTTGAGTTGTTTGGCGACCGCAGAGAGATTAACGAATCCAGCGATCAGGACCCGGGCTGCCTGTTGGCACCTGTCGAGGGCCCGAGTTCCATTGGTAGTCGTAAACAGGATGGTTTGTGATCGGACGGCAGCCGAGGTGTATTCCGCGGGTGAGTTTCCCAGGTCAAATCCTTCAATCTTTTTCCCCTGCCGTTCCCCGCCGAGCAGTACTGGGCCGGGGTGTTGTCTCGCCAGGTCGCGAGCGATTTCAATTTCCAGGCAGGGAATGATACCGGCGGCTCCCGCGGCCAGTGCCGTGGTAATGGTCGTGGTGGCTCGTAGGACATCGATGACCACGACGGTACGATCCGCCAGTTCTGTGGGATCGACCAGGGAGGGCAACAGGTGGACGGAAACAGTTGGCTGCATGGAAGGAATGTGCCTGTTAAAAGTGGGTTAACCTCGGTTGCTCCGTAGGCTGCCGGTCGCGTTATGAATCCAAAGCGGTTACGATATCGAGTAGTGTGCGGTACAGGTGGATTATACGAACAGAAACGTACCCGTCCCCTCGAGGAAATGGTATTGATGGCGATTGTCGACAAATCTGGTTCTCGCGTAAAGCGGATGTTTGGGCAAATTGCTCCGAAATACGATCGCATGAATCACCTGTTATCCATGAACGTGGATCGTTACTGGCGCTGGCGTACCGTGCGGCGAGTACCGCCCAGTGGCACGGATCCGATCCTCGATGTTTGCACCGGCACCGGAGATCTTGCCCTGGCCTATTGCCGTCGTACACGCGGGGAGGTCGAGGTGGTGGGGGCCGATTTTTGTCCCCAGATGCTGGAGGTTGGTGAGCAGAAGAAGCTGCGTTCACGTCACGCCGGACGTCTTCGCCTGGTGGAAGCAGACACCCAGGAGCTACCCTTTGAAAGCGATTACTTCCAGATTGTCTCGGTCGCCTTTGGCCTGCGAAACGTGCAGGATACCGATCGTGGCCTCGCGGAAATGGTGCGGGTTTGTCGCTCGGGGGGGCGTGTGGCTGTCCTGGAGTTTTCCGAGCCCACCTGGCAGCCGTTTAAAGCCTGTTACGGTTGGTACTTCCGTAATGTCTTACCCCGGCTTGGTCAGTGGATCGCTCGCAACGATGAAGACGCTTACAATTATCTTCCAGAAAGTGTGGGACAATTCCCATCTGGAACGGCCTTGCTGGATAGAATGTCCCAGGCCGGCTTGCAGGAAGTTCGTTTGCATCGGCTGACTTTCGGCGTGGCAACCTTGTATGTGGGAGTGAAATGAGTAACCCGATTGTTTTAGCGGTGACCGGTGCCAGTGGTGTAGTTTACGGTTTGCGATTATTGCAAGCCCTCTCGCTGGCGGGGCGTGATGTTCATCTGATCATCAGCCAGGCGGGGCGTTTGGTGTTCAGGGAGGAGTTGCAGGTCGAAATCGAACCGCAGAAGCTGGATAGTGTCGCCATGTTAGAACTGGCAAGTCGTTGTTTCCTAGAGTCGCCGAGAGTCAGTGGCGGTGAAGAATCGAAACCGGGCACAGTTTACTGGCATGACGAGCATGATTTCATGGCTCCCGTTGCCAGCGGTTCCTTCCTGACCGATGGCATGGTCATCTGTCCCTGTTCCAGTAGCACGTTGGGCAAGGTTGCTCATGGCGCCGGCAGCAACCTGATTCATCGCGTGGCGGATGTCCACTTGAAAGAACAGCGTAAACTGATACTGATGCCGCGTGAAACGCCTCTTTCCATGGTACAACTGAAGAACATGCAGGAGGCGGTAGCAGCAGGTGCGGTGGTTTTGCCAGCCATGCCTGGTTGGTATCACGGGGTGGAATCGGTTTTGGATCTTGTCGATTTTATCGTGGCACGTCTCCTGGACCAGTTAGGAATTGAGAACCAGTTGATGCAGCGATGGGGTAAAGAACAAAAGTATGATGAAACGGTTGCGTCAAATTCTGGGGATGATTCGGTTTAGCCATACCATTTTTGCCCTCCCTTTTGCCTTGTTGGCAGCGGTTATGGCTTGGTTGATCAAGGATCGGACGGGCGCCACAACTGCCTTTCGTCTGCAGGATTTCCTGGGGATTTTGCTATGCATGGTGACCGCACGTAGTGCAGCGATGGCTTTTAATCGGCTGGTTGATCATGCGATTGATGCCGATAATCCGCGCACCAGTATCCGACATCTCCCCCAGGGATTGCTCAGCAGGCGTTTTGTCTTGGGTTTCACACTTGTCATGTCTCTCGGGTTCGTGGCTTCGACCCTCCTTTTCTTTCCCAACCCCCTGCCCTTGTACCTGTCGGTCCCCGTTTTGTTATTCCTGTTGATCTACAGTTACACCAAGCGTTTTACCATGTGGGCACATTTCTACCTGGGAGCTGCCCTGATGCTAACACCCATTTGTGCCTGGATTGCCGTGCGCGGTCAAACGGTCCTGGTTGCTCCACTGGATCTGTTGCCTGCCTGCCTGTTGGGGGTGTCTATCCTGCTATGGGTTGGCGGTTTTGACATTATTTATGCGTGCCAAGACGTGGAGTTCGACCGTCAGGCACGTTTACACAGCATTCCGGCACGCTTGGGCGTGGGGTGGTCCCTGCGTGTGGCGGCGTTGAGTCATCTGGGCATGTTGCTGGTGCTGATGCTGCTTCCCTGGTCAGAAACGTTGGGAGGACCACCGGTCGGGCTAGGATGGATTTACCACCTGGGGATCCTGGCGGTAGCAGTGCTGTTGCTTTACGAGCATTGGTTGGTTCGACCGGATGACCTGTCTCGCGTAAATTTGGCATTTTTTCGCGTCAATGCCGTTGTTAGCATCGGATTGTTCTTGATCGTAACACTGGATCTCCTGTTAAACTAAAGGTTCGTTCGCGGCAAGGATGCAATTGCCCGCATGATGGTATGGACAGTCAATAAAGGTGGGCACATGACAAGTAAGAGGAATCCAGTTGGTATCGTTATTATCGGTTTGCTTGTTGGCATGAGTTGCGTGGGCTGCAGTCGACAAGAACCCGCCGGGGATCCAGCGGAACCTGCCAATGCTAGTCAGCCTGGCGGATCCAGCGGTAGTAACACGATCCCTGGCAGCGACTCGCAGGCAACTCCTGCTACGGAGACTGGTGGGACGATAAGTTCCGGGGACTCAAGTTCGGAAGTTGCCGAGGAGGTTCGTCAGTTGCTGGTCCAGTTGGTTGGAGAGGACTCCACTGCCCGTAGCCGGGCCCAACAGGCGTTGGACAACCAGGATCTTGCGAACGAGATTTTATTGGCCCTGATGAAAGACGGTTCCCCGCTGGTTCGGCAGGGAGCAACTTATTACCTGACGGGGCGTTTCGTGGTCCAGGATGTGGGTTTGCAAGAGGCCTTTCTAGCGAGGCTAGAGGATGAGAATGCCAAGGTGCGTGGTTTGGCCCTGCAGATTGTGACGCGGCTGCCAGCCGAGAAGATTCGGCCGGCCGTTCCACGGTTGGTAGCGATGTTGCAGGTAGATGCGGAAGAAACCCAGAATCGTGCTGCGGTGGCCCGCTTCCTGGGGCGTTTAAAAATTGAGTGGCGTTTGGTGCTGCCTGCACTGGTGGAATCGGTTAAACAGGATCCTGCTGACACGGTACGTAAGGCCAGTTTGTATGGGGTGTCACGCATTGCCCTGCCGGAGGAAGCGGTGCCGATTTATCGGCACGTTTTATTGCATGACAAGAACTTGACGGTGCAACGAGCAGCCGTTGTTCAACTGGGGCGTCTCCGGCAGGATGCGGCGGGAGCCTGTGCCGAGTTGGGTGCCACCCTGGCTGCACCGGATGACCAGTTAAGTGATGCCGCTGCGGCTGCTTTGACTCGAATCGGAGCTCCAGCAGTACCAGAATTAATGCGTCAGGTTTCTTCCCCGGTTCATCGTGCCCGTTGCCTGGCGATTTATTCTCTGGGAAGCCTTGGGACGCCTGCCAAACCCGCGATAGCGAAGCTCAAGGAGTGTCTCAAGGACGGTGATGCACGGATTCGTCAATTGGCAGAGCAGGCGTTACGTCGTCTTTTGTTTGTCCCCTGATGATGCTCTCTGGACAACGAGTTAATTAGAGGCGACATTAAACGGTTCTCTGAGGCATGTACTTGTTGAAAATAGACCTGCTGGGTAGTTAGCTATTATGGATCGAACCGGGAACGCATCGCTGGAATGTATTCAGGAAAAGGTCCAGAATGGTGAACGGCTTTCGTTTGACGACGGAATGTTGTTGTACGACCCTGCCACGCCGCTGCAACAGGTGGGCCAATTGGCAAACCTGGTCCGCGAGCGAAAAAACGGCAACGTGGCCTATTACAATATCAACACGCATTTAAATCCTACGAATGTTTGTGTGTACCGTTGTAATTTCTGTGCGTTTCGGGCGGATCTGCGTGATGAACGTGGTTACCTGATGAGTGACGATCAGATCCTGGCCCGTGGCCAGGAGGCAGTTGAAAACGGATGTACGGAATTGCATATCGTGGGCGGCTTGCATCACCAGAAGAAATATGACTGGTATGTTCACATTATTGATATTCTTCATCAGGCCCATCCCGCGTTGCATCTGAAGGCCTGGACGGGTGTGGAAATCAACTGGTTCGAATTCCTGACCAAGAAGTCCGTCCGTTCGATTCTCGAGGATTTGATCGAGGCCGGCCTGGGAAGTATGCCGGGTGGAGGCGCCGAGATTTTTCACCCCGAGGTGCGTGACCAGATTTGTGAACACAAATCAGATGCTGGTAAGTGGATTGATATCCATCGGACAGCACACCAGTTGGGTTTGAAAACGAATGCCACGATGTTATACGGTCATATTGAAAATGCTTATCATCGCATTGACCATCTGATCCGATTGCGTGAACTGCAGGATGAAACGAATGGTTTCCAGACATTTATTCCACTAGCTTTTCATCCGGAGAATACGGGATTGGCTCACATTCGCAAACCATCGGCCCTGATGGACCTGAGGACGGTGGCTGTTTCCCGTTTGATGTTAGACAATTTTTCTCATATCAAGGCCTACTGGATCATGCTGGGGATCGGTACGGCTCAAACGGCTCTGTCCTACGGGGCAGATGACCTGGACGGTACGGTTCGTCACGAATTGATTTACCACGATGCGGGTGCCACGACCCCGGAGATCCTGTCGGTAGAGGATATCAAGCGGCTGATCGTGGAAGCTGGTCGTGAACCGGTGGAACGTGATACGCTGTATCGACACGTATCACGTGATACAGACGATCTCACGCAGTGGGAAGTAGGCGAAGAGATCCAGGTTGCCAGCTAGGCAATGTTGCTCGCTAGTCTAACTGGAATCCATCCAATTCATCTTCATCGCTCAGCAGGTCGTCGGCATATCCGGGCGGAAAGGGATTGCTGATGTCGGTTGGTTCGTCCGTATTTTCTTTGGTTGGTGGACCAGGATCCTTGCTGGCGGTGGCTTCAGTTGCGGTTTCCAGTTCCTCGGGAATGGCTCCAAATTCTTCCACCCATCGCTGCACTTCTGCGGCAGACGGTGGCCCCACAGGTTTGTCGTGGGGTCCTCCCCGGGGGGAGTGAGGATCGTTTTGTTGGCTGCGTACCTTGCGGTACCAGACGTCACTGTCGACGGAGGTTGCACGCCTGCGGCGGGCCGCCCTTTGTACCTCGTGGTCACTGGAAACGACCAGCAGTTGCCGTGGCGCGGTATGGATTTCGATGTACTCTTTTAGTAATTGGTCGGCGTTTGGAAAACCGGTCGCATAGTGGATCTGTAATTCCCCTTGCTTGACTTGTCGCGGCAACCCAGGTGGAGGGTCCTTAGCGTCGAAGACGATGATCGTGCGTTCCAGGAGGTCCTCGCGGAGGGTGTCGACCAGGAAGTCCAACAGAGCCTGACGTGAGGCCTGAAGGGTTCCGGCGTTACTGCCCTGCCCAATGATATCGGTCGCATAAAGCAGATTGTAGCCGTCGATCAGCAGCAATGGAGCGGAGGCGAGCGAGGCTCGCCCGGAGATAGAATCGTTCATGGTGGACGATCACTCCCGGGAAGATGATGTGCGGTCGTCACCTGGGAGACGACCGGTTGTTTTACAGTAGCTTGCCAACGCTGTACTTGATGACTCCACCGACCAGTACGTGTTCGGCACGTCCCTGGAGTTCGACTCCCTCGTAGGCCGTGTTGGCGCTAGGGGAATGAAACTCTTCCGCACAAACTTGCCAGCGGACGTCTGGGTTGATAATCGTGATGTCTGCATCGGCCCCAACCTGTAATGTTCCCCGGTCAATACCGAGTACCCGGGCCGGGTTGATGGTTAGCTTGGCCAGGGCGCTGGACCAGTCCAGGTGGCCCTTGGCAACCAGGTGGGTAATGGTCAGAGCCAGCGTGGTTTCCAGGTTCACCATGCCAAACGGTGCCTGGTCCAGTTCCCGCATTTTCTTTTCCGACGCTCGTGGGGCATGGCCGCTGGCGATGACATCGATCGTGCCATCGACGAGACCCTCTATGCAGGCTTCCACGTGATCCTGGGAACGTAGTGGCGGGTTGATTTTGAAGTTGGCGTTGAATGAACGGAGAGTCTGGTCATTAAGACTGAAATGAGGTGGGCAGACCTCGGCGGAGACAGCTACTCCACGGGCCTTGGCCCGCCGAATCAACTCTACACTGCCTCCACTGGAGATGTTCATCAGGTGCAGTTGTCCCGAGGTTGCCTCGGCCAGTCGTAGATCGCGTCCGGTCATCACGTCCTCGGCATCAGCCGGCATACCGGCGAGCCCCAGAACCATGGAAGTTTCTCCCTCGTGCATGATTCCATCATGGGTTAGTTCCAGCACTTCTGGATGACTGAAGATGGGTTTCTTGAACATGCGGCAGTACTCGAGGGCCCGTCGCAGCAACTCGGTGTTATGCAGGGGGCGCATGGCATCAGTTAAACCGATAGCACCAGCCTCCACGAGCGTACCTATTTCAGCCAGTTCATTCCCTTCCCGGTTTTTACTGACACAGGCCAGTACGTAGACCCGGCAATGGTTAGCCCGGGTCGCTTTTTGATGGACGTATTGCACGCCTGCCTGTGTGTCCAGCGGAGGTTCCGTGTTGGGGATATAGGTAATCGTAGTGAATCCGCCGGCCAGGGCAGCCGCTGTTCCGGATTCAATCGTCTCGTCTTCCTCGTGGCCAGGTTCCCGAAGTTGAACGTGGAGATCGATTAACCCAGGGGCAACGATTCGATCGGTTGCATCGATGGTCGTTGCCTGTCCGTTCTCCGATGCGTCCAGGGCCGCAATGCGACCATCTTCTACCAGGATGTTGGTGACACGGTCCAGTCCCTGGCTGGGATCGATTACGCGTCCGTTACGAATCAGAATTTGAGACATCAGTTTCGTTCGATTTCAAGCTGGCCAGGGAATGTGCGAAAGACGTGTGTGCATCGCGTAACGTTCTATACGGAGTGATTCGTTTCCTGCTGATGAAGTAATAATGACAAGACGGCCATGCGAACCGCCAGTCCATTGTGGACCTGATCCAGGATGACCGAATGAGGACCATCAGCGACATCGGGTGTAATTTCCACGCCACGGTTAATGGGTCCGGGAGCCATGATCAGGATGTCGTCCTTGGCCAGTCGCATGCGTTCCTGGTTCATTGCATAGAGCAAGGCATACTCGCGTACCGACGGAAAGGGGCGTGTGTACTGCCGTTCAAACTGGATTCGCAGGAGGTTCAGGACATCGCAGCGAGGCAAGATGTCATCGAGACTGTAAGCGACTTCGACCCCCAGCGTTTCCCAGTTTTGGGAAACCAGGGTCGAGGGACCACAGACAATTACGTGGGCTCCCAGTTTCTTGAGCCCCCAGATGTTCGATCTCGCCGTGCGACTGTGAGCGATATCTCCGACCAGGGCTACGGTGAGGCCTGCTAGGTCCCCACGATGTTGCTGGATCGTAAGAATGTCGAGTAGTCCCTGCGTGGGATGTTCATGGGGACCATCGCCGGCATTAATAATGGAGCAGTCGACGTTCTGCGACAACATGTGCGGCGTTCCGGGAGTGCGATGGCGTACAACCAGCAAATCGACGTTCATGGCTTCAATCGTCTTGGCCGTGTCGATGATGGTTTCACCCTTGCTCACGCTGCTGCTAGAAGCTGAAAACTCAACCGTGTCGGCTCCCAGTCGACGGGCAGCGAGGCTGAAGCTGTTACGGGTTCTCGTGGAATCTTCGAAGAAGATGTTGGCACAGGTGCGGCCTTTTAAAAGGGAGAGCTTTTCCCTTGATCGACCCATGTATTGCTTGAATTGTTCAGCAACATTCAGGATCGCCTGGAGCTCTTCCGCCGAAAGGCTTTCCAGGTCAAGTAGATGACGTCGCTGCCATTGGTCCGGAAAGGTGGGCATGAACTCGGTGTCACTGGTAGTTGTTTCCGTGCCCACGGCTTTCGGTCCTGTGCCTTCGTTTCAAAAATGGCCAGCGTGTCATACGCGGCAGGCAGTGATTTTCTCTTCAATCACGAGTAATTGCCTCTCTGGCTGATTCTAACAGGAGGGCTGTAACCTGCAAGCATTACCTTTTCGAAGAATGGTTCTGCATGGCACAGAACCATGAGTTTGTCCGTTTTTTTATGAAAATCAGGCATCTTATTGAAGATGCACGGAAACCGTGCCGATTGTGGTGCCAGCAACGATTGGGGGGAATAGAGTTCGTGGTTCGATGATATGCCGTAGAAAGCATAGCGTTCGAAACCAGGAGGCATGATCCTCATTGAAAGGAATACGCGATGTTTGTTTCCAGTCCGGGTGCGTTATGGACGCTAGCAGTGGCCATGATTGTTAGCATTAGTAGTGGTTGCACGAGTTTGACGCTGGCACCCTTCTCTGCGAATCCTGCTGCTCCGACGAATTCTCCGGTGGAGCAAGCGACGACCACAGCGCCCACCCAGCAGACCGAGCCGGTACAGAGTTGTATCGTCGAGGTGCGGTCCTATCGGGGCCAGGTAAAAGAAGGGCAAGTGGCGATTACCGAAGGGATGTCGGTCCAGGACGTGCTGGTAGCGATCAAGGCAGATCGGGTCTTTACTCGGATGGCCATTGAATTGCAGCGATCGACCAGGAAAAGTCGCGAACCACTTAAAATGCCAGTTACCTACGATCGGCGTCAGAAACAGGTGAATCCGGCTTATAACTATGCGATTCGACACGGGGATCGCCTGCTTATTACAGAGGATACCTCGAATGCCTTTGATGACATGATGGAGAGCGCCTTGGGTCGCATTGGCATGCCCGCCCGTCGTTGAATTTAGCAGAGATTTACCCGCCAGGGAGACTTAAAGCGTCCGGGGATTGATTCGTCCCTGGACGCGTGAGGGGAGTCCCTGGATACGCAGGAATCCCTCGGCGTCGGTTTGGTTGTAGGAGCCTCCTCCTTCCATGGTTGCGATTCCCTCGTCGTAAAGGCTGTAAGGACTTTCCCGCTTGTCGACGATCATGTTTCCCTTGTAGAGTTTCAGGGTAACTTCACCGGTGACATGCTGAGTTGCCTTTTCAATGAAGGCCAGCAGGGCGTCCATCTTGGGGCAGAACCAGAAACCGTAGTAGACCAGTTCAGCGACCTCGGGAGCCAGGCGATCACGCAGGTGAACCAGGTCCCGGTCGAGTGTCATTTGTTCCAGGACAAGCAGGGCCTCGTAGAGCAGTGTCATGCCGGGGGCTTCGTAGACCCCACGACTCTTCATACCCACAAAGCGGTTTTCCACCATGTCAATCCGCCCGATACCGTTGCGGCCACCGATGAGGTTCAGTTGTTGGACTATCTGAAGTGGGCTTAACGCTTCTCCATTAATGTGGGTGGGTCGTCCCGATTCGAATTGAATCGTAACGGATTCTGTTGTATCAGGTGCCTCCTGCGGTGAAACGGTCATGCCGAAATCGACAAGCTCCACGCCATTGACATTAAGGTCTTCCAGGTCCCCAGCCTCGTAGCTGATATGCAAGCAGTTTTCATCGGAGCTGTAGGGTTTTGCGGCGGAGGCTTTCACGGGGATATTTTTTTCGTTGCAGTAACTGATCATTTCTGAACGACCAGGGAACAACTGGCGGAATTCCTCGATACGCCATGGTGCAATAACTTCCACGCTGGGATCCAGCGCTTCGGCGGCCAACTGGAAACGACACTGATCGTTTCCCTTGCCGGTGGCGCCATGTGCATAGGCGTCCGCTCCAACTTCTCGAGCGACCTGCAGGCAGACCTTGGAGATGAGTGGTCGGGCGATGGAGGTGCCCAGTAGATAGATGCTCTCGTATTTGGCCTGCCACTGGAGGACGGGGAACGCAAAGTCGCGACACAATTCTTGCTGGGCATCGATCAGTTGGGAACTGACGGCTCCCACATCACGCGCCTTTTGCAGGATTTCTTCCCGGTCTTCACAGGGTTGACCGAGATCAACGTAAACCGCGTGGATGTCATAGCCTCGATCCTTTAGCCATCCGAGGATGACAGAGGTATCCAGACCGCCCGAGTAAGCTAAAACACAACTTGGCATGGAGATTCACTTTATGCATGCGTTCCTGGTCGCCGGCAGCGATACGGGGCTGCACAGCCGTAACCTGTATTGTGAGCAGCTAAGCCGTTGCTGGCAAGGCACGTGGGCCCATCCAGTCGTGGTAGGTCCGAGAAAGGCGAGATGTGGGACCGAAAGGTTTAGAGTCAATTCTCGTCTGTTGCAGAGTCCGGGCCGTTTCCGGCAACCTGCTGGAATAACTGCATGTATTGCTTGGCAGCACGTTTAAAAGAGAAGGATTGGCCGCGTTGACGACACCGGTCCAGGTCGTGTGCGTTCTCCAGCATTTGTCGGATTCCGGCGCACAGGGCGGGTGGGTCCTCCATGGGAACCAGGATGCCATGCTCCCCCTGCTGAAGGATTTCTGATGGACCACTTGGGCAGTCCGTGGCTGTCACGGGACAACCACAGGCCAGGGCTTCGATCAGGACCGTGGGTAAGGCCTCCCACCGGGAGGAGAGTACGAATCCATCAGCACGGTGCATCCAGGCGTAAGGGTTGTTGACGAACCCGGCAAGGTGAACGCTATCAGTCAGCTGTAATTGTTGGCAGAGTTGTTCCAGTTCGGCTCGGCATTCGCCCTCGCCAAGAATGACCAGACGGGCGGGACGTTCTTTCTGTAATTGGGAGAATGCTCGTAGTAACGTGGCAAAATCTTTTTGCGGGGTTAAGCGACCGACCCCCAGCAGGACCGGTAGTGAATGGTCGCTGGCCCATGGATGGTCCAGTGGTGCCGTGCTGGCTTCTAGTAACGATGCGTCAATAACTGGATTATGGATCACTGAAACTCGACCGGTTTTCCAGCGTAGTTGTTGCTCGAGATCCCGGGCAGCTCCTTCGGAAACAGCCACCACGGATTCGGCCGATCGATAGAGCAGGCGAGCCAGTGGTCGGATCAGTCGATCTCGAAAATATTGCCCCCGGTAGGCTGACATCGTGAGATGTTCGACGAGGATCAGCGGTGTCGAGGTGCGTGACTTCTTTCTCGCCACGACGGCAGCCAGGTTAGCGTGGCTCAGATGGGAAATCAGAATGTCAGGTTGACGCTGCTTGAGATAGCGTGCCAGCGGGCGAACGGCGTGTCGTACGTGCGGGGTGTCGAGAGAAACCACGGGGACGGTGGGTGGAATCACTTCCAGGTAGGGTCCGATCGCATCGGCCAACACCAGTTCCAGGTTCACCGGATAATCCCCTAGTGCGTGCAGTAGGTTGACCGTGATACGTTCCGCCCCACCACCCGCCAGGGATGGCAGAAAACAAGAGACGTTTAGCGGATGTTCGTGATCGTGGTTTTCCATGGTGGCAGCAGGAAATCTCTCGTGAAGGATTCAGCAGCAGCTGGATTCTGCCTTGTGAACCTTGGTATGCCAAGATCATTTAGGCGGCGACAGCCTTATCGACGCAATCCTGGCAACTACGTAGCGAAGGTCCTGGCGGGTCAGGCAATTTTCACGAATTGCTGCTTTTATGGCGGCATGAAGGTCAAAACGGGAGTCAGGCTATTTCCCAGGGTCTACCTCAGCGGCTACCATGCAGGAAGTGGAGAAAACAGATGAAGCCAGAGATCTTACAAGAATTAGCAACACGTCTCATCGCTGGTGAGTTGTCCGTGGATAATTTCGTGCAGCGTTTGCAGAAACCTGCTGAGGTTGTCGAGGAGGATCCGTTAGACCAGGTCACGCTGGACTTGGATCGTCAGCGTCGTTGCGGGTTTCCGGAGGTGATTTTCGGTGAAGGGAAACTCCCGGAAACCGTCGTGGAAATCGTGCGACGTCTGATGAAAGAATCCCAGCCGGTCCTGGTGACACGACTGAGCGCGGAGCAAGCAAACTTGTTGGAACAAGAATTCCCGGACGGTATCTATCATCCCTCGGCTCGTACCTTTCGAGCTAATTCGCCTGCAGCAGAGAACCCGGGGCGAGTGGCGATTGTGACAGCTGGTACGAGCGATCGACCGGTGGCCGATGAAGCTCGCGAGACATTGGCCTGGATGGGCATTGTCGCAGAATTTGTTGCTGACGTTGGCGTGGCAGGGCCTCATCGGTTGTTGGAGCATGTTGATATGCTTGAGGCCATGGATGCCGTGATCGTGGTAGCGGGCCTGGAGGGTGCCTTGCCGAGCGTGGTAGGTGGATACGTGGACTGTCCGATCATTGCCGTTCCAACCAGCGTGGGATACGGAGCCAGCTTCGGTGGTTTTGCAGCCTTGCTGGGAATGCTTAACAGCTGTGCCTCTAATGTCACGGTGGTAAACATTGATGCAGGCTTCAAGGCAGCTTACGTAGCAGGAATGATTGTGCACGTAAAAGATCCCAGTCGCCGCGAAGTATGTTCGCTGGATGACTAACCCTTGACTGGACCGTGGGCATCAGCCATGAAACTTCCCCGATTAAATCCGCGCGATCCGGATAGTCATAAAGGGCATTACGGCAAAGCGTTGTTGCTGGGTGGTTCTACTGGGATGGCGGGAGCTATTGGCTTGGCCGGAATGGCTGCCCTGAGAGGCGGTGCGGGCCTGGTGACGCTGGCTGTGCCTGCTGGTTGCCAGCAGGTTGTAGCTTCCTACGATCCCTCTTATATGACCTGGTCGTTGCCCTCTGATTCTGCAGGAAGGGTTCAATTCGAGGCCCGGTCGTTGCTGCAACAGCGACAGGATGACTTTACCTGTTGGGCCTGTGGACCCGGGTTGGGACGCAGTGATGATACGATACGACTGGTGGCCTGGCTTTATGAAAATATTCAGCAACCGCTGATCCTCGATGCAGATGCCCTGCATGCGTTGGCGATGCGAAAAGAGGGGCTGGCCGGGGCAGCGGGCCCGCGTATCCTAACACCACACCTGGGCGAATTTGCATCCTTGAAGGCCCAGTCGTGGTCGGGGGTTCCTGTGGACCGCCAGGGGGTCCCTGAGACTCCCCAGGAACGGCAGGTAGATGAGGAACTGGCCGGCCGATTTGCAGCTGAGCATGGACTGGTGATGGTTCTCAAGGGGCATCAGACATTGGTTACTGACGGTACCCAGTTCTATCACAACGAGACCGGCAACCCGGGGATGGCAACGGGAGGTTCCGGTGATGTGCTAACAGGCTTGCTGACAGCCCTGGTGTGCCAGGGTCTGGATGTCAAGTCGGCGGCTTGCCTGGGAGTTCACACGCACGGTCGCTCGGGAGACCTGGCAGCTGACCAGCAGGGGCAGGTTGGCATGACGGCCCGGGATCTGGTTGACTGTTTACCGCGGGCGATCGCCGAGCAGGTTGGGTAGGTTGGCGGTTGAAGTTTCAGGGATCGCATCGCATAATGAGCAGCTTGTCGAGGCGTTGTGTCGGCACCGTGAGTCGTAGCTTGGGGATGGTCGTTAAACGTGACATTTATTCGGGACCTCGCAGCATTGCCACCCGCTTTCCAGGCCGGGGCCCTGACCATTGGAAACTTTGACGGGGTACACCGGGGCCATGCGGCACTGGCCGAGCAACTGTTGGAGACAGCACGAGCAGCTGACGGCCCAGCGGTGGTCTTTACCTTTGAACCTCATCCGGCCCAGGTGCTGCGACCGGAAATCGCACCGGTGCCACTGGTTTGGCCGGAACGCAAGGTCGAGTTGCTGGAAGGACTGGGGATAGACCTGGTCGTAGCTTTTCCAACAGACCAGCAGTTTCTGTCACTCCCGGCGAAAGACTTTTTTGACAAGGTCGTTTGTGAGCACTTGAATGCACAAGCGGTTATCGAGGGCGATAATTTTTGTTTTGGTAATAACCGCGAAGGGACCATCGAAATGCTCGGCTCCTTTTGTGACTCGGCAGGAATCGGCCTGCATGTGGTCGCTTCGATATTGCTCAAGGGTGAGATGGTTTCCAGCAGTCGAATTCGTGCCCTGGTTGCGCTGGGAGAAATGAGTCAGGTCACACAGATGTTATCTCGGCCACACCGGGTACGGGGACAGGTGGCGAGAGGGGCAGCGCGGGGAGCGACGATCGGATTTCCGACAGCGAACCTGGAGGAGATCCCCAATCTCGTACCGGCACCAGGGGTGTATGCAGGTCAGGCATACAGTCAGCAGGAGACTTGGCCGGCAGCTATTCATATTGGTCCTAACCCGACCTTTGCAGAGGAGCAGGTGAAATTCGAGGTCCATCTGATTGGCTTTGAAGGGGATCTTTACGGAGAGTGGTTGGAAGTTGATATAGTGGAACGATTACGAGGGACGCAAACGTTTGATTCCTCCGAGGCCTTGCAAAAACAATTACGAAAAGATGTGCAGCAAGCTGCACGAATTCAAACAAAGTGAGTAGGTAACTTCATGACGATTGACTGGACGAAATTTGTCGAGGTGATTCAGCAGTATCAACGCATCCTGTTGGTCAGCCATATACGACCGGACTGTGATGCCCTGGGGAGTGAACTGGGGATGGCCGGGGTTCTCGAAGCTCTTGGTAAGGATGTCAGGATTGTCAACGGAGATTCGGTCCCTCCGAACCTGGCGTTTATCGATCCGCACGGTCGGATTGAAGTCCTGGACAAGGATGTGACGCTGGCGGATCTACAGGAGATTGAATTATTGATGGTTTTGGACACCAGCGCCTGGGCACAACTGGGGCCGATGGGAGATGCCCTGCGGTCTTTGCCTGCTCGTAAAATTGTGCTGGATCATCATGTCGGCGAGGATGACCTGGGAGCGGAGTACTTCAAGGATCCTGGGGCAGAGGCGACGGGTCGCCTGGTCGTTGATGCGGCGGGGTACCTGGGTGTTGCCCTTACCGAGGAAATAGGCATGCCGTTGTTTGCTGCCTTGGCCACGGATACAGGTTGGTTTCGATTTAATTCGGTCACAGAAAAAACCTATGCCTGTGCGGCCCAGTTGTTGGAGGCAGGAGTCAATCCTACGGAAATCTATCGCCAGTTGTATGAGTGCGATACGTTGGGTCGTGTCAAATTACGGGGCCGTGCACTGGAACGCATTGTCGTCGAGGAATCGGGGAAACTGGCTCATACGTATCTTCGCAAGGAAGATTTTTCCGAGACTGGGGCGTTGCTGAGTGATACCGAGGACGTGGTCAACAATCTCTTCCTGGTCAAGGACGTGGAAGTGGCCGTGATCTTGCTGGAACAGCCGGAACGGGGTGTTAAAATCAGCTTTCGTAGCCGTGGTATGGTGGATTGCAGTGAGTTGGCCGGTCTTTTTGGTGGCGGTGGCCACCAGGCTGCCGCCGGTGCTTTCCTGGAGGATTCCCTGGAAGAGGCCTCGGTGTCAGTTCTTGACGCTGTCCGTAAACAGATGCAATAATCCATTCCCGCTGCGAAAGCAGGAAGCGAACCAGAAAGGAAAGGACGACAACTTGCCCGGGGCGTGATAGCCAGAATCGCAGCATGATTCGCAGCCCCGAAATGCCACCATCGAACAGCCATGTTTCCCAGGACCATGTACGCATGGCCGTTCGCCATCCCCAACCGGGTACGTTTGGTTTTTTGCCAACGGACGCGGTATCAGAATCACGCGGTTGATAACACGTTCTTATTTTTTCGTCCAATGGACGGTGGAAGTAAGGCGAACGCATGGAAAGGATATCCGAAGATGTCAGATAGAACAGATGCCCAGGATACACAGGCAGGTGAACCGGCTGGAAAGCGACGTGGTTTCCTGGTTGAGATCGCGGCTATCGTGGTGGGAACCCTGGCCGGCCTCGGGCCGCTGGCGGTTGGCCTGTACGCGGTTCTAATGGAGCCCTTTCGACAGCGCACGGTTCCCCGAAAGTACAACCAGGCAACGGGCAGTGGTGGAACCAGTGAGGATGAGTATTTTATTACCACGATCGATTCGCTCTCGAATGATGGTGTGCCCCGACGGTTCGAAGTGATTGCAGATAAGTTTGATGGCTGGAATTATATTCCGAACCAGCCGATTGGAGCGATTTACCTGAGCAAGCAGCCATTGGACAACGATGGGAAATCGCCCCAAGAATGGGAGGTCGTTGCGTTCCAGACGACTTGTCCGCACGCGGGTTGTTCCGTTTCCTACGAGCAGTCGGATGAAGCATTCCTCTGTCCGTGTCATAACAGCTCGTTCAACCTGGATGGTACCAAGCGCGAACAAGAAGGTAGTCACAATCCGAGTCCGCGACCACTAGATCGACTGACGGTTAACGAGGCGAAATTGGCCGACGATGAAATATGGGTTGAGTTTTTCGATTTCTACACGGGTAACAAAGAAAAAGTCAGGAAGGCGTAAGCAGATCCATGAAATGGCTTGTCAATTGGGTTGATGATCGCACTGGTGTCAAGGAACTGGTACACGAATCGCTTTACGAGAATATACCGGGTGGCGCGAAGTGGCGCTACGTTTCCGGCAGCATGCTGGTTTTTGCCTTCATCACGCAGGTGATTACCGGGATGTTTCTCTGGATGTTTTACAGCGCGGGCAGTCAGAATGCCTGGGCCAGTGTCTACCACATCCAGAACGTGGTTCCCGGGGGTTGGGTATTACGCGGAATTCACCATTTCATGGCCCAGGCCATGGTCGTATTGTTGCCGGTCCACATGCTCCAGGTAATCTGGGAGAAGGCTTATCAGAAACCACGAGAGATTAACTACTGGCTGGGGTTGGTTCTGTTGCTGATCACGATGGGCCTGGGCCTGACGGGTTACCTGCTGCCCTGGGATCAGAAGGGTTATTTTGCCACCAAGGTGGCAACTGAATTGATGGCATTGCCGCCTGTCCTGGGGACCTCGATTCAACGCGAGGTCGTGGGTGGCAGCGAGTATGGTCACTTTACCCTGACACGGTTTTTTGCGCTTCATGCCGGTGTCTTACCGGCGCTGCTGGTTGGTGTCCTGGCGTTACACCTGGCAATGTTTCGCAAGCACGGAATTACCGCGGAAAGTTCTGAGAAGCGTCCTGACCAGTTTTTCTGGCCGCAACAGGTCCTCAAGGATGGAGTGGCCTGCCTGCTGTTGTTCGTGGTCGTAATGGCGATCGTCTGGTATCGAGGTGGCGCTGAGCTAACGGGGCCGGCTGAACCGACCGAGGGGTACAAGGCAGCTCGTCCAGAATGGTATTTCCTGTTCCTGTTCCAGGCGTTGAAACTATTTCACAGTGAATTCGTGGGAGCAATTGTGGTTCCCGGGTTGGTATTCATGGTGCTGGTGTTGATGCCGCTGGTAGCACGCATTAAGTTCGGACACGCATTCAACGTGGCCTTCCTGGTCGTGCTGTTTGTCACGGCCAGCGTCCTGACCTACCAGGCTCTGCAGCAGGATTACTATGCCGAGTGGTATCCGGATTCCACGGAAAAGAAAAAGGTTGCGGCTTCCCGTGAGTTTATTGATGCCAAGGCCCAGGCACATCATGATTACGAACGTATTCGTGAATTGATCGAACACCAGGGGATTCCCGTGGAGGGTCCCACCAAGCTGGTGCGTAATGATCCAGAGATCATGGGACCACGACTGTTCGCCCGTAGCTGTGCCAGTTGTCATTCCTATACGGACGCGGACGGCAAGGGAATCGCTGGTCCGGCGTTGCCGGACAAGGTGGACGGTAAAGTGCAACCGACGGGAGCTCCCAACCTGTATGGGTTTGCCTCACGCCAGTGGATCGAGAACCTGCTGGATCCGAAGAAGATTGTCACGACTGATTATTTTGGTAATACGGTGCATGGTCAGAAAGATGAAGATGGGGAGTATGATTCCGCGGGCATGGTTGCTTTCGTGCACGACAATCTTACGGACCTCAGTGCCGAGGATCAGCAGAAGTTGAAGAAAGTCGCCTGGTCGCTCTCTGGGGAAGCCGTCTTGATCCGCCAGTCCAAGCAGGAAGCTGTTGACGCCAAGAACGGAGTGATGGCGGCAGGACGACAGTTACTGACGGAGGAAATGGGCTGCACCGATTGCCACAAGCTTGGTGATGTTGGTGATCTGGGCGCAGCGCCGGACCTGACGGGTTATGGATCCGCAGATTGGTTGCGGGGCATGATTCAGAATCCGAATCACGAACGATTCTACGGTTATGAAGAAGACGCCAACGATCGGATGCCGGCGTTTTCGACACCGGAGGGCCAACTGCTGAGTGATCACGACATCGAGATGCTGGTTCGCTGGTTGCGGCAGGACGATAAGGATTTGAAAGCCAAGCTGGAGGCCAGCAAGGCGAAAGAGTAATCCGTTTCTCCCAGGAACACTGATGGTGATTGGTGTTCACGTTGCAACAGGCGGACTGGGGGTCACGTTGAGATGGAGTCACCGTCGGTGATACCGGCCTGCTGAAGCAGGCTGTTGAAGGCCGACCAGCTGGTTTGCCCGAACTGTAATGCGGGGACTTGCCAGAGCTGGGGATTCATTAATTCAATAGAGATATGACGTTGGTAGTTGATCCGGGACAGGTGGGTCAGGATAGCCTTCAGCGGGATATCTCCTTCTCCAGGAAGAATCCGGTTTCCATCCTTGGCCAATTCCCGAGGACAATCTGCCAGATCGCAGAGTTGAACGTGGAACAGGTTGTCGCTGGTCAGGCAGGCCAGGTCTTCGGTGTTGCTGGGGCCAACGTAAAAGTGGAAGGCATCCAGGCAGATGCCCAGGAACGGATGGTTAATTTCTGCCACCAGTGATGCTGTGGTTTGCAGATTGTTTCCCAGTTTTGCCTCTGCCTGGAATTCCAGTGCCACGCGTGTATCGGCCTGGGCCGCCTGGTCTGCAACTTGTTTCAGGGAATCCATGATCAAGGGCCAATCGGATTCGCCCGGCGTGTCCAGGATGTCACAGGCTACAACCAGGGTGCCGATTTCAAGTTGCTGGCAGATTTGCAGTCGTTGATTGAATAATTCCCAGGCCAGTTCGCGACCCTGTCCGTGTGGGTTCAGTAAGCCACCCTGGAAACTGGCAACCGGGAAGGTCAGTTGGTTTTGGCTTGCCAGTTCCTGTACCGCGGAAATGGAATGAGATTGGAGATAGATTTCCAATTTCGTGAACCAGAGTTCGATGTGCTGCCAGTTGCCGGCGGCGTAGTCGGCCAGGTCTTTTTCGAAGGGAGAAGGCAGCGAGCAGACCTGGCTGATGGCGGGTAGCATGGGGCAGGTCTCCGTCCGGGCCGGGAAACAGGATGGGCAGCGTGATCCGTCAGCCGATTCGCTGGCGGACCTCCGTGACGCAGTCGTCGATCGAGACTCTCCATTGTTCCAGGGTGTCACGATCTCGGATCGTAACGGTTTGATCCTGTAGGGTTTGGCCATCCACGGTGATGCAATAAGGCGTACCGGCTTCGTCCTGTCGCCGGTAGCGTCTGCCAACGGCCCCCTTTTCATCATAGAAGACATTGAAATGCGGTTTCAGGGCGGTGTAGATTTCCCGTGCAACTTCGGGCATGCCATCTTTCTTGACCAATGGGAAAACGGCCGCCTTGATCGGTGCTACCCGGGGATGGAATTTCATCACGGTACGCGTTTGCATTTTTCCTTTTTCATCAGGAGCCTCATCCTCGGTATAGGCTTCGCAGAGGAAAGCCAGCGTAGCTCGATCAGCTCCGGCGGAGGGTTCGATAACGTGTGGGGTGTACCGTTCTCCACTGAGGTCATCGCGATAGGTCAGGTCCTTACCGCTTCCTCGCCAGACAGGCTTGCCGTCCTCGTCGACCTCCAGCTCCAGGGGATTCGTGCTGGGATTGAGTTTTCCTTCCATGTGACTACGCAGGTCGAAATCACCTCGATGAGCAATTCCTTCCAGTTCACCAAATTCACCCTCAGGCAGGAACGGGAACGCATATTCGATATCTGCAGTACCGGTCGAATAGTGGCTTAGCTCGTCAGCATCATGTTCTCGTAATCGCAGTCGCTCACCAGATAATCCCAGTTCGGTGTACCATCGCATGCGTCGATCTCGCCAGTAACGATACCACTCGGCCGAGGCGTCCGGATGACAGAAGAACTCGATCTCCATCTGCTCGAATTCGCGTGATCGGAAGGTGAAGTTGCGAGGCGTGATTTCGTTGCGAAAGCTCTTGCCAGTCTGGGCAATACCGAATGGGAGACGCACTCGGGTACTGTCCAGGACGTTCTTGAAGTTGACGAAGATTCCCTGGGCGGTTTCCGGTCTCAGGAAGGCCGTGCCCTCCTCTCCCGAAAGTGCCCCTACGATCGTTTTGAACATCAAGTTGAATTCGCGTGGTTCGGTCAGGGTGCCCAGAGACTTGGCATCGGGTCCCAACACCTGGTCGAGGTCCGAGATTTCGGTCAGGGGCTGGAAATCACCATCCCACTCCAGTTGGTCAATGTTCTTGGCTCGCAGGTTGAAAAATTTCTGCGCTCGCCGTTGTACGTCCTCTTGTTCCTGGGATGTTTCCGAGACCGTGGCGACGAAAATCCTTTGGTTCTTGGCTTGGACCCAACGTCCCCGGACCTGGTCATGTCGGTAGCGTCGCTGGGATTCACGACAGTCGACCATGAAGTCATGGAAAAGGTCGTAGTGGCCAGAACATTTCCAGACCTGCGGATGCATGATGATCGTGCAATCCAGTCCTGTCATTTCGTAGGTGGTTGGCGCACCCGCAGCGACTGAGAGGTCGTCATGGCCCGTCACCATGTCGTTCCACCAGGCGTTTTTGACATTGCGTTTGAGTTCGACACCCAGCGGCCCATAGTCCCAGAAACCGTTGAAACCTCCGTAAATCTCGCTGGATTGAAACAGGAATCCGCGACGTTTGCAGAGTGAAACGAGTTTTTCCATCTCCATCGTATTTGCCAGTCCTCGCTCCGGGAATTCGGTGTCCGTTCTTGTTTTTCGCTGAGGGCCAGGAAACGTCTAACGCCGAAGATCTGGAAGGCTGAAATGGCCGGGAGCAAATCGGTGCGTGAAACAAGTCCTGTCGTTGAGCGAACGCAGTTGGCAGATTACGACAAATTGCCTGTCGCGACAACCGGAGTGCACTGTCGGCAAGGCGTCCTGAAGGCATGATTATTCGATCGCCTGCAGGCGGATTTGCAACGTTTGTTTTTCCGGTTGCTCGGATTTGGGGTTTCGAACGAGTTGGATGGTTACCTCGTCACCCACCGAATGCTTGTAGAGTACGCTGTGCAGGTCGTTGGTGGCAGTGATGGGTGTGCCGTCAATATCGACGATCAGGTCAAACAGTGGGGCACCAGAATCGGCACGACGCAGCGGTTTGATCCCGGCGCTGGAAGCGACCGAGTTGGGATCAACTTGGTGCACGATCACACCTTCCAGTTCCAGGTCACGAGCAACGCTGTCCGGGAGGATGGAAATGCCGAAACCAGGGCGAAAAATACGTCCGTGCTTGATGATTTCTGGAATCACGCGGTTGACTTCATCTACGGGGATCGCAAAACCGATTCCGGAAAAGGCGCCAGAGGGGCTGAAAATGGCCGTGTTGACACCAATAAGCCGTCCGGCACTGTCCAGGAGTGGTCCACCGGAGTTTCCTGGATTAATCGCTGCATCGGTTTGGATGACACCTTCGATCCGTTGACCTGTGCGGGACTTGATTTCACGGCCAAGCGCACTGATGACACCGGTGGTTAGTGTTTGATCAAAGCCAAATGGATTGCCAATAGCCAGTACTTTTTGGCCAACCATGAGATCGTTGGAAGTGCCAAGATTGATCTTTTTTAGATCGGACAGGGAACCGTCGAGCTTTAGTACTGCCAGGTCACGATCCGGGGCGACGCCGACAATTACGGCCCGACGCGTCGTCTGGTCCGCGAGCGTTACCTTGAATCGGCTTGCTCCTTCAATTACGTGGAAGTTGGTTACCACGTGTCCCTGGTTGTCCCAGATAAATCCCGATCCTGTTCCACGGGGAATTTCCATCAGGTTGAAGTTCATTCGGCCTATGGAGGAGGTTGTGATATAGACCACCGAGCCGGAAGACTGCTGGAAAAGCTGGATCGTGGCCTTTTCATCCGTTGCCAGATCGCCACGTTCCGTGATGCGACGTGGCTGGGCGTTGGGATCGATTGTCCCGGGCTGGTTCCGAGTGGAGTAATAATACTGCATTAATAGCAGGGCCAGGACCAGTAGCAGCAGAATACGCACGAGAATTCGCAGGCCAGGGTCTGTTGCGGTAGTTCCACCGGTGAATCGTGGAGACATGAGAGGTTGGCTGCTCCTGGCCTGGAGTGTATCACGCGACATCAATTAGCCCGCAGGGACTCGAACCCCGACGAAGAGAACCAGAATCTCTCGTGCTACCAATTACACCACGGGCTAACGATTAAAATGTAAAAAAATGACATTTTGATCTGTTGGCATCCTACCCGTTTCGATGCGAACGATCAACGGTGCGAAAGGCTGGTTTTCGGGGGAGACGGGGGCTTTAGGCTGCGGAAAGACCAGGACGACACGAGGATTCAGGTGGCTGGTATTCTTCAGGATACGAAGATTCTCCAACCATCGGCTCTCTGAACCAAAAACCATCTCCTGTTTGGTTGACGATGTTCCTGCTACCACACTAGAATCGCCATGTCGGTGCATTTGCGTGGACTGTTTTTTGTTCGTTGATACGTGTCGGATGAATTGATGGCTTTTTTGACCGCCAACAACGGGCCTGTTTCAGGCCAGACGTTTGAGTTGGACGTTGTATCGTCCACGATTGGTCGTGCTCCGGAGTGTGAAATCCAGATTGAGGATTACGCGGTCAGTCGCCGGCATGCCAGGATTATCGTCCAGGATGGCGGCTACTACCTGGAAGATCTAAAGAGTCGCAATCGTACCTACCTGAACGACGAACCGGTGGAGGACGGTCAGCAGCGATTACGGGATGGTGATCGCGTGACGGTTTGCGATGTCGTCTTTGTTTTTCGACAAACAGAGAACGTCTCGCAGGCGATCGACATGGGGACAGGGAATGTACCCGTACTTCTGGATGGTCATGAAGGCAGTGGGTCGACGATTATGTCGAAGCTGGAAGTGACTTCCCATCATGGGCAAGTGCAGTTGATTGCCAGTCCGGAGGTCAAGCTACATGCCATGATGGAAATCATGCGGGCGCTGGGGAAAACGATTTCGCTAGATAACGTGCTACCCACGGTTCTCGATAGCCTCTTCAAGATTTTTGTCCAGGCAGATCGTGCTTTTATTGGTTTGCGGGATGCCAGTGGTGTGTTGGTTCCGAGGTGGTCCAAGGCGAGACGCGAGGATTCCAGTGAGGCTATTCGGATCAGCCGGACCATTATTAACCGTGTGATGGAACTGAAAGAAGCCGTGGTGTCGGCAGATGCAGTTTCGGATCAGCAGTTTCAGGCCAGCCAGAGTATCGCCGATTTTCGTATTCGTTCGATGATGTGCGCACCGTTATTTGGCAGTGAGGGTGAAGTCATTGGGGTTATCCAGGTGGATACGATTGAGAGACAGAAACAATTCAAACGCGAAGACCTGGAGGTTCTCGTCAGTGTTGCCGCGCAGGCCGGGATTGCCATCGACAATGCAAACTTGCATGAAGAAACCCTGATCCAGCGAGAAGTGCAGCGGGACCTGGAATTGGCACATGAAGTCCAGCGTGACTTTTTGCCGGACGATCAGCCCAAGCTTCCGGGTTACTTGTTCTATGACTATTACCAACCGGCTAATCATGTGGGTGGTGATTACTATGATTACGTGGCCCTGCCGGATGACCGTGTTGCGGTGATCGTGGCAGATGTTGTCGGGCATGGTGTTGCGGCTGCCTTGCTGATGGCCAAGTTCTCGGCCGAGATGAGATTTTCACTGGCCGTTGAACCTCGCCCAGATCGGGCCGTGCGATTGTTAAATGAACGGTTCAGTCGGACACAGCAGCGTGGTTTCGTGACCATGATCATGACAGTCATTGATCCACATACCAACGAAGTTACGATCGTGAATGCGGGCCATATGCCTCCGGTGATGCGGCGCAGCGACGGGAAAATCGATGAACCGGGAAGCGAGTTGTCCGGTATACCGATTGGAATCGAGGAGACCGTGGAGTACGAGCAGCACACGATTCAGCTGGAGCCTGGAGAATTGCTGGTACTCTATACGGATGGCTTGAACGAAGCCTGCAACACCCAGGACGAACAGTACGGTATTGACCGTGTCCACGAGGTCGTCTCGAAAACCGGCAGCCAGCCAGCCGAATGTGGAACCGTTTTGGTAGAACGCCTGAAGCAGTTTCAACAGGATGTTCCCCAAGAGGACGACATGTGCCTCGTGGTTTTCGCTCGCAGCGATGAAGAGGCCTAGGGCCGGATCCCTGGGATTTATCGTCTTCGTCGCAGGATTCTTCGTGATCGGCAGCGTTGCTTGGTAGGTGCCTCAACGATATCTGATGGAGAGGCGGCTGGAGCCTGATCAATCCAGATGTTGCGGAATGCAACCGGATTACCGTGGTGTTGCAGGTGGATCGGCATGGGCTCTGGACCCTCGGCTTTTCCTGCCCCGGTCTTGTTTTTGATCTCCTGTTGGTTATGGATAGGAAAACCATTGTGGTAGACCGTGATGACGGCGTTCCCGGTTTTCTTATTGTCTTTGCCCCAGCGAGCAGCCTGGAAATGAATGTCGTAGGTTTGCCAGGCCAGTGGTGGCAGGCACATATTGATGGCCGGTGATTGCTGCCGATAGAGCCCACCACATTCGTTGTGTTCTCCGGACAGGCCAAAGGAGTCCAGGATCTGTACCTCGTAACGTCGCTGGATATAAACGCCGCTGTTGCCTCGCGCCTGTCCACGAGCATAGGGCATGTACGGTGTCCGAAATTCCAGGTGCAGGTGGAAGTCATTGACAGCCACGTTAGTTGTAGTCCCGGTCATGAGAAGCCCATCTTCAGTGATGCGACCGTTCTCGAAATGATTGGTAGATTGTCCGTCAAAGAGTACCGTTGCAGTGCTAGGCGCTGGAAGATGCAGGGTCGGACTGGCACGATTTATCTTGGTCAGTTGCCCCAGGTATTGTTGCTCGTCATATGAGTAGACAAGAGCGACGTTGTTCTCGAGCTTAATCAAGTAGTGTGCTTCCGAGTTGACACACGAGACGATGGCCAGGCTGTCCTTGTTAGGCTCATTTCTAACAATCATCTCCATGAAGTCTCTCTTCCCGGTCCAACCTGCACCGGGAAGACCGCCGGGGTAGCCCACGGCCTGAAACTGTCCGTTACCCAACGCCACGACTTGTAGTCCCAGGGTGGTCTGTGAACGCCGTCGGGTGCCTACCGTGCCCAGGTATTCACCCTGCACCTGGAAATCAGCACCTGCTTTGGAAATGTCGGTGATCGTCAGTTTTTGAGGATTTGGTTGTTGAGCAGCTATCGGACCAGCCAAGGTGAGCAGAAGAAAGGCGTGGACAAGGTAACCGGTGCGATGATTTCGAGAGATGCCCATACTGGATTTCCTTTTGAAAGAGAGCGTTGATGCTTTCTTAGCTTGATTTGAGAGCGGCCCGTTGGCAAGAGGTTACGACAGGCGTTTCTGGAGAACCTACAGAAAATTTACATCTGCGCTGGATCAGGCCAGGTAGTTGGTCCGCAGATCGTGCAAATCCTTGAGAATCGGTTTAGGCTTTCCGTTAACGTCGAACAGCCCGGCCCCGACCCGGGAAGACTTCTTGGAGTCAGTGAGTTGGTTCCAGACCAGGGCCTGAACGGCTGGTTTTGACGCCAAAATGCTCAAGACATTGCGGGATCGAGACGTTAGTGAGACCGTGTCATCGCTGTTATAGGAAGCACTGGCATCCTGGCTGTCGTCACTTGATGGCTCGGAAAGAGTCAGGTAAATGACCAGCGGCATTCCCAGCTGACTCCAGCGATCAATTTGTTGACTCAGTTCCAGTAAATCTCGCGGTAAGGTGCTGTTGTCATGGAATCCCCAGTTGATTTCCAGGCCAATACCATTGATACCCAGGTCTGCACGAATCAATAGCTCGGCGAACGTCATCGGAGACATGTCCATGTTGGTGTCTGCAAGGTATTCTCCCCAGGGCTGGCTGATGGTAACAATCAGCGGTGTCTTGTTGTCGTGCTTTCGCAGGGTTTCGATGGAACTGACTGCCAGGTGTAGTAATTGTTCCTCGGAGAGCGACAGGCAGTTGTCGACGTTCATGTTGGCAACGGAATTCCAGATGTGCACCTGGTCAGAAAAGCGAGTGACGATTTCTCGGATATAATCGTTGAAGTAATTTTCAATCGTGGGAAAGTCGTCTTCCCAGAGATAAACCCAGTCGGGCACGCTTGCCTGGTCCAGTTGCACCAGCGGGCCGGCGATTACTTTTAACCCTTTGCGATGGCACCAGTGAATCTGTTTTTCCAGGTTGTCAAGTTTGAACTTGTCTGCATCTGGCGAGATGCGTTTCCAGGACGTGGTCACCCCCATGCTGTTAAATGCGGAAGGTAGTGATTTCCGAATGTGAGATCGTAGTTCACTGCTTTCGCTGCGAGTTGCCAGGAGCGTGGATAGCTTCTCTTCCTGCTGTTGTCGGTGATGCAGCAGGAAGCGTGCTCTTTGCAAGGCAAAATTCTCGATGCCTTGAAGGCTGTGAGCAAGACTTTCCTGAGCCCAGTGAGCCGCCTGGCTGGGAATGTGCTGTGAGGTTGCCGCACGAATGAAGAGTTGTTGGGCCAGGTGCATTTCGTCAGTAATTGCTGGCGGTACATCCCAGCCACTAAGGGAGCTGATCTGGACCGAATTACGGAGCCGGTTGAGAGTTCCTCGTGCCAGTTCAACTTCCAACTGGTAGGCCTCAGGACGTTGCATGAGGCTGGTGGTACTGATCATCAGCGGGCCATGCCCTGGCGCAATCCAGGGAATATTCAGATTACCGGATTCGTCATTGGCCCGGTCGACGACCAGGCTATTGTTGACGAGCTGTGTCTGGCAATTCCAGGGTACCCCTTCCAGGCTGGAGAGATAGGCTTTCCCAACCAGGTCTGGCGTAATGCGTTCAGGTGCTGGGGTGACGAACCGCATCTGGCCCATAGGTGTTTATTCTCGGCTGATTGTTAGGGAAAAGTATCAGGAAAACGAAATTCATTCAGTAGCCCACGGATTCGGGGCTGCTGACCTCCACTATTCTAGCAGCTAACGACCATTGGTCACGTCGGTCAGGGAGTATTTCATGTCGACGGATGCATCCAGGGAAATTGGCGCATTCAACTTTCGATAGCCGATTCAGGGTGCGGGATTTCCCTTGGCCTTGGGTGTTTCCGTGTCGGGTTGGTCTAGGAACCGGCTGCGCAGCTGGTTGCCCACGTGTTGCGCGGAATCGGCAAAGGCATACATCTTGCGGGCCTCTGCCACCTGGCCGAGGGCCTCGTGGCAGCGTCCCAGGTTGTAGTGCGCCCCTTGGAAAAAAGGATTCCCTGCCCCGTCGTCGATGGCGTGTTGGAGCCACGTCATGGCGGTCTGGTAGTTCCCCTCTTCCAGTTGAATAATTCCAAGCCAGTAGGTGGCATACTGCTTGATTGCTCGATAATACAACTGGGCCTGTATAATCCGCTCCTGCCAGGCCTGCGTTGGCTCCCCCGGTTTTTGCTGCAACTGCAATGCTTCCTGGAGTTGAGGGATCTCTTTAATACCGTCAATTTCCTTCTCGCTTTTGCGAGCGGTCATTAGCAACGGTTTCGCTCCCGGGATTTCTGATTGGCCTTTTTCTTCCGTTCGATTTTCGAACCGTCCATGGATGTAACGTTGCCTGGCGGTCAGTAACGGACTTCTTAATTCGGGGCGGAACAGTTCGTTTTCCATGCGGTAAAGAGTTTCGTCCGTTTGCGGCGTGGCAGTCCCGGCTTGGTTCAGTCGTTCACGTCCTTCTGCGAACAGCAGGATCTCGAAGGGTATGTTCCAGAGTTTCGTGGTATTGATTGCGTGCTTGTCCCGCAGTTGCTTGCCAAGTCGATCGGGTAAAACAGCCAGGATTATTCGTTTATCTCCGGTGAGTTGTTTCTGTAGCATGAGCATGCGTTGGGAGATGGCAAATGGTGAGGCATCGACCAATGCCGTTAGTTGCGGTAATTCTTCCTGACGCACTCGATAGGCAGGTTGGTTTTCGGCGGACAGGCTGGCGAGGATCGCAGGATTTTCACGGAGCTGTTTTAGCGATGCCAATTGCCTGGTCTCGATTGTCATGATGGGAAGTCCCAGCTGGGTATCAAATAGGTAGGCTTCATCATTTAAGATGACAGCCGGCAGCCAGGGGGTCGGTTGTCCATCCGGAGTTCGCTGGATGGACAGCATGACCGTGTCGATTCTTTGTTGGCGAGCCAGCAGCATGAAGATACGTGCTCGCTGCCAGGCATCGCCGTGTCCATACAGGATGGTTTCCTGGGGTGTCATCGTGTAGCCAGGACCTGGCGTGGCCTCGTAAGCCAGATTCCACGAACGGTCCAGGTTGTCCTGGGAAGGATCCAGCAGCGGATCCAGTTGAATATTGCGGATAGTCCAGTCGAACAGCTTGGCAGCCAGGACCAGTTTTTCCCGCTGCTGGGCGTCCAGCGAAGACGGGATAAGTTGGTTCCAGTGTTCCAGGTGGGATACACCGTCAGTTCGACTGACCCAGTTGGAGATGCCACGTAACCACCGGCACTGGTGGATGTGGTCGACGTCAATGTAGCTGAATTTTTGGTCGTTGACGCTACTGACGAAACGAATGTCTTTCAAGCGTCTTGGCAGGCTGTCGATCAGGGGCGAACGATTCCACTGGTCGTCTGAGGACCGGGGGGCGATCCAGCGATTGAGATAATAAACGGTCAGGTCAATGACTTGTTCCTGGTCGAAATCGTCCAGGGCATCAATGTATTGCAATGCTTCATTGAGATCATCTCGCGTGGATTGTTTCTTGATGGACTGGGGATCCGGACCTTCTACCTGCTGTTGGCAGCCAACCTGGAACGAGATGATTGCTGCCAGTATCCATGGTATGGCCTGGTGGTAACCCATCGAAATGACCGTTTGAAAAAGGAAATATTTTCGATTGAAAGGAGGTGGTACTGTCACGAGAGATTCTCCACCGTCTTGCGTAGTTCCAGTAAGCGTTTCATGAGGCCAGGCAATTGGTCCAACGGGATCATGTTGGCTCCATCGCTGGGGCTTGTTTCAGGGTGAGGATGTGTCTCCAGGAATAATCCGTCAATACCAATCGCCACGGCCGCTCGAGCCAGTGGTTCAACCATCAGGTGGTTGCCCCCCGTTGCCCCGTCTAGACTACCGGGTTCCTGAACACTGTGCGTGGCATCGAAGATCACCGGGACGCCCAGTTCACCCAGTTGAGGCAACGCACGCATGTCATTGACAAGCCGTCCATAACCAAAAAAAGTGCCGCGTTCACAGACTAGTACATCTCGGCAGCCGCTTTCGGTCAGCTTAGCAATAACATGTCGCATGTCGTCCGGTGCAAGAAACTGTCCTTTCTTCACGTGGACTGCGCGACCGGTACCTGCTGCAGCAATCAGCAGGTCCGTTTGGCGAGCGAGGAATGCCGGTATCTGGAGCAAATCGCAGACAGCTGCGGCGGTACGCGCCTGGGAAGGTTCGTGGATATCCGTCGTGACAGGTAAGCCAGTTTGTTGGTGGACTTCCTGGAGGATTTCCAGGCCCTGTTCCAGGCCTGGTCCACGAAAGGCGTCCAGCCGCGTACGGTTAGCCTTATCGAAAGACGCCTTGAAAACTAATTGCACGTCCAGCGGTCCCAATTCGGCCAGCAGAGTTTCGGCGATTTCGATGGCCAACGACTTGCTTTCCAAAACGCAGGGGCCTGCAATCAGCAGGAGCGGTTCGCCAGGGCCGCAGCGGTAGGGCCCGACGTTGGCTGGATTGTTTGCGTTCTGAGGAGCATTCATGCCCGCCGGGTCCGCTTGCTTGGGGATAAAAAAGGGGGCTGTTTTGAGTCGTCCTGCGATTGCAGGGCCGATATGCGGCAGCAAAACAGTTTATATTACGCCCCTAAGCCTACCTCAGTTCAGGCGATTTCGGAAACCCATTTTTGGCCGCCCATTCTGGGGAGATAAGTACCGTTAGACGTTGCGGCAAAATTTCGATGTCCAGGGGAAGGAATCCAGCTGGATCGCCATCGAGCTGGACGGGTACAGGATGTTCCGATTCCAGGCGGACTTTGCGTACACGTTTCCTTTGGCAGTCCTCCCAGGAATCACAGTCACCGGCTAGCAGTCCGCTCAGGTAACGGAGCCCCTGGCCCAACGAACCATGTTTAAACGTGCACAGGTCCAGCAGACCATCACGGTTGTCAGCATCTGGTGCCAGTGGTAATCCGAATGCATAGTTAGGTGCATTGAACAGGAAAACCCAGCTGGCTGAAAAAGCTTGGCTCTCTTGTGCCGGTGAACCATCTACCGTTTTATTAAGATCTGGAAACTGGATCTGAATTTTCGGATAGCTGTAAGAGCGAATGGATTGCCAAATCGGCTTGAAGTAAGAGGAATGACGAATGTGACCGGTACGTGTAGCGTGCAGCTGATGGATCACGTTTGCATCAAAGCCGCAGCCAACCATCAACAGGAAAATTCGGTCCCCTGCTCTGCCCGCGTCCAGTTGAATGGCCTGTCCGTGGCGTACCAGCTGCGCGGCAGCAAGCGGATCAGCAGTGAGCTCCAGGTACTTACCCAGTAGGTTTTCCGTACCCAGTGGGAAAATGCTAATCGGTACACCCGGTGGGGTATGGTTCGTTACCAGCGAGACCGTGCCGTCCCCACCAGCTGCGATGACGGTGCGCAGGCGTCCCGTTTGGTAAGCGGCTTCGATGCCAGGGGCAAGTTCCTCGATTTGAGAGATCCGGATTAACTCGAAGCCCTGTTCTTCAAGTGCGTGGCAAAGCTGGTTCAGTGGGGAGGCTCCAGATCGCGCACCCGCTTTTGGGTTGGCTGAGACCAGGACCAGGTTCTGTCGATGTTCAGAACGATCGGGTACAGCGGAAGCTGGCATGAGGCTTCTCCAGGCTTGGGCGACCATGCATCGAGGTGAAACCATGTTCGCACTGAAATGCTTTAATGGCTGGCAGTGTAGCCCAGAATTCAGGTGGGTAGCAGGGGGCTCGTGGGATGTTGCATTTTGGGGCATGCGGTCGGTGCCAATGTATGAATCTAAGACAAACGGAGCGATGTTGCCGGGTTGGCGGGGGAGACAGGTGGGATCTAGAGGGGGCCTGTAAGTGCCGATTTCATAGGGAGTTGCGGGCTATTGCGAGAAAACCTTGGGCGGTTGATGGAGATTGGCACGCGGAGTGCTTTCTAGTCAGGACAGGAAACAGATGAGTTTCACGACTGGTTCGTGAACGCATCGATCCGACGGGTCCCGAATGTTGGGTGTTCAACGGTTGCCTTGCCCCTGGCCGTTGAGCAACGCCAACGCGTGTTTGGCACATTCGGGACCCGTAGTTTTTTCTTGCCGGTCTTGGTATGCTTCAAGCAACTGCTGATGCTTGAAAAGCGAGCTTTTATAGCGACCGTAATTTCACGGCTTGCAGCTCGCTTTGGGCCGCTCACCTGTTGACGATAACCGTTGTTTTATCTAGGTTTAGGTTTCTGAGCGCGGCAGGGGGAATCCATCAGGCCAGCGTAGCTTCAATTGGCAGAGCACCGCATTCGTAATGCGGGGGTTGCGGGTTCGACTCCCGCCGCTGGCTCTTGTGGCCGGGGGGGATGACTGCGGCCTGTTCAATGAAGTTTGCCAGGTCACGTTCGTATCGTGGTTTTGATGTATTGTTGAGACGAAGGAGAGGGTTTTGGACACCAACGAGATGGCCAACACGGCAGAGATCGATTTGCGAGAAACCGTTCTTTCTAATAGTTCGTTTGGACCAACGGAGATCCGCCAGCTGAGCGAAGCTATTTCAGCGGACTTTTCATGTTTTGGTACCTTGCGAGATGCTGTTGCTGAACTGGAGGTGCGTGAGGATCGCAGTCCTGCAACGGCGGTGCGTCTGGGGGTTTGTTATTACCTGCTTGGTCGTTTTGACCAGGCCCTGGAAACATTGTCCAATTCCGATGGTGGCGCGTTAGCACATTTTTTCATGGGCAAGACTTACTTTGCCCGGGACGATCATCGACAGGCGATTGCCTGTTACGAGGCGGCTCAAGGCGCTGGATACGATGCAGATTCCTGCGTGCTGGGTAAGGCCGAAGCTTTGCGTTACGCGGGTGAATCCGAGTCCGCCCTGGCACTGCTGGACGGTCTTTTCGGTCCCGTTGAACAGACCGCCGAATACCTGTACCAGCGAGCGGCTACCGTGGCGGCGTTGAGAAGCAACCTGGATGAGCAGATTGCCCTTTACGAACGCGCCCTGGAAGCGGACCCCAGCCATCCCGGGGTTTTGTTCGGATTGGCACTGGAAAATGATCGTTGTGGCAATGATGAACTGGCGTTGAATTATTATCGCCGCGCCGCAGATGGTTTTCCCAGTCACGTGGGCGTCCTGCTCAATCTTGGAATCCTCTACGAAGACAACCAAAATTTCGAGGGTGCACAGCAGTGCTACAACCGGATTCTCGAAGTTCAGCCGAACCATCCCAATGCCACGATGTTTCTCAAGGATGCAGAAGCCTCTGACGATCAGTTCTTTGATTTGGAAGCTGAAAAAGCCAGTGATCGATTGGCCCAGGTGCTTAATATTCCAGTCACCGATTTTGAACTGTCTGTTCGCAGTCGTAATTGCCTGCAGAAAATGGGCGTAATGACCCTTGGTGACCTGGCCAGAACCAGTGAACAAACGTTGCTCAGCAGCAAGAACTTTGGGGAAACCTCATTGGTGGAAATCAATGAAATGCTGAGTTCGAAGGGATTGGAGCTTGGACAGTTTGCCGAGGAAGGGATGGATGTCGAACCTGAAATTGACGTTTCACACCTGCCTCCGGATCAGCAGACGATCCTGGATCGGCCTATTTCTGACCTGAATCTTTCGGTGCGAGCCCGCAAGTGCATGGTGCGATTGCGAATGAATACGATCGGCGAATTGATTCGCAAGACCGGGGACGATCTGCTCGAGAGTAAAAACTTTGGGGTGACGAGTCTCAACGAGGTTCGTGAAAAACTAACCTTGTTCGATCTGAAATTACGGGGCGATTAGTAAGCCCGGTTGCCATGCGGTAACCGGCGTGCTGATTTGGCTGGCCAGCAATGAGCGCACCATCTTTTGGTTTCGAGGTGCAGCACCAGGACAAGCATTGCGCCGCGCGACGCGCGGAATTGACAACGCTTCGTGGTAAGGTCCAGTGCCCAGCCTTTATGCCGGTCGGCACGCAGGCCACGGTCAAGGGCTTGACCATCGACCAGGTAGCGGCCACCGGGGCCGACATGGTGCTCAGTAATACCTATCATCTTGCCCTGCGTCCTTCCGCAACCGTTGTGAAGCAGTTGGGAGGACTTCATGCCATGATGGGCTGGACCGGTCCCATCTTGACCGACAGTGGCGGCTTTCAGTTGTACAGCCTGGCGCAGCGTGTGAAAGTGACCGAGGAAGGGGCTGCCTTCCGATCTCATGTTGATGGCAGCCTATTGGAGATGACCCCCGAGAGTAGCATGCAGTTGCAGTCGGAGCTGGGTAGTGATATTGCCATGGTGCTTGATCATGTTGTGGCGCTGCCCAGCGAGGAGAGCCTGGTCAAGGAAGCGTGTGAGCGGAGCGTACGTTGGGCGGCCCGTTGCCAGGAGGCCAGCGGTGTGGCCGAGCAAACCCAGTTTGCCATCGTGCAGGGTGGACTTGATGAATCGTTGCGTCGCTGGTGTACAGAGCAGCTTGTAGCACTCGATTTTCCAGGCTACGCAGTGGGAGGATTGAGTGTTGGAGAAACACCACAGCAGATGTACCAGGTCCTGGATGTAACCCAGCCTATCCTGCCCGAGGATCGCCCTCGTTACTTGATGGGTGTCGGTCGGCCGCAGGATATCCTGGAAGCCGTGCAGCGGGGGATTGATTTGTTCGATTGCGTGATGCCCACACGTAATGGGCGTAACGGTCTGGCGTTTACGGACCAGGGACCTCTGCGGCTACGGAATCGGCAGCACCAGCAATCCCAGGAGCCGCTGGAGGCTCATTGCCCGTGCCTGGCATGCCGTCACAGCCGTGGGTATTTGCGGCATCTGTTCATGGCAGGAGAAATGCTGGGCCCCATTTTGCTTTCCCTCCATAATTTGACCTACTATCAGCGGCTGATGGCAGAGATCCGCCAGGCAATTGAAGAAGATCGATTGACGGAGTTGGCAGAAGTGAAATATCAGGGCTGGGGGTGATCTTGCTCCTTAGCGAACATACATTTAAGATACCGAGACTAGGTTTTATCCACGGAATCACGGTCGACAGCCTCGGTTCTTGCGATTCCTGCCCCCGGATCGGGTGGGTGGAGCTTTGCAGCGGTTGGCGGCAGGCCGATGAACCTGGGGAAAGACGTAACGGTAGAGCAGTAATTGGCTCTGCTGGTTGGCAAGAAGAAACCAAAAAAGGCAGACAGCATGCTTAAACTATTAATGGTGGCCGGGTTACTGCTGGCTCAAAACGATGCTGGCAATCAGCCGGCTCCGGACAATGCCCAGCCAGCGGCAAACCAGCCAGCTGATGCAGCAGCTGGCGATCCCGATAAATCACAGGAGCAACCTGCGGCCGCAGCGAAACCACCGGGACTGGCCAGCATGTTGACGCCAATGCTTTTGATTTTCGGCCTGTTCTACCTGATGTTTATGATGCCGGAACGAAAGAAAAGGGCCAACTTGAAGCAGCAGTTAGACCAGCTGAAAACGAACGATCAGATTCTTACGATTGGGGGTATCCTCGGTAAGGTATCGCGGGTCAACAAGGAGGCCGACGAGGTAACACTCATTCTAGACGATTCGAACAATACGCGAATGAAAGTGGTACGCAGTGCCATTCGTCAAATTTTGACGGACGAGGATAAAAATAAATAACCACGCGGGACTTCGGCGTATCGCAGGCCCGTGTTACGAATTCAATCATTAACTTCCTCTCTTGTGAGGTCAGGAATCAGCTTTTATGTCATCATTCTTGGATTTAGCGAACGTGGATTTTCTTTTGGGCCAGGCAGATGCGATGAGCAGCTGGAGCAAGCTGGGATTGTTGCTCTGTATGGCTGCAGTTGCCGTGGCCTGTTATTTCGTGGCCAAGAGGATCGCCGAGCGTGGACAACGTCCTGAGGCCGTAGTGCAATGGACGCTGGGCCTGGGCCTGGTCAGTCTTACGGCACTGGTGACTTACTGGACCGGTTGGATCATGGCCTTGTGGCCACTCTGGGCAGTTGTTGCCGCGGGAGTCCTGGCCTACGTGGTGGCTTATAAGTTGCA